>Ga0136622_10001356_pt1 | contig 10092 bp, 9 predicted proteins | sample AntDrymUQ4482106_2_FD_104803 | JGI IMG/M metagenome (GOLD analysis project Ga0136622, IMG submission 104803) | Polar desert sand microbial communities from Dry Valleys, Antarctica - metaG UQ448 (21.06) | ecosystem: Environmental > Terrestrial > Soil > Desert | place: Antarctica: Dry Valley...
CGACCTGCTCGCGCTGACCGTGCTGGCAGCCCTGCCCACGGCGCAGAACATCTTCGTCTACGCCACGCGGTACGACCGCGCGACGTTGCTCGCCCGGGACGCCATCGCGGCGTCGACCCTGCTGGCGGTGCCGGCGATGCTGACCATCACCGCGCTGATCGGCTGAGCTCCGCGACTCTGCTCAGGCCCGGGCCTCGCGATGCCCGGCGGTGCTGCGCACGACGAACACGAGCCAGACGACAAGAACCACCGCGGTCACGGTCAGGCCGATCCGCGGCGTCTGGGGTCCGAGGCCGAGCCCGACGAAACCGCCGATCACCCAGGACAGCTGCAGCAGGGTCTCCGAACGCGCGAACACGCTCGTCAGGACCGCTTCGGGGATATCGCGCTGAATCAGCGCATCGAGGCTCAGCTTGCCCAGCGACTGGCAGATCCCGACCGTCAGGCCAAGCAGGACGGCCGTGTACAGGGAGTAGACGACCGCAGCAGCGGTGATCACCAGGACGTCCAGCACGAGCACGATGATCACCACGATCTCCGGCCTGCGCGTCTTGAGGACCGACCCGACGAGGGTGCCGATGGTGTTGCCGGCACCGGCCGCGCCGATGACGAGCGCGAGCAACAAGGTGACCTTGTCCTCAAAACCGAGGAACGGCTGTTCCTTGAGCACGAACGCCATGAACATCGTCAGGAACCCGGACAAGAATCGCAGGCCGGCGTTGCAACGCAATGCGCCGACGACCGCGAAGGTGATGCCCTGGCCGATGCCTCGCGCGGTCGACCCGCCGACGGAGGCGAGATCGACCTGCTCCTCGCCTTCTGCGGAGTCGACGCTGGCCGGAAGCAAGATGGCCAAGATGGTGGCCACGACGAAAACCACGAACGCGTACCGCAGTGTCCACTCCGCGCCGAACTGCGCCGCCCCGATGGCCAGAGGTGCCGAGATCACCGCGCCGGCCGTCCCGGTCAGGGAGATCCGGGAGTTGGCCTTGACGAGGGTCAGGTCCTGGGGAAGCACCCGGGGTACGGCCGACGCGCGGGTGACTCCGTACGCCTTGGAGCACACCAGGCAGCCGAGGGCGGCGGGGAAGAGTACGACGGACTCTGTCTGCACCGCGCCGGCGAGCACCCAGCAGCAGAAGGCGCGGATTGCCATCGTCGAACCGATCGCCCAGCGCCGACCTCTGCGGAAGCGGTCCAGGAACGGCCCGATCAGCGGAGCCACGATGGCGAACGGCAGCATCGTCAGCAGCAGGAAGAGTGCAACCTGTCCACGGGCCTCGCCGGTGGGCACGGTGAAGAACAATGTTCCGGCGAGGGAGATCGCCACTGCGGCGTCGCCAGCGGTGTTGAAGGCGTGCATCTCCAACAGGCGCGACATGCCGCTCTCTCCGGCCCCTTGGGCATGGGTCATGCGACGTGCGGTCTGCACGGTCTTGGTCGATGCTCGCCCCATCGCCCGCGCGGCGCGCCCACCCGCACCGGCAGCACGGCCAGCGGCGCCGGGAGGGGCCGAGCCCGCGGACTCACCCGGCTTGCCCTCGGCGTCGCGGCGCTCGGCGTCCGGGTCGGTCACACGTCCATCCTGCCTCACCCGGCTGGCACCGGGTTGCGGACGTGCGAGACAATCGCACCATGGTCGATGTCTCGACGACGCACCCGCGCGTCCCGCGCGCCGACGCTGTCTGTGCCGAAGCGGTGGACCTCGCCCGCGCGGCACTCGTGGACGCCGTCGGCACCGACAAGGTGGGTGAGCACGAGGGAGTGCGCAGCGAGGGCGAGCGGTTGGTGACGCACATCTTCGGCAGCACCCAGCCGGGCTATCGCGGGTGGCGGTGGTCGGTGACCGTGGCCCGGGCGTCGCGACAGCGTGCGGTGACCCTCAACGAGATCGTGCTGCTGCCCGGTGACGAGGCCATCGTCGCCCCGCCGTGGACGCCGTACCAGGACCGCATCGCACCGGGGGACCTCAGCCCGGGCGACCTGCTGCCGCCGCAGTCCGACGACGTACGTCTGGTGCCGGGGTACGACGCCGGCGACCCCGCGAGCGAGCCGCTCGTCGACCTGTCGTCGGTACGCCCGGTCGCCGACGAGGTCGGTCTCGGTCGTACGTGGGTGCTCTCGCTGGACGGGCGGGACATGGCGGCCGAGCGCTGGAACGACGGCGAGCAGGGACCTGACTCGCCGTTGGCCAAGCAGGCTCCTGGTCGTTGCCACGACTGCGGCTTCATGGTTCGACTGTCCGGACCGCTGTCGGGCATCTTCGGGGTCTGCGCCAATGGCCAGGCCAACGACGACGGGAGGGTGGTCGCCCACGACCATGGCTGCGGCGCGCACTCCGACGCCAAGCTGGGCCGATCGGCCGGTCCGGTGGCGACGCCGCCGCCGGTGTTCGACACGGTCGGCGTCGACGACGTCGAGTCGTTCTGACGCGTCGCTTCCGACGACCCCCTAGTCCGACGCGCGCGCGCAGCCGCTACAGGCCGACCGGGCCGTACGGCGAGGTGTCTGTGCGCTGGCGGTCAGGGTGCCGGCTGAGCGCGTTGCGCCGGCGCCGGCAGTACTCCACGCCGATCAGGCCGAGGCCGAATCCCGCCACACACGTCCACACCCACCACATCTGCCCGGCATCGTTCAGCGTGCCGAGGAACGGCAGCAGCGCCACGACGGCCACGAGCCACAAGGTGGACCCGACGATCATCGTGCGTACTCCGTCGACGTCGAGGGGTTCGACCTGTGCGACCTTGTAGGTGGTCTTGCCGACCTCGAGCTCGGTGACCTCGGGCCGCCCGAACTCGTGCCTCCGCGCGGCTCGTCGGATCCGCTCGAGCTCCCGGGCGCTTGGCTCACGCTCCGCGGCGCGATGCCCGGGACGGGTGTGGGTCTCGCCCGACTCGTTGTTCTCATGCTTGGCCCGCGTCACATCCTCAGGCTACCCGTTGCCGTCCTCGGTCGATCTGCCATGCTGCGGCTACGACGCAACGGCATGTCGGCCGCGCGCACCGTCCCCCACCTTGGAAACCACCACGAGGAACGCCCATGACAGACACTCTCGAGCGGTACTTCAAGATCGAGGCGCGAGGATCATCGCTCGGGCGGGAGGTACGCGGCGGTTTCGTCACCTTCTTCACGATGGCGTACATCATCGTTCTCAACCCGATCATCATCGCCGGGGTACCCGACGCCGACGGCAACTTCCTGGGCGGAGGCACGCAGGGCGAGGCGTTCGCGCTCGTCGCTGTCGGCACGGCGCTGGTGGCCGGCGTGCTGACGATCCTAATGGGGGCCGTCGCCAACTTCCCGCTCGCGCTGGCCACCGGGCTCGGGCTCAACGCCTTCGTGGCGTACTCCATCGCCTCGCAGATGACGTGGGCCGACGCGATGGGCCTGGTGGTGATCGAGGGCATCATCATCTTGGTCCTCGTGCTCACCGGCTTCCGCAAGGCCATCTTCGACGCAGTGCCACGCGAGCTCAAGACCGCCATCTCGGTCGGTATCGGTCTCTTCATCACCCTCATCGGCCTGGTCGACGCCGGCTTCGTCCGTTCCACCGGCCTCCCGGCTCCCCCCATCGGGCTCGGCATCAACAACGTGCTGGCCGGTTGGCCGGTCCTGGTCTTCTGCATCGGGCTGCTCGTGATGATCGCCCTGTACGCGCGTGGCGTTCCCGGCGCGATCTTGATCGGCATCGCGTTCACCACGGTTCTCGCGGTCATCGTCGAGGCGATCGCGGACATCGGGCCGACGACCGACGCGACAGGCAAGGTGGTCAACCCCAAGGGCTGGAACCTCAACGTCCCCGCCATGCCCGACGACTTCTTCCAGCTGCCGGACCTGTCGCTGCTCGGCGACTTCTCGCTGATCGGCTCGTTCGAACGGGCGGGCTTCGTCACCGCGACGCTGTTCATCTTCACCCTGCTGCTTGCCGACTTCTTCGACACCATGGGCACGATGACCGCGATCGGTGCCGAAGCCGGTCTCAACGACGCCGACGGCACGCCCGAGAACGCGCAACGCATCCTCCTCGTCGACTCGGTCGCCGCGATCGCCGGCGGCGCCGCGAGCGTCTCCAGCAACACGTCGTACATCGAGTCCGCGTCCGGCGTCGGGGACGGCGCCCGTACCGGCGTGTCGAGCATCGTCACCGGGCTGCTGTTCCTGCTCGCGATGTTCTTCACGCCACTGGTGCAGCAGATCCCCAACGAGGCGGCGGTCCCTGCCCTCGTACTGGTCGGCTTCTTGATGATGGCTCAGGTCAAGAACATCCCGTGGGACGACGTGGAGGTCGCGATACCGGCCTTCTTGACCATCGCGCTGATGCCGTTCACCTACTCCATCAGCGTCGGTATCGGCGCCGGATTCATCACCTACGTCGTCCTGAAGCTGGTCCGTGGCAAGGCCGCCGCGGTCCATCCCCTGCTGTGGGTCGTCGCCGCGTTGTTCGTCGTCTACTTTGCCATCAGCCCCATCTCCTCCTGGGTCAGCTGACCCAGGTCACAGGTGGGACACATCCGCTTTGGTTAGCGTAGGTAACAAGTTATGCTAAGGATATGCCTACCGATGCCGAGAAGATCGCCACCTCGGTCGTCCGGCTCAACCGCCGACTGCGCCAGGAGCGCAAGACCGACCTGACCCCCACCCAGCTCGCTGTCCTCGGAACGTTGCGAGTGCACGGACCGCAGACCCCCGGCGCCATCGCTGCGCGCGAAGGCGTGCAGCCGCCGTCGATGACTCGCACCATCAACTGCCTCGTCGACAACGGGTACGCGCTGCGCGAGCCGCACCCGACCGACCGGCGGCAGGTCGTGGTGACGATCTCCGACAAGGGACTCGACATGCTCGCCGCTGAACGCGCCCGACGTGACTCCTGGCTCGCCGCACGACTTGCCGAGCTCGAACCGGCCGAGCGCGATCTCGTACGCCGCTGCGCCGCGGTCCTGGAGAAGATGGCGGCCTCGTGAGCCCGATGTTCCGGGCACTTGCCATCCGCAACTACCGGGTGTACGCCGCGGGCGCCCTCGTCTCCAACGTCGGCACCTGGATGCAGCGCGTCGCTCAGGACTGGCTGATCCTCGAGCTCACGCAGAGCGGCACAGCTCTCGGCATCACCACCGGGCTCCAGATGCTGCCGGCACTGCTGTTCTCCCCGATCGCCGGAGTCGTCGCCGACCGGTTTCCCAAGCGCACCGTGCTGCGCGTGACCCAGCTCGCGATGGCGCTGCCGGCGGCCTTTCTCGGCGTTCTTGCCATCACCGGTGTCGTCGAGGCCTGGCACGTTTACGCTCTCGCCTTCGTCTTCGGTGTCGGCACCGCGTTCGACGCACCCGCGCGGCAGTCGTTCGTCGTGGAGATGGTCGGCCAGGACGACCTGGCCAACGCCGTCGGTCTCAACTCCGCATCCTTCAACTCCGGCCGCATGATCGGCCCGGCCGTCGCCGGCCTGATGATCGCCGCCCTCGGGTCCGGCGTAGCCGCGACCGGCTGGGTGATCGTCATCAACGCCGCCAGCTACCTCGCCGTGTTCGCCTCGCTCAACCTCCTCGACAGCCGCAGGCTACGACCCGCGCCGGTGGCCGACCGTGGCCCGGGAGCCGTGCGCGACGGCATCCGGTACGTACGCTCGCGTCCGGACCTGATGCTGATCCTCGCGACGGTCTTCTTCGTCGGGACCTTCGGCATGAACTTCCAGCTGACCAGTGCCCTGATGGCCACCCAGGTCTTCGACAAGGGCGCCAGCGGGTACGGCCTGCTCGGCTCGATCATGGCGGTCGGATCTCTCGGCGGCGCGCTGCTCGCCGCCCGTCGGACCCGTCCGCGCCAGCGGCTCGTGGTGGGCGCGGGCCTGCTGTTCGGCGTCGTCGAGATCGCTGCCGGGCTGATGCCCAACTACGTGACATTCGCGCTGGTGCTGCCGTTGCTCGGCCTCACGGCGCTGACGATGGTGACGTCCGCGAACGCCACCATCCAGCTCAACACCGACCCACAGATGCGGGGCAGAGTCTCGGCGCTGTACCTGATGATCTTCCTCGGAGGCACACCGCTCGGGGCGCCGTTCATCGGGTGGATCGGACAGATGTACGGCGCCCGGTGGACCTTGATCCTCGGTGGCGCCATCTCCTTCATCGGCATCCTCGCCGCCACGGCGCTGTTCACCCGCACCCAGCGGATCGTCGTACGGCCCCACTTCGGCCGCCACCCGTCGTGGTCCGTGCGCGACCGGGCGCCCGACACGCATGGCATCCTGGACCGGTGACTTCGAACGAGACGATCTACCTGCCCTGGGACCGCTACGTCGAGACGATCAGCGCTGACACGGACCGGCTCCTGGAAGTCGCGGCGCCGGTGCTCGGCGCGGAGGTGCCGAGCTGCCCCGGCTGGGACGTCGACGACCTACTGGACCACGTCGGACACGTCTACCTGCACAAGGTGGCCGCGATGCGCTCCGGGGAGTCCCCGGACCCATGGCCACCACCGGATCTTGACACCACGGACCCGGTCAGGTTCGCGCGCGAGGCTGGCGAGGCACTGCTGCGCGAGCTGGGCCAGCAGGACCCCTACGCCGAAGGTTGGACCTGGTACGACGCCGACCAGACCAACGGCTTCTGGTTCCGACGGATGGCGCAGGAGATCGCCATCCACCGGGTCGACGGTGAGCTCGCCCACGGTGCGGCGACCGGCGAGCCGAGCGTCACCTCGATTCCCGAGGACATCGCGCTGGACGGCATCGATGAATATCTCCACCTGTTCGTCGGCGGCTCCTGGGAGGGCGAGGACGTCGGACACCCTGTGGACTCGACAGTTCGGGTCGCCAGCACAGGTCGCGCGTGGACTCTGCAGGTCTCTGGTGAACGGATCGACGTGACGAGGACCGCCGAGGACGAGGTGCCGACCGAGATCACCGGATCGGCCCATGACGTCTACGTGTGGCTGTGGGGGCGCGGACCGCTCGACGCGCTGAGCGTGTTCGGCGACGAGGATCTTGCGGTCGAGCTGCGCGCCAGGTTCGCCGAGGCCTGAGCCAGATGAACCCGAGGTATCGCCGGCTGTTGATCCCCGGGCTCCTCCTGCTGCTGGTCACGGTCGTCGTCGTCAGCGCGCTGCTACCCGCTGCGCGTGCCGTCCCTCACCCGAGCACACCCGCAGTGAACGCCGCCGTCAAGTCTCACGTCGTCGCCGGCCCGGCCGACGAGGACGACAAAGTCAGCGTGATCCGCGACAAGCGCATACCAGAGTCGAGTGCGCTGGTGGTCAGCACCCGAGACCCCGAGCTGGGGTACACCGTCAACGACTCCGGCAACGACCCGATCGTCTTCACCCTCGAGCTGTCCAGCGGCGACGTCGTCGGAACGACGAGACTGACCGGCCACACGATCAAGGACACCGAAGCGCTCGCGATCGACTCAGCAGACGAGCTGCTGGTCGCTGACATCGGCGACAACGACAGCGAACGCAACGACATCGCGATCTACGCGCTCGCCCAGCCCGGTCGCGGCGACGGCCAAGTCCGGCCGACGCGCTATCCGCTGCGCTACTCCGGCGGTCCGACCGATGCCGAGGCGCTGCTCGCCGATCCGACCGGAACCGACGTGTTCGTGGTCAGCAAGGGACTCTTCGGCGGCGAGCTCTACCGGCTGCCAGCGGACCTCGTCGCCGACGAGGTCAACATCGTCCGCCCGGTCCCGGGCGTCACTATGCCGTTGCTGGCGACTGACGGCGGGTACTACCCGGACGGGTCTCGCGTGCTCGTCCGCAACTACATCCGCGCGTACGCGTACGATCCGGCGACCTGGGAGCGCACCTGGGCACGGCCGATCCCGCCGCAGGAGCAAGGTGAGTCACTCGCGGTCGAGCCCGACGGCCAGTCGTTCCTGGTCGGTACGGAGGGGTTGCCGTCGCCGCTGCTGCGACTCGGGCTCGGCCGGGAGTCGCGCGAGCAACCGACGCGGTTGTTCGACGCCGGTGGGATCATCGACGCCTCCGCCGACTGAGGGCCGGGAACGTGCTCCGGCGAGGTGGCGACGTAAGAATCGACTTGGTGGTCGCCATAGCAACCATCAAGTCGATTTCTTCGTCTGCCAGGCGCCGACCGCGCAGCCTCAGAGGCGCTCGACGACGTAGTCGACGCACGCCACCAGCGCGCTGACGTCGTCGGGCTCGACGGCCGGGTACATCCCGATCCGCAGCTGGTTGCGGTTCAACCCCCGGTAGCCGTCGACGTCGACGATCCCGTTGCTGCGCAGCGCCGCGGAGACCGCGGCCGCCTCGACGCCCTCGAGGTCGACAGTGCCCACGACGTACGACCGGTCGGCGGGCTCGGGCACGAATGGTACCGCGTAGCTGCTCTCCTCCGCCCAGCTGTACAGCCGCGAGGACGAGTCCTGGGTGCGCCGAACCGCCCAGTCCAGCCCGCCATGGTCGAGCATCCAGCCGATCTGGTGCTCCATCAGGAACAACGAGGCGATACCAGGGGTGTTGTAGGTCTGGTTCTTACGGGAGTTGTCGAGTGCCGTAGCGAGTGCGATGGACGCCGGGATGTAGCGGCCGGAGGCGGAGATCTCGGCGACACGGTCGATCGCCGCCGGCGAGAGGACGGCGAACCACAGCCCACCGTCGGAGGCGAAGGTCTTCTGCGGGGCGAGGAAGTACACGTCGCACTCGCTCAGGTCGACCGGCAGACCCCCCGCACCGGAGGTGGCGTCGATGACGACGAGCGCGTCCTCGTGGGCGCCGCGCACGCGCGACACCGGTGCCATCACCCCGGTCGAGGTCTCGTTGTGCGCCCACGCGTAGACGTCCACGTCGGCGGCGGCGAGCGGCGTCGGCCGGGTACCGGGCACGCTCGTGATCACCTGCGGTTCGGACAGGAAGGGTGCCGCCTGGACCGCCGTGGCGAACTTCGTGCCGAACTCCCCGAACGCCAGATGCTGGCTACGCCGGCGTACCAGTCCGAACGTCGCCGCGTCGAAGAAGGCTGTTGACCCGCCGTTGCCGAGCACCACCTCGTACCCATCGGGCAGCCCCAGCAACGCCCCCAGCTCCTCGCGCAGCCGGCCCACCAGGTCCTTGACCGGCGCCTGCCGGTGCGAGGTGCCCAGCAGCGACGTGCCGGTGGCGGCCAAGGCGTCGACTGCCTGGGTACGCACCTTGCTAGGCCCCGAGCCGAACCGGCCGTCGCCGGGCAGCAGGTCGGCGGGGATCTGGACAGATGCGTGCACCGGTCAAGTCTGCAGGATTGCCAACGGGGACACGCCGCCACGTGGCGCGTCGCCGGCGATAACATCTGGGTCATGCAGGAACGTACGCCGCCGGTGCCGCCGCCGCCGGACCAGCTGTCCCTGCTGGCAGGTGGCCAGGAACACACCCTCGGCGACTGGGAGCATGCGGCGGCGGGAGTGCTGCGCAAGGTCGGCAGACTGAGCGACTCCGACCCTGACGAAGGTGTCTGGTCCGAGCTCACCCGCACGACGCTCGACGGCTTCGGCGTCCTACCGCTCGGCACCGCCGACACCGCAGGTGCGATGCCAGAGGCGGGACTGCCCGGCCAGGCCCCCTTCACCCGCGGCAGTGCAGCGATCCGGGTCGACACCGGCTGGGACGTCCGGGCGGCATTCGCCGACCCCGATCCTGCCAGGACCGCCGACGCGGTGCTGGCCGACCTCAAGAATGGCGTCACCTCGCTGTGGCTGACCCTCGGCCCCGGCGGCATCGACCTCTCCGACCTGGCGACGGTGCTCGACGGCGTCCACCTCGACCTTGCCGCCGTGGTCCTAGACGCGCCGGCCGATCCTGTCGCGGCCGCCGAGGCGTACGCGGCGCTGCTGGCGGCCAAGGACGTGTCCGCGGCGCCCGGCACCAACCTCGGCGGCGACCCGATCGGTGTTGGGTTGCGGTACGACGGCCGCGCCGCAGACGCCGGCGAGGCGCGCGCCCTGGTCAGCGAGCTGGCGCGGCGAGCGCGGCAGGCGTCGACGCGCGCGCTCGTCGTGGACGGCACCGTCGTGCACGACCTCGGCGCCTCGGACGCCCAGGAGCTGGCCTACACCCTTGCCACCGGGGCGGCGTACCTGCGGATGCTCACCGCGGACGGGCTCG
>Ga0136622_10001357_pt1 | contig 10092 bp, 10 predicted proteins | sample AntDrymUQ4482106_2_FD_104803 | JGI IMG/M metagenome (GOLD analysis project Ga0136622, IMG submission 104803) | Polar desert sand microbial communities from Dry Valleys, Antarctica - metaG UQ448 (21.06) | ecosystem: Environmental > Terrestrial > Soil > Desert | place: Antarctica: Dry Valley...
GAAGGCGTGATCGGCAACCAGATCGGTTGGACGAGCGGCACCCACCGACGTCGTTGCCTGGCGCTACAACATCAACCGCACCTGGGCGATGGTCAGCGACCAGAAGTACCGCAACAGCACCACCCACCCCTGGTGGGGGATCGTCCGCCGCAGCTGCATCGGCACCTCCATCGGCGGCGAACCGTTCCCGACGCCGGAGAGCTCCTACCCTGCTGGACGCCCGATCCCCAACCGGATCCTCTAGGGCCGTAGCGCTGTCGAGGCCGATCACTACCGGTCGGGTGACTTCCGACCCTCGCCAGCACCCGAGGTCGACCCGTACCACGAGGTCGTCACGAAGGGCACGCTGCGCGACGCGCCCAACCGGTTCGTCATCGGCAACGTCAACAAGGGCTGGCACGTCCACACCACCAACCAGCACAGCCAGGGGTGGACCAACGTCTACGTCCCCAACGCCAAGCGATGGGGCTGGGTCCAAGACATCCACCTCTGAGCGCCGCAGCGCCGGTCCGTCTGTCACAGCACCCACGTAAACTCGCGGAGTGACGGTCAGGTCCCGCGGTTGGCGCTGGGTGCGGCGGGTCGTGGCGGCAACCAGCGCCCTCGTCCTGGTCGCCACCTGCGCGCTGTTGCTGTGGCTGCTCAACCCCTCCGATGTGCGCGAGCAGGCGCTGGAAGCGGTGAACGACGATGCGGCGGTGGCGCTCAGCTACCACGACGGCTACGTCTCCCTCGCACCTGCGAATGGTGCGGTCCGCGAAGCGGTGGTCTTCTACCCCGGTGGTCACGCGGCGGCGCGGGCGTACGTCCCGAGGTGGGCACCGATCGTGGCGGCAACTGGCACGATGGTGCTGATCTCCGACGTGCCGCTCGGGCTGGCCTTCTTGGACAGCGACGCCGTCGATCCGATCATGGCCGACTGGCCGCAGGTGGACCGCTGGTGGCTGGGCGGACACTCGCTGGGCGGCGTCGCCGCCACCGACCACCTGGCTGCCCATCCCGAGCTGGACGTCGAGGGACTGGTCCTCTGGGCGGCCTTCCCCGACCGGGACGCCGATCTCGCCGGCCTCGACCTGGACGTCCTCGCAGTCACCGGCTCGCGCGACGAGATCGTGGCCACGCAGGAGGTACGGGCGACCCTCGACCGGCTGCCACCAGGCACCCGCACCGTCGAGATCGACGGCATGGAGCACAGCCAGTTCGGGGCGTACGACTCGTTCTTCGGCGACGGTGACCCCGCCATCAGCGACGAGCGGGCACAATCCCTCCTCGCCTCGGAGACGGCGGACTTCCTCGCCGACCGGGGCAGCCGCCGGACGGCATCGGTGGAACGCTGATCTCATGTTCGATGGTTTCGCGACTGACGACGTCGATGTCGGGGAGGCGACCCTTCACGTTCGCCACGGAGGGTCTGGCCCCGCTGTCCTGCTGCTGCACGGCCACCCACGGACGTCCGCGACCTGGCACCGGGTCGCGCCGATGCTGGTAGAGCACGGCTACACGGTGGTGTGCCCAGACCTGCGTGGGTACGGGCAGTCGTCCACACCGCCGACCACGTCCGACCATTCGGCTTACTCCAAGCGAGCGATGGCGGCCGACATGGCCGAGCTGATGCGACAGCTCGGGCACCGCGCGTACCGGGTGGCCGGGCACGACCGCGGCAGCTACGTCGCGCTGCGGCTCGCCTTGGACCATCCCAGCCGCGTCGCCCAGCTGGCACTCCTGGACAGCGTGCCGATCAGCGAAGCGCTCGGCCGCTGCGACGCCCGGTTCGCGGCGAAGTGGTGGCACTGGTTCTTCTTCGCCCAGCCCGACACTCCTGAACGCGTCATCAACGCCGATCCCGACGCCTGGTACAAGGCCGATCCGTCCACGATGGGCGAGGAGAACTACCGGGAGTTCCGGCGCGCGATCCACGATCCGAGCACGGTGCGCGCCATGCTCGAGGACTATCGGTGCGGACTCGGCGTGGACCGCGCGGACGAGGAGGCGGACCGCGACGCCGGTAACCGGGTCGTCTGCCCCGTTCTCGTGCTGTGGTCCACCCGTGACGACATGGAGTACCTCTACGGCGACCCGCTCGACGTCTGGTCCGCGTGGGCGCCGGACCTGCGCGGGCACGGGATCGAGTCCGGCCACCACATGGCTGAGGAGGCGGCGCCCGACCTCGCGGAGGCCCTGCTCGCGTTCTTCGACCGGCCCGAATAGAGTCGATGAATGCCTTCGAGCCGGTCCCGTTCGCGCGCCGCAGCACTCGTCCTGCTCGCAGTGCTGGCCGGGGCGAGCGGGTGTGGCGAAGCGCAGGAGCAGCAGCGACCCGCGAAGCCGTTCAACGACGCCGACGTGGAGTTCGTTGCAACCGCGGGACCGCACCTCACCGTCACCGTGACGACGGCGAGAACCGCTGAGGATCGCGCCCGCGACGCGGACGTACGGCAGCTGGCTGAAGAGGTCGCCGTCTCCCAGGGCAAGCACGCGGACGCTGTGTCGGCCTGGGTGAGCGAGTGGGGCGAGCAAGGCGCCCCGTTCAGCCACGGCGACGAGGACAGGTTCGCCCACGAGGTCTCTGCCGGCTTCACCGTGGAAACGGTCGCGACGCTCAGCTCCAGCAGCAAGGCCCGCTTCGATCGGTTCTACCTGAGATCGCTGCTGGAGCACCTCGAGGCCGGACGTACGATCTGGCGCTCCGAAGCCGCCAACGGCCGAGATGAAGAGGCTCGCGACCTCGCCGAGCAGATCCTCGCCGAGCAGGAGGACCTCAGTCGCGCGGCCGCCGGCTTGCTGCGACGCTGAGCCCCGATCTCGCCGGGACGGCTTGCGCTTTACCATAGGGGGGTATAGTGTTTCGGTGGATGAAGACCGTCGTACGAGGAGCAGACATGGCTGACAGCATCCCGCACGGGTACATCAACAGCAAGGACGACTACCTGCGGCGGTTGCGTCGTATCGAAGGTCAGGCGCGGGGCCTTCAACGGATGATCGAGGAGGAGAAGTACTGCATCGACATCCTGACCCAGGTCTCGGCAATGACCAGGGCACTGCAGTCGGTCTCGTTGGGGCTTCTAGACGAACACCTGTCCCACTGCGTGGTCAACGCGGCCGCCGCGGGCGGTGCCGAAGCCGAGGACAAGATCAAGGAAGCCTCCGCCGCGATCGCCCGGCTCGTCCGGTCCTGACCAGGAGAGGCGGATCACGATGAGCAGTCCCACCCGTACGTACACCGTCGCCGGCATGACCTGCGCCCATTGCGCGAGCTCGGTGACATCGGAGGTCGCCAAGGTCCCCGGAGTGGTCGACGTCGACGTAGAGCTCTCGACCGGAGCACTGCGGATCAGCACCGATAGGCCCGTCGATGATGCGGCAGTGAAGGGTGCTGTCGAGGAAGCCGGCTACGAGCTGGTGTCGCCATGACACAACAGGTCAAGCTCGTGATCGGTGGCATGACCTGTGCGTCCTGCGCGGCTCGCGTGGAGAAGCGGCTGAACAAGTTGGATGGGGTCACCGCGAGCGTCAACTACGCCACCGAGAAGGCGCGCGTGGACTACCCGGAGACCATCTCACCAGGGGAGCTCATCGCCACGGTGCAGGAAGTCGGCTATACGGCCACGTTGCCGGAGGCGCCGGTCAGCAGCGGCGGTCCTGCTGCCGCTGCCACGGGTGAGACGCAGGACGTCGACCCGTCCCAGCCGTTGCGGCGTCGGCTGCTGATCTCGCTCGTTCTGACCGTCCCGGTGGTCGCGATGGCGATGGTCCCGGCACTGCAGTTCACGTACTGGCAATGGCTCTCCCTGACGCTGGCGGCTCCGGTGGTGGCCTGGGGTGCCTGGCCGTTCCACCAGGCTGCCTGGACGAACCTGCGCCACGGCAACTCCACCATGGACACCCTGATCTCGATGGGCACGCTGGCCGCATTCGGGTGGTCGGTGTACGCGCTGTTCTTCGGAACTGCGGGCACCCCGGGTATGACGCACCCGTTCGAGCTGACGATCGCGCGCTCGGACGGACTGGGCAACATCTATCTCGAGGCCGCGGCCGGCGTCACGACGTTCATCCTCGCCGGCCGCTACTTCGAGGCGCGGTCCAAGCGCCAGGCGGGGGGCGCCCTGCGTGCCTTGCTGGAGCTCGGCGCCAAGGAGGTCGGTATCCTGCGCGCCGGTCGGGAGGAGCGCATCAGCATCGACCGCCTGCAGATCGGTGACCGGTTCGTGGTGCGACCCGGCGAGAAGATCGCCACCGACGGCGTGATCGACGAAGGCTCGTCGGCTGTCGATGCCTCGATGCTCACCGGGGAGTCGGTGCCGGTCGAGGTCGGACCTGGCGATCCCGTCGCCGGAGCCACCGTCAACGCCGGCGGAAGGATCGTGGTCCTCGCCACCCGGATCGGGTCCGACACCCAGCTCGCGCAGATGGCCAGAATGGTCGAGGACGCCCAGAACGGCAAGGCCGGGGCCCAGCGTCTGGCGGACCGCGTCTCTGGAGTCTTCGTGCCGGTCGTCATCGCGTTGGCGGCAGCAACGCTGGCCTTCTGGGTCGTGACCGGCGCGGGACTAGCGGCAGGATTCACCGCTGCGGTCGCCGTCCTGATCATCGCGTGTCCGTGCGCCCTTGGACTGGCCACACCCACGGCCCTGATGGTCGGGACTGGTCGCGGCGCCCAGCTGGGCATTTTGATCAAGGGCCCCGAGGTGTTGGAGTCGACCCGTCGTATCGACACGGTGGTCCTGGACAAGACGGGTACGGTCACCACCGGCAGGATGACCCTGCTCGACGTGATCGCCGCTGTAGGGCAAGATCCCGACGAGGTCGTACGCCTGGCCGGCGCCGTGGAGGACGCCTCCGAGCACCCCGTCGCGCGAGCGATCGCCGCGGGCGCCGCCGAGCGCGTCGGCACCCTTCCTGGAGTCGAGGACTTCGTCAACCTCGAAGGGCTCGGCGTGCGGGGCGTCGTCGACGGCCACGCTGTGCTGGTGGGCCGCTCCCGGCTGCTCGCAGAATGGTCCCAGCACCTGCCGGCCGACCTCACCAGAGCGCTGGCCGCCGCCGAAGCCGACGGCGGAACGGCAGTAGCGGTCGGGTGGGATGGTCAGGCACGCGGCGTCCTGGTGGTCGCCGACGCGATCAAGCCCACCTCGGCCGAGGCGATCGCTCAGCTTCGCGAGCTCGGCCTGACCCCTGTCCTGCTCACCGGCGACAACGCCGCCGTGGCCGCCTCGGTCGCCGCCAGGGTCGGCATCGAGTTAGGGCCGGAGTCGGTGATCGCCGAGGTCCTTCCCAAGGACAAGGTCGACGTGATCACCCGGCTGCAGGATCAGGGCAAGGTGGTGGCGATGGTGGGTGACGGCGTCAACGATGCCGCCGCCCTTGCCCAAGCCGACCTCGGTCTGGCGATGGGGACGGGCACCGACGCGGCCATCGAGGCCAGCGACCTCACCCTCGTACGCGGAGACCTGCGTGCCGCTGCAGATGCGATCCGTCTCGCGCGACGCACCTTGAGCACCATCAAGGGCAACCTGTTCTGGGCGTTCGCCTACAACGTCGCCGCGCTTCCGCTGGCCGCCGCCGGACTGCTCAACCCGATGCTTGCCGGCGCCGCGATGGCGTTCTCCTCGGTGTTCGTGGTCTCCAACAGCCTGCGGTTGCGCCGCTTCTCCGCTCTCGAAGGAGCCCATCATGTCTGAATCCTCCCTGACCGGCGCCGCCATCTCGGCAACCCTGCACTGTTTGACGGGTTGTGCGATCGGTGAGGTTCTCGGGGTGGTCCTGGGGACCTGGTGGGGGTGGTCCGACCTGGCGACGATCGCTCTGGCAGTCGTACTCGCGTTCTTCTTCGGCTACGCGCTGACCATCCGGCCGGTCTTGGCCGCAGGCGTGGCGTTCGGCGCAGCGATCAAGGTGGCGCTTGCCGCCGACACGCTGTCCATTCTCGTCATGGAGATCGTCGACAACGCGATCCTGCTCGTCATACCGGGCGCCATGGACGCCGGCGTGGCCAGCGTCCTGTTCTGGGCCAGCCTCGCCTTCGCGCTCGCGGTCGCCTTCGTCGTCACCGTCCCCGTGAACCGTTGGCTCATCGCCCGCGGCCGAGGCCACGCCGTCATGCACGACTATCACCACTGACAGGAGAGGCACCATGACGTACAAGCACACCATCGGAGCTGTCGCGCTCGGGTTGACGCTCCTGCTGACCGGGTGCTCGGGCGACGGCAGCTCGTCTGCGCAGGACTTCAACGACGCGGACGTCACCTTCGCCCAGGACATGATCCCCCACCACCAGCAGGCCGTGGAGATGACCGAGCTGGCCTCAACTCGGGCCGACAGCCAGCAGGTCAAGGATCTGGCAGCCGAGATCGAGGGCGCGCAGGATCCTGAGATCGAGACGATGACCGGCTGGCTCCAGGACTGGGGACAAGACGTTCCTCAGGACATGGGTGACATGGACGTGAGCATGCCGGGAATGATGAGCAGCTCGGAGATGGCGGACCTTGCCGATCTCTCCGGCCCGGCGTTCGACAGCTCCTTCTTGTCGATGATGATCGAGCACCACACCGGCGCCATCGAGATGGCCAAAACCGAACAGACCGACGGCGAGAACGCCGACGCGATCGCCCTTGCTGAGCAGATCGAGACTTCTCAGGCGAAGGAAGTCACCATCATGAAGAAGCTACTGGCTTCTCAGGCGGTAGCGGCAGATCCCCTGCAGTTCGCGGACGTGCTACAGATGGGTGACCCCTTCGTGCTGAACGTGCACGTCCCGTTCGAGGGATCGATCGACGGGACCGAGGCATTCGTTCGGTTCGACCGGCTCGCCGAGCGTGCAGAACAGCTTCCGGGCGACCGGTCGACGACAGTGGCTGTCTACTGCAAGTCCGGTCGTATGAGTCGCATCGCCGCGAGTACGCTTGCCGAGCTTGGGTACCAGGACGTCATCGAGCTCGACGGCGGCATGGACGCCTGGCGTGATGCCGGGCTGCCGATCACCCAGAACCGTTGACGCCGGTCTAGGAGACGACCGGTGACGCTTCCTCGGTGCGCTCGTCCGCGTGCGGCGAACCGGGTCCGGGCTTGCTCAGCCGGCCCGGCCACCACATGTGTCGCCCGAGGTCGAGGTTGAGCGCGGTGACGAGCACCGAGCGCACCACGATCGTGTCCAGCAGCACGCCGAACGCCACCGCGAAACCTAGCTGGGCGAGGAAGGTCAACGGCAAGGTCCCGAGGACGGCGAAGGTGCCGGCGAGCACCAGACCTGCCGAGGTGATCACGCCACCGGTCGCGGAGAGCCCGATCAGAGCACCGGCCCGGGTGCCGACTCTCAACGCCTCCTCCCGGACGCGTGTCATCAAGAATATGTTGTAGTCGATGCCCAGCGCGACCAGGAAGACGAAGACGAACAACGGGAACGAGCTGTCGGCCGCATTGACGCCGAAGACGTACTGGAAGACCACCGCGCTCACGCCGAGGGCGGCACCGAAGGACAGCACCACCGTCGCGATCAGCAGCAGGGGGGCCACCACTGCCCGCAGCAACACGGCCAGGATCAAGAAGACCACGACAAGGATCAGCGGGATCACCACGAGGTTGTCCCGCGATGACGCCTCCCGCGTGTCGAGGTTGATCGCGGTCGCACCGCCGACCAGCGAGTCGGCGTCCACCGCATGGACGTCCTGACGCAAGTTCTTGACCGCCGTGAAGGCGGCGTCGCTGTCGGGAGCGCTGGTCAGCGAGGCCTGGATGAAGGCGTTGTCACCTTGGACGACAGGCTCAGTGGGGTCAGCGACGCCGTCGCTGCCCGAAGCCGCCTCGCGCACGGCGGTGGCCGTGTCAGGCGAGGTGATGATCACCACCGGCGCGGCTGCGCTGGACTCGAAATGATCGGCGATGACCGTGTCGCCGGCTACGCCGTCGGGGGTACCGCGGAACGACTCGGCGGCGGTCAGCCCGGTGGCACCGAGACCGAACACACCCAGACTCATCGCTCCGAGGACGAGCGTTGTGCCGATCCACACAAGGCGTGGGCGCCGGGCGATGACTGTGCCAACTCGGGACCACAGACCCGATGACGTCGGCTCTGGGCTGCCCTCAACGGGCCGGGCGGGCCAGAACACCCAGCGGCCGACGATCACGAGCAGTGCCGGCAGCAATGTCACCATGGCCAGCAGCCCCACGGCGACTCCGATGGCTGCGACCGGGCCGAGCCCCTGGGTGGAGTTCATCGTCGCCGCGAGCAGGCACAACATGCCGAGCACCACGGTGCCGGCGCTGGCGATGATTGCCGGACCGGCTCTGTGCAGGGCCTCGGCCATCGCCTCATGCCGGTCGTGGTGCCGACGAAGCTCCTCGCGGTAACGCGCGACGAGCAGCAGCGCGTAGTCGGTGCCCGCGCCGAAGACCAGGACCGTCAGGATGCCGCTGCTCTGCGCGTTGACCGTCAGTCCGGCGTCCCTGGCCAGGAGGTAGATGACCCCTTGCGCGCTGGTCAGCGCGACCCCGGCGGAGATCACCGGCAGCAGCCACAGCACCGGGCTTCGATAGGTGAACAGGAGGATCACCACGACCACGATCACCGTCGCGAGCAGCAGTGTGGTGTCGATGCCCGCGAACGCCTCAGCGGAGTCGGCGGCGTTGCCGGCGAGGCCACCGACGTGGGTCGTCATGCCGTCGGCGCCGTCGGCTGCGGTGTCGCGCATGTCTTCGACGACCGGGGTTGCGGCTTCCCAGCCGTCGCTGCCGAGGTCGAGAGGGACGTATGTCTGCAGTGCCTCGCCGTCCTCGGACGGGATCGGGCCGACCACCTCGCCGTCGACGGTGACCGGCGTGTCGTCCGGCCCGGCGGTCGTGCCGTCCAGTGCCGCGAACGCCTTGGCGTCCGCGGCCGCTTTGGCGCTGTCGGCTTCGGTGAGGCCGCCGACCCGCTCGTAGACGATGACGGCCGGGAGGGTGTCGGGCGACTGGAAAGCAATCAGAGCCTCCAACGCCTTGGTCGACTCCGCACTGCCGGGTAGCCAGGAGGACGCCTCGTTGTTCTCGACCTCGGTGAGCTTCGAGCCGAGGCTGCCCATCACCACTACAGCGACGATCCAGAAAACGACGACGACCCACTTGGTCCAACGTCCGCAGACGGCGTTCGCCAACGACCTGTGCATGATTTCCCCTACTCGAAGGTGGGGCCCAGAAGGGCTGGTCGAAGCCTAGCGTCGGCGTCAGACAGTTGCCTCAGGGTTTCCCCTGGTCAGCCCAGGACCGGACCCTGTGGGGCAGTCGGGCGGGCGCGGCTGGCCACGCTACGGCGATCGCGTAGGCACGGCGAGCACTGTGCGGGTGAACAGGTCGGCGAGTCCTGGACCGTCCACGCCGAGCGCGACGTCGACCGGGCGTACGGGCCGCTGATGCCCGTGCACGAAATCCTCCCCGAGGAGCCTGCGCCGGTCGACGAGCGTCTGGCCGCGGCTCAAGCCAGGCGCCAGCTCGACCTGCACCGGTAGCCGTTCGGTGTGCAGCAGGGCCGGCTCGACGACCGCGCAGACCGCTCCCGCGTCGCCGAGCGCCGCCCCGCCCCCGTTGCGCGGGTCGGCGCCGGCGACGCCCTGCAGGTGTGCCAACAGGTGGCCGGTCATGCGTACGCCCGGGTCGGGGTGCCGTTGCCAGGCGAGGTAGACCTGCGTAGTGACGACCGGCTGGTAGAAGACGTCGAGCCCATACATCGTGACGGGCACGTCACACCCCAGCACGATCGCGGCGGCCTCCGGGTCGTGCCAGACGTTGAACTCCGCGACGGCGGTGGCGTTGCCGGTCGCGGCCGACCCGCCCATGAACACGATCCGCTCGAGGTTGGCAAGCACCTCGGGGTGGGTACGCAGCAGCAGCGCGATGTTGGTCATCGGTCCCAGCGGTATGAGTGTCGCCGGCGTCGGTGAGGCGAGGATCGCCTCGCGCAGCAGCCCTACCGCGCCGGACGCTGTGTGCCCGGCCCGCGGGACAGCAGCGCCGAGGCCGGCCAGGCCGTCAGCACCGTGGAAGAACCTCGCGTCCTGCGCGGCGTTGAGCAGTGGACGCTCGGCGCCTCGGGCGACGGGGATGTCCTCGGCGCCGGCGGCC
>Ga0136622_10001358_pt1 | contig 10090 bp, 10 predicted proteins | sample AntDrymUQ4482106_2_FD_104803 | JGI IMG/M metagenome (GOLD analysis project Ga0136622, IMG submission 104803) | Polar desert sand microbial communities from Dry Valleys, Antarctica - metaG UQ448 (21.06) | ecosystem: Environmental > Terrestrial > Soil > Desert | place: Antarctica: Dry Valley...
CGGCGCCGGGACTGCCCCGGCGCCCAGTCCCCGCACATCTATGCGCGGGGTGCCGACCGACTTTGCCTCAAGCGCCGAACGATCGACGCTCCATAGGGTCTAAGGGCCCGCCTTCCGGGCGTGGGCCTCTTCGTGACCGAGTTCGGCGCCGAGGCCAACCGCGGAGGGGCGGCCACCCGGAAGGGCACCTTCGCCTTCAGCGCGACTACCTCGATCAGCAGCTCGCCGTGATGGACGGGACCCCGTACCTGAACGGAGCCCTCGTCTGGATCCTCCGCGACTTCGTGGTGCGGCCGGGCTGGAGCGGCGGAACCCGCGCCCCGACCCGCCCAACCACCGCAAGGGACTGTTCAACGAGCGTGGCGCCCCCAAGCCGGCCCTCGACGTGGCCCGCCAGCGCTTCGGCGCGACGCCCTTCGCGGGGCCCGCCCCGACGCCGGCTTCCCCCTAGGGAGCCCCGCCTACCGACCGATCGGGTAGGCGGACTCAGGCACGACCACCGCGGTGGACAGCTTGTCGTGCCAGGTCTGGCTCTGGCTGTCCCAGAGCATCCAGAAGTAGCCGAGGAAGAGCGGGATGGCGGAGAGGATGCGGGCCAGATAGCGGATGATGGCTCGGCCGAACCCGATCGGGCCACCGGCGTTGAAGTCGATCACCCGAATGCCGAGGGCCCGCTTGCCGAGCGTCTGACCGCGCTCACCGCCCTCGAGAGTGCCGTAGTAGGCGATGCCGATGGCGATGCCGAGCACGTTCGCGAGCGCAGCGCCCGAGTCACCGAGCACCACGGCGAGAATGGCCCCCAGGATGGCTCCGACGATGAAGATGAGGACTCCGTCGAGGAGGGCGGCCAGCAGCCGCTTGCCGAAACCGGCGCGGGGACCCACCGCGGCCTCGGGCTGAGCGGCCGTCGCGGGTGGACCCCCGTGCCCGGCCTGCGCGGGCGCGCTGGGTTGACCCTGCGCCGCGGGCTGCCCCTGTGCCCCGGGCTGAGACTGGTATCCACCCTCCATTGCTCCGTACCTCTGGTAGAACAACCTGAAGAAGGAGCGGCACATTACCTCCGATCCCGCTTTCACCGTCGGCCGCCCCTAGCCGCGCGCCGCCTTGGCCGCCGCCAGGCCCTCGAGGAAGTCCTCCGGTGTGGCCTCTCCACCCGCGGCCGCCACCTTGGGCCGCAATCGCTGCGCGAGCTCGCCGGCGAGCCGGGCTCGGGCGCCCGGGTCGAGCTGGGCACGCCGTTCGAGGAAGCGCCGGACGGTCACCAGCTCCTCGCCGGTGACCGCGCTCACGTCCCATCGCTCGGCCCCGGAGAACGAGGGGGCGTCGTGGCCGGGCGCGACGGTTCCCCGACCGCCGCGACGCTCCCGCACCACGAGCGTGCCGGCGGCCAGGTCGCCGAGGCGCTGGTTGCGGCGGGTCGCGAGGATCACACCGGCCCCGAGGCCGTAGGTCACCGGCGGCATGAGGTCGATCAACCGGATGACGTTGCGCACGGCGCTCTCGCGAAAGCGCACGGGAAGCCCGCCCGCGCGCACCACACGCAGTCCGGCGGCCCGCTTGCCCGGCGAGCGCCCCGAGGCGAGGGTCTCGAAGAGCACGTGGTACCCGAAGATCAGCGTGAAGGAGCCCAGCGCGGTTCCGGCGGCCGCGGTCGGGGTGGAGGCGAGTTGGAAGAGCGACACGGCGAGCACGATGATGAGGGTGCCCTCGATGATGAAGTCGATGAGCGCCGAGATGAAGCGCGAGCCCACGCCCGCGAGGGTCAGCTCGAGCTCGATGCCCTCTGGCGTCGAGACGGTGATGACGTCCTCATACTCCACGTTCGGTGAACCTAGAGCGTTTCGTCACCCAGAGGTCACCGGCGTGGGACGAGCTCGAGGCGCTCTTGACCGCCGCGCGCACCCGCCCCGAGCGGCTCGAGCCTGAGCGGCTCCGCCGCCTGGGTGTGCTCTACCGCTCGGCCTCGGCCGACCTCGCGCTGGCCCGCCGCCGTTTCCCGGGCGACCCCGTGGCCGCTCGCCTCGAGCACGCCGTGGGGCGTGCGCGCTACCTGGTCTACGACGCGGGCGCCCGGCGGGGCTCGCTCCGCGAGTTCGTCTCTCACGGCTACTGGCGGCGGGTGCGCGAGCGCCCCGGCGCGCTCGCGGTGGCCGCGGCGCTACTCCTGCTGCCCGTGGCGCTCGCGTGGGGGTGGGCTCTCACCGACCCCGCCGCGGCCATCGGGCTCGTGCCCACCGAGTTCCGCGCCGCCGCCGAGCCCGGTCCGGAGGGCACCGACCTCGGCCTCACCCCGGCCGAGGAGGCGGCGTTCTCGAGCACGGTGCTCACCAACAACATCCAGGTGACCTTCCTCGCCTTCGGCGCCGGCATCTTCCTCGGGCTCGGCTCCGCGCTCGTGCTGGTGTTCAACGGCCTCATCCTCGGGACGATCGGCGGGCTCGCCTTCGGCGCCGGCAACGGCAGCTTCTTCGTAGAGCTCGTGGCGGCCCACGGCGTGCTTGAGATCTCGTGCATCGTGGTGGCCGGGGCGGCCGGGCTCAGGCTTGGGTGGGCCATCGTCGAGCCCGGCCTGGCTACGCGGGGGGACTCGCTGGTGGCCGAGGCGCGCCGTGCCGTCGAGGTGATCCTCGGGACCGCTCCCTGGCTCGTGGTGGCCGGCATTATCGAGGGGTTCGTGAGCCGCAGGGGTCTCGCGGCGGGCCCGGTGGTGGCCGTCGGCCTCATGGTCGGGTGCGTGTACTGGGGCCTCGTGATCTGGCGCGGCCGTCCGGCGCGGAGTGGCGAGCTCGCGGAGGCGGCCTCCTAGACGAGCGCCCGCCCCTTGGCGCTCAGATAGGCCCGGGCGCAGGCGGCGCCGAGGGCCCCGGGGGCCGCCTCGATCACCTGGGCACCGGCACGGCGGAGGTGCCCGGCCACCCGTTCTCGCGCCGAGAGCACCTCGACCGCCATGGCGGCCGCGTAGGCGTCGCGGGCCTCGGCGGGAGGAGTCGACACCAGCGCCTCGAGGTCGGTGTCCCGCACGCTGGCCACCGCCACCGCGTGGCGCCGGGCGAGCACCGGCACCGCCTCGAGCAGAGGCACGGCGGCGGCCTCCTCGAGAAGGTCGGTGAGCACGAGCACCCAGGCGCGCTTCGCGCCGCCCACCGTGCGAAAGGCGAGCTCGTAGTCGGCGTCGGCCGACGAGGGCTCGAGGTCGAAGAGGGCGCGCACCACGGCCCCGCCTCCAGACCGCGCCGGGGGCAGACGCACGCGCACCTCGTCGTCGAAGGCGAGGCAGCCGGCGTGGTCGCCCACCTCGTCGGCCACGAGCGCCACGGTCACGGCCGCGTCCACCGCGGCGTCGATGCGCGTGCGCTCGCCGATGGGCGCCCCCATGAGCCGGCCGGCGTCGACGAGGCACACCATGTCCCGATCCTGCTCGACGCGGTACTGGTTGCTCATCGGGCGCCGGAGGCGTGCCGTGGCCCGCCAGTTGATCTGGCGCACGTCGTCGTCGGGCAGGTACTCGCGTACGGACTCGAACTCGGTGCCGAGCCCGAGGGTGCCGCGGGTCCGACGGCTCTCCTCGCCCAGCGAGCCGTCGCGCACCGCCTGGACCACGCGGGCGGCGCTCGGCATGTCGGGGTAGACGAGCACCTCACGGTCCTCGCCGAGACGGTGGGTGCAGCGCCCGAGCCCGAGGGGCCCGTCGAGCCGCGCGGCGGCGGGCGGGAGGGTGTGGCGGCCCCGCCGGAGCGCGCGGATCTCGCCCTCGATGGCCCCCTCGTCCTCCGGAGGGGCCACTACCAGGTCGGGGGGCGCGGGCTGTCGGAGGCGCACGCGGCCGGGGCCCGCGCCGCGTGGAGCCGCCCCGAAGCTCGCCGCCACGCCCCGGGAGAGCACGCGCGGCACCCGGCGATCGAGCTCTGGAGCGCTACGGACCGCGCGCGCGTCGGCCACCGCGGCAGCCGCGAGACCGAGGAAGATCAGGGCGGCGAGCGGGACGGGCAGGATCAGAGCGGACAGGGCGGCCAGCGCGAGGAGCCCGGCCGCGCGCGGGCTGGGGCTCACCGGGGGACGGGCACCGCTCCGAGCGCGCTCTCCACCGCGTCGTCGGGCGTGTAGCGCTCGAGCTCGGCCTCGGGCCGGAGGAGCAGGCGGTGGCGGAGCACGGGGCGGGCCATGCCGGCCACGTCGTCCGGGGTCACGTACTCGCGCCCGGCGAGGCGCGCGGCCGCGCGAGAGGCGGCGAGGAGGTGGACGGCGGCCCGCGGGCTCGCGCCGAGCGACACGCTCGGGACGGCGCGGGTCTGGCGCACCAGCGCGGCCACGTACGCCATCACCTCGTCGGCCACCGACGTCTGGTCCACCAGCACGCGCATCTCGCGGAGTTCCTCGGGGCTCACGACGACCTGGATGTCCGCGAGCGTGGCCGGGGCCACCCCTCGGTGGGCCAGAGCCAGCATGGCGAGCTCGTTCTCGGCCGACGGGTACCCCACGTCGACCTTCACCAGGAAGCGGTCGAGCTGAGCCTCGGGCAGCGGGTAGGTGCCCTGGTACTCCACCGGGTTTTGGGTGGCCACGACGAGGAAGGGATCGGGCAGCGGCCGCGTCTCTCCGTCCACGGTGACCTGGCCCTCCTGCATGGCCTCGAGCAGGGCCGCCTGGGTCTTAGGGGGGGTCCGGTTGACCTCGTCGGCGAGGAGCACGCTGGTGAACACGGGCCCGGGACGGAAGGTCAGGTCGCCTCCGCGCAGCGTCATGGTTCCGGTCAGGTCGGAGGGCAGCATGTCCGGGGTGAACTGCACGCGCCGGAAGGGAGCGCCGAGGGCGCGGGCCGTCGCGTTGGCGAGCAGCGTCTTGGCCACGCCCGGCACACCCTCGAGCAGCACGTGGCCTCCGGTGGCCGCAGCGACCAGGAAGAGCTCGACCGGCTCGACCTGGCCGACGACGACCTTCGAGACCTCGACGACCACTCGGTCGCGCAGGTCTCTCATCGGGGCCCTCCGGACAGGCGTGCGAGGGCGCGACCCGCGGCCACCGCCCCTTGCTCGTCCTCCACCCCGTCCACCACGGCCCGAACCTCGTCGGGGGCGAGGCCGGCATGCACGCCGGCGCGGCGAAGGTGCTCGTCGAGGCCCTCGCGCCCGAGGCCCGCCCTGGCCCTCAGGTGCCGTCGCGCCGAGGCGCGCACGGGCTCGATGGCGGCTCCCGGCCGGCCGGACTTGGCGAGCGTCCCGGCCATGGCGATCGCGTAGTCCACCCTCGGAGGCGCGAGCGCACGTTCGCGCGTCTCGGGAGGGCCGAGGCGGCGGCCCCGGGCGAGCATGAGCACGAGCGCCGAGAGCACGAGGCCACCGAGGGCGAAGAGCCAGCGCACCGGCACGGCGCCGAGGCCGCTGTTCTGCCCGAAGCCGTGGACGCTCTCGGCGAAGAAGACGGGGCGACCCCGGTCGCCGGCGAGCGCAAGCCCGAGCGCCGCGTTGTCGGCCGCGGCGAGGGTGCGGTTCTCGAGCGGCGTGGTGTCGGCCAGGAGGGCGAGGCGCCCGCGGCCGAGCGCCGCCACGGCGAGGAGCGGTCGTCCCGCCTCGCCTCGCAGGGCGGGGAGCGCCTCGCCGAGGCGCTCCCACGATCCGAGGCCGGTGCTGGCCACGGCGCCCACGGTGAGGGTCTCGGGTAGGGGCGCCACCGCGGAGGCCCGTCCCACGCGCTCCGGCGCCCAGGAGGGCGGCCGGTCGAGCAGCTCCTCGACCCACCCCTCGGGGCTCGGGCCACCGGCCACGAGCCGTCCGCCCCGCTCTACGAAGCGCCGTAGGGCCCCGGTGTCCTCGCGCGAGACCGCGTCGGGTCTAGCCAGGACGAGGGTCGCGCGCGGGTCGAGGCGCGCCCCGGCCGGCGCGGCCCGCAACGCGCTAACGCGCCTCCCATCGCGCCGGAGCAGTTCGCCGTAGGCCGCGAGACCCTCCGGGGCGGTTGCGTAGGAGGATCCTGGCGGCCCGCTCGGGTCGGGAAACAGCCGGCCGAGCACGACGGCGCCCAGGTTGAGGACGACCACGAGGACGAGGAGGGCGAGCCCGCGGCGCACCCACGGGCGTTCACTCACCGCGCACCCGCCTCGGCGAGTACGCGCCTCCAGCCGGAGCGGGCCTCCTCGAGATCCGCGGCCTGCGGGCTTCGCCCGCCGTAGGCCACATCGTCGAAGGTCCGGGACAGGCCGGCGAAGGTGGGCGATCCGAGGCGGCGCGAGATCTCCCCCGAGGTGAGCGAGGGCCGGAGCGCGATGGCGCCGGAGGCCTGGAGTCGGAGCAGGCCGGCGCGAAAGCGCACCCGCAGCGCCAGGGCGAGGTCGCCCTCTCGCTCGGCCCGCTCCGCCTCGCGCTCCAGGCGGGCGGGCGTCTCCCCGGGAGCGGCCGGGCTCGTCTCGTCGCCCGCGCGCTCGCGGCCCCGCGTGCGCCGCGAGCCGAGGCGTGCGGCCACGAGAAAGCCGCCGAGCAACACGACTGCCGCCGCGATGGCCCACGTGGCCCGGCCGCCGCCGGGCACGCGATCGGCCAGCCACCCGAACGCCCGGACGATGGGCACGCCGATCGCCTCGAGCCGCCGGCGGAAGGGCCGCGGTACGGACGCCGGCCGGAAGCGCCGCTCGCGCACGATCGCGACCGCCTTGCGCTGGGCTTCACGGGCCTCGGCGCGCTGGGCTTCGGTGCGGGCCGAGGCGGCGGAGGGAACCGCGATGGCGACGCCGAGGATGGCGGCGGCGGCCAGCACGGCGGCGTTCAGGGACGCGGATCGCCCTTGTCGGTGCCTCACTCGGGTCGAGGAGGCGCGGGCGGAGGTGGAGGCTGCCCCGCCGGGCCGCCCCCCGCGGGCGCAGGTCCACTCCATCCGGGCCCCGTCGGCGGCGGCCCACCTCCAGGAGCCGGCCCGCTCCAGCCCGTGGGGGGCGGCCCGGCACCCGGCGGCGGGGCCGTGGCCACTCCGAGGCCGGCTCCTTCGGTGGGGGTAACTCCCACGCGCCGGGACAGGAGCTCGAGGTCGAAGCCCTCCTTGCGCACGCGCAGGTCGAAGTAGATGACCGCGGTCACCGCCGCCTGAAACGGCGTGGCCACGATGGACGCGAGGGCGGTGCTCACCTGGTTCAGCGTGACCGCGCCGAACACGCTGTCTCCGGCGCTCGTGATCAACAGCGCCGCGAAGACGCCGTTGATCACACCGGACACCACGCCGGCCAGCAGGAACCCGAGGAAGATCGCGCCGAAGGTCGGCCACCAGCGGCCCCGTACCAGGCGCACGGAGCGCGCCAGCGCCCGCCTTCCCTTCACCCCCTCGAAGAGCAGAACCGGGGTAGCCGTGAGGAAGGCGATGCCGAAGTAGATGGCCAGCACGAATACGGCGAGACCGCCGAGGATGAAGATCGCGATGGCCTCCGTCGCCGTGCCGAGCAGGAGGAAGGTGATGACGAACACGAGGGCGGCGGGAACGATGATCAGCAGCCCCGCGAGGATGCTGATCCATATCAGTGACAGGACGCGGCTGCGGGCGTACCCCAGCGAGTCCCGCCACGAGGGCCGGGCACCCAGGTAGGCGTCGCTCACGCCCTTGAAGCAGGCCGCGGTGGCCAGAGTGGTGGCCACCACGGTGGCCACCACCAACACCAGGACGGCGGCCACGGACGCCCCGATCTGGGCGGCGTCGTAGTTCTGGAAGCCCGCGAACGGGTCCTCGGGGGTGCTTCCGAACGAGGGCTGCAGGAGCCGCGAGTCCGGCAGCACCGAGGAGAGCACGAAGATGAGAAGGATCTGAACCGGGACGACGACGACGGCCACCGTCTTGAAGAAGGTCACGGCGTTGCGCGTGAAGATCTTGATGGAGACGTCGAGCACCTCCCCGATGCCGAGGGGGCGGAGCTCAGGGGCCGGCGCGCCGCGGGCGTCCATCAGGCCCGGAACATAGCGCCGGGGCGGTCGCGGACGACGCTCGGCTCCGGAGATACCCCAAACGGGGATGCGGGGCGGACGGTGGGGGCCCGACAGGGTAGAGATGAACTTCTTCTCCAGCCGCGCTCGTCGAGACCCCCAAGCGTCCCCGTCCTCCACGGCCCGCACCGCGGCGGTCGCGCTCGTGGCTGCGCTCGCCTTCGCCGGCAGCCCCACCGACCAGGCGAGTGCCTCGGGGCCCGCCGAGCGGGCCGCGGATTCGGGCGATGCCGTGCCCGGCGAGCTGATCGTCCGCTTCCGCGATGACACCTCCTCGACCGAGCGCGGGGATGCGCGCGAGCGCGCCGACGTGAGCCTTGAACGCGCCCGGTCCGATGAAGGAGGTGGCTCGGCTCTTACTCCGCCGGCAGGCACAGTAGCGCCGATCGTTGGATGACCACAGCGGAGGCGGCTGACTCTCTCGGCATCACTGCGAACGCCCTACACAAGCTCACGGCGGCTCGAGCAATCCCCTTCTCGCAGGACGGGCCGGGCTGTCGCTGCTACTTCCGCCGCTCCGACCTCGACCGCTGGCGCGACTCGCGCGCGCGCGGACGGCGCCCGTAGGCCATCCTGTCGCTTCCAGGACGCTTCCACGCTTTCGATTTACCTGGAAACACATCAGTTTCAGGGCGCTCCCTTGCGCTACGAGTAAGAGGTCACTAGACTGTCGGCATCGACAGAAAGGGCTCCGCGGCGCGTCAACGCCCGGAGCCGTGGCAGCCGATCGAGGGAGGATCGACGTGCAGACCAAGGGTAGTGAGCGAAGCAGGCGCGAACGGGTCGAGCGTGGCATCTACCGCCGCACCGGCGCCGACGGGAAGGTCACCTACGAGATCGGCTACCGCGACTCGGACGGACGGCAACGCTGGCAGCGCGTCGAGGGCGGGATCAAGGCTGCCCGCGCAGCGCTCGCGGACGTGAAGGCGCGCATGGGCAAGGGTGCCCGCGTCGCCCCGGCGCCACGGCTCACGTTCGGGGAGGCCGCGGCCCGCTGGCAGGAAACGCAGGCGGCGAACCTCCGCCCCGCCACTCAGGCCGCCTACGGCGCGAGTCTGCGGACGCACCTGCTCCCGCGGTGGGAGCGGCGGCGCCTCGACTCGATCGACGTGGACGATGTAGCGCGCCTGATCGAAGAGCTGCAACGGGCCGGGCGGAAGGCGTGGACGATTCGTGGGAACCTCACCGTCGCCGGGCGCATCTTCGACTTCGCCCGCCGTCGGCTCGGATGGGCAGGTCAGAATCCGGTCCGGCTACTCGACCGCTCCGAGCGCCCACGCTCCGATCAGCGTGAGCGTCGCGTGTTGAGCGGCGAGGAACTCGAGCGGCTGATCGGTGCCGCAGACGACCGCTACCGCGGGCTCTTCGCCTTCGCCGCGGGCACGGGCGCACGTCTCGGCGAAACGCTCGGCTTGAAGTGGCGCTCGCTCGACCTCGAGCACGGCACCGCGTCGATCACTCACCAACTCGACCGCCAAGGCCGCTACGTCGAGTTGAAGACCGCGCGCTCCCGTCGCACGGTCGAGCTACCCGCGTCGCTCGTTTCTCTGCTCCGCACTCACAAGCTCGAGGCGCCGTACAGCGGCGACGACGACTTCGTGTTCACCGCGCGTCAGGGCGGGCCGCTCGAGCACCGCAACGTCGGGGGTCGGGCGCTGAGCCGCGCAATCGTGCGCGCGGGGCTCGAGGGAGAGGGGCAGGCGGCGCCCACCTTCCACGCGCTCCGCCACGGCTTCGCGTCCGCCTGGATCGCGTCGGGCGGCGATCTCGTAGAGCTGTCGGCGCATCTTGGGCACCGCGATCCGTCGATCACCGCAAGCACCTACTCTCACGAGTTCGAGAAGGCCGCGCGCAGCGATGCCCGCCGCGTCCGGCTCGACGGCATCTTTGGAAGCGTCCTGGAAGCAACAGGTGGCAGCGGAGGGCAGTAAAGCCACGCTCCGACGACCGGCGAAGTGGTCGATATGCAGGGAAGACGCGAAGCGGCGCAATAGAGGGCAGGCGGTTGGCCGCGCTTCACACGCGAGAGGTCGCTGGTTCGAAACCAGCCGCGCCCATCGAAGGACCACCCGCAGCGCCCCGCGTCCCCCCGAAGAGGATGATTCGTCCGTGGACCTCGCCACGTCCCTCGAAAC
>Ga0136622_10001360_pt1 | contig 10089 bp, 9 predicted proteins | sample AntDrymUQ4482106_2_FD_104803 | JGI IMG/M metagenome (GOLD analysis project Ga0136622, IMG submission 104803) | Polar desert sand microbial communities from Dry Valleys, Antarctica - metaG UQ448 (21.06) | ecosystem: Environmental > Terrestrial > Soil > Desert | place: Antarctica: Dry Valley...
GCCGGCACCGGAGCCGGAGCCGGAGCCGGAGCCGGAGCCGACCACGAACTACGTCAGCGGCAGCACCGTGTGGGACCAGCTCGCCGAGTGCGAGTCGGGCGGAAACTGGGCGATCAACACCGGCAACGGCTATTACGGCGGGCTGCAGTTCACGCTGGAGACCTGGCAGGGCTACGGCGGCACCGGCTACCCGCATGAGGCCAGTCGCGAGACCCAGATAGCGGTCGCCGAGCAGGTGCAGGCAGGGCAGGGTTGGGGCGCCTGGCCGGCCTGCTCTGCCGAGCTCGGCCTGTACTGACCCCGTTCACCGGCGGTGACAGGTCGGTTGCTACGGCCCCCTGAGGTACGGGAGCTCGCCGCCCGTCTGGGCCTACGACCGGCCAAGCGGCGCGGGCAGAACTTCGTCATCGACCCGAACACGGTCCGGCGAGTGGCCCGGCTCGCGGCCGTCCAACCCGACGACGTGGTGCTCGAGGTCGGCTCCGGCCTCGGTTCGCTGACACTGGCGCTGCTCGCCGAGCTGTCCGGGCAAGCAGGCACCGGCCGAGTCGTGGCGGTGGAGGTGGACGCGGCACTGGCTGCGGCACTGCCGGAGACCGTCGCGACGTACGCACCGGACCACCTCGCCCGGCTGCAGGTCGTGCGCGACGACGCGCTACGGCTGACCGGGCTGCCAGGTCCAGTACCGACGGCGCTGGTCGCGAACCTGCCGTACAACGTGGCAGTGCCGGTGCTGCTGCACCTATGGTCCCTGTTCCCCTCATTGCAGCACGGTTTGGTGATGGTGCAGCAGGAGGTCGCCGACCGGCTGGCGGCCGCGCCAGGATCGCGGACGTACGGCATCCCGAGCGTCAAGGCCGCCTGGTACGGCCGGGTGGCGACCGCAGGTCGGGTAGGCCGATCGGTGTTCTGGCCCGTCCCGCGGGTCGACTCGGGGCTGGTCTCGTGGCACCGTGCCTCGCCGCCGCCTACCAGCGCGTCCCGGGAGCAGGTCTTTGCGGTGGTCGACGACGCCTTCGCCCAGCGCCGCAAGACCCTGCGGGCCGCGCTGGCCCGCTCGGCCGGGTCCGCGGCGGCCGCTGAGCAGGCGCTGCTGGCGGCCGGCGTAGCCCCGGCGGCCCGGGGCGAGGACCTGCCGGTTGCCGCCTTCGCCCGCATCGCCGAGGCGCTGGCGCAGGTGGCGCGGTGAGCGGCGGTACCGGCGCGGCCCCTACCGCAACGGCGGTGCGCGCGCGGGCGCCGGCCAAGATCAACCTGGCGCTACACGTCGGGCCGCGGCGAGCCGACGGGTTCCACGACGTCGCCACCGTCTACCAGGCCATCGACCTGTACGACGAGGTGCTGGCCGAAACGCGCGCGGACGGGTTGGTGAGCGTCCAGACGAGCGACCTCAACGGGAACCCGGTGGCCGGTGTCGCGGACGACAGAATGCACCTTGCCGTGCGAGCTGCGCACGCGCTGCGCACGCGGGCCGGGGTGGGAGCCGGCGTGCACCTGCGGGTGCGCAAGCAGATCCCGGTGGCCGGCGGGATGGCCGGGGGGTCGGCAGACGCGGCGGCGGCGCTGGTGGCGTGCGCCCGGCTCTGGGGACTGCCAAACGAGCCGGCGGGGTTGGCCGAGCTGGCGGCCGGGCTGGGCAGCGACGTGCCGTTCGCGCTGCTCGGCGGCACCGCCCTGGGCACCGGCCGCGGTGAGCGGGTCGCGGCGTTGCCGACCGGGCCACCAGCCACCTGGGTGCTGGTCACCAGCAGCAGCGGGCTGTCCACCCCATCGGTGTACGCCGAGACCGACCGGTACCGCGCCGAGCACACCGTCCCGGCACCGCAGGTCGACGAGCGGCTGCTGCGCGCCCTGAGCGCCGGTGACCTTCGGTTGGTCGCAGGCAGCATGCGCAACGAGCTGCAGGACGCGGCGCAGGTGCTGCGGCCGGAGCTCACTGACCTGATCGCCGCGGGCAGTTGGGCGGGCGCGCTGGCCGGTCTGGTGACGGGGTCCGGTCCGAGCGTGGCGCTGCTGGTCGACGACGACGTGCGAGCCACCACCGTCGCCGCCGCCGTCGGCCCAGTCGCGCGGCGACTGCTGCCCGGCGCTCAGGTCCGGACCGCGCACGGACCCGCCCCGGGTGCCCACCTGGTCGGCACACCAGAGCCTGCAGCCAATGAGATAACGCCGCGGCCGTGACCTGCAACGATGACCATGAACAGGCCGACGAGCCGGAGGGAGCCGCCGTGGTCGCGCGCTGGGATCCGGCCACCTACCTGCGTTTCGCCGACGAGCGGACCCGCCCGTTCGCCGACCTGCTGGCGCGGGTGGACAGCGATCCCACCACGATCGTGGATCTCGGGTGCGGACCCGGCCACCTCACCGCGATCCTGCGCGCCCGGTGGCCGCAGGCAGCGGTGGTCGGGGTCGACTCGTCACCGGACATGATCAGCCGAGCCCGCGCGGAGACGACCGACCCGTCGGTGTCCTACGTCGAGGCCGACCTGCGGGACTGGCGACCCCGCCGGGCGCCGGACCTGCTGGTCTCGGCCGCCACTCTGCAGTGGGTGCCAGGACACCTGGAGCTCGTCCCCACCCTCGCCGACTCAGTCGCCGACCCCGGCGTCTTCGCGTTCACGGTGCCGGCCAACTTCGACGCGCCGAGCCACGTGCTGCTGCGCGAGCTTGCCGGCGCAGAGCCGTATGCCCGCCACACCGCGGGCGTCGAGCAGCCGGCCGCGCACGATGCCCACACGTACTTGACAGCGCTGAGCCGTCCCGGCTGGTCCGTGGACGCCTGGGAGACGACGTACCTGCACGTGCTGCACGGTCCCGACCCGGTGCTGAGCTGGATCAGCGGCACCGGTGCCCGACCGGTCCTGCAGGCGCTGCCGGACGAGCTGCGCGCCCGGTTCGAGGCCGAGTACGCCGCCGGGCTGCGGGCGGCCTACCCCGCCGAGCCGCACGGCACCGTGCACCCGTTCCGCCGGGTGTTCGTGGTGGCGCGCCGGGACTCCGTCCACCAGTGACGCCATCCACCAGTGACTCTCAGCGGGAGGGGCGGTCCAGGGACAGGTGCGGAGAGGTCTCGAGCCCGGACAGCCCGTTCCACGCCAGGTTGCACAGGTGCGCGGCGACTACGTGCTTGGCCGGCTCGCGCGCGTCGAGCCACCACTGCCCGGTGGTGCCGACCATGCCGACCAGCATCTGGGCGTACATCGGCGCGTACGTGGTGTCGAAGCCGCGAGACTTGAACTCGCCGGCCAAGATGTGCTCCACCCGGCTGGCGACGTCGCCGATGATCGAGACGAACGAGCCGGACGCAGAGCCAATCGGCGAGTCTCGCACCAGGATCCGGAAGCCGTCGGGATGCAGCTCGATGTAGTCCAGCAGGGCCGAGGCTGCCTGCTCGAGCAAGGCGCGCGGCCGCCCTGCGGTCAGTGCCGTGCGCATCATCGCCAGCAGCTGCTGCACCTCGCGGTCCACCACGACGGCGTACAGCCCTTCCTTCCCGCCGAAGTGCTCATAGACGACGGGTTTGGACACCTCGGCGGTGGCAGCGATCTCCTCGACCGAGGTGCCCTCGACGCCGCGGGCGGCGAACAGCCTGCGCGAGATCTCGATCAGCTGCTCGCGCCGCTCGGCGGCGCTCATCCGGTGCCGGGTGCGGCGCCGCGTCGGTTCTGCTGCCCGTGCGTTCACCAGGGCGAGCCCCTCAAGCGGCAGCGCGCTTGGCGGCGATCCGCTCGGGCACCGGCCAGCGCACGTCGCTGGCCCACCCGAGCTTCTCGATCGCCCAGATCACCCGCGCCGAGGTGTCGATCTGGCCGGGGAGGACCCCGTGCCGGGCGCAGGTCGGGTCGGCGTGGTGCAGGTTGTGCCAGGACTCGCCGAAGCTGGGCAGCGCCAGCCACCACACGTTGCCGGACCGGTCGCGACTCTTGAACGGCTGCTCTCCGACGGTGTGGCAGATGGAGTTGATGGACCAGGTGACGTGGTGCAGCAGCGAGACGCGCACCAGGGTGGCCCAGAAGAAGGCGGTCAGCGCTCCCTGCCACGACATCGACCACAGCCCACCGATCAGTGCCGGTGTCAGCATGGACACCGCGACCCACAGCGGGAACGCGCGCGAGACCTTGAGGATGTCGGGATCCTTCATCAGGTCCGGCGCGTAGCGCCGCTGCGGCGTCTGCTCCACGTCGAACAGCCAGCCGACGTGTGCGTAGGCAAAGCCTTTGGCCAGCGCCGGGATGGTCTCGCCGTACCGCCACGGCGAGTGCGGGTCGCCGTCGCGGTCGGAGAACTTGTGGTGCTTACGGTGGTCGGCGACCCATCGGATCACCGGTCCCTGGATGGCCATGGTGCCGGCGATCGCGAGGGCGATCTTGACCGGCCGGTTGGGCTTGAACGCCTTGTGTGTGAACAGTCGGTGGAAGCCGACGGTGATGCCAAGGCCGGTCACGTAGTAGAAAGCCAGCGCGATGACGACATCGTGCCAACCGAGCCAGCCACCCCACGCCACCGGTACGGCTGCGACCAGGGCTGCGAACGGCAGCGCGATGAAGACCGCCAACATGCTCCGCTCGAGCACCGACTGCTGGTCGCTGCCCATGGTGCCGCCCATGATCGTGGCGTCGATGTCAGCGACGTCGACGGGCCGGGACTCGACCTCCGGGGGGGTGGCTGCGGGCGCCGGGGCGGCGGGTGCGGTGGCGACTGTTGTCATGGGTCCTCGCAAGTTTTGTGGGTACGCCTACGTCACCGTAACCTACGCAGGCGTAGGTACAAGGCATCGGGGCCGAGTCCGTACGCTGAGGCGGAGTCGTTCCCCGGTTGGTCTGTCGGCGGGGCCCGCCGCACTTTGAATGCGGACAAGCGACGTAGGTTCGACTCCTACCCGGGGAGCCACCGCCGTCGAACGGTCGCCCATCCGGTCGCCGAGCCGTCGCTCAACCGAGGGAGTCCAGTCGTGACATCCGTCGACGCCGTAGTAGTCCTGGCCGCGGGGGAGGGCACCCGGATGCGGTCCTCGACCCCCAAGGTGCTGCACCGGATCGGCGGTCGCAGCCTGCTCGGGCACCTGCTCGCTGCGGTCGCCGACGCCGGCGCCGCCGAGGTGGCCGTCGTGGTCGGGCACGGCCGGGAGCTTGTCGCCCCGCACGTGGAAGACTGCCTGCCCAGCGCCCGTACGGTCGTCCAGGCCGAGCAGCTCGGCACCGGGCACGCCACGGCGGTCGGCCTGGAGGCGATCGAGGCCGAACAGGGCACGGTGCTGGTGGTGATGGGTGACACGCCGCTGCTCGCGCCGGCGACCCTGCGCGACCTGGCCACTGAGCACCGCTCCCGGGGTCACGTGGTCACGGTGCTGGCCGCCCGTCTGGCCGACCCGACCGGCTACGGCCGGCTCGTCCGTGGCGGCAACGGCCAGCTGGTGGCCTCGGTCGAGCAACGGGACGCCAGCGCGGCACAGCTCGAGATCGATGAGGTCAACACCGGGATCTATGCCTTCGACCTGGGCTGGCTGCGCACTGCCCTGCCGCTCCTGGGTTCTGACAACGCCCAGGGGGAGGCCTACCTGCCGGACGTCATCGCGCTGGCCCGCTCGGACGGCCTGGGGGTGGGGGCCGGCTCGGTGCGCGACACCCTCCAGACCGAGGGCGTCAACGACCGGGTGCAGCTCGCGGCGCTCGGCGCCGAGCTCAACCGCCGTACCCTCGTGGCCGGCATGCGCGCCGGCGCGACCGTCGTCGACCCGGCCACCACCTGGGTCGACGTCACCGTCGCGCTGGGTCGCGATGTCTGCCTGCTGCCGGGCGTGCAGCTGCACGGGAGCACCGCCGTGGCCGACGGGGCCACTATCGGACCGGACTGCACGCTGACTGACGTACAGGTCGGCGCGGGGGCCACCGTGGTGCGGACCCACGGCGTGGACGCGGTCGTGGGCGACGGCGCCACCGTTGGCCCGTTCGCCTACCTGCGGCCGGGGACGGTGCTCGCCGACGGCGCGCGGATCGGCACCTTCGTCGAGGCCAAGAACAGCCACGTCGGCACCGGTGCCAAGGTGCCGCACCTGTCGTATGTGGGCGACACCGAGATCGGCGCCGGCACCAACATCGGAGCAGGAACCATCACGGCAAACTACGACGGCGTGGCCAAGCACCGCACCGTGGTGGGGCGGGACTGCCGGACCGGCTCGGACAACGTGTTCGTGGCGCCGGTCACCATCGGAGACGGGGCCTCGACCGGTGCCGGGGCGATCGTGCGGCGAGACGTGCCGCCCGGTGCGCTCGCGGTCTCCGGCGGTCCACAGCGCAACCACGAGGGGTGGGTGGCGCGCCGGCGCCCCGGAACTGTGCAGGCTGCAGCGGCAGCAGCAGCCGAGGCCGCCGGCGATGAGACACTGCAGTCGTGACCGGGATGAAGCGCACCACCGAGAAGAACCTGATGGTGTTCTCGGGCCGGGCGCATCCCGGGCTGGCCCACGAGGTGGTCGACCTGCTCGGCACCGCGCTGGTGCCGACGGCTGCCTACGACTTCGCCAACGGTGAGATCTACGTGCGCTTCGAGGAGTCGGTACGCGGCTGTGACGCCTTTGTGATCCAGAGCCACAGCGCTCCGATCAACCAGTGGCTGATGGAGCAGCTGATCATGGTCGATGCGCTCAAGCGAGCCTCCGCCAAGCGGATCACGGTCGTGCAACCCTTCTACGGCTACGCCCGCCAGGACAAGAAGCACCGGGGTCGCGAGCCGGTGTCCGCCCGGCTCATGGCCGACATGTTCCACACCGCCGGAGCCAACCGGCTGATCGCGGTCGACCTGCACTCCTCGCAGATCCAGGGGTTCTTCAACGGGCCGGTCGACCATCTGATGGCGATGCCGATCCTCGCCGACTACGTCCGGGAGCGGTACGGCGGCGAGGACCTCGCGGTGGTCTCGCCGGACGCCGGGCGGATCCGGGTGGCCGAGCAGTGGGCACAGCGGCTCGGCGGGGTCCCGCTCGCGTTCGTACACAAGACGCGAGACTTGGACCAGCCCAACGAGGCGTTCGCCAACCGGGTCGTCGGCAACATCGCCGGCCGTACCTGCGTACTGGTCGACGACATGATCGACACCGCCAGCACCATCGTGAAGGCGGTCGACGCGCTGTTGCACGAGGGTGCCTCGAGCGTCGTCGCCGCGGCCACGCACGCCGTGCTGTCGGGGCCGGCGGTCGACCGGCTGAAGAACTCCCGTGCCCGCGAGGTCATCGTCACCAACACGCTGCCAGTCGGCCCCGAGCAGCACTTCGACAGCTTGACCACGCTGTCGATCGCACCCCTGATCAGCCGGGCGATTCGCGAGGTGTTCGAGGACGGCTCGGTCACCAGCCTGTTCGACGGCCGCGCCTGAGCGCCCCGGTTCGCGGCTCGCCCGCAGATCTCCACCGCGAAATGCGGGAAGTTGGCCGGTCTCGGGTACCCCAAGCCAGCCAGCTTCCCGCATTTCGTGGTTCTCCTCGGGCTGCCGTAGGCTGGCACACACCGTTCGAGGAGTGTTTCGCGTGTCCCAGACCACCATCGCCGCCGAGCCCAGGACCGAGTTCGGCAAGGGCGCTGCCCGCCGCATCCGGCGCACCGACAAGGTGCCGGCCGTGCTGTACGGGCACGGCGCCGACCCGCTGCACCTGAGCCTGCCGACCCGCGACCTCATGCTGGCGTTGCGGAACCCGAACGCCCTGTTGTCGATCGCGGTCGAGGGGTCGGCGGCGCAGCTCGCGTTGGCCAGGCAGGTCCAGCGGCACCCGATCAAGGGCTCCATCGAGCATGCCGACCTGCTGGTGGTGCGCACCGGCGAGAAGGTCGTCGTCGACATCCCCGTCCTGGTCACAGGCGAGGCGCTGTCTGACGCCCTGGTCGTGACCGAGACCGCCCAGCTGTCGGTCGAGGCCGACGCCACCGCGCTGCCCGACTCGGTCGAGGTGTCGGTGGAGGGTCTGGGCGTCGGGGTACAGATCCACGCCGGCGACATCGCACTACCCGAGGGGACGGTCCTCGCGGTGGACGCGGACGTCTTGGTGGTCAACGTGGTGGCGGCGCCGACCGCCGAGGAGGTCGAGGCCGAGCTGGTCGAGGCCGAGGCCGACGCAGGCATCGAGCGGGACGAGTCCGACGCCGCGGCCGAGGCGGCCGAGACCGCCACCGAGTCGGGCAGTCAGGACGATGCGACGAGCAGTGCCGGCGCAGCGTCCGGGTCATCCGACGAGGGCTAGGACTCTCGGCTGAGCAGCACCGACCTCTGGCTGGTCGTCGGTCTCGGCAACCCGGGGCCGGACTACGCCCACACCCGGCACAACGTCGGCTACCTGGTCGTCCAGGTCCTCGCCGGTCGCCTCGGCGCGAGCTGGAAGCGGCACCGTACGGGTCGCGCCGACACCGTCGACGGGCGTCTCGGCACCCCCGGCGCCGGCCCCACCGCGCGGGTGCTGCTGGTCCGGCCCCGGTCGTTCATGAACGAGTCCGGCGGCCCGGTGTCGGCGGTGGCGGCCTACTGGTCGATCGAACCGGATCATCTGATAGCCGTGCACGACGAGCTTGATCTGGAGCGCGGCACTCTGCGGGTCAAGTTCGGCGGCGGTGACAACGGCCATAACGGCCTCCGGTCGGTGCGCCGCGGCCTCGGTACCGGTGACTTCCACCGGGTGCGAGTCGGGATCGGTCGACCGTCGGGGCGCCAGGACCCGTCCGACTTCGTGTTGTCGCCGTGGTCGGCACGCGAACGACCCGACCGCGATCTGGTCGTGGAGCGGGCCGCGAACGCGGTGCAGAGCCTGATAGTCCGGGGGCTGACTCTTACCCAGAGTGACTTCAACGGCTGAGCAACTACAGGTATTAACGGTCAAAGTTCACCTTCCGGATGCTTTCTCGGGCCAGATGTGTTGTAATCAATTGCGAGTGGCAGCGGGGCAGTTCAGCCACCGATCGGCCCCGATAGCGGAGAACATAAATGCAAGCAGCGACTTTGCGTGGTGGTGTGACCACGCGGAGGATGCCCGCTGACCGCGCCGAGCACGCGTCATGGTTGGGTGCTGCCACCGAGCGCCTGTGCAGGCCGGCCGGGATGGTCGAGGCGGTGCTTGTCGCGTGCGCGGTGGCGGTGTGCACGTTCCTGCTGTCCAACCGCGGCGTGGTGGCCGCTGTCCCCCTGCTGGTTGCTGGGCTGCTGCTGGTGGAGACCGTCGCGTTGCCGTCGTACGAGCGCGCTTACTCGCTTCAGCCGGTCCGCCGGGTCTTCTCCCGGTCTGCGCTGGCCCTGCTGATCGCCTCAGCGTCGGGGGTGCTCGATGCGCAGGACCTGCGGCTAGCGCTGTTCGCGGCTGCCGTCGTGCTGGCCGGACCCCTGGCCCTGCGAGGGCTCCGCCGGCTGCACCGAACGCCCCCGTCAACCCTGCTGGTCGGCGACCGGCTCTCGGTCTCCCACCTGATCGCGCAGTGGGGTCCTCGACCCGAGGTCCGCATCGCCGGAGTGTGCCTGTGCGACACCGACGACGACGAGTCCGACTCGCCAGCGGAGATCTTCGGCTTCCCGGTCGTCGGGGGGCTCGCCGCCGCGGTCGACGTGGCCCGCGACCACCGCGTGGACCAGGTCGTCGTGGCACCGGGGCCGGTGCTCACTGCCTACGACGTGCGCCGATTGAGCTGGGCGCTGGAGGACTCCAACATCGAGCTCGCGGTGGCCGCCGAGGTGCACGGCGCCGTCCCGCGCCGCATCGAGCCGCGGTTGCTCGGGCGGCGGCTGCTGCTGTCCGTGCGCCCGACCCGGCGTCCGGCGCTGTCTGTGCTCCTCAAGTCGGCGCTGGACCGGCTCCTGGGGATGGTGCTGCTCATCGTCAACCTGCCGCTGCTAGTGGCGCTGGTCGCCGCGGTCCGTCTCGACAGCCCGGGACCGGCATTCTTCAGGCAGGTGCGGGCGGGCGTGGGTGGTCGCCCGTTCACCATGTTCAAGCTGCGCACGATGAGTGCCGACGCCGAGCAACGCAAGGGCGAGCTGGAGGTGGCCAATCAGGGTGCCGGTCCGCTGTTCAAGCTGCTCAACGACCCACGGATCACGCGGATCGGCCACTTCCTGCGC
>Ga0136622_10001361_pt1 | contig 10085 bp, 11 predicted proteins | sample AntDrymUQ4482106_2_FD_104803 | JGI IMG/M metagenome (GOLD analysis project Ga0136622, IMG submission 104803) | Polar desert sand microbial communities from Dry Valleys, Antarctica - metaG UQ448 (21.06) | ecosystem: Environmental > Terrestrial > Soil > Desert | place: Antarctica: Dry Valley...
CAGCGTGGCGGGCTTGTCGCCGCCGCCCGAGGCGGTGTCGCCGCGCAGGCCGGGCTCGGTCTCGGTCACCGCCATCTCCACAGACGCCGGAAGCTGCAGATCGGAGGGCTTCTCATCCACGTACAGGAGCTCGACCGCTTCGTTCTCGGTGATCCACTGCAGCGAGTCCGCCACGCTCTCCTGCGGCACGGTCATCTGCTCGTAGTTCTCGGAGTCCATGAAGTGGGCGTCGATGCCGTCGGAGTAGAGGTAGGTCATCCGCCGCGTCTCGGTGCGCACTGGACGGAACTTCTCGCCCGCGCGGAAGGTACGGTCGATCGCCGCGCCGTCTGCCACGCGCTTGAGCTTGGTGCGGACGAAGGCGCCGCCCTTGCCGGGCTTGACGTGCTGGAACTGCACGACCTTGAAGATCGTGCCCTCGACCTCGATATGCGAGCCGTTCTTGAACTGATTCGTTGAAATGGACATATACTGCAGCTATGACCCTTCGGCTCGATGGCTACGTGCGGGTGTCCCGTGTGGGCGGGCGCTCCGGTGAAGGCTACATCTCGCCCCACGTCCAGCAGGAAGCGATCGAAGGCTACGCCCGCGAGCTGGGCGGCGAGATCGTCGCCTGGCACGACGATCAGGACTTCACCGGAGGCAACATCGAGCGGCCGGGCTTCCAAGCCGCCCTGGAGCGCCTGCGCGGCGCGAAGACGGACGGGATCGTGGTGATGAAGATCGACCGCTTCGCTCGCTCGGTGGCCGATGGCGCCTCGATCGTCCGCGAGATCGTGGAGCGCGATCAGGTCTTCGCCTCCTGCCACGAGCGGATCGACCCGCGCACCCCCGAGGGCAAGTACATGATGACGAGCTTCCTTGCCAACGCGGAGCTGTTCCTCGACCAAGCCAAGGCGGCCTGGCGAACGGCCAAGAGTCGAGCGGTGGCGCGCGGTGTCCATATCGGCCCCACGCCGGTCGGCTACCAACGCGAGCCCTCCCAACCTCTGGTGCCCCATCCGGTCTATGGGCCGGCGATGACCAAGCTGTTCAAGCGGGCAGGGTCCGAGCGGTCGGACGCGGAGCTTGCGCGGTACATGACGACGATGGCTCCACGGAATGGTGGGGCGCCGTGGCAGCCCTCGGAGATCCGGCGCTGGCTCGGTAACCGGGTCTACCTCGGAGAGGTCCACTATGGGGATCTCGTCAACCGGGAGGGACACGAGCCCCTGACCGACCCTGAGACCTTCCAGGCCGTCCAGAAAGCGCCCGGGCGCCAGCGGCGCAACAACGGCAGCCCCTTCCTGCTGTCCGGGCTCGTGCGCTGCTCCTGTTGCCGCTACTCGATGAGCGGTTTCAATCACGGCGGCGCCGACCGCGCTACCCGCGTCTACCGATGCAGCCACGCGAAGACCAAGGGGTGCCCGGCCGCCTCGGTGATCGTCACCGGACGTTTGGACGATCACGTTCTCCGTGTAGTTCGAGATCACCTTCACGGGCTTGAGCTGGAGGCCGCGGACGCCGGGGTGGACCTGGCCGTGCTCGAACGGGAGGCCAGCGACGCCGAAGCCGAGCTGGAAGCCTTCGCCGCGGACTTGGGCGCCCGCCGTCTCCTCGGCGAGCAGGGTTGGCAGCAGGCCCTCGAAGCGCGTGCCGATGACCGGGACCGCAAGCGGGCCACGCGGGACGATGCCCACGCCAGCAGCCGCCTGGTGGCCGTCGCGCAAGATGTCGATGATCTTGGACACGAGGATCTACGCGACCTCCTCGGCGGCATGATCCGCCACGTCTTCGTCCGTCGCCGGCCGCGGGGTGCCGATGTTGCCGACCGGACCCTGATTGTCTGGTCCGACGACCCGCGGGCGATCGACGTTCCTGGCCCCCACCGCTCTGGTCCGTTCGATCCCATCCGGTGGTGAGGCGACCCGCCAGCGACGGGACGGCTGCCGGCCATTGAGCCCGGCGATCAGCGCGCCGATGCCCTTCTCGACCGCGACGGGCGACGGCTCGCGCTGATCGAGGTTCACGCGGGGCCTCCCGCCAAGAAGGCGGCGAACTCTTCGCGCTGCTGGCGCTCACGTGCCAGAACGGCGTCCAGCCGCTCGGGCAGAAGGGCGTCGAGGGCATCCCGCACGAGCGCGACAACGGTTGCCTGGCCCAGCGCCTCGACCTCATACGCCCACCCACCTTTGCGGTCCCGGCCGTCAACCTTCCAGATCGGCTCCAGGGCGCGCTCGGCCACCTGGCCTTCCGTCATGCCGAGCCGGCGCCAGTCCAGCTCGCGGCCGAGTTCGCGTTCCAGAACGCGCCGGGAGTTCTCCTCGATGTCGACTCCGTGGCGGTCGAGGTCGCCGAGGTAGAGCACCTGGCCGCCGGCCTCGGCGAGCGCGGGCGCGATCGCGGTGCGCAGAAAGCCGCCGACCTGCCCCGCGGTGCCGGTGATCGGGCACACGTAGGTCTGCGCCGTGGGCCTGAGGACTCCCGCCGTTGCGCGCGACTCGCAGATGATCATCGGCGGAGCGCTCTCGCCCCACGGGTTGAGCGTCGCCTCGTGGAGCCGGTCGGCCATGTAGTCGGCGACGGTCGGCGCGTGTGACCAGGTGGAGAGGCGCCGCATCTCGTCCTCGATCCACTCCCAGGGGATCACCCCTGCCTCGCGCAAAGCGGTGAGCGCGTCACCCACGTCCTGAGAGCCGGGCGGCCACCCCCTACTGCGCCGCTTGTTCGGGCGCTGGTCGTCGGGCGAGGGCTTGGTCGCAAGGCCGTCCTGCTCAAGCTCGTAGAACAGGAACCGCGCACTGGTCGGCAGCGCCCCATCGTCGCGGTGCTGGAGTAGGCGGTCGATCACGATCCTCTGTGTGCGGCCCATCTTCGTGCCGGGCCGGGAGAGGCAGACCTCGATCTCCGCGGGCAGGACGATCTCTGAGTGCGTCACGCCGACATCCCCAGGAACCGCCGCAGCGGCCGGTCGTCCCACGCGCCCGAGGTCGCGTCGAAATGCAGGCGCGACCTATCCCCCGGGACGGCCGGTTTTGTTACCCCGGTACCGCTCTGCAATGGGGTATCCAGACCCCCGTTTGGAGCCCGGACCAGAGTTCGGCGAACCCTCCACACGGTCTGCCTCGAGACCCCGAGTTGACGGATGATCCGGCGGTCGGCGACCTTCGCCTCGATCAGCCGAGTGAGCAGCCGATGGCGCTCGCCGCGGTCGAGCCGATAGTCGGGGTCGATCCGTCGGAGGCGCTCGACCAGTCGGCCGAGGTCGCGGTCGTTGAGTTCGGTTCGCGCGGCCTCGTAGACACCCTCGACGCCACCCTTGCGCTCGGCGTGCTTCACGTAGGCAGCGAAGTCGCTCATGCGCCCCGCTCCTGCGCCGTCAAGCAGGCGTAGGTGAGGATCGCCCGCGGCGGCGGGTCTGGTACTAGATGGAGATGGTGCCCGGCTAGTGCCGGAGGGGGTGGTTCGCCGCCGGGGTCGTCAGACGGGCCGGCGCGTGACGATGCGGTGCGGCGTGTACGTGCACGTGGCCGTCCCGCAGGTCGGGCACACGAACGAACACGATCGGGCTGGCTCACGGTCAGCATGTCTGCGATCGCGTCATGCGGAGCGGTCTTGCCGGGAGGTGAGTAGCCCCGGTAGATCACTCGCCCGCCCTTGATCCCATCCGGGGTTCGGATGCCGCCCTGGACGATCTTCTCGTGGAAGCCGCCGCGCTCCTTGTCCGGCACGAGGACGCCGGTCGTTCCAGCGAACGCTCGGTTCAGCCGCTTGCGCCGACGGTCAGTGCGGGCGCGGGGAGCGCTGGCGGCCATGAGTCTCGAAGGGTCTAGTCACAGTGGGGACAACCTAACGGTTCCGGTGGACGACTCCCATAAACACGAACGCCGGCCCTCGTGGGACCGGCGCCCGCATACCTGTGACCGACCTGAGAGAGACTCAGACCACCTAGAACTATTGCAGCCGCGTCGGAGGTTGCCGCTAGTTCATGCTCGGGTCCACGACGGGCGCCTGCTCCATGCCGATGTTGCCCTCGGCGTCGACGTGGACGAGCATGGCCTGCCCGCCTGCCAGCCTGAGCACGGTGTAGCCGCCGGCGCCGTCCTCGGACACCATCATGTCGCCGACGATCACCTGGGCCAGGTCGTCGTCATTGACCGCGAAAGTGGCCGGGCCCCGGCCGTCAGCCCAGCCGGGCCGAAGCAGGTCGGTGGCCTGCTCCCACAGCCGGGCGTAGCGTGCGGCAAGCGCGCGTGTGGGGGGCCGGATGCCGACCGCTACCGCCCCCTCCGAGCGCGGGCCAGCAGGCCGAGCGACGCCGCCGGGTTGTCCGAGATCGCCTTGGCCTTTGGCTTGCCCTTGGCCTTCGGCTTCGGCTTCCCTTGGATCGCTCGCTTGCGATCCAAGTTCTGCTTGGGCTTGTCCTTGTCCGGGGTCACGCGGCGGCGATCCTGACGGCTGCCGGCTGACGCTCGACTCCGAACGCGCCGTGCAGTTCGAGCCTTACGTTGGACCTGTTCGTGGTTCCGCTGTCGGCTTCGAAGCGGGCGAGCGACACGGGGGACGTGTAGAGCTTGCCGAGCGCCTGGCTGTCGGCCACCACAGCGGCGGGGACGGTCTTCGAGATCCGCACGGTGAGGCCGAAGATGTTGCGCGGTGCGAGTTGGGCGGGGGCGAACACGTAGTACTGCTCGGCGGCCGTGGCGGTCGCCCTGAGCGTGTCCAGAGCTTCGGCGTTGGCGGGGGTCAGCAGCAGCGTGTCCGGGTTGTAGCCCGACGCCTGGATCGTGGTCATCGCCTTGCGGATCGAGATCAGCAGGGGGTCGGTGCCTGGCGCCTGGAACCCGGACGCGGCGATCGCGTCGAGCACGAGCTTGTCGAGCCCCTCGTTGATCGCCAGCCGCAGGTCGTTCTCGATCACGGAGTTGAACGCCGGCTGCTCGAGGTAGACGTTCGGCACGTTCGTCTGGATCGTCGCGACCTGCTTCAGCGCCGTGGTTACCAGCTCAAGCGTCGAGCCGGTCTCGGGCTTCGCGGTCACCGCGTCGATATTGCGGATCACGCTCGCGGCCGTCGCGAGCGAGCGGGCGGACTGGCGCGGCACCTGGACGGCCGTGTCGCCCTCGCTGACCGACACCTGGGGGAACGCGGGCCAGGCGTAGCGCTGATCGGCCCCGAAGGTGACGCCGGTCTGGCTGACCGGGTGCAGGGTGTCCAGCGAGCCGGTCCATGTGGCGGCGCGGAACTCGCCGAACTCGACCGTTGCGGTCTCGGCCGGGAAGCCCTTTGAGCGGAACTCCTGGGCGAGTGAGCCCGCCTTCGCCGGTTCGATCACCCGGTCTTCGACGTTCAGCGTTCCTTCGTTTTGGCGCTCCTCGGAGGAGCGCTCCTGTGTGGTGGTCTCCATGTTGTCCTCCTGGCGCTCCTCAGCGCCGTTGTTGGTCTTGTCGGCTCGGGTCCGCAGCTCCACGCGCGGCCCCTCGTATGCGGGTGTGGTGGCGAGCGACACGTCGATCAGCTCGGCCACCTTGGTGAGCGTGCGCTTCTCGCCCTCCCAGGTCTCGCCGTCAGGCGCCACCACGAATCTGAAACTCGCGCCCGAGAGGTCACCCCTGCGGACCATGTCGCGCACGTCCTGGGCGGTGGGGCCGTCGCCTAGCTCGGCCTCGAAGGCCAGGCCGCGCTCCTCGTCGTGCAGCTTGAGCGTCCCCGAGCGGGTGCGTGCGAGCACCTTGTCCGGGCTGTGATTGAAGGTCAGCAGAGTGTCCGGGTCGCCGGCCAGCACGTCGGAGAACGCGCCCGCCTGGATGGACTCGGTGAATCCGCCCAAGTCCCTCGATTCGGTGCCGTAAAGGCAAGCGAAGCCCGTCAGTTTGCGGCCCTCGGTGCGGACGTTCTCGACTTCGACGGTGGCGGTGCGTTGCTCGGGTGCGTTGTGTTCGCTCATTTGGCGGGCTCCTCTTCTTCAATAGCTTGGATTTGGCCCTGCTCGTCGCGCACCACCCGTCGCGTTACGCGGCCGTCCCGGTGAACGTCGACGTTCACGACGGGCACGGGTGGCGGCGGTGGAGCCGGTGAAAGCGGGGCGGTGCGGTTAGTGGGCTCAGGCGGGTTGGCCTCGGGTGCGAGGTCCTCTAGTTCTCTGATCTCGCTGCGCGTCATCCATCCGGTCTCGGGGTCGAGCGCGCGGGTGTAGATCTCGCTGCGGCTCGCCGCGTCGGAGCGGAGCAACCCATCGAGCTCAAAGGCCACATACGTGTTGCCGGGGCAAAGGTCGGCGTCGTTTGTGATCGCCCGCTCGATTCGCACTATCCACGGCCGCAAGCTGTAAGTCACCAGCGCCCGCGCCTGTTCCTGCACGTTGCTGTACGTGAGCGAGTCGCCGGTGGCGCCGTCGATTGCCCACGCCGGAACTCTGAAAATTCTTGCGATCTCACGGGTGGACAGTTCGCGCTGCTGGAGGAACTGTGAATCGTCCGCAGAGAACGCGATCGGGGTAAACGACACGTCGCCCGTAAGGACCGCGACCTTGTGCATGTTCTCGACGCCGCCGTGACGAGCGGACCAGGCGGCGGCGACGCGCTCAATCTGATCGGTGCCACCGTAGGGCGTAGTCAGAATGCCGGAGGGGCGCGAGCCCTGGGCGAAGTACTGGCGCGAACTCTCGCGCAGGTTCTCGTTTAGCCCCAGCGCCGACCGGCACTGAGCGACGGGCGACATGCCCCGCAGCCCGTCCGCGGACATCGCCTTTATGTGCAGGATGTCCTCGGGGCCGTGCTCGGAGCGCTGGCCGCCGCTGGTGATCGTGTAGAGCACCCGTCTGCCGTTCAGCTCCACCTGCACCTGGGTTGGGTCGAGTAGCCCGAGCTGGACGATCTCGCCGTCCGAGCGAAATTTGCCGATGAAGGCGTCTCCGTGGACGACTAGGTGGGTGACGATCTGCGACACGAGGTCAACCGACGTGGAGCCGGGGGCGGGGCGGTTCAGCAGTTGCACGGCGCGCGAGTCGTCACCGGCGGGCACGCGGCCGGCCGGGATGCGCCGGTAGACCTTCAGCGGCAGCGTGGAGATCGAGTCCGCCAGCACCCGCACGCACGCGAAGGCGTCGGCTATTGCCAGCACGTTCGATGTGCTGACCTGCCGTATCGGCGTGCCGGAGTAAGGGGGCAGCAGCGAGGGCTGGGCTGTCGGCGCAGGCAGGGACCGTTCTTCCTCGCGCTGGAGGAGGTCGTCGCCGCGGAGATAGCCCAGCAAACCCATAGGCACACCTTATATGACCGCGAGGTCGGATAAGCTGTACTTATGGCTGCTAAAGAGCGCAATCGGGGCCTGAACGCCCCGAAGGGCCTCGACCCGGCAGGACGGGAACTGTGGGCTGCAGCGCAGCGCCACCTACGCGCACAAGAGACGTGGCAGGACGCCGATGCGCCGCTACTGGAGTCCTACGTCCGCGCGGTCTGTCTGTCGCGCACCGCGCGGGAGGCCGCCGCTGAGGAGCCGTTTGTGGAGGGCTCGAAGGGCCAGCTCGTCGCACACCCTGGCTTGCGGGTCGCAGCGGAGGCCGAACGTGATGCTCACCGGTACGCCACCGCCCTGCTGCTGACACCCGAGGCACGCCAGCGCCACGAGATCCGATCCCCGATCGAGAGCGACAATGGCCTCCCGTTCCTCGCCGCTGTCGGCTGAAACCCGCCTGGAGCAGTTCGCGGCCTTCTGCGCGGCGATCGGGCTGGAGCTGGAGGACTTCCAGCGGCTGATCTTGCGCGAGTTCTTCGCGGGCCGCCGCGAGCTGCTCGCCCTCATCCCCCGCGGCAACGGAAAGACGACCCTGTTCTCGGCCATCGGCCTGTTCCACATGCTCACGGTGCCCGAGCCGGCGGTCTACTGCGCCGCCGCCGGGACCGACCAGGCGCGGTTGCTATTCGAGTCCGCCCGGAACATGGCGGCCCGCCACCCCGAGATCGACCGCCGGGTCACCGCCCGCTACCGCGAACTACGAGTAGACGGCGGGTTCATGCGAATCCTCTCCAGCGACGCGCCCCGCGCCCACGGCCTCGCCCCCACGCTCGCCCTAGTCGATGAATTGTGGGCGCACGCCACCCCGGACCTGTACACGGCGCTGAGGACCGCGCTCGGCAAACGCGCCGGGGCGCAACTCGTCACGATCACGACCGCCGGCTACGACCACGAGAGCGTCCTCGGACGCCTACGCGAACGCGCCCTCGCCCTCCCGGCCGTGAAACGCCAGGGTGCGCTCACGACCGCCACGTCGGAGCACTTCTCGATGTTCGAGTGGGCCTGCAGGGAGAGCGACGACCTGACCGACCCGAAGATCCTCAAGGCCGCCAACCCCGCGTCATTTGTCACCGAAGAGTTCCTCGCCGAACAGATCGACTCGCCCGGCCTGCACCCGCTCGAGATCGCCCGCCTGCACGCCAACGTGTGGACCGCCACCGCCGAATCGTGGCTACCCGTCGGCGCCTGGCAGGCTTGTGCGGGCGACGCCACCATCGAGGACGGCGAGGCTGTCTGGATCGGCGTCGATGTAGGTGGCGAACGATCAGCGTCGGCGGTCGTGTTCGTCACCGACGACCTGCGCGTCGGGTGTCAGATCTACCACGGCGACGCAGCCGTGCTCGACTGCCTCGCCAAGGTCCGCGAGCTGGGCGGCCGCTACGACGTGCGCGAGGTCGCCTTCGACCCGTGGCGGTTCGGACAGGCCGCGATCGAGCTCGAACGCGAGGGCCTGCCCGTGATCGCGTTCCCCCAGAGCAACGTCCGGATGGTGCCCGCCAGCGAACTGCTCTACGCCGCCGTAAAGGAAAAGCGGCTCACCCACGCAAACGATCCGCAGCTGAACCGCCACCTGGCCGCCGTGGTCGCCCGCCAAACCGAACGCGGCCCGAGGCTCGACAAAGCCAAGTCGCGCCACGAGATCGACGGCGCCGTGGCCCTCGCGATGGCGATCGACCGTGCCGAAGCGCCCAAACCCGAGCCCGCACGGCTGCTCGGATGGCTATAGCCCGCACCTGCCTCGGCTGCGGGCGGATCATCCCCACCGGGAGCCGCTGCGGCGGCTGTGCCCGCCCGAAGCGACGGAAGGGCTCTACGCGCGCGTGGCGCGACCTACGCGAATACGTGCTCCTACGCGATCAGGGCACCTGCCACTACTGCGGCGGGCCCGCCGGCCACGTAGACCACGTCGTGCCACTCGCCCGCGGCGGACCCACCCACGAATCGAACCTGGTCGCCGCCTGCGCGAACTGCAACCTCAGAAAAGGCGCCCGCTATCGCCCTTCAGTGTTCTAAAGAACCGGCCTCCGGGGCTCAGCGCCCGGCGGGGCGTCGCTTAGTAGTAGCGGCGACCGCCGACAGCCCGGCCCATCACGCTGAGGACCTCGAGGATCACACCGATCACGATCAGGATGATGCCGATGGTGTAGAGGATGCTGATTGAGGCAACTATGCCGATGATGAGCAGAATTACTCCGAGGATGATCATTTAGTCTCCTGAGCTGGGAGGCGGGAGCCTACTCAACCGCGCCAAGTCCCACGGCGAACCACTTAGGCTCTGGGTGCAGGAAAACCGCCGGCAAACCCGGAATCTCGCGCACGCCTATGCGCGGGGTGTCCGGTCTGCCTCTCCTAAGAATCGCCGCGGGCTACACGACTTCCACAAGCGGCATCGTGGAATCCGTCAGGTGGGTCACGAGGTGGGTCACGTGGCTAACGGCCACGACCACGGACTCACCTCCGCCGCCCTCCACTTCGAGCTTGACCCAGCTGTCAGGTTTCCCGAGTTGCTTCGCCACGTCGTCCACGGTTCCCTCGACCATCACCGTGTCGCTGTTGGTCAGGTGCAGGATCGTTCCCATGCTTCCTCTCTTCTGGGTTGCGGAAGGCAAACCTAACGTGCCCTGCCCTGCCAGAGCCTAGGAGAGGGGCGCGGGACGTACTGCCCCCTGGTGAAAGGGATGCAGCACGACGAAAGCTGCCGTCACCTGAGGGTTCGGGTATGCGTTCACCACTGGGACTCGGACGCGGCCAGACACCACCTTCCACCGCGTGCGATTGCTCGACTCGTCCCAGGCTGCCCACGTCCTCCG
>Ga0136622_10001363_pt1 | contig 10077 bp, 8 predicted proteins | sample AntDrymUQ4482106_2_FD_104803 | JGI IMG/M metagenome (GOLD analysis project Ga0136622, IMG submission 104803) | Polar desert sand microbial communities from Dry Valleys, Antarctica - metaG UQ448 (21.06) | ecosystem: Environmental > Terrestrial > Soil > Desert | place: Antarctica: Dry Valley...
GAAGGTGCACGAGCTACCGCTCGGCTCGCGCCAGTCGAAGGGTCGCGCGGCCGTGAACCTCCTGCCCTTCCGCCAGGGCGAGCAGATCCGCGCGGTCGTCCAGACGCGCGACTTCAAGGACGCCGAGTACCTCGTCTTCGGCACGAAGAAGGGGGTCGTGAAGAAGACCCGCTTCCTCGAGTACAACACGCCGCTGAAGTCCGACGGGATCATCGCGATCAACCTCGCCGAGGACGACGAGCTGATCGGGGTCAGGCACTCGTCCGGTGACAACGACGTGCTGATGATCTCCCGGCAGGGGCAGGCAGTGCGCTTCCACGAGAGCGCGACGCGGCCGATGGGCAGGGCGACCGCGGGCGTGCGCGGGATGAGCTTCCGCGGCGACGACGAGGTGATCGAGATCGCGATCGCGACCGACGACGCCGATCTGCTCGTGGTGACCGAGAACGGCTTCGGCAAGCGGACGCGGATCAGCGAGTACCGGCGGACCGGACGCGGCGGCCTCGGCGTGAGGACAGTGGCGATCACCGAGGCGAAGGGCCGGCTCGTCGGCGCGCGCGTCGTGCGCGACGGCTACCAGGTGATGCTGATCTCTGACGGCGGCACCGTGATCCGTATGCCGGTGGAGGGAATCCGGCGCGCCGGACGGGCGACGCAGGGCGTGATCGTCATGCGTCTCCGCGGCGACGAGCGGGTCTCGAGCCTCGCGCCGGTCGTCGAGGCGGCCGACACGACCGAGGAGGCCGTCGAGACCGATGGAACGCCGACGCCGGCTCTAGGTAACGACTTCGCGGAGGCGGACGGCAGCTTCCTCGGGAGCGAGGGTGTTGACGAAGAGTCCGGCACCGAGCTCGATCCCGGCGAAGACGGTTAACCGCGGCAGCAGCTCCAGATGCCAGCCCATCGGGCCGTTGTGGAGCCAGGCGTTCCACGGCACCGGCCCTTCGACGGCGCGAAGACGGCGAACCGCTGAGCGAAGAAGCGCCAGCGCGCCAGGAAGCGCGTCGCTCCGGAACGCGTCGGACTCGCTGTCGGCACCGCCCGTGATCAGCATCTCGTAGGGCACCCGGCCCGCCTCGGGACAGAGGAGCGTGAGGGCTCGGTTGGTCTCGATGACGCATGATCCGCCGCTCGGATGGGGGAGCCGGCCACCGTGCTCGGCCAGAACCGCCGGAGGCACGTCGCGGAACCAGACGAGCTGTGAGTGGGAGTGAGGGAGGCTCGCTCCCGCCGCTCCCCCTTCGTTGACGAGCGCGTGCAGGTAGCCGCGCGGCTCCTGCCCACGCCGCTGTCGCCAGGCCTCGGCGACCAGCTCGATCTCCCCATCGGCCAGCTCGCCGAACGAACGGACGTGCCGCGGGCTGTGGATCACGACCTCCTGCCGCTCGAAGGCCGGGTAGAGATTGGGGACGACGCGCACGACCCACCCCGGCGCGTCCTGCGGCTCACGTTCGGGCAGAGCGAGCGTCTCGGGGGGCGTTCGCCCCTCGCGTCCCGCGCAGAGGGGGCAGCTCTCGAGTTCCTCCGGCGTGGGCTCTTCGATGAGTGCCCGCGCGAGCCCTGGGCGCGAAGCTCGGCCGGGCGCGACCACGACCTGCCGGCCCGAGAGGGGGTCGCGGCGCAGCTCGCCGCTCAGGTCACCGAACGGTCGCCGTTCCCTCGCCCCTCGAGGAACGTGCTGATGAGGTCGATCGGGGCGGGAAAGACGATCGTCGTCGCCTGCGAGGAACCGAGCTCGAGCAGCGTCTGCAGGTAGCGGAGCTGAAGGGCCATGGGCTCCTGGGCCATGACGGCTGCGGCATCCTTGAGCCGCTGCGAGGCCTGGAACTCACCCTCGGCGTTGATGACCTTCGCCCGGCGCTCGCGCTCTGCCTCGGCCTGGCGCGCCATCGCCCGCTGCATGCCGGCGGGGATCTCGACGTCCTTCACCTCCACGATCGAGACCTTGATGCCCCAGGGCGAGGTCGCCTCGTCGATGATCTCCTGCAGGATCGTGTTGATCTTGTCGCGCTCGGAGAGCAGCTCGTCGAGCAGGTGCTGCCCGAGGACCGAGCGAAGGGTCGTCTGGGCGATCTGCGAGGTCGCGACCATGAAGTTCTCGACCTGCACGATGGCCGCTTTCGGCTCGACGATCCGGAAGTAGGCGACAGCGTTGACGCGGGCGGGCACGTTGTCCTTCGTGATCACTTCCTGCGGCGGGATGTTGAGGGTGATCGTGCGCAGGTCGACCTTCACCATCCGGTCGATGATCGGGATCAGGACGAAGAGACCGGGTCCCTTGGGCGGATCGAGGAGGCGGCCGAGGCGGAAGACGACGCCGCGCTCGTACTCGCGCGCCACCTTGATGGCGGCCGTGAGGAAGAGCAGGACGATGACGGCAACCGCGATGAAGACGATGAGCGCAATCACAGAGCTTCCTTTCGGGAGGAGAGGACGAGGTCCTCGGTCGGCCGGGGGAGGCGGCGAACGCGGAGGAGGAGTCCGTCGGCGACCTCGACGACGTCGACGCGCTCGCCCGGGACGAGGGGCGCGCCGTCCACCTCCTGCGCGCGCCAGAGCTCGCCGTGCGCGAGGACGTACCCGTCGCGACGCACGACGGCAGTCGAGTCGACCACCGTGTGCGCCCCCACCTCGACCGGCTTGCGTCGGATCTGGACGATCTTCGCCACCGCGAAGAGCATGAAGGCGGCTACCGTCGCAGCGATCGCGAGGGCCACGGGCAGCGACACCTGGTAGGCGGGGCCCGCAGGGTCGAAGAGAATGAGGGCGCCGATCACGAACGTCACCGCGCCTGCAACCGTGAGCGCGCCGTGGCTCGTCACGAACAGGTCGGCGACGAAGAAGCCGGCGGCGAGCAGCATGAGGAGGACGCCCGCCCAGCTGATCGGCAGGACCTGGAGTCCGAAGAGTCCGACGATCAGCGAGATTCCACCGACCGTGCCCGGGAAGACGAGGCCGGGGTTCCAGAGCTCGACGACGATCCCGATCAGCCCGATCGAGAGCATGAGGGCAATGATGTTCGGGTCGATGAGGGTGTCGAGGAGGCGCTTCCAGAGGCCCATCTCGACCCGCTCGACCCGCGCGCCGGCGGTGTTCAGCACGAGGCCCTTGGGAACCGCCCTCCTCCCGTCGACGCGCTCGAGCAGGGCCGGCAGCGTCGGCGCCACGAGGTCGATCACGTCGAGCTCGAGCGCCCGGCGTGCGCCGATGTTGGCGGCCTGGCGCACGGCCCGCTCGGCCCAGTCGCCGTTGCGATCGTGCTCGACCGCGAGCGCGCGGAGCGACGCCGCGGCGTCGTTCACCACCTTGCGCTTGAGGTCGGAGGGAATCTCGCCTCCACCTGCCGAGACCGGCGTCGACGAGCCGAGGTTCGTCTGCGGCGCCATCGCGAGGATGTCCGCGGCCTGCCCGATCCAGACCCCGGCTGAGGCCGCCCGCGCGCCCTGGGGTGCGACGTAGACGATCACGGGGATCTTCAGCGCGAGCTCGCGCTTGTAGATGTCCCGCATCGAGTCGGAGAGGCCGCCCGGGGTGTCGAGCAGGAGCACGACGGCATCGAAGCGCTCGCGTTCGGCGCGGTCGAGCTGCGAGATCACCCAGTCGGCCGTAACCGGATTGACGTCGTTCTCGAACTCGATCGCCAGCACGCGCGGCGGTGCTCCGAGAGCGGAGGGAACGAGGAATGCAGCCGCCAGTAGCGTGAGCGCGAGCGGAAATACCCGCTGGATCCCTCTTTTCAACGTGTAAGGATCGTATCAGGGAAGGGTGGCAGCCCTTGAGGCCGAAGCCGCTTCCTGCCACCCTCCAACCTCCCCCGATGAAGCTCGCGACGCTTGTAGCCCTGTTCCTGCTCGCGACGCCCGCCGCCGCCCACGCTGATCTGGCGTCGATCGTCTCGCGCGACGTTCCCCTCGGGGGCGAGCGCAGCTTGGCCGGCCGGGAGGCGACCCCGCGCTTCAACCTCGTCGGCCTGCACTGGCAGGGAAGCGGTGCCGTTCGTTTTCGCACCCGGACCCTCGCCGGCCGCTGGAGTCGGTGGCGCGCCGCTGCACCCGAGCACGAGGACGGGCCCGACGCGGTCGGGGCGGAACGAAGCCGTCCGGGGTGGCGCCTCGGGAACCCCTACTGGACGGGCGCCTCCGACCGGATCGAGTACCGGGTCTCGGGCGCGGTGCGGCGTCTTCGGGCCTGGTTCGTCTGGAGTCCGATCGGCGGGATCGAGAATCGAGCTCCGGCGCTCGTGCGAACGCCGGCGATCGCGACCCGGCTGGCGTGGGGCGCAAACGAGCTGATCAAGCGCGCCCCACCCCAGTACGCTCCCACGCTCGGCCTCGCGGTCGTCCACCACACGGCTGGCTCGAACGGCTACTCGCGGGGGCAGGCGGGTGCGATCGTCAAGGCGATCCAGCTCTACCATGTCCGTGGGAACGGCTGGAACGACATCGGCTACAACTTCCTGGTCGACAAGTACGGACAGGTCTTCGAGGGACGCTTCGGCGGCCTCGACCGGAACGTCGTCGGGGCGCATGCGCAGGGATTCAACACGGGGTCGGTCGGGATCGCCGTGCTCGGCACCTACGGCGGCATCGGAATCACGCCCGCGGCACGCAGCGCGCTCGTCGACCTGCTCGCCTGGCGACTCGACCTCGCCCACCTCGACCCTGCGGCCTTCGTGTCGGCCCTATCGAGTGGAAACCCCCGCTTCCCGCGCGGCGTGCCGGTGTCGATGAGCCGGATCGCCGGTCATCGCGACACCGGCTTCACCGACTGTCCGGGAGACTTCCTCTACGGACAGCTGGGGGGGCTTGCGCGGGAGGCGGCTCTCACCGGGCTGCCGAAGCTCTACGAGCCCTCCGCCCGCCCCTCTCCTCGCCTAGGGCACCGGTTCACCGCGCGTCTCTCGGCGGCCCTGCCGTGGACGGTGACGATCACCGACGCGGCGCGGAAGATCGTTGGCTCCGGGTCGGGTGTGGGCGCAGCAGTCGACTGGACGTGGGACGCCCAGGCCGCTCTCGCGGGCACCTACAGCTACAGCATCGCCGCCCGGGGCGTGAGGCCGGCGATCGGCACGATCGTGACCCGGTCGTCGCCCGCCCAGCTCACGCTCGTGGACGTGCGGGCGACGCCCTCGGCCCTCACGCCGAACGGCGACGGCATCGACGACCTGACCACGATCTCGTACAGCCTCGGGCAGCCGGCGGTCGTGACGGCGACCCTCGTCGACTCGGTGGGGCTCGAGGTCCTCACTCTGATCGAGGAGCAGCAGACGGCCGGCGCCCACACCATCCCGTTCGCCGCGGAAGGAGTGCTCGACGGCTCGTACACCATTCGGATCACCGCTCTCGGAGCAGGCGGCCGGCAGGTGAGCGCCTCCGTGCCGGTGCTCGTCAACCGCCTTCTCTCCGCCTTCGTCCTCTCGCGTCGCGCCTTCTCGCCGAATGCCGACGGCCGGGCCGATCTCCTGCGCTTCGCGTACACGCTCGCGGGCCCGGGGGATGCCACCCTCCGCATCCTCCGCGACGGCGCCTGGGTGGCGACCCCGTTCACCGGCTCGCTCGCACCGGGGCGGCGGGTGTTCGAGTGGGACGGAAGCAAGCGCGACGGGCGGCTCCTGGACGGCCTGTACGAGGCGGAGTTGACAGTCGCCGACGTCGACGGGACTGTCTCGCAGCGGCTCCCGTTCCGCTCCGACACGTTCCGTCCACGCCTGCGCCTGATGGGGATGGCACCGCTGCGGCTGCACGTGAGCGAGGAGGCCGAGGTCGTGCTGCGCGTCGACGGCCGGCGGGTCGCGATCGCGAGGAAGGCTGCGGGGACGTTCGTGCTTCCGCTCAGACCGCGCCGGCTGCACGCGCTCGCCTGGGATCCGGCCGGCAACGTCAGTCTGCCACTGACCCGGGTGCTCAAGCGCCCGCGTTCTCGCAGCGCGGTTTCCGAACTAGACTAGCCCGGTGGAAACCGCCGTCGCGCCTCTTGGTCGAGCCGGCATCGAGGCGATCCTCCCTCACCGGCACCCGTTCCTCCTCCTCGACGAGGTGCTCGAGCTGGAGCCGGGCGTCCGTATTGTCGCCCGCCTGCGGGTGCAGCCCGAGCACTGCGCCGGGCACTTTCCCGGCAATCCGATCATGCCGGGCGTGCTCATGGTCGAGGCCCTCGCGCAGGCCGGCGCCGTCGCCGTGCTCGCCGAGGAGGAGAACCGCGGCAAGCTCGCGCTCTTCGGAGGGATCGACGGCGTCCGCTTCAAGCGCCTCGTCCGACCGGGCGACGAGCTGACGCTGAGCTGCACGCTCGAGGGCCTGCGCGGGCCGGTGGGACGCGGCAAGGTGCGGGCCACCGTCGGCGAGGAGCTCGCGGTGCGCGGCATGCTCACCTTCGCCGTGCAGGACGAGCCTTGATCGGACGCGGAAACGGCGTGCGCGTCTCGATCACCGGCCTCGGCACCTACGTGCCCGAGCGGGTGCTGACGAACGACGAGCTCGCGCGGACGGTCGACACGACCGACGAGTGGATCAGGGAGCGAACGGGCATCCGCGAGCGCCGGATCGCGGCTCCCGAGCAGGCGATGACGGATCTTGCGCTGCCCGCGGCCCGGGAGGCCCTGGAGCAGGCCCGCGTCGATCCGGCCTCGCTCGACCTCGTGATCGTCGCCACGGTGACGCCCGACACGATGTTCCCGACGACGAGCGCGCTGCTCGCCGGGTTCCTCGGCGCTCGAGACGCCGCTGCCTACGATCTCCTCGCCGGCTGCACGGGCTTCATGTACGGGCTCGCGCAGGGCTACGGGATGGTGGCCGCCGGTCTGTCCCGCTGCGCTCTCGTCGTCGGGGGCGACGTTCTCTCGAAGATCATCGACTGGGATGATCGCGCGACCTGCGTGCTCTTCGGCGACGGAGCGGGCGCCGTCGTGCTCGAGCCGGTCGACGAGGGCGGCTTCCTCGCCTTCGAGCTCGGGGCCGACGGAGGAGGGGGCAGGCACCTGTCCTTGCCCGCGGGCGGCTCCCGGCTGCCGGCGTCGGCCGAGACGGTCGCCACGAACGAGCACTATGTGCAGATGAACGGCCCGGAGGTGTTCCGGTTCGCGACGCGGGTGCTCGTGTCCTCGGCCGAGCACGTGCTGGCCGAGTGCGGGCTTGCGATCGGGGACGTCGACCTCTACGTCCCCCACCAGGCGAACGCACGCATCATCGACCACGCAGTCCGGAAGCTGGGGGTGCCCGAGGAACGGGTGGTTCGGAATGTTGACCGGTATGGCAATACTTCGTCCGGCTCGATCCCGCTCGCACTCGCCGACGCTGCTGCCGACGGCAGGCTGCGGCCGGGTGAGCTGGTGTTGATGACCGGGATGGGAGCGGGCCTGACGTGGGGGTCGGCGGTAATGGAGTGGACTGAGAGGATGGCTGCGTGATGAAGATTGCGTTCTGTTTTCCGGGCCAGGGGTCACTCGAGCCGGGTATGGGCCGGGACATCGCCGAGGCCGTGCCGGAGGCGATGGAGGTCTTCGAGCGCGGGAGCGAGGCAGCGGGTCTCGATCTGCGCCGGCTCTGCTTCGAGGCGCCGCTCGAGGAGGTCATGCAGACGGAGGTGCAGCAGCCCGCCCTCGTAGCGACGAGCCTCGCCGTCCTCGCTGCACTGCGTGTGCGGGGACTGACGCCCGACTACGTGGTGGGCCACTCGGTCGGCGAGTTCGCCGCGCTTGCGGCCGCCGAGGCGTTGGACACCGGCGAGGCGATCGGCCTCGTCCGCGAGCGTGGGCTCGCGATGGCGGAGGCGGCCCGGCAGCATCCCGGCTCGATGGCGGCGATCCTCGGGCTCGAGGACGAGATCGTGGAGCGGCTGTGCCGGCGGATCCTGGGTGTCTGGCCCGCGAACTACAACTGCCCGGGGCAGATCGTCGTCTCGGGCGAGGACGGCGCCGTCGACGAGTGCTGCCTCGAGGCGCAGCTCGCCGGCGCGCGCCGGGCGGTCAAGCTGAAGGTCTCTGGCGCCTTCCACAGCCCGCTCGTGGCTCGTGCCGCCGACCGGCTGCGTCCTGCGATCGAGCGGGTGCGGATCTCCGAGCCCGTCGCGCCGTTCGTGTCCACGGTGACGGCCAAGATCGAGCCGATGCAGCGGATCGGAGGCCTGCTCGTCGACCAGCTCACGGCACCCGTCCGCTTCACGCAGGCGACGCGCGAGCTCATGCGCGAGGGCGTGCGCACCTTCGTCGAGGTCGGCCCCGGCAACGTCCTCTCCGGCCTCGTGAAGCGGATTGACCGCAGCGCGAGGGCGGTCTCGGTCAGCGACATGGCCGGGGTCGAGAAGCTCGCGGAGACGCTCTCCGCTGCCTGACTCCTTCTGCTCGCTCGAGGGCAAGCGGGCGCTCGTCACGGGAGCTTCACGAGGGATCGGCCGCGCGATCGCGCTCGAGCTCGCCCGGGCGGGCGCGCACGTGATCGTCGGTTTCCGGACCGGCGCCGACGCCGCGGCTGCCCTGGCGGACGAGATCGGCGGCGAGGCTGTGCAGGCCGACGTCTCCGAGCCCGGGGAGGCCAAGCGGCTCGTCGAGGAGGCGGGCGACCTCGACGTCCTCGTCAACAACGCGGGACTGACGCGGGACGGGCTGATCGCGCGGATGCCCGACGACGACTGGCGGGTCGTCCTCGAGACGAACCTGAGCGGCACGTTCTACACCTGCCGCGCGGCCGCACGCGGGATGCTGCGCCGCCGCGTGGGCTCGATCGTGAACATCTCGAGCGTCGTCGGTCTCCACGGGAATCCGGGCCAGACGAACTACTCGGCGTCGAAGGCGGGGATCATCGGGTTCACGAAGGCACTCGCCCGTGAGCTCGGCCCCCGTGGGGTGCGCGCGAACGTTGTCGCACCCGGCTACGTGGCCACGCAGCTCACGGATGTTCTCTCGGAGGAGCTGCGCGGCGCCATGCTCGTCAACACACCGCTCGGTCGGCTCGGCGAGCCCGCGGACGTGGCCGGGGCAGTACGCTTCCTCTGTTCCGACGAGGCGTCGTTCATCACGGGCGAGACGCTGCTCGTCGACGGCGGACTGGGGATGTAGCGATGCTGAACGGAAATGGCAGGCGGCGGGTGGTGATCACCGGGCTCGGTGCCGTCACCCCCCTGGGGAACGACCTGGAGACGACCTGGTCGAACCTGATCGCGGGCGAGTCGTCCGCGGGACCGATCACCCATTTCGACGCGACCGACTACCCCGTCCGGTTCGCGTGTGAGCTCAAGGACTTCGATCCGGGCGACTGGATCGAGCGCAAGCAGGCCCGGCGTATGGATCGCTTCGCCCAGATGGTGCTTGCGGCGGCGCGTCAGGCGGAGGCCGACTCCGGGCTCGACATCGCCCCCGAGGCGGACCGGATCGGCGTCTCGGTGGCAACGGGCATCGGCGGGCTGAAGTCCTTCCAGGACTGCTACGACACGCTCATCGACCGCGGGCCGGATCGCGTCAACCCCTTCTCGATTCCCGCGATCATCCCGAACATGGGTGCTGCCTGGGTCTCGATGGAGCTCGGGACCCGGGGGCCGCTCTCCTCGCAGTGCACCGCCTGCGCCGCGTCGAACATGGCGATCGGCGAGAGTGCGGATGCGATCCGGCTCGGGCGAGCGGACGTCATGCTCGCTGGCGGGACGGAGGCGCCCCTGACGCGCGTCGGCATCGCGGGGTTCGGCTCCATGAGGGCGCTCTCGCGTCGCAACGACGACCCCGGGCGGGCGAGCCGGCCCTTCGACGCCGCGCGCGACGGTTTCGTGATGGGTGAGGCCGGCGCGATCCTGGTGCTCGAGGATCTCGACCACGCGAAGGCGCGCGGCGCGAAGATCTACGCGGAGCTGATCGGTTACGGCCTCTCCTCCGACGCGACCCACATCACCGAGCCCGATCCCACCGGCGAGAACCCGGCGCGGGCGATGAAGATGGCCTTCGCTGACGCGGGCATCGACCCGAGCGAGATCGACTACATCAACGCGCACGGCACCTCGACACCACTCGGCGACGCGAGCGAAACACGCGTGATCAAGCTCGCGGTCGGAGCGGAGACGGCGCGCGGCATCCCGGTCTCCTCGACGAAGGGA
>Ga0136622_10001364_pt1 | contig 10063 bp, 8 predicted proteins | sample AntDrymUQ4482106_2_FD_104803 | JGI IMG/M metagenome (GOLD analysis project Ga0136622, IMG submission 104803) | Polar desert sand microbial communities from Dry Valleys, Antarctica - metaG UQ448 (21.06) | ecosystem: Environmental > Terrestrial > Soil > Desert | place: Antarctica: Dry Valley...
CGCCATAGAACGCTTCGAGGTCGAGCTCGGCCACGGCGTCGAGCACGAACCACGCCAAGTGATCCTCGGCCAGCCACTCGCGCAGGCTCGGCGGCAGCAGCAGATCCTGGTCGCGATCACAGGGGAGGAAGTTTTGGCCCACCGATCACCTCGCCGCTCGGGAACGGTCAGATCTTCCCGAGCGGACCAGACGGCAAAGCCGGGCTCAGCTGCGGTTTGTGCGACAGCCTCACGCGAAAGGAGTAGCGGACCGGCTTCCAGACCCGCGCACGCTTAGGCACCCCGGTCACGCGGCGCGTGCGAGATTCTTATCTTCCCAGTGACCCCTCGCCGCTCCTCACCGAACAGTCGCTCGAACTTCTTGCACCACCGCCTGTGCGCCTCGGTTTGCTAGGCGCTGCGGGCCTCATGGCCGAATCGGTTCGCGCCCCGGCGGCGGCCGAAGGTGTACATCGCCTCGACGGCACCGCTGGAGAGCCCTAGGCCAAAGCGCTCCCGTTGGTCGCGTGAGAACGATTCTGTCGGTCGCTCTTGTTCGTGACGGCGTCGAGATCCGCTTCGACGCGTCGGCGCGCTACCCGGGAGCCTTGGACGACCTCGGGAGCCGCCTCTAGGGGTAGGCTGGCCGCGCGATGGAGCTGGCGGGCATCTTGGGGGTCAGCGTCGAGACCGCAAAGGCGGTCGCGGTCATCCTGGCCGCCGTTGCAGCGGGCGGTTCCGCGGCGGTCGCCGCCTACGAGTACCGGCTCAAGGCCAGAGCAGAGCGAGCAGAGACCGACACGAAGCTCGCCCGTCTGTTCGCCGATCTCGTGCCAGTTGCGGATGGCTGGCGCGCGCCCCAGCTCCCCGATGGCCTCGCCTCCGCCCTACTGGAACACGGGGTCTTGACGAAGCCGGATTTCGACGTCGGCGAGGACGGGAGGAGCGCGGCTGGCAAGATGCTGCGGAGTTGTTACGTCACTGCCCCATCGGGAGCCGTCACGATGGTCACCGCACTAAGCGCGATCGCGGAGCTAGGCGCTCGTCACGAGATCCTCCAGCAGCCGGCGCAAGACGCCATCGATGGGCTTCGACAGCACTCGACTGGGCCAACGAAAGATGCCTACATGCGGGCAAAGGACCGGGTGCGCGAGGGAAAGAAGCCGAAGTAGGAGCGGCCCACCTCGAAGGGCCGAGCACCCCGCCCTCCGATCTGCCGCGGACGCGGTTTCCGGTTGTGGTGACGCGATCGGGAGATCACGCTTACCGTGGCGTCATGCGCCGACTCTCTCCGGCACGTTCACTGGATCGCCGTCCGAAGTTCCACGGTGGACGGGACATCCTCGCCGCTCGAGCAACCCCTCCTTATGGATAGAAGCGCGGGCGATCTTTTTAGACGTGGGTCGGAGGCTCGCCCCTCAGCCCTGCCATAGCGTGCTCAGTCGTGGAACACCCTCCCGACGCCCACTTCGAGGATCCGTTCAGCCGCATGGAGCCGCCGACGCCGATCGGCGACGCCGACCCGGAAGCGCACGAGCGGCATCTGCTCGGAGCCGAATACGAGCACGAGGGCGTCCCCCAGCATGCTCGTCAGAGCCTCTTGTCCGTGTCGCTTGTCTGGCTCGGCTTTCCGATGATCATCACCGGGGCGATCACCGGCGCACTGATCGTCGCCGGCCTCGGGTTCAAGCTAGGCCTGCTCGCGATTGCACTCGGCAATCTCGCGCTTTTTCTCTATGTCGGTGCGCTGAGCAGCCTCGGCGCGAAGAGCGGTTACAACTTCGCGCTACTGGCCCGGACGACTTTGGGCCTCAAGGGGTACACGCTTGCTTCAGGGCTACTGGCGACAATCGTCATTGGCTGGTTCACGGTCCAGACGGGTCTCACCGCCGTCGCCCTCAACACGGCGTTCGGCTGGAACCTGCTGCTGTGGACCGTCATCGCAGGACTCCTGTACATGGGGATCACGCTCATCGGCATCAAGGCCCTGACCGTCCTGGGCGCGGTCAGCGCGCCCCTCTTTGTCGTGTTCGGCACCTATGCCGTCTACGCCGCCCTCAGCGAGTCGAGTGTCAGCACGGTCGTGAACTACCAGGGCAAGGGTGGCGCCGCTGCCCTGACGATGGGCGCCGCCGTCGCAATCGTAATTGCCCTGTTCATCGATAGCGGGACCATGACACCGGACTTCACTCGCTGGGCGAAGTCGCCGCGCCATGCCTGGATCGCGACGTTCAGCGCATTTCCGTTTGCCAACGGCGTTGCGATGGTGTTCGGCGGATTCGTCGCAGCGTCGGCAGCCTCGAACCCCGATTTCTTCGCTCTCGTCGCGGGAAAGGGAGGGATTGTCGCCGTCCTCGCCGTGCTCTTCCTCTTCGCCAACCTCGGTAGCGTGTGCTCGCATTGCCTCTACAACGCCGCGGTCGGCTGGGCTCACATCCTGGGCACGCGTTTCCGGATTGTGACCGTCGTGGCAGGCATCATCGGCACGATCATCGCGACCACGGGTGTTTGGAATCAGTTCGTCAACTGGCTGATCCTTCTCGGCATCGTCATCCCGCCGATTGGAGCCGTCATTCTCACCGATCATTTGGTTCGCACAGGACGGCGTGGCGATCGCGACGCGTTCGACCTCGAGGGACTCCCGGCGTTCCGCTGGACGCCAGTAGCCGCTTGGGTGATCGGCGCCGCCAGCGCCCTATGGTCCAATTTCAACGCCCCGCAGCTCTCGAACGCAATCGTTGGGTTCGTAGTGACGGCGGTGGTCTACTTCCTCCTCGAGCGCCTTCCGGGACGACAGGAGCGGGTGGTCGCGACCAGGTAAGCAGGGATCGCTGAGCGGGTTCGGGGACGGCGCGGCCGCCCCCATGTCCGATCCGCAGCGACAACACACGAGACCTCGGGGATCAGGCCTACAGGCCTACATTGAGGGGAGAAGTTCCTAGTGGCCACTGCCAGTGAAATCTGCGGGATGGACGCCGTGACCTTGGCCGAGCGTGTCAAGACAAAGCAGCTATCGCCCACCGAGGTAGTCGAGGCAGCCCTGGAGCGAATGGACCAGCTCGAACCGACGCTCCACGCGTTCTGCACGCCGACACCAGACCTCGCGCGCGCGGAGGCAAAGCGCATCGAGGACGAAGTCATGGCTGGTCGAGAGACGGGCCGGCTGGCCGGCGTGCCGGTGGCGATCAAGGACCTCGTCGCGACCAAGGGGATCCGCACGGTCGGCGGATCCTGTGCTTACGCGGACTTCGTCCCCGATGAGGACGATGTCGTCGTGGAGAGGCTGAAGGGCGCAGGGGCGATCGTCCTCGGCAAGACGAACGTGCCGGAGTTCGGGTATAGCGGCGTCGGCCACAACCCCGTGTTCGAAACGACGCGCAATCCGTGGAACACCGACCTAACACCGGGCGGATCCAGTGCCGGCTCTGGCGCCGCGGTCGCTACGGGTATGGCGCCGTTCGCCATCGGCAGCGACGGGGGTGGCTCGATCCGCATTCCCAGCAGTTTCTGCGGCCTCTACGGGATAAAGGCCTCGATGGGCCGCGTTCCGCTGTATCCAGGCTGTCGCGATGAGCGCTACCCCGGGATCTCGAGCTGGGAGTCGCTTGAGCACATCGGCCCAATGAGCCGCACTGTGGCGGACAGCGCGTTGATGCTGTCGGTGATCGCCGGCCCCGACGATCGCGATCGCCACACCCTGCCTGCTCCCGACTTCGACTGGATGGAGGTCATCAAGGGTGACATCAAGGGGCTCCGCGTCGCCTACAGCGGGGACTGGGGCTACGCAGCGGTCGATCCACGGGTGCGCCAGATCGTGGGAGAAGCAGTCAAGGTCTTCGAGCGCGACCTCGGCTGCTCGGTCGAGCAGGCCGATCCGGGCTGGGTCGATCCCTACGAACCGTTCTGGGGGTTGGTGGCGATCGACAGCGATCTCACCGGCATGCGCAAGATGGCCGACGAGCTCGGCGACAGGATGAGCCCCCACCTCGTGGAGTTCCTTCGCAGGGAACGAACCGACCAGGAGCTCACCGACGCGGTCATCGCCCGCAAGGCGCTCTACAACAAGATGTGGCGCTTCATGCGCAACTACGACCTGCTCCTGACACCAACCTTGGCCGTTCCCCCGTTCGAAGTCGGGATCCAGGGTCCCGAGGAGATCGACGGACGCCAAGTCGAGCCGTTCTACTGGCTTTCGTTCACGCTTCCGCTCAACCTCACCGGTCAGCCCGCCGCCACGGTTCCGGCAGGCTGGACCGACGACGGCCTTCCTGTCGGCCTGCAGATCGTCGGACGCCACCTGGACGATGCGACCGTGTTGAAGGCGTCTGCGGCGTACGAGAGTGCAGCCCCGTGGAGCGACCGCTGGCCTCCTCTGCAAAGGCCCCCAGCCCCCGGTGGAGGAGCTACAGGAGATGGACTACCTGATCGAGGGGGTGACGGGTGAGATACCCGACTCCTGAGGCATCATGCGGCGGATCGCCCGTCGCGGCCACCACGATCGCGGCAGATCCGTACGACTGGCCCTTCGGCGGTGCGCTCACGCTGGATCGCACTGCGCTGATGCTGATCGATTGGCAGCACGACTTCTGCGGCCCGGGCGGCTACGTGGATGCGATGGGGTACGACATCGGGCTCACGCGCCGCGGGATCGAGCCGACCCGAAGACTGCTGGCGCTGTGGCGCGAGTGGGGCCTGCCGGTTGTCCATACGCGGGAGGGCCACAAGCCCGACCTCTCGGACTGTCCGCCGAACAAGCTCTGGCGCTCGCGGCGGATCGGGGTAGGCATCGGTGACAGCGGGCCGTGCGGGCGGGTGCTCGTGCGCGGGGAGCCCGGCTGGGAGATCGTCCCCGAGCTCGCGCCCCTGCAGGGAGAGGCAGTGATCGACAAGGCGACCAAGGGCGCCTTCGCGCAGACCGACCTCGGCCTCGTGCTGCGAAACCGCGGAATCGAGAACCTCGTCTTCACCGGCATCACGACCGACGTCTGCGTGCACTCGATCATGCGCGAGGCCAACGACCTGGGCTACGAATGCCTCCTGCTGGAGGACTGCACCGGGGCCACCGAGGAGAGCAACTACCTGGCCGCTGTCCACATGGTGAAGATGCAAGGCGGCATCTTCGGCGCCGTCGCACAGAGCTCGGTCCTGATCGACGCGATCCACGCCCACCACGACGAAGGAGCCATCCAATGAGCGGTCTCGGCGGTCTCAACCCCTCCCCCGACGGCATGGTCGTAGGGCTGGTCCAGTTCCAACTCCCCACGGTGGAGACGCGGGCAGATCTCGACCGCACGGCCCAAGCCGTCTGCGACGCGGTGCAGGCGGCCAAGCGAGCGACCCCCGCGCTCGACCTGGTCGTCTTCCCCGAGTACTGCCTCCACGGGCTGAGCATGAGCATGGCTCCCGAGCTGATGTGCGACATCGAGGGCCCCCAGGTGGAGGCGCTGCGCGCGACCTGCCAGCAGGCCGGCGTCTGGGGCTGCTTCTCGATCATGGAGCGCAACCCGGCCGGCAACCCGTTCAACACCGGCCTGGTGATCGACGACGCGGGGGAGATTCAGATCCACTACCGCAAGCTCCATCCCTGGGTCCCGGTCGAGCCGTGGGCGCCTGGCAACCTCGGCATCCCGGTCTGCGACGGTCCCGCCGGCTCGCGGCTGGGCTTGATCATCTGCCACGACGGGATGCTCCCCGAGATGGCGCGCGAGGCGGCTTACCGTGGGGCTAACGTGATGATTCGCACCGCCGGGTATACGGCCCCGATCCGCCACGCTTGGCGGATCACCAACCAGGCCAACGCGTTCTGCAACCTGATGTACACCGTCTCGGTCTGCCTCGCCGGCGAGGACGGGACCTACCGGTCGATGGGAGAGGGAATGATCTGCGACTTCGCGGGCGAAGTCCTCGTGCCCGGCAGCGATCAGCCGGACGAGCTGATCACAGGCGAGGTCGTCCCCCGCCGCGCCGACGAGGCACGCGAGGGCTGGGGAGTCGAGAACAACCCCTACCAGCTCGGTCACCGCGCGTACGTAGCCGTCGACGGAGGCGAGCGCGACTGCCCTTACACCTTCATGCACGACCTCGTAGCAGGCGAGTACCGCCTGCCATGGGAAGATCGGGTGGAGGTGACCGACGGCTCGGACTACGGCTTCCCGGCCCGCGCAGCGCAAATGGGCCAAGCGGTGGGCTAAGGCTGCGTCAGTCTTCAAAGTGCGGGGTTTGATGGTGTAGTTCCATTCATCGTGGTGCAGGTTGACCGCGGCGAGTTCTGCGTCGGAGATCTTGATGGCGCGCTGGTACTCGCGCTCGTCGAGTTCGGCGTAGACCTTCAGGCCCTTGGCCGAGGTTGTCGCAGCGATCAGCGAGACGACGGCTTGGCGGGAGATGAGCCAGGGCTCACGTCGCCCGGATCACCGCCGCTTGCCCGGCGCCACCATGCGACAACGCCTCCGCGCCCGCCCACAACCGACGACGACGCTCATCAAGCTCCCCCGCCAACGCCCGGTAGCACGCCAGTGCGCCAGTGGCTCGGGGAGAGAATGCCTGCAACTGACAATGACAAGTGACAACGGTTTCCTCGGCTACTCGGAGGGGACGTGGCGGTGTCGGTGCTGCTGTCTGCGGCCACGCTCGAGCTCTTCGCGGTCAACCACCGACTGTTCGCGACGGGGTACCGGCTACGGGCGTGAGGCGTCCGTCGGGGGACGGTCCCCGCGGTCGACGCCCCGCTATAGCTCGATGTGAGAGCCGAGGGTCACGATCCGGTCGCTCGGCAGCTTGAAGAACTCGGCCGGGCTGTCGGCGGCATACGAGGTGGCTACGAAGAGCCTCTTGCGCCAGCGGCTCATGCCCTGCGCGTCGGTGCGGACAATGGTCATCTTCGACACGAAGTAGTTGGCGTGGTCGAGGTCGAAACCCGCCTCGAGCTGCTCGATGGCGGACTCGCGAAGGGGCCTTCGGCACGTCGGTCTCGTCGCGCACCGTCACGTGCGGACCTTGCCGCCTGCGAACGTGTAGCTCAGGTGCGTCGGGCAGCCAACACAGAGTCGGTTCGCACCACCGCCCCGTGCTGGAGGTACTCGATGGCGGCCAGGGCCCCGTGATGGGCCGACGGGCTGGAGCCGGCGCAGACGTCGGCGGCCACCTCTACGCGGTAGTCGTGCTGGTGGGCGTCCACGCACGTGTAGTGGACGCAGACGTCGGTCAGGTAGCCGCAGGCCACCACGGTGCGCACGCCCAGGCCGCGCAGCAGCAGGTCGAGGTCGGTGGCGAAGAAGGCAGCGGCGCTTGCGCACGAGGTGCGCGCCAGGGAGGTCGCGCAACTCGGGTACGAGCGCGATGCCCGCCGCACCTTCGAGGCAGTGCCTGGGTCGAGTTCCCGGCCGAAGTCCACGCTCGCGAGGCGGTGGACCTCCTGGGTGAGGACGAGCGGGGCGCCGTCCTGGTGAGCGCCTTCGACGAGGGCCAGCACGTTTGCCAGTGCAGCGTCGCTGAAGGATCCTCGGCCATGGCGAGGACGTCGATCTGCGCCTCGATGACCAGCAGCGCGACGTCAGTCCCGGCCGACGCTGCGGTCACGCAGGCACCGTTGCGGCGGCCGTGTAGGCGCGCCAGCCGCCGTGCTCGCTGACGTCCCGGGCACCCGCCACCGCGTGGGCCTCACACAGGAAGCCGTGGACGAGGTCGCCGTCTTCGAGCTCGAGCGAGCCGATGGCCAGCGGTGCGGCCACCCCGGCCAGGAGCGCGCCCATGGCGGCGTGGTCCAGGCGCCAGACCTCCACCTCGACCTGCGTGCCCTCCTCGCCGGCTGGGGCGCGCAGGAGGCCGGGGCGGCCGGTCCCGTCGGCGAGGTCGTACAGCCGGTAGCGGGGGGTGGTGCGCGTGGTGCGCACGAGCTGGGCACCGAGCGCCAGTAGCTCGCCGTTGCGCGACATGCCCGAGAGGTGGGCGCCCGCGACGGCGAGGTGGATGGAGGGCACGGCTGAGCCCGGGGGGCGCAGTGGCCTGGCGCGGGGCGACAGGTCGCCCGCCCACGCGGCGGCGATCTTCAGCAGCGTCGCATCGGCGAAGGCCGGCGCGACGAACGTCACGCCGAAGGGCAGCCCGTCGTCGCGGCGCGCGGCGGGCACGGCGATCGCCGCGAGGTCGAGGAGGTTGACGAAGTTGGTGTAGGTCCCCAGCCGTGCGTTGACGGCGACCGGCTCGGCGGCCACCTCGGCGTGGGTGGGGAAGGTGGGAGCCGTGGGGACCACCAGGGCGTCGAGCGGGGCGAACACCTCCTCGGCGTGGCGACTTAGCACGGCGAGACGGTACTGACCGACAAAGGCGTCCACGGCCGTGAAGCGCGCGCCCCCACGGATCATCGCGCGGACGATCGGGTCGGTGCTCACGTCGTCGCGCTCCAGGAAGGACCCGACGGCGGCGTGGCGCTCGGCCAGCCATGGGCCATCGTAGAGAAGGGTCGCCGCCTCTAGGAAGGGCGCGAGGTCGACCTCGACGATCTCGTCGGCCAGCCCCTCGGCACGCTCGCGAGCCTGCAGCCATGCGCGCTCCGTCGCCGCGTCGCCGAAGGCGTGCAGGGAGGCGGGGGTGGGGAGTCCGAGCACGACCGCCCGGCCCGAAAAGGAGGCGTCTGTGGGCGCGTACGGCAAGCCATGGACGCCAGCGGCGCTCGCGGACGCGGGGTGCGAAGATGGGGCTGCGGCCGGTGCGGGCCCGCGACGCGCGAACGGGTCCTCGCGGTCATACGCCGCGGCGACAGCGAGCACCTCCGCGGCGTCCGCGGCGTCGCGGGCGAGGACGGACACGCAGTCCAGCGTGCGGCAGGCGGGGACCAGGCCCCGCGTGCTCAGCAGCCCGCGTGTCGGCTTCAGCCCGACCAGCTCATTGAACGCCGCGGGCACGCGACCCGAGCCGGCGGTATCGGTGCCCAGAGCGAAGGCGACCAAGCCGGCTGCCACGGCCACGGCGGAGCCCGAGCTCGAGCCGCCCGAGATACGCGACGCGTCGAACACGCTCGCACACGCGCCGTAGGGGGTGCGCGTGCCGACGAGGCCGGTGGCGAACTGATCGAGGTTGGTCTTGCCGACCAGGATGGCCCCGGCCTTCAGCAGGCGCTCCACCACCGGCGCGGTCTCCTGCGCGGTGTAGGCGAAGTCCGGACACCCCGCCGTCGTCGGCAGCCCCGCAACCTCGATGTTGTCCTTGACGGCGAAGGGGACGCCCAGCAGCGGGAGGTCGCCCGGACCGGCCGCGAGTTCATGCGCCCGGGCGCGCAGCCGCTCCGCGGGCTCACGGTGGATCCACACCGCCGGGTCGCGGGCGCCGTCGAGGGCGGCGAGCACCGCCTCGACGGTGTCGACGACCATCACCCGGCCCTCCCGGTGGGCTCTTGCGAGCGCCCGCACGCCGTCGCACGACCCGGGCAGCTCCGTCACGCCGCCGCTCATGGCGCAATCGCCTGCCACGCTGAGCGGTCGGCCCCGAAAGCCGCCTGTCGGCTGGCCGCAAACGCTGCGACAGAGGCGCCTCGCCCGCGCGCGCCCGTCGCCACGCTCGGCCAACCCGTGGATGCGCCGGAGGAACTCGATGTTGTCCGAAGGTCGATTTTGTGGGTGAAGTCGCGCTTGTCCAGCTCGCCGACGCAGCCATCGCCTGGGCTGGAAACTCTGCGGGCGGGGCGTGCGCGGGGCACGTGCGCTCACCGTAGCGCAAGGCGTTGTTGCTCCTGCGAGCAGCTGCCGACCAGCGTCTCGTGGCCATCCGCACATGTAGTCCAGGGGGGCAGCGCTCCCCCGTGTGGAATGGCCCCGCTCGGAACGCCCTGGCCGAAGTCGAAGTAAGTCTCCCAGATGCCGGGCGCGGCAAGCGGGATACCTCTGAAGCGGAGCTGGCGGTGACCAAGCTCTACGAGTCGATGGCCTCCGTTCATGAGCAGCAAGATCGCCTTGCCATCCGGCTCGGCATTGACGCGAGATTGTCCGACCTCTACCGAGAGATGGTCGATGTCCTCGGGACTAGGAGCGGCATCGCAATTGATGGCGTGAGCCCAGGCGAACCCACGGCCGCGGAGGCCGATGCACAA
>Ga0136622_10001365_pt1 | contig 10062 bp, 8 predicted proteins | sample AntDrymUQ4482106_2_FD_104803 | JGI IMG/M metagenome (GOLD analysis project Ga0136622, IMG submission 104803) | Polar desert sand microbial communities from Dry Valleys, Antarctica - metaG UQ448 (21.06) | ecosystem: Environmental > Terrestrial > Soil > Desert | place: Antarctica: Dry Valley...
CATCTTCTCCACCTCCGGGCACACTGCGAGCTACAAGCTCGGCAAAGATGATCCTGCCGCAGCTGGAGCAGGGGAACCACGGGGTGGGGGTCGTCGGGACGTTCTTCTTCGACGACAACACCTACGTGCTGCGCGCGGGCGATCCGCTCGGCGAGCGCCTCGCCGAGGTTGCCGAGCAGCAGGGGATCATGCTGATGCGCCGCGCCGCGCCGCTGCCGGAGCCCGGCCGCGCCGACAACGCCCCGGTCAGCCCGAGCCGATCGGCGGTCTCAGCCAGCAACGCCGCACCCGCGTGGTTGACCGTCTGATCGTCTCCGTCCGCCCTCACTGTCACGGTTACCTGGCGGCCATCGCGCTGCACCTTCAAGGTGATCCTCCCAAGCCGGGTTCTCGACCCTCGACAAGCCGAAGAATCCCTGCTCAGGCGGACGTCACGGCGCCCCGGTCCCCGGCCGGGGCGCCCACCACTGCACGATCCGGGCTAAAGGCGCGCGAGCTTACGCGGAGAGGACGGGCGGGATGGCGCTGGCCGACGAACTGGCTTATGTGAGCGTGGTCGAGCTGGCAGCTCGGATCCGGCGCCGGGAGCTGTCGCCAGTGGAGGTGATCGACGCGACTCTCGAGCGCATCACGGCGCGCAACCCGAGCCTCAACGCGCTCGTCCACCTGGATTTCGACGGCGCCCGTCGCGCGGCCCGCGCCGCCGAGCGGGCGCTGACCGACGGCGTGCAGCCCGGGCCGTTGCACGGCGTGCCGGCAGCGCTCAAGGACCTCTTCGACTTCAAGCCCGGCTGGCCGGCGACCTTCGGCGGCATCCGGGTGCTGCGCGACTTCAAGGTCGACGCCCACTGCGTGTTCGCCGAGCGCGTGGAGCGGGCGGGAGCGATCCTCGTCGGCAAGGGCAACAGCCCCGTGATGGGCTTCCGGGGGACGTGCGACAACCCGCTCTTCGGGCCCACCCGCAACCCGTTCGACACCACGCGCAACTCGGGCGGGTCGTCCGGCGGTTGCGCGGCGGCGGTCGCCGACGGGCTGCTGCCCTTCGCCGAGGGCACCGACGGCGGCGGCTCCATCCGGATCCCGGCGTCGTGGTGCGGTGTCTACGGATACAAGCCGTCCTTCGGTCGGGTGCCGTTCGTCTCCCGGCCCAACGCCTTCGCGGGCACCGACCCGTTCCGCTTCGAGGGGCCGCTGACGCGGACCGTCGAGGATGCCGCGCTGGTGCTCGGCGCCATCGCCGGCCACGATCCCCGTGACCCCCTGTCGCTCGACGCGCCCGCCGACTTCACGGCTGCCGTCGGGCGCTCGATCGCCGGTTGGCGGATCGCGTACACGCCCGGCTACGACGTGTTCCCGGTCGACCGGCGCGTGGCCGGCGTCGTCGCGCAGGCCGCCCGCGCCTTCGAGCAGGCCGGGGCGCACGTCGAGGAGGTTGATCTCGGCATCCGGCGCGATCAGCGCGAGCTGTCGGATCTGTGGTGCCGGCTGATCATGCCCAACAACGTGGCCTGGATCGAGCGCTTCAAGGCGCAGGGCATCGACCTGCTGGCCGACCATCCCGACGACCTGCCGCCCCAGTACCGCGCGTGGCTGGAGCGCGGCTATGCGCGGACCGCGCTCGAGGTCGTCCACGACCAGGGGATGCGCACGGAGGTCTATGACGCCTTCCAGGCGGTCCTGGCCGGCTTCGACTTGATCGTCGGGCCGACCCTGAGCGCTCTGCCGGTGCTCAACCGCAACGATGGCGACACGGTCGGCCCGCGCGAGGTGGAGGGCGTGGAAGTCGACGAGCTCATCGGCTGGTGTCCCACCTACCTGGTGAACTTCACGGGGCACCCGGCGGCGTCGATTCCCGCGGGCTCGGTGGACGGGCTGCCGGTCGGCATGCAGATCGTGGGGCGCCGCCACGCCGACGCCGACGTGCTCGCCGCCAGCGCCGCCTTCGAGCGCCTGCGCCCGTGGCGCGAGCGCTACCGGACACCGGCGCAGCGGCCGCTGTCGCCGGGCCCGGCAGCGACGGCCGGACCCGGGGCGCGCTCGCAGCGGTGACGGTGAACCCCGGCTCACCGGCTGCCCGCGGTCACGTGGGGATGACCATCTAGGATCCCGGCGGTGGGGCGGTCCGCGGCCGGCCGCTCCGGCTAGACGGAGCGAGAGGAGTTCCATGTTCGCGGTCCTGTTCGAAGTCCAGCCCAAGGCGTCGGAGTGGGATCGCTACCTGGAGCTCGCGGGGACGCTGAGGCCCGAGCTGGTCCGGATCCCCGGCTTTCTCCACAACGAGCGCTACCGCAGCGAGCGCACCGAGGGACGCCTGCTCTCGCTCTCGCTCTGGGAGGACGAGAAGGCGCTGGTGCGCTGGCGAACCCACGGCCTGCACCACGAGGTCCAGGGCAAGGGCCGCTTCGAGGTGTTCGAGGACTACCACCTGCGCGTGGGGGAGGTGGTCACCGACAGCGAGCTAGGCGAGCTCCCCCAGACGCACCTCGAGCGCACCGAGGCCGGCGCCGGGACCGCCGCTACGGTGATTGAGATCGAACCCGGTGAGGGGGCGCCGGACGAGCCGCCCCGCTCGGCGGACCTGATCGACGTCGAGTGGTACCGCGGGATCAACGACGAGGCTAGGCGGCTGCTGCTGGCCTCCTGGCGCGGCGCGGAGCCGGCCGCCGACTGGCTGGCCGGGGAGCGCCACGGTTCGCGCCGGCGCCACGTGCGCGTCGTCCGCGACTACGGGCTGCACGACCGCGCCGAGGCGCCGCAGTACTTCCCGGCGGTCCGAGATCCCGCGGCGTAGGGCCGCGGGATCCCCGGCCCGCTCAAGTGCGGATCTCCACAAGGGTTGTCGGCTTTATGAGCGAAACCCACATTGGCACCGGCCCGTATCTGCACGAGACTTCCGACTTGGTCGAACAATTGGACCAATCTCCGCCGGTCACCAGAGAGGAGTTGCAGTGACCGATATCTCGAGCGAGGCGGCGCCGCAGGTGGAGGAGTACTCCTCGGAGATCCCCCACAAGCACCTGCCCGCCACCCGCTACCGCGATTTGCCGGAGCCGATCAAGTTCGGCGCGTTGCTTGGACCGGGGGTCGTCCTGGCCGCCGCGGGGATCGGGTCCGGAGAGTTCGTGCTGTGGCCGAACATCGCCGCGCGCGCCGGTCTGGACTTCCTGTGGGCGGCGCTGTTCGGCGCGACCTTCATGTTCTTCATCGCCACCGAGGCGATCCGCTACACGCTGGCCACCGGCGAGACGATCATCACCGGCTTCGCCCGGCTGTGGAAGGGCTGGACGATCGGCTTCGTCCTGATGGCCCTGCTGCCCAACCTGTTCCCGGGCTACGCCACCGGTGTGGCCATCATGGCCGGGTTCGTGTTCGGCCCCGTCAACGTTCCGGTCGTGACGGTCGCCTCGCTGGTCGTCATCGTCTTGCTGCTGGTTTTGTCACCGGTGGTGTACACGATGATGGAACGCGCGCAGATGGGCATGGTGGTGGCGATGGCGGCCTTCCTCGTCCTGGCCGTCGCCTTCGTCACCATCATCGACGCCGGCGTATGGGTCGACATGTTCGCCGGGTTCGGCAGCACCGGCAGCATCCCGCAGTCCGACGTCGTCGACCTGCCCGCCTTCGCGGGGGCGATCGCCTTCGCGGGCGCCGGCGGCACCGCGGTGCTGCTGATCAGCAACTACGTCCGCGACAAGAACCTGGGCATGGGCGCGCGCATCCCGCGCATCGTCTCGCCGATCACCGGCCAGGAGGAGGCGGGATCGAACCTCGGTTTCATGTTCAAGGACACCGACGAGAACATGCGTCGCTGGCGCCGCTGGTGGAAGATCACCAACCGGGAACAGCTGCTGACCTTCTTCCTGTTCACCGTGCTGTCGATCTTCATCATGTCGGCACTGGCGTTCGCGACGCTGTCCGGCCAGGATCCCGGTGAGGGCTTCGACTTCATCAACGTCGAGCAACAGGTCATCGGCGAGCGCTTCGGCGGCGTCTTCGCGACGATCTTCCTGATCATCGGGATGGTGGCCCTGTTCTCGACCAACCTGGCCGTGTGGGACCAGATCGGGCGGATCACCGCGGATCAGCTCAAGGTCTGGCTGTTGCGCGACAGCCGCACATGGACGGAGAGCCGGATCTATGCGGCCACGCTGGTCGTGCTGCTGATCTTCAGCATCCTGGTCCTGCTCGCGGGCCTGCAGGCGCCGCTGGTGCTGCTGGTCATCGTGTCGTTCCTGAGCGGCGTCACCAGCTTCGTCTACAGCGTGCTGATCGTGCAGCTCAACCGGCGGTCGCTGCCCGGCTACATCCGGATGGGCGTGCCGAGGACGATCATCATGAGCCTCGCCGTCCTGTTCTACGGCTTCTTCTTCATCGTCACCATCATCCAGCTCATCCAGGAGTACCTGTGATTCAGGCCGTGAACTCCGGCCGGCGCCATCAGCCGGCCGCCGCCTGCCCCCACCACGCGGCGTCGCGGGTGGGGGCCGACGTGCTTCAAGCCGGCGGCAACGCCGTCGATGCGGTCGTCGCCATGAACGCGATGCTCTCCGTCGTCTATCCGCACATGTGCGGGCTCGGCGGCGACACCTTCATCCTGCACTATTCGGCTGCCGACGGACAGGTGCGCGGCATCAACGGCAGCGGCCCGGCGCCGGCCCTGGCCAGTCGCGATGCCTTCCGCGCGCGCGGATTGGATGCCATCCCGGCCCGTGGCCCGCTGCCCGTCACGGTGCCAGGCACGGTGGGAGCCTGGGACGAGGCGCTGCGGCGCTTCGGCAGCCGGCCGCTGGCGGAGCTGCTGGCGCCGGCCGAGCAGGCCGCGCGCAACGGCTTCGAGATCACCGCGAAGCTGGAGAGCTGGATCGACATCAGCTCCCCCGAGCTGACCGACCCGCTGCTGCGGCGCAACTTCTTCGACGCGGCGGGACGGCCGCTGGCCGCCGGCGCCGTGCTGCGCCAGCCCGAGGTGGCCGCGACGCTGCGGCGGCTGATGGACCACGGCGCCCGTGACTTCTACGACGGCGGAATCGCCGAGCAGATCGACGCGGCCGTCCGGGCCGCCGACGGGCTCCTGCGCCGCGAGGACCTCGCACGCTATGCCCCGCGCTGGGACACGCCGCTGAGCATGAGCTACCGGGGGCTCGAGGTGTTCGTGACGGCGCCCAACAGCCAGGGCATCACGGCGCTGATGATGCTCAACGCGCTCGCCGCGATGGACGCCTCACAGCACGCCCCGGGGTCGGCGGACCACATCGAGGCGCTCGTCCGCGCCAAGCGCGTGGCCTTCGCCGACCGGGATCGCTACGTGACCGATCCCGACCATCTCGAGGCGCCCGTGGAACAACTGCTCAGCCGCGAGCACGCGCATGAGCTGCTGGCGATCCCCGAATCGGCGCTCGACCCGGGGCGCTCCAGCGGGGGTGACACCATCTACCTGTGCGCCTCCGACGCCGAAGGCAACGCCTGCTCGGTGATCCAGAGCATCTTCTTCGGCTTCGGATCGGCCTTCGTCGGCGGCGACAGCGGGGTGCTGCTGCAGAACCGCGGTCACTACTTCTCGCTCGAGGAGGACCATCCCAACCGCCTGGAGCCGGGCAAGCGGACCCTTCACACCCTGATGGCCTGCATGGCCTTCGAGGGCGACCTGCGGCTCGTGTTCGGCACGATGGGAGCCGACGGCCAGGCGCAGACCAACGTCCAGGTGCTCGAGCACCATCTCGCCGGCGAGTCGCCCCAGGAGGCCGTCGACGCACCGCGGATCCTCCACGGGCGCTTCTACCCCGACGACGATCCCACCGTGCTCAACGTGGAGGAGCGCATGGGCGCCGACGTGATCGCGGAGCTCGCCGCTCGCGGTCAGGAGCCCAATGTGCTGCCGGGCTACGACGAGCGTCTCGGCCACGCCCACGCGATCGAACTGCGCCCGGACGGCAGCACGCTCGCCGGCAGCGACCCGCGTAGCGACGGGGCGGCCATCGTGGTCGCCTGATGTAGCGAATCCGTGGCGCAAGGGCGATCGGCCTGTAGATTCACCCGCACGTGGATCAGATCGACGCCGCGCCGGGTGCGCCACGGTCGCACGAGCCCGCCGAGCAGGACTCGCACCGAGGCCTCGCGGCGCTGCGCCGGCGCAACTGTCCGAGGACGTGGTCGACGGGCTGCTCGACTTCATCGCCGGCGGAAGCGCTCCCGAGCGCCGGCTGCCGGTCGAGCGGGCGCTCTGCGAACAGCTCCACGCGAACCTAGCTCGGAGGTCGTGTTGACGACAAGGCGGCAGCTGCCGTCCGCACAGCGTTCAGGAGTGCGTCCACCGAGGGCCGGCGCGCGTCCACCGCACGATCGGTCGGCCTTGAAGACGTTGACGCGTCGCCGCCCGCCTGACGTAACCGGCAGCCGCGAATCAGCCGAATTCGCGGGCTCCGCAGCCCCGTCGGACCCGGCCAGGGTTTACCGTGCGAGTGGCCCATCGGACAGGGCGACCACGTGTTCTCCGACGAGCCGCCCCTGCCCGTCGCGGATCTGCACAACGCACGTATGCACCCCGGCCGTCCGCTCAGCCGCATCGCGAAGCCATTCCCCCGCGAGCATCAACGCGCTCGACGCATCGCTGCAGCTGGCCAGGAGACCGCTGTCACCGCGCACTTCGAACTCCATCGTCCCGAGGAGGCTACGCACGGGCGGCGAAGCGCTCGGCGAGCTTCGACTTACCGGCGACGATCAACAAGTCGTCGCCGCCGATGACGCTGTCCGGGGTGGCGTAGGAGAAGTCCTCGCCGCGGCGCTTGATCGCGACGACGGTCACGCCGTGCTCCTTCCGGATGCCGGCCTCGCCGAGCGTCTTCCCGACGTATTCGCGTGGTGGCGTGGTCTCGACGAGCGCGAAGCCGTTCTCGAACTCGATGTAGTTCAGCGCGCGTCCGGCGACAAGGTGCGCGACGCGCTCGCCCATCTCGTGCTCGGGCAGCACGACGTGGGTCGCGCCGACGCGTTCGAGGATGCGCCCGTGGGACACGCTGATCGCCTTGGCCCAGATTGTCGACACGCCGAGGTCGACCAGGACGGATGTCGTGAGGATGCTGGCCTCGATGTTGGTGCCGATGCCGACGACGGCGCAGTCGAACTCTCCGGCGCCGATCTGGCGCAGCGCTTCCTCGCTCGTGGTGTCGGCTTCCACGACGTGCGTGAGGCGGCCCGCGTAGCTCTGCACGATCTTGTGGTCGGCATCGACGGCGAGGACCTCGCGGCCGAGCTCGGTCAGCGTCTCGGCGATGGCCCCGCCGAAACGCCCAAGCCCGAGGACGAGGATGCTGTCGCCGTCGTTGGTGTCAGCCAATGATGGGTCGCTCCTCGGGTAGTCGATAGAGGATGGGTCGCGAGCGCAACGCGAGCGCGGAAGCGAGCGTTATCGTTCCGACTCGACCCAGGAACATAAGCACTGTCAGCAGCGTCTGAGCGGACGATGGCAAATCGGCGGTGATCCCGGTCGACAGGCCGACGGTGCTGAACGCCGACACGGCCTCGAACAGCACGCGGTCGAGCTTCTCGTCGCTCATCGCCAGCATCGCCAGCGTGCTCGTCACCACGACGCCCAACCCCAGCAGCGCCACGCTGAGCGCCTGGCGCTGCACCCCGGCCGGCAACCGGCGATTGTGCACGTGCACGGTCGGATCGCCCCGAACTTCCGCCAGGATCATGAAGGCAAGCACGGCAAACGTCGTGACCTTGATGCCACCCGCCGTACCGGCCGGCCCGCCACCGATGAACATGAGCACGTCCGTGACCAGCCAGGTCGTCTCGTTCATGTCGCCGTAGCTGAGCGAGTTGAAGCCGGCCGTGCGAGGCTGCACGCCCTGGAAGAACCCCGCGAGCAGCTTGCCCGGAACCGACAGCGGCCCCAGCGTGTTCGGGTTGCTCCACTCGAAGGCCGTCACCGCGGCGGTGCCGACGACCAGCAGGATCAGCGTCGCCCAGACGACGATCCGTGTGTGCAGCGTCCACCTCGATGGCGTGAACAGCTCGCGCCGCAGCTCGAAGAGAACGGGAAAGCCCAGGCCGCCGGCGATGATCGCCACCGCGATCGTGACCGAGACCACGGGGTCGGTGGCGAAGCGGATCAGGTTGTCGCTGTAAAGCGCGAACCCCGCGTTGTTGAACGCGGAGACGGCGTGGAAAATCCCGTGGTAGACGGCTTGGCCGAGCGGCTCGTCGTATCTGGTGGCCAGACGCAGCGTGAGGATGAGCGCAGCAATCGCCTCGAAAGTCAAGCTGAAGGCGGCCACCCCGAGCAGCACGCGTCGCACGTCGCCGAGTCCAAGCGACTTCGTCTCGGCTTGAGCGGTCAGACGCGTACGCAGACCCAGACGGCGTGAGACGAGCAGGCCCAGCAGCGAGGCGAGGGTCATGATCCCGAAGCCCCCGATCTGGATCAGCGCAAGGATCACCACCTCCCCGAACCCCGACCAGTACGTCGGCGTGTCGACGACCGCCAGCCCCGTGACGCATACAGCCGATGTCGCCGTGAAGACGGCCTCGAGAAACGAGGCGCTGCCCGGTCCGGCTCGCGCCACCGGCAGCGCCAGTAGCGCGGTGCCGACGGCCACGCCTGCCGCGAAGGCCACGGCCACGAACTGCGCCGGATTACGGAGGCGAAGCGGCAAACCGGGCACAGGGAGCCCGCACCATAGTCAGGAACCCCGCGCAGCTTTCAATATCGAGGGAAACCGTGGTTGTACTGGTAGCCACCGCCTCGCGGTTCGCGCAGGCGGAACACCGCGCCCCGGAGCCGGGACGGTCATCGTCGCGCCTCCGCACGCCGTCACGGACATTCTGAAGCTCAGGCAGTCCGTCCACGGGATCGGCTCCGAAGCACAGGTAGTCGGCGCGCGGCATGGGCAGCAGAAAGATTCGCCTCGGGTCGCCGCCACGTGGGCGAACCGTCATCGTCGGGGTGTCGGGGAATTCGTCGGTTGCTTGGGATTCGATAGGCGCGGCCACGACTTCAAAGCACGTGAAGATTCGACTAGCGACGCGCGCTGAGCCGGCGGTACTACTCCTCTCGCGTGAGGCTGTCGCATAAGTCCCGGTGGAGCGCGCTCCTCCGAGAAGCCGACTCAAATGAGTCGTTCGGCACCGCCCTGCGCACGCTGGCGCACTCCGGCGAGTTCGACGTCCTGCTCGCGCAGGTGGACCTCTCGCGGTTTCGCGGCGCCGCGGAGCGCGTCTGGTGCAGCGCGGTCGTGCACGCCCTCGTGGACGCCGTCGCGGGCACCGCCGTGTTCCCGGCGGTCACCACCGTGCACTCGACCGACCCGTGGCTCGACCTCGCGCGCTACGCCCGGACGCACGAACTGCCGCTGCTGCGTGGACCCGGCGCCGCCATGCGCGCGATCGCCGCCGCCGCCCGCTGGGCGCCCCGGGTCCGCCCGCCGGTCGAACGCTGGTCGCCGGTCGACCTGTCCGACCTCTTGGCGCCCGGCGCCCTGGCGGAGCTCGAGTCCTCCATCGCGCTCGAGCGCTACGGCGTCCGGTTCCCGCAGCGCCGCAGGGCATTGACGCCCGAGGCGGCCGAGCGGGCCGCGCTCGAGCTCGGGCCTCCCGTCGTCATCAAGGTCGACGGGCCCGCCCACAAGTCGCTCGATGGCGGCGTGATCCTCGACGTCGCTTCTGCAGCGGCGGCTCGGGCGGCCGCAGAGCGCCTCGCCGCCACAGTCCTGGCGGTCAAGCAGGTGACCGGTGGCGATGAGGTGTTCTGCGGGATGACTCGAGACCCCGACTACGGCCCCATCCTCGCGGTCGGCGCGGGAGGCGCCGGCGTAGAGGCGCGCCGGCCGATGCTCGCGGTCGGGCCGATCGGCTCGGGCGAGGCGCGCGCCCTGGCCGAGGAGGCCGGCTTCACTGCACGCGCCGAGGAAATCGCTGACGTGCTCCTCGCCCTCAGCCGCGTCGCCGCCGACCACCCGACCGTCACGGAGATCGACGTGAACCGCTCATCCTGAACGCTGACGGCGTGATCGCCGTCGACGCCCTGATCGTCGTCGACCAAGGAGCGCTATGAGCACGACC
>Ga0136622_10001366_pt1 | contig 10061 bp, 9 predicted proteins | sample AntDrymUQ4482106_2_FD_104803 | JGI IMG/M metagenome (GOLD analysis project Ga0136622, IMG submission 104803) | Polar desert sand microbial communities from Dry Valleys, Antarctica - metaG UQ448 (21.06) | ecosystem: Environmental > Terrestrial > Soil > Desert | place: Antarctica: Dry Valley...
TCGAGCGCCGTCTGCTCGAGCTCGGTATGCGGCACGACCGCGTTGACCATGCCCATCCGATGGGCTGCGTCGGCGTCGTACCCATCGCCGAGGAAGAAGACCTCCCGGGCGAACTTCTGGCCGACCTGCCGGGCCAGGTACGCCGACCCGAAGCCACCGTCGAACGACGCCACGTCGGCGTCGGTCTGCTTGAAGCGGGCGTGCTCCTCCGACGCCAGCGTGAGGTCGCAGACGACGTGCAGGCTATGGCCGCCGCCGACAGCCCAACCCGGCACGACGCAGATGACGACCTTGGGCATGAAGCGGATCAGCCGCTGGCACTCCAAGATGTGCAGCCGACCCAGTCTGGTGGCGTCGACCGAGTCGGCGGTGTCCCCGTGGGCGTACTGGTAGCCCGATCGTCCGCGGATCCGCTGGTCACCGCCGGAGCAGAAGGCCCACCCGCCGTCGTGGGGCGAAGGCCCGTTCCCCGTCAGTAGGACGCATCCGACGTCAGGCGACATCCGGGCATGGTCGAGGCAGCGGTAGAGCTCGTCGACGGTGTGCGGCCGGAAGGCGTTGCGGACCTCCGGTCGGTCGAACGCGATCCGCACGGTCCCCTGGTGGACCGCCCGGTGATACGTGACATCGGTGAGGTCGTCGAACCCGTCGACCTCCCGCCAAGCCTGCGGGTCGAAGATCTCGGACACGTCGGATCCCGTCATGCGGCCGACCCTACCGCCGCCGCCGCCCCGTCGATCTGCGATGTAAACAGGCCAGGTGGCTGGTCTACATCGCAAACCTGCGATGCAGACCGGGGGCTTGCGATACAGACCTGCGCTGTCGAGCAGCAGACCGAGCGGGCCTCGACGGCAGGCACCAGCGCCTTGTCCGATCCCCAGAGGTCGACGATGCTCACCCCTCGGTCTGGGTGGAAGGCTCGAGCGCCTCCTGTCGCCGGATCTCGTTGTAGCCCAGCAGCAGGTACGCGAGGAACGGCAGCACGAGGGCCACCATGACGCCCAGGTTGGCATAGGTCCACGGACCGTCGAGCTTGGGGCCGAGGCCGAGCGGCTCCAGCAGGTAGCCCTGCCAGCCGAAGCCTGCCGCCTCCGGCGGGTAGCCGTCGGCGGCTGTGCTCACGACGAGTCCCCATCCGACGAGCGTGGCTACCAGCATCGACCCGAGACCCGCCAGGTTGACCGACCCGTACCGTCCGCGCGAGTCGAAGAGGTCGACGGAGTCGTAGTCGCGGCGGCGCAGCAGCAGGTCCGCGAGGAAGACCCCGCACCACGCGGCGATCGGCACGGCCAGGGTGACGAGGAAGGCGAAGAACGGAGTGAGGAAGTCGCCCGCGAACCAGACGATGTAGATCGTGCCGAGGATCATGATCACCCCGTCGATGGCCGCGGCGACCCAGCGAGGAGCGGGCAGTCCGAGCGTCAGCAGCGTCAGCCCCGACGAGTAGATGTCGAGCAGTGCCCCCGACACCAACCCGGCCACTGCCACGACTGCGAACGGCACCAGGAACCAGTCGGGCAGGGTCGTAGTGAGGGCGCCGATCGGGTCTACCGCCAGAGCGGACGAGAGGTCGGGGTCTGAGCCCGCGAGCAGGACGCCGTACGTGATGAGGATGACCAGCGGCAGGCTGCCCCCGAACGTCGTCCAGCCGACGATGCCCTTGCTGGAGGCGCCTCGTGGCAGGTAGCGGGAGTAGTCGGCCGCGGCGTTGACCCAGCTGATCCCGAAGCCCGAGACCACGACGACGAAGGCGCCGAACACCGCCTTGCCCTCTCCAGCTGGCAGGTCGCCGACAGCCGACCAGGTGACCTCGTCGACGGTCAGGGCGATGTAGCCGACCGTCACGACCAGCATGAGGATAGTCAGCCATCTCTGCAGCCGCATCACCGTGTCGAAGCCGAGCACGCCGCCGGCGACGATGATCAACGCCACGACGATGAAGGCAAGGATCTTCGTGACGTCGCCGTCGCTCCATCCCAGGCGGCCGAACACGGTCGCTGTCGCGAAGGTCGCCAGCGCGACGAGCGCCGTCTCGTAGCCGACCAGGATCAGGTATGACACGAGGCTGGGCACCGAGTTGCCCCGGACGCCGAACGCCGCCCGTGACAGCGCCATGGTCGGGGCCGATCCGCGTCTGCCCGCCAACGACACCAGGCCAACGAGGAGAAACGACACCACAATGCCGACGATGCCGGCGACCACTGCCTGCCAACCGTTGATCCCGAAACCGAGGACGAACGAGCCGTAGGAGATGCCGAAGACCGAGATGTTGGCGGCGCACCAGGGCCAGAAGAGGTCGCGTGGTCGGCCCTTTCGCTCTCCCTCCGAGATCACGTTGATGCCGTTGCGCTCGACGGTCAGTGCGCTCGACGTCGCCGCACCCGTGGTGGCCGAGCTGTCGGTGGCCATGGCGAGCCCTTCCCTGCCTCGATGATCCGTCCCAGGGTGAAACCCTAGTGCCCACGACGAGGCTGCCACTTCCACCCACCGCGGTGAGATCTGCGCTGTCGTCGTCGGCCGATGCTCGAGGGCTGGTTAGGCTTGCGCCATGTCACCCCTTCCAGTGATCGTCGCGCAGGGCAGCCCCACTGAGATCGGTTCAGCGTACGGCGAGCAGGCGCGGGCTCTCATCCAAGCGAACGTCGAGGACTACCGAACGAAGTTCGCCGCGGTCGGTCTCCACGCGGCGCAGGCGTGCCGGCTCGGGGAGGCGTTCAGGTCGACCACCCACGACCACACGCCCCGGATCGCCGCGACGCTGGACGCCGTCGCCGAGGCCAGCGGCGTCGCGGTGGGCGACATCTACGCGCTCAACGCTCGCACCGAGCTGATGCTGCCGGCGGGTCCGCAGCTGCCCGAGTGCACCGGGGTCGCTGTGATGCCGGAGCACACGGCGGCGGGACACACCCTGCTGGCGCAGAACTGGGACTGGTATCCCTCCCAGCTTCCCTACTCCCTGGTGCTGGCGACCCGAGACGAGCGGGGCCACGAGATCGTGTGTCTCGCCGAGGCGGGCATGTTGGCGAAGACGGGTCTCAACTCGGCGGGCGTCGGTGTCTGCGTCAACCTGCTCCACTGCGACCGTGACGGCCTCCCCGGCGGAGTTCCGTACCACGTGCTGATCCGCGCCGTGCTCGACCAACCCGACGGGATCTCCACATCCCTCAAGGTCACCGCGCTGCCGCGCAGCGCGTCGATCAACCTGGTCATCGCGGCTGCGGGTGGCGTGGCCGTCGATCTCGAGGTGGCGCCGGGGGCCACCGGACGGGTCCTGCCCACCGACGGTCTCCTCACCCACGCCAACCATTTCGTCTCCGACATCGGCGTCACCGACGCCATCTACGACGTGGGCGGGTCGTCGCTCTTCCGGGACTACCGGCTTCGGCGGCTCCTGGCCGACCGTGCAGCCGAGCTCAAGGTGAGTGTGGACGACGTGGCCGACGCCCTCCGGGACCATCTCGGTTTCCCGTACGCGCTCTGCCGACACGTCAACGAGGACGACGAGGTCGAGCTGCGGTCACTCACGTGCAGCTCGGTCGTGATGGACCTCGACGAGCGGCTGATGCTCGTCTCGCAGGGGCCGCCGTGCGAGTCGCCCTTCCTCGAGGTGTCGCTGGAGACCGTCTTCGACTCTCAATCTCCCCCTGCAGTCTGACGCGGCCTGATCGATGCCGTCAGAGCGGCAAGGTGGCCGAGTCGCGCGACCTCCGAGGCCAGGACGTCGGGGCCGCCGTGACGGCCGAACACGACGAGCGTCTCCGGTGACCCGACCGGGGCTCCGGCCGCGACCGTCGAGGCCCAGCCGTCCCAGTCAGCGCCGGTCGGGAGCCGGTCTGCTCGGCTCATCGGCACCCACGCCAGTGCCTCTGGCGGCACAGCCGGTGCTCCCCTCGAGCCTTCGACCATGACGAGCGCGTCCTCACGGCGTACGACGACCATGGCCCAGTCGGCGCGGAACGCCCGCGGCACCAGGCGAGCGAGCGTTGCGAGAGCCGTCGCCGGGTCCTCCGTGATCTCCTCGACGGCCTCGAGGTCGAGCTGCAGGGAGCCGGCTGCGGGATAGCGGGAGACCCAGACAACCCTTACCCCGGCGAGGCGGTGGACTGCGGAGACGACCATGTCTGGCATGACTCCGGGCAGGAACTCCACGAACACGTCGTCAACCGCCTGCCCGGCGTGCTGCTCGAGGACCTCGACCGCGAGGATGTTGCCACCCGCGACACCGATGGCTGCCGCGACCGTGCCGAGCGACCCCGGCACGTCGGGTAGCGCGATTCGCAGCAGATGACTCACGAGTGGCATCCTCCCGGCGAAATGTTTCGCGCTCGTTACCGTGACCGGGCGGCGAGCCAGGGGTCGGGGCTGGAGCCGCTCCCGGCAACAGCGGCGTACTCACCGCGAGATGGTGGGTCGGCACCCGGTCGCTGACAGGTCAAAGCCGCCACGAGGGTCGCGCGTCGAAGGACGGCCACGGCCACCTCGGGGCTGATCGTCGAGAGCGCCGACGGGGTGGCGAGGCCGGCATCGACAAGTCCCGACAACAGGCCAGCCTCGAACGCGTCACCGGCGCCGATCGTGTCCACGACGGCCACCGGCTCGCCAGCCACCACGATCCTGTCGCCGCTGGCGGTGACCGCCTGGCAGCCGTCCGCGCCGGAGGTGATGACGACAAGCGACGGCCCCAGAGTCACCCAGTGGTCGAGCAGCTCGTCGAGATCGTTTTCGGGGTAGAGCCACGACAGATCCTCGTCGCTCGCCTTGACGACGTGTGCGGACGCGACGAACGCCTCCACCTGATCCACTGCAGCAGCGCGATCACCGGCCAGTGCCGGTCGCACGTTCGGGTCGAAGCTCAACAGCCGCTGTCCCTCGCCGTGCAGGCGCGCGAAGAGCCGCGCCAGGGCAGCTGCCCCTGGTGCGAGCACCGTGGCAAGGGACCCGGTGTGCAGCACCTGCGCGACGGCCGGCAGCCGGCTCAGCTCGTCGTCGGTCCATCCCCAGTCGGCGGTGCCTTGGACATAGAAGTCGTATGACGCCTGTTGCTCGTCATCCACGGTGGCGAAGGCCAGCGTCGCCTGCTCGTCGGTGCGGACACAGGCTGACACGTCGAGGCCGCTCGCCTCGGCATACCGGCGTAGCGTCTCACCGAGCGGGCCGGTCGACAGCCTCGCCAGCAGGTGGGTCCCGTGGCCGAGGCGTTGGAGTCCCACGGCGATGTTGAGCGGGCCGCCTCCGGGGTGAGCGACGTACGGACGGCCGGGCTCGGGCTGCACCAGGTCGAGCAGCGCCTCACCGATGACGGCGCAACCAGCTCGTGCCGGTCCGCGGTCAACACGCTCCGTCCCCACGGACCACTAGGTTACGGTGGGGCCGTGCGTGACATCACCTATCCGCCGATCATCCTCACGGCCAAGGCCGCCTTCCGGGCGCTGAACCTGACGTTTCGGATCAGCGGCGACGAGCGTGTGCCGACCACGGGTGGAGCGGTCCTGGCGGTCAACCACATCAGCTACGTCGACTTCATCTTCGGCGGCTTCGCGACCCAACGGTCAAGGCGGCTGGTGCGGTTCATGGCCAAGCGTGAGCTGTTCGACCACCGGCTGACGGGACCGCTGATGCGATCGCTGCACCACATCGAGGTGGACAGGGCCGAGGGCACACAGTCCTTCCAGACGGCGCTCGACTACCTGGACGCCGGCGAGGTCGTGGGCGTCTTCCCCGAGGCGACGATCAGCCGCAGCTTCGAGCTCAAGGACTTCAAGACCGGCACCGTCCGGCTTGCACAGGCGGCCCGCGTACCTATCGTGCCGCTCGTCCTGTGGGGCACCCAGCGGATGTACACCAAGGACCACCCCCGCGACTTCTCGCGGGGAAAGACGTTGGCGATGACGGTCGGCGAGCCCATCAACGTGGCCGGAGGCAACGCCGTCGCCGAGACAGCCAGGCTGCGCGAGCGGATGAGCCAGCTGCTGGACCAGACGATCCGCGACTACCCCGACCACGAGGAGGGCGCCTGGTGGGTGCCGCGAAGATACGGCGGTACGGCGCCGACACCCGAAGAGGCAAAGCGCCTCGACGCCGAGGAGAAGCGACGTCGGGCAGCGGCCCGCCGTGCCAACCGGCAGAGCCAGAAGTCCTAGCGACGTGCAACTGAGCAGGATCTGCCATCGAGAGGACAGCGGCAGGCATGAGAGGCTAGCCGGGATGACACTGCTCGACACCCCTCTCGGCCGCCTCGACGGCTCGGCCGCGACGCTGGGGGAGCTCACCCGCGGACAGGTTGCTCTCGTCGTCAACGTGGCGTCCCGCTGTGGTCTCACTGCGCAGTACGCCACCTTGGAGCGGCTGCACCAGACATACGCCGAGCGCGGTTTCACCGTCGTCGGGGTTCCGTGCAACCAGTTCGGCGACCAGGAGCCAGGCACCGCGGCCGACATCGCGGAGTTCTGCGCGTCGACGTACGGCGTCACGTTCCCGATGGCCGCGAAGCTCGATGTCAACGGCCCGACGCGTCACCCGGTTTACGAAGGGCTCACCTCGACGGTTGACGCCGATGGGGCCGCCGGCGACGTCCAGTGGAACTTCGAGAAGTTCCTGCTCAACCCCGAGGGCACGGTCGTGGCGCGATACCGTCCGGGCGTCCGGCCCGACGATCCCGCGGTCACCACCGCCATCGAGACCGAGCTCGACTGACGGCTGGCGCGCCTACCAGATGTGGACACGCTCCTCGGGGTCGAGCCACGGGCCGTCACCCGGCTGGGTGTCGAAGGCAGCATGGAACTCGTGTGCGGTCTGTGTCTGTGTCTGTGTCTGTCACGGCGTGGCCTTCTCGTGAGATCTCGTCGACGCGAGTGTATCCCCGCCGGCTCCGACACCACACGAGGTGTCGATCTGCCCGGCCGCCAGTAGGATCGGCGCCATGCAGTGTCCCGTCGACCAGACAATCCTTCAGATGACGGAGCGCCAAAGCGTCGAGATCGACTACTGCCCGCAATGTCGTGGGGTGTGGCTCGACCGCGGCGAGCTCGACAAGATCATCGACCGCTCCCCCGACGCTCCTGCGCCGCCACCACGCGAGGAGCAGGCTCGGCACGAGCAGCCGCGCCAGCACGACGACGACCGCGCCCACGACTCCCCGCGGGCCAGCGACCCTGGCTACGTCGACCGAAACCACCACGACCGGCAGGACGACTCCACGCCTCACAAGAAGAGGCGCAAAGAGTCATTCCTCGGTGACCTGTTCGACTTCTAGCGGGGCCTCGCTCCGGCTGCGACACTGGTCAGCATGGCCAATGATGTCGCGTTCGCGCCTCTCGAAAGTGTTTCCCAAGCAGCCCGCTCGGCTCGCCGCGGCCTGATCTGGGCGATCGTCGTCCTCGCTGCCACCGTCGTCCAGCTCATGGTGGCGACGTTCGTGCCAGGCCTGGACCAGTTCGAGGGCAAGGCGTTCGGCGCCAGACTCATCGCCTACCCGCTCATGATGCTTGTCGCGCCGGCCGCCTGGTGGGTCGCACGTCGCCAGCGCGGATCGACGTACCCGATGCCATGGGCCGGGTTCGCGCTCATCATGGCCCCGTTCCTCATCGACGTCAGCGGCAACACCCTCAACTTCTACGACACGTTGGACTGGTGGGACGACGCCAACCACTTCTTCAACTGGGTCTTGTTGTGCTGGGGGTTCGGTCTGCTCATCGTGCGCGGATTCGTGTCGCCACGCTGGGCACTCGTCCTGACGGTGACCGGGCTGGGTGCGCTGCTCGCCATCGGGTGGGAGCTCGGCGAGTGGTTCTCCTTCATCCGGCAGGGCACCGAGCTCGGAATGGCCTACGAGGACACTCTTGCCGACGAGGCCCTCGGCTCGCTCGGCGCACTGGTTGCCGGCCTCATCGTGGCGCGGTCCCACGGCACCGAGCGGCGGATCCTCAGGAGCGCCGACCAGCCGGACGCGATGACCTCCCCGGCCGACGACGACCTCCCCAGCTGATGCGCCGCGCCCGGACGGCCCCACCTCGATCTGCGATGTAAACAAGCCGTTCGGACGGTGAACATCGCAAACCTGCGATGCACACCGGGAGATTGCGGTGTGGACCTCAGGTCTGGGGTCACTGACGATGCAGGCATGATCCTTTCTGTGACCACGGATGCCGAGGGCCGCCTCGGGCCGGACGAGTGGGGCATCCACCGCCACTGGATCGATGCTCACGACAACACGACTCCGGTTCCCGACGGGACGGTACGACGACTGCGCGAGATCATCGGCGCCCCGCCTCCGGACCTCGAGGAGTCGGCACCCGTCGTCACTCGCCCCGGGTGCGACCTCGGACTCGGGCGGGTGGAGGTCGAGACCGAGGACGGTCGCTCGCTCGTAGTCGACGGGGTGCTCGCGGCCGACTTCCCGCTCGGTTACCACCGGCTCCGCACGGCGACCGGCGTCGACCGCCGACTCATCGTGTCACCCGGCAGGTGCTGGCTGCCGAGCGGCTGGCGAGCGTGGGGACTCACCGTGCAGGTGTACGCCGCCCGCTCGCGGACGAGCTGGGGCATGGGCGATCTGGGCGACCTGCGGGCCATCCGTGAGTGGTCGCAGGAGCTGGGTGCCGGCTTCTTGCTCATCAACCCGCTGCACGCCGTTGCCCCGACACTGCCCCAGGAGGCGAGTCCCTACCTTCCGGCGACGCGTCGCTTCCGCAACCCGATCTACCTGCGAGTCGAGGACGTGCCCGGCGCGGAGCGCGTCGACGTGACTGCCTGGTCGGGGCGCGCGACGTCATACGACGATGCGGCTCCGATCGACCGTGACTCCGTCTGGACGCTCAAGCTGGACGCGCTGGCCGCGATCTTCGAGGTTGCGGATGGCGCCTCGGACAACGTGGAGTGCGCGGCGTGGGTCGCTGCGCAAGGTCGGTCGCTTCACGACTTCGCCGCCTGGTGTGTGCTGGCAGAGCACTACGGGCCGGACTGGCGCGGCTGGCCGGCAGAGCTGCAGCAGCCCAGCACGCCCGATGTGACGGCCTTTGCTGCCGACAACAGAGCACGGGTGGCGTTCTACTGCTGGCTGCAGTGGCTGCTCGACATCCAGCTGCGTGCGGCGAGTGGCGACCTCAACGTGCTGCAGGACCTGCCGATCGGCGTCGACGGTGGCGGCGCAGATGCCTGGGCGTGGCGGGAGACGCTGGCGCTTGGCGTCCAGGTCGGGGCGCCCCCCGACGTCTTCAACCAGGCCGGACAGAATTGGGGCTCCCCGCCACTGGTCCCATGGCGGTTGCGCGCCGCGGACTACGCGCCGTTCATCGAGTCGATCCGGGCGACGATGGCGAGTGCCGGTGGCATCCGGATCGACCACGTCATGGGCCTCTTCCGGCTGTGGTGGGTGCCGGAGGGTTCGTCGCCGGCGGAGGGTGCCTACGTGCGCTACCCCAGCGACGACCTGCTCGACATCGTCGCGCTGGAGAGTCACCGGGCTCAGTCGCTCGTGGTCGGAGAGGATCTCGGCACGGTCGAGGTCGGGGTGCGGGAGGCGCTGGCCGACCACCAGATCCTGTCGTACCGGCTGTTGTTCTTCGAGGACGACGACCCGGCCGACTGGCCGGCGGCCGCAATGGCGGCAGTGTCGACGCACGACCTTCCGACGGTCGCGGGACTGTGGACCGGGAGCGACGTCGAGGAGCAGGCGGGGTACGTCGAGACGCCTCACGACATGTTGGAGCGTGGGCGAGAGAATCTCTTGGCGCGGTGGCGGGACCCTGCCGGGGTCGCCGAGGGGGCGTCGGTCGCACAGGCGATCGAGGCGGCCCACCGCTGGCTGGGTCGGGTCCCCTCGATCCTGGTCGCGGCGACGCTCGAGGATGCGGTCGGAGCGGAGCGGCGGCCAAACCTTCCGGGTGCGGGCGCCCGTGAGAACTGGTGCATCCCGTTGGCCGTGAAGGTTGAGGACCTGTCGAGCCATCCGACGGTGGCAGCGGTGGCGCGGATCCTCACCGCGGCGGTCAACCACCCTCGCGGGTAGCGCGTTCGGGCCGCACCCCCAGGGCGCCGTACGTCGTCCGACACCCGGCGGCAAA
>Ga0136622_10001367_pt1 | contig 10057 bp, 9 predicted proteins | sample AntDrymUQ4482106_2_FD_104803 | JGI IMG/M metagenome (GOLD analysis project Ga0136622, IMG submission 104803) | Polar desert sand microbial communities from Dry Valleys, Antarctica - metaG UQ448 (21.06) | ecosystem: Environmental > Terrestrial > Soil > Desert | place: Antarctica: Dry Valley...
AGGCTAGCCAGCCTGGTCAAGAGCGAGGGCGGTGATCCGGCGCCGTGTCTGAGTCGTTCCCGGCGCGCCGGATTTCCGATTACCCATCAACGTTTACTGAGCCAAGCCTCGCGGTACAGGCACGCCGCGATGCCCGAGTTCGGCTACACGCTCTCGAGCGAGGAGTTCCCGCCCGGCGACCTCGTGCGCCTCGCGCGCCGCGCGGAGGAGCTCGGCTTTCCGTTCGCCGCCATCTCCGACCACTTCCACCCCTGGGTCGACGAGCAGGGGCAATCGCCCTTCGTCTGGGCGGTGCTGGGCGGCATCGCGGAGGCAACGAGCACGATCCGGATCGGCACGGGCGTGACCTGCCCGACGATCCGCGTGCACCCCGCGATCGTGGCGCACGCGGCGGCGACGGTCGCCACGATGATGCCCGGCCGGTTCTTCCTCGGCGTCGGGTCGGGCGAGAACCTGAACGAGCACGTGACGGGCGAGCACTGGCCCGCACCCGACGAGCGCCTCGACATGCTGGAGGAGGCGATCGAGGTCATCCGCACCCTCTGGGAGGGCGGCTACCAGACCTTCAGGGGCGACTACTACGACGTCGAGCAGGCGCGGATCTACACGCTCCCCGAGCAACCGCCCGAGATCATCGTCGCGGCCGACAAGCCCCTCGCGGCGGCTCTCGCCGGCCGCTCGGGCGACGGACTCTGGAGCACGAAGCCGAACCCCGAAACGGTGAAGAGCTTCGAGGACGCCAACGGCGAAGGACCGCGCTACATCCAGATCCATCTCTGCTGGGCCGAGAGCGAGGAGGAGGCCGTAGAGACGGCGTATCGGATCTGGCCGAACGCGGCGATCCCTGGCGATCTCTCGCAGGAGCTCGTCATCCCCCGCCACTACGAGCAGGCTGCCCAGACCGTCACGCCCGAGCTGATCGCCGAGAGCGTCTCCTGTGGACCCGATCCGGCGGGGGTGCTCGAGCAGGTGCGGAAGTGTCTCGAGGCCGGGTACGACCACGTCTACTTCCATCAGATCGGGTCGGATCAGGAGGGCTTCTTCCGCTTCTGGGAAGAGGAGCTGCGGCCGCAGCTCACGTCTTCGTAGGGATCCGACGGGACCCGAGGCGTAGAGCGAGGCTGCGCAACTATCGTAAGCGGCATCGCCGCGTTACCAGAAGAGATCGAGCAGCTTCTGGAGACGGCACTCGTGAGCGAGCTGACGGTCATCGACCCGCTCGGACGGCCGGTCACGCATCCGCTGATCCCGCTCTACGACGGGGAGCTGATCTATCTCACCTCGAGTGTCCTCTTCTCGCGCAAGCTCGAGCACATCAAGGCGAACCCGAAGGTCGCGCTCTCGATCAGCGATCCTCTCGCCGTGCAGGTCGACCACTTCAGGCGGGCGACGATCCAGGGGGACGCGTGCGTCGACGACTCCGACCTCCACTCCGGCTGGGAGGAGCGCGTGCTACCGCTCTGGCGCAAGAAGGAGCCGGTGATCGACACGCTCCTCGGCAAGCGCGTCGCGCTGCCGCTCTTCTTCGAGCGCGCGATCATCGAGGTGCGCCCGCGCCGAGCGTTCCTGTGGGAGGACGGCCGCACCGACCGGCCGCCCCAGGTGTTCGAGTTGCTCGAGGCCGTCCGCTGAAGCCCTCCCCCGAGCTCCTCGCCGGGCTGCCGGCCCGGTTCGAACACGCGGTGATCGCGTTCGTGGACGCCGACGGCTATCCGCTCTCGGTCGCCACCGACTTCCGAACCGAGCCCGAGCGCGGAGTCGTCGTGCTCGACGGGGTCGCCGGCGATGAGGTGCAGCCGCCCGAGGGTGAGCTGGTGAACGTCGTCTTCAGCCACATCCGCCCGCAACCGGGCGTCGGCTACGACCAGCGCCGGTACGTGTCGCTGTGGGGAGAGCTGCTGCGCTCGAACGGTCACCTCGAACTGTCGGCGGAGCGCGTGCAGCAGTGGGACGAGGAGGAGATGTCCTTCTTCGAGTTCTCCGAGCGCGGCGTCCCCCAGGCGCGACGGTACTTCGAGCAGGTGTCCGCCGAGACGGGACGCGAGGTGCGGCCGCGCCTCTCGTTCGGATGGCTGTTCCTGCGGGCGACACGGCTGCCGTTCCTCACGGCCACGATCGTTCCGGTCCTGCTCGGAATCGCCGTCGCGGCGCTCGGCAACGGCTTCAGCTCGTGGCTCGCAGTCCTCACCCTCGTCGGTGCGGCCTGTGTCCACCTGGCCCTGAACACCGCGAACGACGTCTTCGACACGCTCAGCGGTGCGGACGAGGCGAACGTCAACCCGACGCAGTTCAGCGGCGGCTCGCGGGTGATCCTCTACGGCCTCCTGCGCCTGCGCTCGATGGCGCTCCTGTCGGGCGGCCTGTACGCAGTCGGGATCGGCATCGGCATCGGGTTGGCAGCAACGCGCGGCTGGAGCCTGCTCTGGGTAGGAATCGCGGGCGCGCTGATCAGCCTCTTCTACACGGCGCCGCCGCTCCGGCTCGTGCACCGAGGGCTCGGCGAGATCTCGGTGGGGATCGGCTTCGGTCCGATCATGGCGCTCGGCGCCTACTTCGTGCAGGCGCGCGAGTATGCGCTCGAGCCCCTCCTCGCCTCGCTGCCCGTGGGGATCCTGATCGCGCTGATCCTGTACGTGAACGAGGTGCCCGACCGTCGCGCCGACGCAGTCGCCGGCAAGCGCACGCTGCCCGTGCGGCTCTCCAAGAAGAGCGTGGTTCGCGGCTATGAGCTCGCCGTCGCCGTCACGTTCACCCTCATCGCCGGCTTCGCGATCTCCGGCCTGATCGCGCGGCCGGCGATCATCGCCCTCGCCGCACTTCCCCTCGCGTTCCCCGTCCGGCGCGCCCTGCGCAACTCCTACGAGAGCCCGTACGCGCTGATGCCGGCGATGGCCAGGAACATCCAGCTCCACCTGGTGACCGGGCTCCTGCTCGTCGCCGGCTATGGCATCGGGATCGTCGCCGACGCGGCTCTCGACGATCCGCCCTTCTTCCTCTCGTAACTGACGGGAGCCGCCGACCTGCGGCGACTCCCCGAAGGCCGGTTCGACTCCCCGTGCGGCGGGCCAGGCGGGATCGGATGGTTCGACCGGAATACGTCCTCGGCGTCCCACTCGGCCTTGACCGCCCTCAGCCGGTCGTAGCTCTCCGCGCGAAAGAAGCTTCCGGCCTCGCGCCGCCGCTCGGAGAAGTTGCTGTAGCTGCGCCCCGCGTCCCACGGATCCATGGCGTCGCGCACGCAGTCGATCTGCGCTTCGGTCGCGGCCTTCAGCTCGGCTGTCGGCACGAAGCCGACGGAGAAGAGCGCGAAGGCCGCATCGAGCGTGCCGAGGACGCCTTCTTCCGGGGTCGACCGGCCGAGGGCGCCACCCAGGTGCCGCAGCTCGACGGAGACGAGCGACGAGCCGGAGCCGGGCCCGGCGGCGGCCACGAAGGCGTCGATGCCCTCGGCCGGCAAGTCGCCGAGGAGCATCCCGTCACCGGCCCCCGGCACGGGGTGCGGCGGATCCATGTGCAGCTCCTCCAGTTTCGACGCCGGGATCATCGCGAACGTGTCGATCGCCGGCCCGAGCTCGCGCAGCGGACGCAGCAACTGGTCGCCCTCGGCCTCCGTGCCGAGCAGCGTCGCCTCGACGAGGACGAACGACTGCCCGCGGAACGGCTCGGGAATGTCCGGCACCGGCGGGAACTGCATGATCCGGCCGACGGAGGTGACCTCGTCGGGCACGGTCTCGATCCACCGCCGCCAGGCGTGCAGCACCTCGGAGGCTCGCTCGAGCGGCCAGAAGAGGACACCGGCGTAGACCTCGCTGATCGGGAGGAGCCTGAACTCGATCGCGGTCACGACGCCGAAGCTGCCGCCGCCGCCGCGCACGGCCCAGAAGAGCTCCGACTCGTGCTCGTGGTCGGCGCGAACGAGGCGACCGTCTGCGGTGACGAGCTCGACCGCGACAACGCTGTTCGCGGCCAGGCCGTGCTTGCGGGCGAGCCAGCCGATCCCTCCCCCGAGCGTGTAGCCGACGACGCCGACGTCGGGTGAGGAGCCGGCGAGCGCGGCGAGACCGTGCTCGGCCGCCGCGGCGGTGACGTCGGCCCAGAGCACGCCGGCCTCGACTCGCGCCTGGCGCGCTTGGGGGTCGATCGCCACGCCGGTCATCCGTGAGGTCTTGACCAGGATCGTGTCCTCGAGCGGGCCGAGCGGGTTCGCGTTGTGCCCCGTTCCCTGCGGCGCAACGCGGAGGCCGCGCTCGCGAGCGAAGGCCACGATCGCGATCACGTCCTCGGGCGACTCGCGAAAGGCGACCGCCGCGGGCCGCTGGTCGACGGCGAGGTTCCATGCCTGCCGTGCGTCGTCCCAGTCGTCGTCACCCGGGACGACGACCTCGCCGAGCAGGCGGGCTCTGAGGACACGAACGTCTTCGGTCACTGCGGTCATCGGTACTCCTCCGTTGTCAGGTTGCGTGTTCACGAAGTGCCCCCGCCAGAAGCACGGTCGGCCCGGACGACCGTGACCGAACTTCTGGCGGTGAGCACAGGGAAGAGACTCGTCCGGCCGGGCGGCCGGAGACAGGCGGCTGACCCGCGTCTCTAGGTGCGGATATCCGTAAACCGCTCGAGCTCGCGCGCGAGCCCGTCGGCCCACCTGCCGGCGCGGGGCAGGCGCACGAGCCCCCACCGGCCGCGAACCGCAACACCGTGGAGCCCACCCGGAATCACGGTGTACTCGGCATCGAGGACGCCGAGTGCCCGCACGCGCTCGAAGCCGCGTCTCGAGCCGTCGGGATGGACGCCGGGGATCCCCGGAAAGCCCCGGTCGAGCGCGCCGTGGAGGACGGCGAAGCGGCGCCCGCGCAGCGGCCCGAGCTCGAGGCGGTCGGGGATCCAGGGAGCGAGCCCGACGACGCTCGTCACGGCGGGATCGGCCGCGGCCCCGATCGCGACCGCGCCCCCCATGGAGAAGCCGACGAGGGCGCAGCGCTCCACCCCGCGCTCGCGGGCGAGCTCGAGCGCGTCCTCCGCGTCCTCGACGCAGCGATCGAGCTGCCGCCACGACTTGCTCCGGTACTTGACCTCGAGGAAGGCGAGCTCGGGGAAGCGCGGCGCGAGCGCCCGCACGAGCCATTCGAGCGTGGAGCTCCAGGTGCCGGGGACGTCACGGGACTGCCCGCCGTTCACGAGCACGACCGCCCTGTTTCCCACCGCATTCGTCCACCGCGCCTCCGCCCCGGAACGGAGCCGGACGGGAGCGCTCACGAACGTCGAGATCTGCGCTCCGCCTCCTCCGTGACACTGGCGAGCGACGCGCGGACGGCCCGCTCCCACACCGTGGCCACGCGGGCTCCCCAGGCGCTGCCGGCGACCCAGAAGTCGGTGCCGAGCTCGCCCGACCAGGTCAGCTCCGTTCCGCTCGGGAGCGGGCGCAGGACGAAGGATTCGACAACGTGCGGCACAGGGCCGCGGACGAGACGGAAGTCGATCCGTGTCGGGCGCTCGAAGCGCACCGTTTCGAGGGTCGTTGCGACGAACCCGCGCACGTGGGTGAAGTGCGCCGCGAGCACCATGTCGCTGCCCCGCTCCCAGACCTCGAGCTTGCCCGCGAGCGCCCGGGGCGTCCGCTTCAGGTAGGGCGCCGCGATCACGTCGAAGACGGTCTCGGGCGGCGCCTCGATGCTCCAGCTGAGCGGGCCGAGCGGCCGCACGACCCGTCCGATGCCGACATCCAACGTAAGCGCGCCGCGTGCGAGCAGGGCGGCCGCGCCGCCCGCGAACGCGGCGCCGGCGAGCAGGCCTACTGGAACGTGGCGCCGCCGCGGTCGGCGAGCGTCCGCAGGGCGCTTGCCTTGACTCCGGCTTCCGACACGGTGAGCAGCGCGTCGCCAACGACGAGCGACCGGCGCACAGGCGCGCCAGCGTGCGAGATCCGTCCGACCTCCTCGACCCCCTGCGCTCGACTCACGCGGAAGGCGATCGCCCCGGAGAACAGCTCCGGTCCGGTGTGCAGCTGCACCGGGACGACCACGAGGCGGCTCGGATTCCAGTAGAGGAAGGCGTGGTGGTCGAACTCGGCCTCGGAAAAGCTCGGGCCCACCGCCCGCCCGTGCAGCTTGGCCGGTCTGCGCAGATCGGAGACGTCGAACAGCGACAGCTGCGTGCCGCGCACGCGCCCCCGCTCGTCGGCGTCCTGACCGAGGCCGAGGATCGTGTCCTCCCCTACCGGATGCAGGTAGGCCGAGTAGCCGGCGATCTTCAGCTCCCCGAGGACGGTCGGTCGCTCCGGCTTCGAGAGATCGAGGGCGTAGAGAGGATCGACCTGCCGGAACGTGACGACGTAGCCGACATCGCCCATGAACCGCACCGCGTAGATCCGCTCGCCGCGGCCCAGGCCGCCGACCTGCCCGGCCTTGATGAGCTCGTTGCCCTGCTGCCTGAGCGTCGTCACGAAGCTCTCGCTCTCGCCCGTCGACCAGGCAGGCATCTCGGTCGTCGCGACCCGCAGCACGCCTTCGTGCTCCGAGAGCGACCACTGGTTCAGGAGGAAGCCCGGAGCCTCGCCGCTTGCACGGTACTCCGTGCGCTGCGGCTGCGAGACGTCGAACCGGTGGAGTGCTGTCGTGACTCTCAAGGGGACGATCGACGGCCGGAGGGGATCGGGTCGATCGGTCCAGCGCTGGGTGGCGACGTAGAGGCTCCGGGTAGAGCCGTAGACGACCCGCCCGTCGCTGAGGAGCGCGTCGGAGTCGACCGGCTCGAGGCCGCGCTCGAGGTCGATGGTGAGGACGGCAAGGAGACCCAGCCCCGAAAAGCCGGCCGGCCGGCGGACGTCGCGGCACTGAACGAGCGCGCGCTTCTTCGTCGTGCGGTGCCGCTTGCTCCTGAGCGTGTAGGTGGGCAGCCAGCTCGAGAGACGCGAGGCCGCGACGACGGCCCGGTTGCGCTCCATCGCCTCCGCCGGCGCGAGGGGAGACGGTGTCGGCGGGAAGCTCAATTCCCGAGGCATCGAGGAGGAGACCACGACGCGCACGGCGCCGCCGACCGCGCGGGCACTGAGGTACGTGCCCTCGAGCGTGAGCGTCCGGACGACCCGCATCGCGGCCGGCTCGCTGACGTCGACCTCGGTGAGCACCGAGCCTCCGACGTTCGGCGCAAAGACGCGGGCGCCGATGGGCACGACCCCGTAACCGGCACGCGAGAGGACGAGCAGCCGCTTCCCGTGGAGCAACACCTCGTGGTCCCCACCGCCCGCGAGGGGGAGCGACCCGAGCAGCCGCGGACGGTCCGCGCGCACGTCGAGGGCGTGGAGCTTGCCCCGGGCGACCGTGAAGAGGCGAGAGCCGTCGGTCTTCACCATGTCCGGCTCGTCGACGCCCTCCTCCTGGACATTCGTGGTCGAGTAGTCCGGCGCTCCTGCGCTCCGTGCGACGGACCCTGGGGCGGCGATCACCGTGCCCTCTCCGATGCTCGGCACGCCGATCGGGCCTCCGCCGATTCCCCACGGGCCGACGAGGGGCAACGCGTTCTCCTTCGCGTAGGAGAGGAGTTCCGCGCACGAGCCGAAGGACCGGAGCCGGGCCCCTTCCGTCCCGGGAGGAGACGCGCCAGCCGCCGACGCCAGCGCCATGAGCAGCAGTCCAACCCCGAGTGCAGCGAGCTTCCCCATTCCCCTGTGCAAGTAATACGTCACCGCACGGGAAAATGTTGCAGCCTCACCTCGCCCCTGCGCGTGCTCCCTCGAAGAGCGAAGCCCAGCGCGGCCGGCGGGCGAGGGCGTTGACGGCCCAGAAGGCCCCGTAGGCCGCGACCCACCCCGCGAGCACGTCGACGACGAAGTGCTCGGCGCTGTAGACGAGCGCGAGACCCATCGCCGGCGGGTAGGCGGCCAGGAGCAGGCGCCAGTGGAGCCGGGCGCCGGGCCAGAGGAAGAGCGTGATCAGCAGCGCGTAGGCCGCATGCAGTGACGGCATCGCGGCGACGTTGTTGGCGAAGCGCTGGCCGCCGTCGAAGAGTGGCTGGAAGGCCGCGACCGGGATCTCGCGCCAGATGTGGCCGACGATGCGCGTCGTGCGGGGGATGTCGGCGTGCTCGCTCGCCATCCAGGGCGGGATCGCCGGGTAGAGCACGTAGACCGTGAACGCCATGAACGCGAGCAGGCAGACCATCGTGACCCAGCGCCGGAAGCGTCTGGGCGCGAACAGCCACAGCGCCGCGGCGACGACGAGCGTGCCGAAGAAGTGGCTCACGTACACGCCCCAGAGGGCGTAGTCGTACCAGTGCAGATGATCGATTCCGTCCCAGAGGTGCTGCTGGAGCCAGACGGTCGGGACCGGGGGACCGAAGAAGAGCACCTCCTCCGCCCACAGGTGCGGCTCGATGTGGGCCGGCAGCCACAGTCCGTCCGCATAGCCGCGCAGCAGGTCGTAGACGTAGAGGATGGCCGCCATCGGCAGCCACTCGAGGAGGACGCTCCTGATCCAGCGCCGCAGGTCGGTCAACGAGAAGGCGAGCAGGCCGAGGACGATCCAGATCAGCAGCCGGTCGCGCGAGACGGGCAGCCCGCCCTGCAGGGTCTGCACGCTCAGGGCGATCCCGTAGGCGAGGGGCCCGCACCAGCGCAGCACGCGCAGGGTGGGTCGGGGCGCGGTGCGAGACCCCGCGCGAAGGGCGCCGAATGAGAACTCCATCGAGCGCGCAACTCTAATGCGGCCCGCCGAATAGACTCGGAGTTGTAAAGGAGGAGCGGTGTCCCAGCGCCACCCCATCGGGTTACTGCTTGCAACCGAGGAGGACTGGCCGTCTGCCTTCGAGGCCGTGCTCCGCCGGCTCGGCCCGGTGCGCTGGAGCGGCGGGACGCACGAGTTCGTGACCGAGCGGATCACGCACGAGCCCTTCGACCTCCGTTACACGCCGCGGTACGCGCTCGTCATCGACCGGCTCTCGTGGTGGTACGAGGTGCCGCGCGAGTGGCTGAAGAAAATCGCGCTCATGGACGACACCTACCTCCTGAACAATCCCTTCACGTTCCAGGCGATGGAGAAGCACTCCGCCTACTGCGCGATGATGCGGCTCGGCCTGCGGGTGCCCGACACCTGGCTGCTCCCGCACCGGTCTCCCCCGGACAACCCACGCTACGAGCGCATGGCCGAGCGCTACTGCCCGTCCTTCGACCTGGACGAGATCGCCGCGCGCATCGGCTATCCGCTCTTCATGAAGCCCTTCGACGGGGGTATGTCGTTCGGGGTCACGAGGGTGCGGGACAGCGCGGAGCTCCACCGCACCTACGAGGGGTCGGGCGAGAGCCTGATGCACCTGCAAGCGGCCGTCGAGCCGTACGACCTCTTCACCCGCAGCATCTCGATCGGCCCGCAGACGGTCGTCACCCACTACGACCCCACGCAGCCCCACCACTACAAGTATTCGCGCGAGCGCGGCTTCGACCCGCCCGGGATCGAGTGGGAGCTCGAGACGATCAGCCGTCTCGTCAACGCCTTCTTCCGCTGGGAGTTCAACTCCTGCGAGACGGTCGTCAAGGAGGGACTGGCGCACCCGATCGACTATGCGAACGCCGCCCCTGACATCGCGCTCACGAGCCTCAACTACTTCTTTCCCTGGGCGATCCGCTCGCTCCTCGCCTGGTGCGTCTTCTGCCGCGTGACCGGACGGCACATGCAGATCAACCAGAGCACGAGCGACTTCTTCGCAGTCGGCGACCGCGACGACCTCGGGTACGACGAGAAGCTCGAGCGCTACCGCGAGCTCGCCGATGCGTACTTCGAGGCCGACCGGTTCGAGGAGTTCTGCGCCGAGGCGCTGCCGCAGCTCGACGAGCTCGTGGTGGACTACGTCGAGAGCCCGGAGTTCGACAGGTTCCGTGTCGGGATCGTGACGGTCGAGGAGCAACCCGAGCGGCACGAGGAGCTGATCGAGCGAAACCGCGACCTGATCGGGGCCTGGGCGGCCGATCAGCGCGCGCTGGCCGCGGCACGGTAACCGTGCTCGTTCTCTCGGGATCGGATGTTCGCCGCGTGCTCGACATGGAGTCCTGCATCGAGGCGATGGCCGG
>Ga0136622_10001372_pt1 | contig 10044 bp, 9 predicted proteins | sample AntDrymUQ4482106_2_FD_104803 | JGI IMG/M metagenome (GOLD analysis project Ga0136622, IMG submission 104803) | Polar desert sand microbial communities from Dry Valleys, Antarctica - metaG UQ448 (21.06) | ecosystem: Environmental > Terrestrial > Soil > Desert | place: Antarctica: Dry Valley...
ATCGGGTTGTGGGAGATCAGGGAACAGCGAAGGTTCTTTACTCATGGTGCCAGGATCGCATATTCATGATCAATTGGCGATCCCCTGCAAACAATTTTTTCACAGCCTCTGAGAGCTTGTGAATAAATCTACTGCTGCGTTTATCGACCCGGCCACGGACTTCGCCGATGGCTTGCGGGTGCTTTACGCCTACCATGAGAGTTTTATTCTCCAGGGACAGCGGCTGCTCGCAATGGCCGAGGCTATTAGCCAACAGGGTGTTGATGAAGAGACAGCGGCCGAGGCCATCCGACTCGCCGCATACTACGAGGGGACGACGCGCCTACACCACCAGGACGAAGAGCGGGCGCTGTTCCCGTTCATCGTCAACAGGTCATTTTTGACCGACGGCATGATCGAGCGTCTGGCGCTGGACCACGAGGAGATAGACGAGCACTGGGCAAAGCTCAACGAGGTCTTGCGCGCCCCCGAACAAATCGCCGATCCCGCCCAGCTTTTGCATCTCACCGCACGCTTTGAAAAACATCTGAAGACACATATCGAGCGCGAGAACCTGGATTTCTTCCCGGTCCTTGTGAAAATGCTCTCGCCCGATCAGCTTGCCGGGATAGGTCAGCGTATGGCGCGGTTACGGGAGTAACCTCCAGTCCACGAACGCATCCTCGCCAGGATTCAGTTTCGTGCCGGCAGCGCACACTACGCTGGCTGGCCCCTTCTTCACAGGTCGAGTTCGGGGTATTGCTTGAAGCCGCCGCCCCTAAAGGCGGCGGCTTCGATCCTGTTCGGGTGTGTGATTACCACCCGCGTCGGATCCCTACCCAAGCTTCAGGGACTAACGGTGATCGTCCCGTTCATCGCTCCGTTGGGGGCACCATGTACCTCACAGTGGTAAGGGAAGGTTCCTGCACTATCGAAGGTGTGGCTGAAACTGCTCGTGCCCGTCTCCGTCATTCGTGCGTTTGCGTCAGCTCCCCGACTGTCGAATAGCCCCCCGAGAGGTGTCCCGAGGGGAGGGGAGATACCGCTCGTTACCGTGTGGGGAGCCTGCCCATCCTGGTGCACCCAGGTTACCTTATCGCACGGCTTGATCGTTAAGCTGCTCGGATCAAATTGTAGATTATCCATAATCACCTGATGGGTAGCGCACGTGGGCGTCGGCGTCACTGTCGGCGTGGGCGTCACTGTCGGCGTGGGCGTCACTGTCGGCGTGGGCGTAACCGTCGGCGTGGGCGTAACCGTCGGCGTGGGCGTAACCGTAGGCGTCGGCGTCACCGTAGGCGTGGGTGTCGGTTCCGAGGGATAGGGTTGTTGAGGTGACTCACATGCCGCCAGTGATAAAGCTAGAAAACCGCCCATTAATAAGATCGAGATGATGCTGTTCTTGTGGTGCATTCTTAACCTCCGGCAAAGTGTTGTTGTTGTGATCCGTCCCTGCTCCCTGCGATCTCGCAATCCCTTGAAAGATGCTCGGTGTTCCTTGTTTTTGGTCCTTTCAGTTTAAGGATAGGAGAGCCTATAAAAACAAGCCGACAGATTGGCGTGTGCCGTTGCACACCGGCCCCTGTCCAAGCGTTCCCACTGCGCCCGCCATCGGAGAGTCGGGCTGCTCGAACCCCAAGACTATCATACCCGGCCGAGAGATGTTGTGAAATATTTCACAAAAGCTTCACCGGCGGCGCGCGCTAGCGTCGAGGAGGTGAGTCCGAGCGTGAGGATTGCTTCGTTGTAGAGCAGCACATGATGAGCAAGAGCATCCCGAGGCTGCCGGCCCAATTATCGACTGCTTCGCGCCTTTCAACGCCGATCAGGGATAATTGGACCTAAATGCGATCCACTACGCGAGCTTGGGACCCAAGACGATACCGGTCGAGCGTGCCCGATAACCGCCTCTTCAAGACAGTTCAATCGCTATGAATTACATATTCCAGATCATGACTATCGGCCTGATCTTGCTCAATCTCACGGGCTTGACTCTGGCCGCCAAGCGTTTAACGGAATCCTATGAGCTAGCGAAGATCGCTGCCCCCATAGCCCTGTGCCTGGGCATGTTTTTCATCGAACATATCGTGGGTTTGGGGAGCCTGTTTTGGCTCTGGCCGCTAACCACGGCCGCTTCCGCCTATTTAGTCGTGACACGCCGCGCCGTGCTCTTCATCCACTGGAAGGTCGAGGCTGTATTTATTGTCGGCTTCACTTATGTCCTGCTTTGGCGTTATGCCTTCCCCGACATTGATCCGTCCTCCGAACGTTTGACGAATCTGCACTTTATCGCGAGCTATATGCCAGGGACCACGCTGCCGCCTGTGGACACATGGCTCCCGCCGTACAAACTCGACTTTTATTATACCTTTCAGCATTACAGCGCGGCGCTCATGGGCCGACTGTTCGGCTTGGACGTCGGAATGACCTATAACGCCGCCTTCTGTGTGATCTACGCGCTAGCTATTACCGCAGCGGCCACCGCGATTAGCCGTTTTTGCACCGGCAACGGCTCGCGAGTCATAGCCATGGCCGCGCTCGCACTGGGCGGCAGCGGCGCCTGGCCGTTCGTGCACTTCATGATCGAGGAACCAAGGCTCTGGTCGAGCATGCGCTTTATTGGAGATGTAGCACAACCTGCCGAACCCCTGAGCGACTTTGGCAGATGGTTGGTGGAACTGGCGTTCCCACCTCACTTCCCCTTGACACATCCACCGGAGAAGTTGCCGACGGAGACCTTCGGCTATCTGGTATCGTTGGGTGACTACCACGCCCCGTTGGGTGGATTTATGTTGTTGACTCTGGCGCTGGCTTGCATCGCACTCCTGCACAAAAAGCCGCACGACCGCTCAGCCCTGGCGGTCCTCGTCGCCACCGTCCCCCTCAGCATTATTACCAATACCTGGACCTTTCCGCTGCAAGCCGCGCTGGTGGGGACGTGGCTCATCTTTCAACACGCGACCCAGCGATCGATGGACTGGTTCGTATTGAGCGCCGCCGGCGGCGCGTCTGTCTTGCTCATCTATCCGCATCTGCGCGGCTTCGCAATCCAATCGCTGGACTTTAAAGCCAGCATAAGCCTCGTACCAGCCCATGAGCACCCCCCATGGGCGATGCTTCTGGTGCTGCACTGGCCTTTGCTGGGCATCCTGGCGCTCAGCGTTTTTCGGCGCAAGCTCAGCCGCCTCACCTTATATTTCGCGCTTCTGTGGACCGGGCTGTTTTTATTTTCAGAATTTTTCCATGTCGACGACCTCTACGGAGGGGAATTCAATCGCTTCAATACGACCCTAAAATGGTGGCCGTGGATCCAGGCCGGCGCTTTACTGACCCTGGGTGCCATGAATCTCTCCTCGCCCTGCCGCGTGTCCCGTTACGGTTCCGCCGTGGTGTTGCTCGCGACCGCAGGTTACGGCTATGACCTTGGCGACCACTGGTTCAGAACGCCCAAGACGCATTTTGGCCGGCTTGACGGGGCCGCCTGGGTTACCGACGACCCGACACAAAAGATTATGCTCGATTTTCTCAAGAACACGCAACCGGGGATTGTCCTCGAACGCGCCGAGACAGGCGCCTACACCTATGCCCCCGCGATGGCCATTTTTTCGGGTCAACGCTCTCTGTTAGGCTGGGTGGATCACGAACGCATATGGCGGGGTTATCGTACCGATCTGGCCGCCACGTTTGAGCAGATCGGGAGTTTTTATACCGGGAAGCTGGCTAATAGCACTGCCTGGCTTTTGCACAATCAGGTGCGTTACGTGCTCTGGCTAAGGCGAGATAATATCGAGCCCTACGACGCCTTTGACGCCATCCATGCCCAGATCGAAGGCCAATACGATTGGAAGGAGTTTTCTGCCGCCGGCCGGATCAGGGTCGGCATGTGGGTACGGCGTTTGTTCTGAATTCGTTGTGATTCGGCGCACGCCTTTTAGAACCGAGATCAATCGACCCCGTGGCGTTGAGACTCTCCTAGGACACTTCGGCGTGCGGCGGGTGGAAGATAATCCTTCAAAAGATACAGAGGTCGTCTTTTGGTTTCGTTAAACATGCGGCCGAGGTATTCACCGATCACACCTAGAAACGTGAGTTGAATACCGCCCAGGAACAACACGACCACCATTAACGACGGATATCCACGGACAGGATCGCCAAAGACCAGGGTTTTATAGACGACCACGATGGCATAAATAAACGCGGTGGCAGCCGTGATCAATCCGAGGTAAGTTGCGATCTTCAGCGGGGCCACCGTATGCGAGGTGATGCCGTCCAAGGCAAAATTCCACAAACGCCAGTAGTTCCACTTAGTCTTTCCGGCGAAGCGGGGGTCGCGGCGATATAGGACCTCCTTCTGCGGATAGCCAATCCAACTGTACAGCCCCTTCATGAAGCGGTGCTGCTCGCGAAATAACCCGAGGGACTCCACAGCGCGCCGGCTAAGCAAACGGAAATCGCCAGTATCTGCCGGGATCTTGACGCGGCTCACCGCTTCGATCAACCGATAAAACCCAAACGCAGTGAGCTTCTTCAACCAGCTTTCACCCTCTCTGGCACTGCGCCTGCCGTAAACGACGTCGTAACCGTTCCGCCACTCTCTGACAAACTCGGGGATCACCTCCGGCGGGTCTTGCAGATCCGCGTCGATGATCACGACGGCCTCGCCGCGCGCATGTTCGAGGCCGGCGCTCATCGTAATCTCTTTCCCAAAATTCCGGCTCAAATCCAAAATGGCCACGCGGGGATCATGGGCTCGCAATTCGTGCAGGACAGTCAGTGTGCCGTCCGTGCTGCCATCGTTAACGTAGATGATTTCCGTCTCCTCGGAGAATCTATCGAGTATGACGGTTAGGCGCTGTTGAAAACTTCTGACCACTTCTTGTTCGTTATAGACAGGGACTACCACCGACAACAATGGTAGGGTGGGCGTGCCGCCGTTATTCGCACCTTGTTCACCGCTCCTCTGCATGGCAGTGCTCTTGAAAGGCCCACAAAAGTTACTCGCGAAGTTGCATACCAAGACGATGCCCTTAGTCCCCATTCTCGGCCGTTGGTCACAAGTTGGCCTAGGGTAACATAACGGCGCATGGAGAGATTCCAACTACCCAGCCTCGCCAAGCTCCCCGTTGGACTCGGCTTTTTATGCGCGCTCAGGTAGGGACTTGGCGTGATCGGAAGCTCCTAAAAATGTTCTTGGACCTGGCTTTCGGATATACTGCAAACTCATTCAACCGAAACTGGGTAACTAACATGACGTATAGAAATACACTCGCGGCACTGGTCGTAGGAACGTTAACCGTGTTTGGAGTCGGTGCTTATGCACAACAATCGGTGGCTCCGGAGTCTCCGCATGAGAAGGAGGCGGTCAAGCATGCCAAGAAGGCAATAGCGGCCGGCAAGCAGGGCGACGCCGCTGGGCTCGTCGAGCATGCGGAGGAGGCGAAGAAGCATGCCATCATGGCCCAAAAGGATTTCAGCAGTTTTAACTTGCAAAATGCCGCCAAACAATTGGACGAAGCCATTACTGCCGGCAAGCAGGGGGATGCCAAAGTCGGCACGACCCATGCGGAAGAAGCCGTCAAGGTGCTCGCGTCCGGCGCCCCGCAAGATCCCAACCAACCGTAACAGCAACGTAACCACGGTCCGCCCCCACCCGGGCGGGGCCGTGGTTACGGCTTGCAGTCATTTCTTCGGAGCCCTTTCAGAGTTTCCCTAATACGATCCCGAGCTACGAGTCCCTATGCCCCCGTCAGGCGATCTTGCGGCGGGGCGCTTCCGGTCTCGTATGCCTCTTGGGTCGTAATTGCACAGCAACGTAATCTCTATGGCGGAGGAGAACATCACTCTGGACGTGCTGCTGATTAATCTAGGCACACCGGAGGCGCCGACGCCGCGGGCCGTGCGGCGCTACCTGGGCGAGATGCTCTCCGATCCGCGGGTGGTCGAGCTCCCGCGCCTGCTGTGGTGGCCGATCCTCCACGGCTTTATCTTACGCCTGCGGCCACGGCGAGTCGCCCCGGCCTATCGCAGCATATGGACCGATGAGGGATCGCCCCTGCTCGTGGTCACAAAGCGCCAGGCGATCGCGCTCGAAGCATCGTTGCGTAGCGCTCTCGGCACCGGAGTCATGGTCAGCGCCGGGATGCGTTACGGGGATCCGTCCATCCAGGCAGCGCTCGATCGACTTCGTGCCCGCGGCATCAGGCGCCTTCTCGTCTTACCGCTCTACCCGCAATATTCCTCGGTCACGACGGGATCGGCCTTCGATGCCGTGGCGGCGGTGCTAAAAACCTGGCGTTCACTGCCCGAGCTGCGCGTCATTACCGGTTATCACGGCGATCAGCACTATATCGCAGCGCTCGCCGATAGCATCGCCTTAGCCTGGAGGTGCCGTGATCCGGGGCGCAAATTACTGTTTTCCTTTCATGGCCTGCCGCAAGACTACCATCGCAAGGGGGATCCGTATTATTCCCAATGTCTAGAGACCGCGCGTCTCGTTGCGGCCCGATTAGGTCTGGATTGCGACCGTTGGCTGGTCGCGTTTCAGTCTCGTTTCGGCCCGCGTGAATGGCTTCGCCCATATACCGATCACACCTTGCTGGAGTGGGCCAGGCAGGGGATCGATCACGTGGATGTGGTCTGCCCGGGGTTCGCCGCCGAGTGTCTGGAAACCCTGGAAGAGATCGATCTGCGTTATCGCAAGGTGTACCTGGACGCAGGCGGGCGCCAGCTTCATTACATCCCGGCGCTAAACGATGGAGCCGGGCACATTACGATGCTCACTAGATTGGTGCAAACGCACATTCAAGGTTGGCCTGAGCAGCGTAGCTCATAGGCGACGCGGCACTGCTACGCGCGGTTTTAACCCAGGTGTTTAGGCCGACTCTGCCGGCGCGGCGCAGTTCCCCGTAACACAATCGTCACATCGATGCAGCGTGCTCGCAATGTTTGGTATGCATAATGCCCGATACAAATCCGTAATGGGATACTGCGAGAGCACTAACATGCAAGCGAGACCAGTCGAATACCGAAATCTCTGGCAACAACTCGTGCAAGAGATCGCTGACATTGAAGAGCTGATTGCCGATGCCCGTAAACCCGAGGATACACAAGCGTTGTGGTCATTGCACTTATTGCAATCCAACTTAAAGTTGAAGCGGCGCCAGCTAAAGCAGCACCTCGTCGGCCAGCGTGCCTGACGGAGTGCGGTTAAACCTAAGATCCTGTCAACGTCCGCTGCGCGGATCGCGGGCGATTCGCGCCTTGCTAAACCGCCTCCGGGGGCATGACCGGGACCGACGCATGCACTGCCACGACCGGCGCCGTGCCGGCTTCGGAATTCACGCCACCAACTGTTGTGAGCCGAGTGTTCACAGCGTAATCTATATTACCAGCGTAACGATAGTCGAACCGGGTCCATGGCCCGTTGGCTGGTGTCCGGCTTATTCGTTGGCGATATCTTTCCGGAGAGGTACCGAAGCGGTCACAACGGCACCGACTCGAAATCGGTTGGGGGCTTTGCCGCCCCACGAGGGTTCGAATCCCTCCCTCTCCGCCAAATCAGTACGTAATGTGCCATGTCAAATATTGTTTATCAGGCGAAATCCAATTTCATAGTGCATGACGTGATTTCCTTAAGACGCGTCACTAAAGGCCTATTTCCCATGATGGCTGTTCGGCTCTATCGGCGCATGGGAAGAAAGTGTGCTAGGCCGCAAGGTCGCACCGGCGGACGGACTTCAGACGAGTTAGCAGGGATAGCCGCCTCTTCCGATCACCGCCGCAGTACTACTCCCGTAGAGATCTCCTCCACCTTCGAATTCGAGGTCGTTCATCATGTCGATGATTTCAGCGCGAGCTTGGCCCCCGTAATCGTCACCCGCACTGTCACTTTTTGCGGCTTTTGCCGGCCTTCTTCCTGCCCTTCTCGCCGTTCTTCGTCGTCAGCTTTTTCTCCTCGTCCACTTCCTTCGGGACGAGGAATTCGATCGCCTGGGGCTCGACCTTGATGTCTATCGTCGCGGGTGGTTTCGGCTTTTTCTTTTCCTCCGCCGGCCACAGCGTGTCGTCGATATGGATGGTGAACCCGGTCCATTCGATCTTCAGGCGCTTGCCGCGGCACGCCCCGAAATCGGGCGGCCACGGTTTGCCCTCCTGCCACTCCTTGATATGATCGTGCAGTTGGTCGCGGTGCTTCTCGGCGAGCAGCACGACGTCGAACTCGCCGTCGTTGCGCACGATATCCGGGGCCAGGAACAGATTGGGCCCGATGTACGCCATGTTGAGCACTTCGAACAGCAGGTAGCGTCCGGAGATATCCGCGCCGTCCAGCTCGGCCTCGATTTCGACCACCGGGCAATCGGCAAGCTGCTCCCGGAAGATCTGCTGTGCGTAGGTGACCCTGACCGCGGTGTCTTTCAACTGGTCGATCGTCTTGTTGTCCTGCAATTCCGGTATGGAGCACGTCAGCAGCCCGGTGCCGATGCCCTCGATGAAGTGCCGCTCGCCCCACGGCCCGGTCGCGATGCCGGCATCGAACTTGAGCCGGCGGGCGGATTCCCAGCCCGGTATGAGCTGCGTGATCGGCAGGTCCGCGATGCCGAGCGTTTTCGAGATGTTGTTCGCGGTGCCCAGGGGCAGCACCGCGATAGGCACGCCGCTCCCGATGAGACGCCTCGCGACCTTGCCCACGGTGCCGTCGCCGCCGGCCACGGCGACGAGGTCGGCCGAATTCTTGAGCGCCTTCTGCCAGCCCTCCTCTTTGGTGGACTGGTAGCGGACCTTGTAGCCGGCCTCCTTCATCAGCGCCTCGATCTGCCCGGCGGTCGGTTGTTTCTCGTCCCCGGCGCCCGGATTGTGTATGAGTGTCACACGCATGGATCTGGAACCTCGAGCCCGGTTCGGGCACTAATGGAAATGGTCGTGAAAAAACCGTCATGCGCCTGCTGATCTCCAACGACGACGGCATATACAGCCCCGGCATCGCGGCGCTCGCCGAGGTCGCGATGGAGTTCGGCGAGGTGCGCGTCGTTGCCCCGGACATGGAAAGATCGTCCGTGGGCCACTCCATCACCTCTGGGCGCCCGCTCTCGTACAAGCGCACGAAGCACATGAAAGTACAGGCCTACCGCGTCGACGGGACGCCTGCGGACTGCGTTGCGCTCGGCGCTTTCCAATGGGAGGACATGGACGTGGTGCTTTCCGGAATCAATCTCGGCCCCAACATCGGCAACGGCATCTGGCACTCGGGCACGGTCGCCGCGGCGAAGCAGGCGGCGCTTATGGGTATGCGCGGGATCGCGATGAGCATACCGGTCCTCGAGGACGAGCCGGACTTCGAGGCCCTGAAGCCTCACATCAGGCAGGTGCTCAAACTGCTGCTGGAGAAAACCGTCCTGTCGCTGGTGAACGTCAATTTCCCGGCCACGAAGCCGAACGGCATCCTGTGGACGCGGCAATCGGTCCGCTTCTACGACGGCAAGGTGGTGGCGGGGGAGGACCCCATGGGTCGCAAGCATTTCTGGTTCACCGTCACCCCGATCACGGAGACCGACGAGGGCAGCGATCGCTGGGCGCTCGAGCGCGGCTACATCTCGATCACGCCCCTGCGGCTCGATCTCACTGACGACAAGGAGCTCGCCATCGCGCAGAAGCAGCACCCGCTGTAAGAGCAGCGAGCGCCCACGCGATCGGGGTGGACGCGGGCAATAAGATTTAAACGCCCTTCATCGTCGAGAGGCACAGTACTGCGGGGCTCGTGAACTGTCAAACATGCGAGTGGCCTGTTGGTACCTCTGGCCCATGAATGGCCCGAAAACTCCCCGATGACAAATCCAGGACGAGCCTGTTTGACAACTCACAAACCCAGCAGTAATTTTCTTGTCGACGAAATAGAGCGTTTAGAATACTTATTCGTCTTGTGTGATATACCCCCTTTCTGTTTGAACGAGCTTCCGTCAAGAGGTGTGTAAATAAGTTCAGGCGGCCTTTCTGATGGTGTCGTTATTTGTTCGTATGCCATCGGCGAACGTGATGCCGTGATAGACTTCTTTAAGTAACTCCGCGGCG
>Ga0136622_10001374_pt1 | contig 10039 bp, 10 predicted proteins | sample AntDrymUQ4482106_2_FD_104803 | JGI IMG/M metagenome (GOLD analysis project Ga0136622, IMG submission 104803) | Polar desert sand microbial communities from Dry Valleys, Antarctica - metaG UQ448 (21.06) | ecosystem: Environmental > Terrestrial > Soil > Desert | place: Antarctica: Dry Valley...
CAACATCGACTCCGGCCTCTACGAGGCGGTGCAGCTGGCCGGCGTCGCCGCGCTCCAGGGCCCGCGGGCGCCGCTCGAGCAGATGAACGCCGTCTACGCGCGGCGCCGCGACCTGGTGGTCGAGGCGCTCGGCGCGCTCGGGGTCGCGGTCAAGCCGCCGCAGGGAACCATCTACGTCTGGGCCCCGGTGCCCGAGGGCCATACGTCGACCTCGTTCGCGGAGCTCGTGCTCGAGCAGGCCGGAGTTGTTGTCTCGCCCGGCTCGATGTACGGGCCGAGCGGCGAGGGCTTCTTCAGGATCTCCCTGACCACGCCCGACGACCGCATCGCGGAGGCGGTCGAGCGACTGCGCGAGCACCTTGCCTGACGGGCCCCGCGAGCGTTCGCGGGTCAGCTCCGGCTCACCCTACGAGGAGCCCTACGGGTTCAGCCGCGCCGTTCGCGCCCACGACTGGATCCTGGTTGCCGGGACGGCGCCGATCTGGAGCGATGGGTCGTGCAACCAGGATCCCAGCGCCCAAGCCCGGCGCTGCTGCGAGATCATCGTCGAGGCGCTGGGCGAGCTCGGCGCCGGCGCGGCCGACGTCGTCCGCACCCGCATCTACATCACCGATTCCGCGATTGCCGGCTCCGTCGGCGCCGTCCACGGTGAGTTCTTCGGCACGGCCGCGCCGGCGGCGACGATGGTGATCGTCGCCGGGCTGCTCGACCCCCGCTGGGTGGTCGAGATCGAGGCCGAGGCGCTCGTCGCCTCCCCGGCCTCCTGAGCCGCGTTCAGGCAAAACCGCTACCTTGCGCGTCCTGATCTGTTAGCACTTGCTAACGGAGTGGACGTTTCTCCAGCCAGGGAAGGGGGAGATTCAAGCGTGCGCTTGCACTTGACGATCTAGCGACCAGATGACCAGATGACGATGCTCGGAATTGCACTTGCCCTCGGATGCGCCGCAATGGCGAACCTCGGCATGCTCTGCAAGCACCGGGGAGCCTGCGAATCCCCTGAGATCAGTCTGCGAGCCCCTCTGCGCAGCTGCGCCGCACTCTTTCGCTCGCGCTGGTGGACGATCGGCTTCGCCGTCGCCGCCGTCGCCTGGGTCCTTCACGTCGCCGCGATCTCCGTGGCGCCTCTTTCGCTGGTCCAGGCGGTGATCGCCGGGGGATTGGTGCTGATCGCCTATCCGGCCACCCGCTACTTCGGCCACCGGCTGACGCGGCGCGAATGGGCGGGACTCGGCCTCGCCGCCGCCGGCCTCGGCTTCCTCGCGGTCACCGTCCCGCACGCCCAGCAGAGCGAGGGCTACTCGATCGCGACGATGATCGCCTTCGAGACCGTCACCGTCGGCGCCGGCTTCGCACTGCTCGCCTCGGGCGTGATGCGCCGCGGCTCGATCTGCCACGGCGTCGTGCTAGGGCTCGCCTCCGGCCTTTTGATCGGCGTCTCCAACGTCGCGATCAAGGCGCTGACCGAGGTCTTCGACGGCAGCATCCTCACCCTAGTCAGCCCCTGGACCGTGGTCGCCCTGATCGGCGGCCTCGGCGCCTTCTTCGCGCTGGCGCGCGGAATGCAGCTTGGCGAAGCGATCCCGGTGATCGCCACCGCCTCGGTCGCCTCCAACTGCGCCGCGATCATCGGCGGCGTCGTCGTCTTCGGCGACCCGCTCGGCTCCGGCCTGGTCGAGGGCATCGCGCGGGGCGCAGCCTTCGCCGCCGTGATCGCCGCGGCGGCGCTGATGCAGGCTCACGGCCCACGGCCGCATCCGCAGCCGGTACACGCCTAGTTCGAGTTCTTAGAGCGGGACCGCGGCTGTGAGGATCTCGCAGCCGTCGTCGGTGATCAGCACGTTCTGCTCGAGTCGCACGCCGCCGAAGGAGTGCAACTGGTCGGCGCGATCCCAGTCGACGCCGTCATGGCCGCGTTCCCGGGCGAGCAGCGCGGGAACGACGTAGATCCCCGGCTCGACCGTCCACGCCTGGCGCGGCCGCAGCGAGATGCCGACGCGCAGGCGCGGCTGGCCGGGCGCGGGCTTGCGCGCTTCTTCGGAGTCCGGACCGGTGTCGCGGACGCCGAGGCCCACCAGGTGGCCGACGCCGTGGGGGAAGAACAGCGCCGCCGCGCCGCTCTCGACGAGCGTCTCGGGGGAGCCGCGGAGGACGCCGAGCTCGACCAGCCCTTCCGCGACCACCAGCGCCGCCGCGCGGTGGACGTCGTGCCATTCCGTTCGCGGACGGCAGGCGGCGATCGCGGTCTCGCCGGCGCGTCGGACCGTTTCGTGGACGAGTGCCTGCTCGGCGGTGAACGTCCCGCCGACGGCGTACGTGCGGGTGACGTCGCTCGCGTACCCGCGGTGCTCGGCGCCCGCGTCGACGAGCAGCAGGTCCCCGTCGCGGAGCGCGCGCGCCGTCGGCGAGAAGTGCAGGACGGCGGCGTGGTCGCCCGCCGCGACAATCGTCTCGAAGGCGAGGAAGTCGCCGCCATTGCGGAGAAACGCCGCCTCGAGCGTGACCTGCAGCTCGCGCTCGGTGCGGCCCGCGGCGATCAGCGGCACGAGCTCTTCGAAGCCGGCGCGCGTCGCCTCCGCGGCCGTGCGCATGCGCTCGAGCTCGACGTCGTCCTTGGGGCGGCGGACGTGGATGAGCGCGTCGCGGAGCTCAACGTCGGCGTCGGCCGCTGCGCCGAGTCGGCGCACCGGACGGCCATCGACCCACGCCTCGAGCTCGCCCAACGGGCGGGTGCCTTCGGGCACGCCTTCGCGGTCGCCCTCGAGCCCGGTCCACAGCAGCTCGTCGGCGGTGACCGGCGCGACGAACTCGACCCAGCCCTGGTCGGGCGCGTAGGCCAGAACGCCGCCGGGGCGTTCGCGGTCCGCGAGGTAGAGGTACTCGGAGTGCGAGCGGAACGGGTAGGTGCGGTCGCCGCGCCCCGGCACCGGGATCTCGTCGCCGGCGGCGACGAGCACGACGCCGCGGTCGAGGTTCCATGCCGCCGCGGCCGCCGCCCGCCGCCGTTCGAGGAAGGCGTCCGTCATCGCCACCGAGTTCTAAGCGGGCAGCTTGCCCTCGGCGACGAGGGTCTCGCGCAGGCCCTGCTCGAGGTCGCGCGGCGAGTAGCCGAGCTCGGTTACCGCCTTGTCGTGCTTGGCCCAGAAGGTGACGCCGTCGGCCGATGAGATCAGCTCGCGCAGGTTCGGAGGCTGGCCCATGGCCTTGCCGACGAGCCCGCCGACCGGGGTCAGCGCCTTCAGCAGCGGGGTCGGCATAGCCCGCTTCGGCGGCTTCTTGGCGGCGACCCGCCCGACCGTGTCGATCAGCTCGCGCATCGTCGTGATCTCTCCCCCGAGCACGTAGGCCTCGCCGACCTCGCCCTTGTCGAGCGCCAGCAGGATGCCGGCGGCGACATCTTCGACGTGGACCATGTTCATGCCGAGATCCGGGAAGGCGATCATCGGCATCTTCCCGGCGAGGAACTGGTTGATCTGCTGGCCGATCGCGGAGTGGTCATCGGGCCCGTAGACGCCGCCGGGCTGGACGATCACGCATGGCAGCCCCTGCTCGGCGATCAGCCGCCTGGCGATCCGGTGGGCCTCGTACTTGGTCTCCTCGTAGTAGGAGGTGAACTCGCGGCCCGGGTGCTCGTAGGTCTCGTCGACGACCTCGCCGTGGGTGTTGCCGAAGGCGCCGACGGTGGAGATGTAGACGACCTTCGGCGTGCTCGCGGCAAGCGCGGCGCCGAGCGCGCGCTCGGTGCCGCGGACGTTGGCCTCGTACATGCGCTGGTGCTCGCTCGCGGGGATCCCGACCTCGAAGATCGCTGCGTTGTGGATCAGGGCGTCGCAACCCTCGAGCCCGCGTTTGAGCGCGGGTTCATCGGAGAGGTCGCCGGCGATCGGCTCGCAGCCGAGCGCCTCGAGCTCATGGCCCTTGCCAGGATCGCGGACCAGCACGCGGACCTCGTCGCCGCGCTCACGCAGCCTGCGGGCGACGTGGCCGCCGATGAAGCCGGTGCCCCCGGTCAGGAATACCCTCATTGCAGTCGGCAGCCTATCCGCGACGGCGATCGAGGCGCTCGGCCCCGGCTCCCGCGCCGCCGCCGGCCATGCCCGGGGGCCGCCGTACACTTGCCCGTATGGAGAACGGCGCCGGCGTACGCAACTCGAGGGCGCGCCAGCGGGCGCTGGCGATCGGCGTGGTCGGCCGCCCGGCCGGCGACGGCGATCCACTCGCCGAGCTCAAGGAGCTGCTGCGCACGGCAGGTGTGGCAACCGCGGGCGAGCTCGTCCAGGTGCGCCCCGACCCCGATCCCGACCGCTACTTCGGCCGCGGCAAGCTCGCCGAGCTCGCCGAGGAGATCAAACGAACCGGAGCCAACGTGGTCGCCTGCGACGACGAGCTGCTGCCGCGCCAGGAGCGCAACCTCGAGAAGGAGCTCGACGTGCCGGTGATCGACCGCACCGCGATCATCCTCGACATCTTCGCCGACCACGCGCACTCGGCCGAGGGCAAGCTTCAGGTCGAGCTCGCCCAGCTGCAGTACAACCTCGCCCGCATGCGGGGGCTGTGGACCCACCTCGAGCGCCTCGGCGCCGGCCGCATGGACGGCGGCATCGGCACCAGGGGGCCGGGCGAGTCGCAGATCGAGACCGACCGGCGGCTGGCGCGCGACCGGATCTCGGCGCTGCGCCAGCGCCTGGTCAGGGTCGAGCAGAACCGCGGGGTGATGCGGGCCCGGCGCGAGGCCTCACACACCCCGGCGGTGGCACTCGCCGGCTACACCAACGCCGGCAAGTCGACCCTGCTCAACGCGCTCACCGACGCCGGAGTCGGGGTCGGCTCGCGGCTCTTTCACACCCTCGACCCGACCACCCGGGAGTACGAGCACAACGGGCGCTCCTACCTGGTCACCGACACCGTCGGCTTCATCCGCAAGCTTCCCCATCAGCTGGTCGAGTCGTTCAAGGCGACCCTCGAGGAGACCCGCCGCGCCGACCTGATCGTGCAGGTGGTCGACGGCTCCGAGCCCCCGGAGGAGCGCCAGAAGGCGATCGCCGCGGTCGACTCGGTGCTCGGCGAGATCGAGGCGGGCGAGCAGCCACGCCTGCTGGTCTTCAACAAGCTCGACCTGCTCGACGCGGAGGCGCGGCGCGACCTGCTGGTCGGCGTGCCTGGTGCGATCGGCGTCTCCGCGGACACCGGCGAGGGGATCGAGGAGCTCCGCGACCGAATCGAGCAGGCGTTCGAGCAGAGCCTGCGCGAGATCGAGCTGTTGGTGCCTTACTCCGAAGGGGCGCGCCTCTCGGAGCTCTACGAGCTTGCCGGCGAGCTCGACCGCGAGGAGTCGGCCGAGGGGGTCCTGGTGCGGGCGAAGATCCCGGCCGGGCTCGCTCACCGCTTCGCCGAGTTCTCAGTCAACGGCACCGGACGTCAGAGCGGCTAGTTGGAGCTTCGCTGCCAGCGCCTGGCGCCAGGCGCGCGGTTGCCGACCCGTGCCACCGAGGGCGACGCCGGCCTCGACCTCTATGCCGCCGAGCCGCTACGGCTTGAGCCGGCTGGCGGCCGCGGCAGCGTCGGTACCGGGATCGCGATCGAGATCCCGCCCGGGCACGCCGGGCTGGTGCTGCCGCGCTCCGGCCTGGCCGCCAAACACGGGATCGCCGTCACCAACGCCCCCGGGCTGATCGACTCGGGCTACCGCGGCGAGCTGCGGGTGCTGTTGTTGAACACGGATCCGGCCGAGGCATTCGAGATCGCCGCCGGCGACCGCATCGCCCAATTGCTGGTGACGCCGTTCGCGGTGGCGGAGCCGATCGAGGTAACCACGCTTGCCGAGAGCGTTCGCGGCGACGCCGGGTTCGGCTCCTCGGGGCGCTAACGCCAGGTCAGCCGCGCCTGGCGGCGGCGCGGGCGCCATCGTGGGCGGCGGCCTCGAAGCGGTCGTCGAGCGCGGCGAGCTGCGGCTCGTAGCCGGCGCGGCGCGCCAGGGCGAGCTGGATCAGCCGATCGGCTAGCCAAGCGTTCTTCGGCAGCAGCGGCCCGTGCAGGTAGGTGCCGATCAGGTTGCGATGACGAACGCCCTCGCTCTTGTCGTCGCCGTTGTTGCCGTGTCCTTCGAGCACCCGCCCGAGGGCCATTGCTTCGGGGCCCAGGTGCGTACGCCCGCCGTGGTTCTCGAAGCCGGCGATCACCCGCTTGCCGGCCCCGAGGTCCACCTCGATCGCGACGTTCCCGATCAGTCGCGGGCCGGGCTCGCGCACCGTTTCCAGGTCGACCAGGCCGAGCCCGGAGATTCGTTCGTCGCCGAGCCGGTAACCGTGGCCGAGCAGTTGGTAGCCGCCGCAGACGGCGAGCACGACCGCGTCGTCGTCGACCGCCGCGGCGAGCGACTCGCGCTTGCTCTGCAGCATGTCTTTGGCGACCAGGCGCTGGTCGCGATCCTGGCCGCCGCCGATGTAGATCAGGTCGTGCTCGGCAGGGTCGAAGCCCTCACCCGGGCCGGCGCTGGCGCTGGCGAAACCGATTCCCCGCCACTCGCAGCGGCGCTGCAGGAAGAGGATGTTGCCGCGGTCGGCGTAGATGTTCATCTGCTCCGGGTAGAGAGCGAGCACTCGCAGCTCCATCAGCCGACCTCCAGCACGCAGACGACCGAGCCGACGTGGTCGGGGGTGGGGGGGACGGCGATCCGCTCGCGCGGGTGAAAGCCGGCGGCTATTGCCTCGCGCTCGAAGCGCTCGGGTTCGAGCCGGTCGAGGCGGATCAGGTCGAGCTCCTCGCTGAGCTCGCCCGCCGGTGAGACGAGCTGGCGCAGGCGGCGGACCTCGATCGAGGTTTCGAGCTCGCGCACCTCCACCGGCAGGCTGGAGTAGAGCCAGCGGTCGAGCTCGAGGACGTCGGGCAGCGGCTGCTCCGCGTCCTCGCTCGAGGCGCCGGCGCCATCGGTGGCCAGCAGCGCCACGGCGAGTAGGCCGCAGGGCCGCAGGTGAGCGGCGACGGTCGCGAGCATGGCGGCGCGTCCCGCCTCGCCCCCCAGCAGGTGGACGAGCTGCATCGGGGCCAGTACCGATGCGAAGCGGCACCCGAGGCTGAACTCACGGGCGTCGTCTTGGATCGCGGTGAGCTCGAGCCCGGCGTCGGTGGCGCGCCGGCGGAGCTCTTCGACGAGCGCCGAGGAGGCCTCCACTGCGGTGAGCTGGTGGCCGGCGCCCGCGAGCTGGAGGGCGACTCGTCCGGTACCCGCGCCCAGCTCCAGCACCGGCCCGGCGGCCTCACCGACGAGCCCGCTCCAGAGGGCGAGGTCGGCGGCGTAGGCACCGCACTCGACGTCCTGCCAGATCGCCTCGCGCGCCGCCCGCGCCGCCACCGTCTGCTCGCCGTGCGCCACCGGGTTCACCGCCAGTAGTCCTCGGCCAGCCCGCGCGAGGAGAGCAGCGTTCGCAGCTCGAGCAGGGCGGTGTAGGTGGGCAGGGCGAAGAGCGTGCCGGCGGCCCCGGCCACGGCGCGGTCGAGCGAGCCGGTGATCGACCCCTCGACCTCGATCAGCGAGGGGTCGAGGCCCGCGTACTTGAGCCTCAGGGCGATCTCCGCCGCGCGCGTGCCCGCGCACCAGACGCGACGCGCGCTGCCGATCAGCAACTCGAAGTCGGCATCCCAGATCCAGGAGACGTCGCGGCCGTCGGCGATCCCGTCGTTGAGCGCGATCCAGAGGTCGACCCCGGTTCGCGGCCCCTGACCGGCGGCGGCTTCGAGCCGCAGCGTCCGCAGGACCTCGTTGGTCCCGGCGGGGTTCTTGATCAGCAGGATCGAGACCGGGACGCCGGCCACCTCGATCGTCTCGACCCGGCCGAAGACGGCCTCGACCCGGCCGAGGCCGGCGACGGCCTGCTCCGGCGCAACCCCCAGCTGCAGTGCCGCCGCCAGCGCCGCCAGCGCGTTGTAGACGTTGTAGAGACCCGGCAGCGGCAGTTCGACCCGCAGCTCACCGGCGGGGGTACGCACCGTGGTGGTCGAGCCGCTCATTCCGTGCAGCTCGATCGCGGTCGCGGCGATCTCGGGCTCGGGGCGGTCGGCGGCGCAATCGGGGCACTCGTAGTGGCCGAGATGGCCGACGAAGGCCCGCTCGTAGCGGTAGGGCGCACCGCAGCGGCGGCAATGCTTGGCGTCGTGGGCGTGCTGGAGCTCGGGCAGCGCCTGCGAGGCATCCTCGATCCCGAAGTAGGTGACACCCTCGCGGCGGCGCAGCTTGTCGTCGCGGCCGAGGTCGGCGACCAGCGGGTCGTCGGCGTTGAGGACGAAGGCCGAGCGGCCGGCGCGCCGCTCGACCATCAGCGCCCAATCGTCGGCGAGGCGCTCGAGCTCGCCGTAGCGGTCGAGCTGGTCGCGAAACAGGTTGGAGAGCACCACCAGGCGGGGATCGAGCTCCTCGACCACCCGCGGCAGCCAGGCCTCGTCGACCTCGAACAGGCCCTCGCGGCCGCTCTGCTCGAGCAGCGCCGTCGCCACGCCCCATGCCATGTTCGAGCCGGCGCGGTTGTGGACCGGCCGGCGCCCGGCGATCCGCAGCTCGGCGGCGAGCATTCCCGCGGTGGTCGTCTTGCCGTTGGTGGCGCTGATCACGGTCGAGCCCTCCGGGAGCCGGCGGCCGAGCCGCGCGACCGCGTCCGGGGCGAGGCGCAGCAGCAGCCGCCCGGGCAGCGTGGTCCCACCGCCGCGACCGCTGCGACGGCTGAGCGAACCGGTGGCCCGCGCCAGGGCGAGCTTGGCGCGAAACCCGGCGCCGTTGACGCTCCCGCCGGCCGCGCTCATCGCGGACCGATCACCTGCAGTGCCCCGGGCAGGACCCGGACCGTCGCCGGCAGGTCGGTGAGGTGGTCGCCGTCGGCGTAGACGGCGAACGGGCGGTCGGCCTCGACGCGCACCTCCCGCGCGCGCCAGATCTCGACCTCGAGCAGCTCGAGATGCTCGCCGTCGAAGATCTTCGCCAGGCCGCGCAGGAACCGCAGCTTGCCGACGTTCCCGGTCGCGCCCACATCGAACAGCCCGTCGTCGATCTCGGCATCGGGCGCCGCGTACATGCCGCCGCCGTAGGCCTTGCTGTTCGCGACCGCGACCGTGTACCCGGTGACCTGCTTGGGCTCGCCGTCGATCTCGAGCCTGAAGGTGGCCGGCTTCCAGGTCGCGAGCGCCCGCAGGGCCGCGTAGGCGTAGACGAGGCTGCCCTTGACCCAGCGGGCCTCGTTGGCGATCCGGTTGGCATCGGAGTCGAAGCCGCAGCTGGCGATGCAGAGAAAGCGCCTGCCGTTGACCTCGCCGACGTCGATCCTCCGCACGGCTCCCTCGGCGAGCACCTCCACGGCAGCCTCGGGCTCGGTCGGGATCCCCAGCACCCGCGCGAAGTCGTTGCCGCGACCGCCCGGGATCACACCGAGGACGCCGTCTCCTCCGGCGAGGGCGCCGCCGACCTGCCCGATCAGGCCGTCGCCGCTGATCACAACCACGATCTCGCCTGCTGCGGTCGCGGCCACCGCCTCGCTGCAACCGTGCTCGACGTCGCGGGTGAGCACTCGGCGGTGCTCGATCCCGCGGGCCTCGAAGGCGTGCTCGACCGCGGGCAGCAGCTCGCCTGCCCGGCCTCCGCCCGCGGACGGGTTGACGAGCAGCAGGTGACGATCGCCCGCCGCCACTAGTCGCGACTCGCGCGGGCGACGAGCCAGGTGCCACGTCCGCTCGCGCCCGTCTCGACGGTCTCGATCCGATGGCGCGCGAGGCCGCGTTCGAGCACCGCCGGCGGGGTGTAGAAGGGCGTCGCCGCGCCGCTCGAGGCAACCACGATCAGGTGGCCGCCGGGGCGCAGGACGCGGGCGATCTCGGTGAAGAACGGCGGCATGTTGACCTGGGTGACGAGGTCGAAGGAGTCCTCGTCGTAGGGCAGGTCGGACGCATCGGCGACCTTGAACGAGACCCGGCCCTGCGGGTCGAGGCCCACCTTGGCCTTGGCGATGCGGATCATCTCCTCGGAGAGGTCGACGCCGCGAACGCTGGCCGTCGGATACTC
>Ga0136622_10001377_pt1 | contig 10031 bp, 8 predicted proteins | sample AntDrymUQ4482106_2_FD_104803 | JGI IMG/M metagenome (GOLD analysis project Ga0136622, IMG submission 104803) | Polar desert sand microbial communities from Dry Valleys, Antarctica - metaG UQ448 (21.06) | ecosystem: Environmental > Terrestrial > Soil > Desert | place: Antarctica: Dry Valley...
GCCAGAGCTACGAGGAGGCGACCGCAGTGCTCCGCTTGGGTCCCCTCCTCGGGACCGCGACATCGCCCGTGTTCGACTTCCTCGACTACGCGCCGCTGATAGCGCTGCTCAGACAGCCGGACCGCGCGCAGAGGTTCGCGGTGACCGTCCTCGAGCCGCTCGGCAACCTTTTCAGGCGGTCCTGGCTCTTGCCGACGCTCGAGGCGTACCTCCTCTATCAGGGCCGGACCAAGCAGACTGCCGCCGCGCTCGGTGTGCACGTCAACACGGTGAAGTACAGGCTGAAGGAGATTCGCCCGTGCGTCGACGCCGAGCTTGCGGACGGAAACCGAACCGCGGCGCTCTTGCTCGCTATTCGGATCCTTCGCGTCCTCGAGGCGGACGCCTCAGGGCGAACGCGAACGTCTCCGGTGGCCGGGAGGTCCGGGAAGGCCGCGCCGAACGGCGACGGCCACGTCTCGCGCGGTCAGATCCGGGGCACGCGGGACCGTTCCAGGAGCGGCGATCGAGAGCACCTGATGACACCAGACGAGGCCGGCAAGCGCCCGGCGCGTACTACTACACGGGAGGCGAAGTAGCTATGCCATTCCACCATCGACGCAAGACGGCAGTGCTCGCGATCGGCGTCTCGGTCGCGGCCGCCTTCGTGCTCGCCGGCGCGGGCGCTGCATCCGAGCAGCGCAGCGAGCGGCAGTTCGCGGGCTCCATCAACATCGGTAACTCCACCACGCTGAGCGGCTCCATCGCCGCGCTCGGGCAAGGCGGGCTGCAGGGCATCACGCTCGCTGTCGAGGACCTGAACGCCAAGGGCGGTGTGCTCCGCAAGAAGGTCAACATCGTCAGCGCGGACGACAACGCGACCGCCGCGACGGGGGCTTCGAATGTCCGGTCGATGATCCTCGAAAAGAAGATCTCGGCGCTCTTCGGGCCGGTCTCGAGCGCCGTGGCCACCGCCGAGCTGGAGCTGACGAAACAGTACAAGGTGCCGACGTTCCTCCACATCTCGAACGACATCACGCTGATGACGAAGCGGTATACGCCGTACGCCTTCCAGCTCGTCCCGAACACGGTGATGGAGCCGCGTTCGATCGCGCAGTACATCAAGGCGAAGGTCAAGGATCGCAAGCTGAACGTGGCGACGTTCGCCCCCGACTACGTGTTCGGACGCAACACCGTGGCGAACTTTCTCAAGGCGCTGACTGACCTCGGCGTGAACCACTCGATCGTCAACCAGCAGTGGCCTGCGCTCGGCGCGCCCAACATCGCGCCGCAGCTCTCGGCTCTGGTCGCCTCCGATCCCGAGCTGACCTTCAACGTCCAGTTCGGCGGCGATCTGGTGAACTTCAACAATCAGGCTGCAGGATTCGGCTTCTTCAAGGACACGCGCATCATCGGCATGTACGGGCTCGACGTGCTGAAGGCGCTCGGCAACCAGGCACCGTCGAACGGCATCGCTTTCAATCGCGGCCCGTTCTGGGGCTACAAGAACGCCGAGATGAAGGTGTTCGTCCAGCGGTACAAGAAGCGGTTCGGGTCTTACCCGAACGAGTGGGCGATCATCGGCTACTCGGCTGTCCAGGCGTGGGCCGATGCGGCCACGAGGGCGAAGAGCCTGAACGGCGACAAGATCTCGGCGGCCCTTGCGGGCGCAACCGTCAAGACGATCCGAGGGCCGATCAAGATCCGAGCCTGCGACCATCAGGCAGAGGTGCCCGAGTTCGTCGGCACGATCGCAGCCAAGGACGACAAGACCGTCGGGCACAAGCTCTGGAACCCCGAGATCTTCGTCTCGTCACCGGCGAAGACGATGATCACGTGCGCGGAGTCGCTGGCGCTCCGGAATAGCTAGAGCGGCCAGAGGCGAGGCGGAGCCAGGCGGCCCGCCTCGCCTCTTCCGCACGACGACAGGCGGAAGGAGCGAGCAGGCATGGACACCCTGATCATCGAGATCGACGGAACGCTGAACTCCGCCAGCACGCTCTTCCTCACCTCCGCTGGGCTCACGCTCATCTTCGGCGCGATGCGCGTGATCAACCTCGCCCACGGAAGCTTCTACATGTACGGCGCCTTCCTGATGACCTCGCTCGTCGGCTTCACGACCGGCTCGCGCTTCTGGTGGGCGGTGCCGCTCGCGGCGCTCGCGGTCGGGCTGATGGGCGCTCTCACCGAAGTCGCCGTGATTCGCCGCATCTACGGCAAGGAACACCTCACCCAGCTCCTCGCAACGTACGCGCTGTTCCTCATCTTCGCCGACGTCGCGCTTCGCATCTGGGGAACGGATGCCAGGGTGGTGCCGTTTCCACAGGCCTTCTTCGGGTCGATCTCCATCGCCGGCACGCAGATTCCGAAGTACCACCTGCTGGTCGTCGGCACCGCGGTCGCCGTCGGTCTGGGCCTCGTGGTACTCCTCAAGTGGACATCGCTTGGCTGGAAGATCCGGGCGGCCGTGGACGACCCCGAGTCGCTGGAAGCGGGTGGCGTGAACGTCCAGCGGCTCTTCACCGTCGTGTTTGCTCTCGGCGCGTTCGTGGCCGGGCTCGGAGGCGCGGTCGTCTCGCCGCAGATCGGAGTGAGCCCGGGCATCGACGCGTCGATCATCGTGTTCGCCTTCATCGTCACCGTCGTAGGCGGACTCGGCTCGATCATGGGCGCCGCTGTCGCCGCTCTCCTGATCGGGGCTTCGGAGACGTTGGGGGCGAAGGTCGCGGAGGACTGGGCGACCGTGTTTCCGTACGTGGTGATGATCGCGATTCTCGCCGTCAGGCCGTGGGGCCTCTTCGGCACGCCGGAGCGTTGAGTGGTCTCCGGCAGAGATACGGCCATGCTCGCGCCCCTCGCGAACGCTTCGCATGCCGTCGTCCTCAGTCCTACCCCAGAAAGTGCTGCGCACTTCCTGGGGGCCCCGAAAAGCTGCCCCGATATGCCTGCAGTGGGATATGCACATCACGGCCCCGGGTGCAGTTGGCGGCGAAAAACGACCGTCGGGGCCGGCGAGCGCAACGAACCGGCGGCGAGCGCATGCGGCCGTGGGGCCGCGGAGAAGCCGCTTCGACGGCGCTGGAGACGATCGCCCTGCAAACGAACGTTGCCACGGCCCATAGCGTCTCTTTCCCTTCCGACCAGCACCACCCCGCCAAGGGGCGTTAAGTGCATAGCCCACTGCCTGCATATCGGGGCTCCCTGCGTCCTAGGCCTGCTCGGTTCTCGCCGGCGAATCACGACCGTATCTCTGCCGGAGACCACTGAGTGACCGCGGGCGCCGTGAAGACCGAGCACGCGGCCACCACCGGAGCGGTGGCGCCTGCCCCGGTTCGCCGAAGACGTGCCCGCTCGTTCGGGATCGCCGCGTTCCTGGCCGCGCTCGTCGGTGTCCTGGCCCTCGCAGGAGCGTACCTCCCGCTGGCCACCGCCCTCGACGTGCGGAACGCGATCGGTCTCGCGCTCTTCGCGGTGGCGACGAACATCCTGCTCGGCTACGGCGGGCTTGTCTCCTTCGGCCAGGCCATCTTCTACGGAGTGGGGGCGTACACCGTCATGCTCGGCTGGCAGCACTGGGGCTGGTCCTTCTGGACCGGCTTCATTGTCGCACCGTTCCTGGCCGCCGGGCTCGCCGCCGCGATCGGGGTCATCGCCTTGCGCACCCGCAACCTGTACTTCGCTCTCCTCACGCTGGCCTTCACCCAGCTCGCGTTCACGCTTGCGCAGCAGCAACACGAGTTCACGGGCGGCGACAACGGAGTCTTCGGCGATGTGCTGCCCTCCTGGCTACGGGACGAGCGCCAGGGGTACATGTTCACTCTTGGCGTCGCGACCGTCTGCTGCCTTGCGATCTGGCGGATCGTCAACTCGCCGTTCGGGCTGACGCTGCGTGCGATCCGCGAGAACCGGGAGCGGATGGAGGCGCTCGGCGTCAACACCTTTCTGCACGAGCTCGCCGCGTTCGCCATCTCCGGCTTCTTCTGCGCCGTGGCCGGAGTCCTCTTCGTCGTCCACACGCAGTCCGCATATCCGGGGCTGCTCGACTGGGCGAAGTCGGGCGAGCCGATCCTGATGGCGGTGATCGGAGGCATGTTCTCGTTCTTCGGGCCGATCCTCGGTGCGTTTATCTACACGCTCGGACAGCAGGAGCTCGTGCAGCAGACGCAATACTGGAAGTTCGTACTCGGGCTCATCCTGCTCGCGATCGTGTTGCTGCGGCCCGACGGCCTGATCGGTCTCTTCTCGGCCGCCTGGAACCGCCTGCGACGTTTGATCGTGCGCGATGCCGCCGGAGGAGAGCGCTCGTGAGCACCGTTCGCCTTCGGCGCACGGTCGCGGCGGAAACCATGTTTTCCCCGCGTACCCCCTTCTTTTTGAAGACGTGGGGAACCTCCCGGTTCCCCACAACCCTCCCCGCTCACGGGCCGGAGATCGGCTCGTGAGCGAGACAATCCTGCAGACGAGGGGCCTGACGAAGCGCTTCGGCACCTTCTACGCGGTGAGCGAGGTCGATCTCGATGTAGCCGAGGGTGGCATCCACTCGATCATCGGGCCCAACGGGGCCGGCAAGACGACACTTTTCCGCCTGCTGACGGGCGTGCTCCCTCCGACGTCCGGATCGGTGGAGTTTCGGGGCGCGAGCATCGGCGGGAAGAAGCCGCACGCGGTTGCACGCAGGGGGCTCGTGCAGTCCTTCCAGCTCACGAGCGTCTTTCCGCGTTTGACCGTGATGGAGTCCCTGCAGGCGGCGATCCTCGCGCCGACGTGGCGGCCGCTCGACATCGCGACCCGCGGGCAGCGGTCGGTGGAGGGTCAGGCGCGGGTGCTTCTCGAACAAGTCGGGCTCGCCGAGCACGCAGACCGGGAGGCCCGGACGCTCTCGCACGGCGACCAGCGCGCGCTCGACATCGCGCTGGCGCTCGCCACGCGCCCGCAGCTGCTCCTGCTCGACGAGCCCACCGCCGGCATGTCGCCGGCGGAGACGCACAAGACGACCGAGCTCGTCGCCGAGCTCAACCGGTCGGCCGGCCTCACCATCCTGTTCTCGGAGCATGACATGGACGTCGTCTGGGGGATCGCCGACCGCGTCACCGTGCTGCACCAGGGACGAGTCATCGCGGAGGGCTCGGTCGCGGAGGTGCAGACCAACCCGGAGGTGATGTCCGTGTACCTCGGCGAAGGTGCGGAACCGGTGGAGGTGACCACATGAACCTCGCCGTCGAGGAGCTGAACACCTACTACGGCGCCAGTCACATCCTGCAGGGTGTCTCGCTCACGGTGTCGCGCGGAGAGGTCGTCACGATGCTCGGACGCAACGGCGCCGGGAAGACGACGCTGATGCGGAGCATCATGGGCCTCACCCGCGCCCGCTCCGGCGTCGTCAACGTGGAGGGGCGGGATGTGCGGACAGCGGCCCCGCACACGATCGCGCGGCTCGGTATCGCCTTCGTGCCGAGCGGCAGACGCGTCTTCGGCAGCCTGACCGTGCACGAGAACCTGCAGGTCTCTGCGGGCAGCTGCCCTAAGCGAAAGGGCTCGTGGAACGTCGAGCGCGTGTACGACACGTTCCCGAAGCTCGCGGAGCTTCGCCGCCGTCCGTCACGGCACCTCAGTGGCGGCGAGCAGCAGATGCTCAAGCTCGGGCGCGCGCTCGTGACGAACCCCGAGATCCTGCTCCTCGACGAACCGACCGAGGGCCTGGCGCCGGTCGTCGTCGGAGACCTTGGAGAGTGGCTCGACCTCTTGCGCGAGGAGGGCTTCGGCGTCTTTCTCGCGGAGCAGAACGCCAGGTTCGCGCTCAACCACGCCGACCGCGGCTACATCCTGGAGAAGGGCCGCATCAGCTTCGAGGGCCCTGCGTCGGCCCTGAGCGCAAGCGCCGAGCTTCTGAGCGGCCTCGGCGTCAGCGCACGGTCTCCCAAGGAGGCCGAGAGCGCGGGCTCTTCGTCTCGCGACGGCGCATGAGCGGGCAGATCGGAGGCGACATGGATACCACCGCCTTGGAATCGACCATCACGGGGATCGCGAACCACGAGCCACGGAATGACGGCAGGGAGGTCTGGCGCACGGAGCTGACTCCGCTCAGCTTCCTTCGCCGGGCTGCGGTCGTGCATGCAGACAGGACAGCCGTCGCCTACGGCCCCCGCCGAATCGGCTACTCAGAGCTCGCCGAGCGGGTCAACCGGCTTGCGTCAGCGCTCCGGGGGACGGGCCTCGAGAAGCACGATCGCGTAGCCGTGCTGGCTCCGAACACCCCTGCGCTGGTCGAGGCGCATTTCGGCGTACCCGCTGCCGGCGGGATTCTCGTAGCGATCAACACCCGGCTCAACGAGACTGAGGTGCGGGCAATCCTGGACGACTGTGCGCCGCGGGTGATTCTCGTGGACCACGAGCTCGAGGCGCTCCTGCCGCGGGACGCGGGGCGCGCAGCGCGCATCATCACGATCGCGGACACGGGCGAGCCCGGTGACCCCTATGAGGTGTTGCTCTCCGAGGGGTCGCCCGGCCTGACCGAGAGCTGGCTCGCCGATGAAGAGGAGCCGATTGCGATCAACTACACGTCGGGCACGACGGGGGGTCCCAAGGGTGTTGTCTACACGCACCGCGGCGCCTACCTGAACGCACTCGCCAACGTCATCGAGCTGGGGCTGGGGCCAGACTCCGTCTTCCTGCTCGTCGTCCCCATGTTCCACTGCAACGGCTGGTGCTTCCCCTGGTCGTCGGTGGCGGTCGGCGCGACGCAGGTCTGCCTGCGCAAGGCGGATCCAGCGCTCATGTGGGAGCTGATCGACGGCGAGGGCGTGACCCACGCGAACGGCGCCCCCACCGTGTTCATCACGCTCGCGAATCACCCGCATGCCCATCGGCTCGAGCGGCCGGTGGTCGTGATGGTCGCGGGCGGTCCGCCCTCTCCCACTTTGCTCGAGCGTATGCGAGGCCTGAACTTCCGTCCCGTGCACGTCTACGGCCTGACCGAGACCTACGGGCCGTTCACCCGCCGCGTGGAGCTTCCGGAGTGGGAGGAGCTGCCCCAGGAGGAGTATGCGCGTCTCTTAGCGCGCCAGGGCCAGGCGAATGTCATCGCCGATCTCGTGCGCGTGGTGGACGAGGAGATGCGAGACGTACCGCAGGACGGCGTGACGCAGGGCGAAGTGGTGATGCGCGGAAACCTGGTGATGCAGGGCTACTACGGCAGGCCGGAGCCGACAGCGGAGGCGTTCCGCGGCGGATGGTTCCACTCAGGCGACGCGGCGGTGTCGCACCGGGACGGCGTGATCGAGCTGAAGGACCGCAAGAAGGACATCATCATCTCGGGTGGCGAGAACATCGCCACGATCGAGGTCGAGCAGGCCGTGATGAGCCATCCCGCGGTGCTCGAGTGCGCGGTCGTAGCCATACCGGACGACCACTGGGGCGAGCGGCCGAAGGCGTTCGTGACGCTGAAGGCCGACGCTGAGGCGACGGAGCAGGAGATCATCGACCACTGCCGTGCGCGCATCGCGCGCTACAAGTGCCCGGCTGCAGTCGAGTTCGGCGAGTTGCCGAAGACATCGACCGGGAAGGTGCAGAAGTTCGTGCTGCGAGAGCGCGAGTGGACCGGACGCAAGCGGCGCATTAACTGATCCAGTCGTGGCGCAGTGCGAGGGGCCAGACAGCCGACTTGACGGCGTGATCGCTCATCGTCTCGGCTGCGCCATCGCCCCTCTGCTGGGATCGCCCTAGCCGAGCACGTACTCGCCGGGCGCCGGCGCTCCCTTCGGAAGCGAGGGTGGCGGGCCGCGCTCGCCGGAACGGGTTTTGGCCCACCCAGCCCAGTCCTCCCACCAGCTACCTTGCACCGGCTCGGAACCGGCGACCCACGCGTCCGGATCGGACGGATGCTCGGCACCCGTCCTGAACGCTGCCTTCGGGTAGCCCGGTGGGTTGACGGCTCCGGCGATGTGCCCTCCCGACGTGAGCGTGAAGCGCGCCTCGCCCGAGACGACTTGCGTGGTGCGATAGGCGCTTCTCCAGGGGACGATGTGGTCTTTCTCGGCGCCTACCACGTAGAGCGGAGTCTCGATCCGCGAGAGGTCCACGGACGTGCCGTCGATCGTGAACGCGTCCGGCTGAACGAGGAGGTTTTGGAGGTAGCACGTCCGGAGGTATTCCGCGTGCATCGACGCGGGCAGCCTCGTCGCGTCGGCGTTCCAGGCGAGGATGTCGAACGCAGGTGGTTGCTTGCCGAGCATCCAGTTCGAGACGACGTAGCGCCAGAGCAGGTCGTTTCCACGCATGAGATTGAACGGGCCTGCGAGCTCCTCCGCCTTCATGTATCCACGCCGTTTGATCCGTCGCTCGATTCGCGCGATCGCCGCCTCGTCGGTGAAGACTCCGATCTCGCCCGGCTGCGAGAAGTCGACGGGCGCGTTCAGGAGCGTCGCCCAGCCGACCCGGTCCGCCTGGCCGCGTGCAGCGAGGACTGCGAGGCCGATCGCCGACATCGTGCCGCCGACGCAGAGCGAGAGGATGTTGGCCCGCGCTGCGCCTGTGAGCGCGAGCGCCTGGTCGAGCGCCTCGAGCAGGCCGTCTCGGAGATAGTCGGCGAGCGTCAGGTCGGCCATGGACGCGTCTGGATTGCGGTAGCTGATCGCGAAGACCGTGAAGCCGCGTCGCGCGGCGAACTCGATCAGCGAGCGATCGGGCGCGAGATCGAGGATGTAGTACTTGTTGATCCACGGCGGGCTGACGAGAATGGGCTCGGCATATACCGTTTTAGTCTGAGGCTCGTAGGCGATCAGCTCGATCAGCTCGTTGCGGTAGACGATGCGTCCGGGCGTCGCGGCGAGGTTGCGACCGAGCTCGAAGCCCGAGGTGTCCACCTGGCTCGGTTGCCCGCCGTTCCGAACGAGGTCGTCCACAAGGTTGGCCGCCCCTCGCGCGAGGCTCCGGCCGCCGGTGTCGATCGCCTCCTTGAGCACGGTGGGGTTGAGCAGAGCCACGTTGCTCGGCGCGGCGGCATCGAGGCAGAGCCCGAGCGCGAAGCGCGCCTTGCGATCCGTCGTCTCTGGGAGCTCGAGGGAATCGAGAACGCGCTGCGACCAGCGAGACGTCGCGAGATAGCTCCCGAGCACGCCACGCAGCACAGGATTCTCGCGCCACGCGCGATCCTCGAAGCGCTTGTCGCCGCGGTCGGGCACATGGATCGGATCGCTGTCCGAGCCGAGCATCGTCTTCGCGACGTCGAGGCCCACGGCGGTCTGCTCCAAAGCGAGATCGATGAGCGCGAGCCCCGTCTTGCCCGGATGCTTGGCGAGCCCTACGGCGGCTGCGCCCAGAGCCGTCGTGAGTCCGGCAGGATCGATGCTGGCGAGGCCTAGCTCGTACGCGCGGTCTTCAGGCGCAGACATGAGCCGACTCTAAAGGGACGTGCTGCTTGGCGCGCAACGCGAGTGATATGCTCGCCATTATGAGTGAGAAGGGCGGCGACGCGAGAGAGACGTTGGGGGAGTTCATCCGGCTGCAGCGCGGTCTCGCGCACCTCACCCTGCGCCAGCTCTCGGAGCTCTCCGAGGTGTCGAATGCCTACCTGAGCCAGGTCGAGCGAGGTCTGTACACGCCCTCGGCCCAGGTTCTGAAGAACGTCGCCAAGGCGCTCGATCTGTCCGCCGAGACGCTCTACACGCGGGCCGGCCTGCTCGATGACGACGAAACCGACACGCCGATCGACGCCGAGCATGCGATTCGCCTCGACGCCCGACTCACCGCCGACCAGAAGGAAGCGTTGATCGGGGTCTACCGCGGGTTCCTCGAGCGAAGTTGACAAGCCGCGCATCTGCTTGGTAAACTGATCGGGCACGTAACCAACAATTCGAAGGAGGCACCATGAACAAACAGACCGCCGATTTCACGGTCGTCGCGGCCGAGGGCCAGAAGCAGGCACTTGCCGCCATCACCCAGGCACATGAGTCGATGCTCAGGCTTGCAGAGTTGGGCATGAACTCGATCCCGACCGCCACGCCGTCCGCCGCATCGCTGCCGAAGCCGATCGACCTCGTGCAGGCGAGCTACGA
>Ga0136622_10001378_pt1 | contig 10027 bp, 6 predicted proteins | sample AntDrymUQ4482106_2_FD_104803 | JGI IMG/M metagenome (GOLD analysis project Ga0136622, IMG submission 104803) | Polar desert sand microbial communities from Dry Valleys, Antarctica - metaG UQ448 (21.06) | ecosystem: Environmental > Terrestrial > Soil > Desert | place: Antarctica: Dry Valley...
CGCGCCATCATCGCAATCGAGGACGAGCTTGGGGGGCGCCTCGCCCAGCTCGAGAAGCAGCAGAAGCTGCTCGAAGCGCAGCGCTTGAGGATGCGCACTCAATACGATCTCGAGATGATGCGCGAGATCGGCTTCTGCTCGGGGATCGAGAACTATGCCCGTCACATCGAGGGGCGCGCAGAGGGGTCAAGGCCCAACACGCTGCTCGACTACTTTCCCGATGACTACCTCGTGGTGGTCGACGAATCGCACGTCGGCGTCCCTCAGCTCCACGGCATGTACGAGGGCGACATGAGCCGCAAGCGGACGCTGGTCGAGCACGGGTTCCGGCTCCCGAGCGCGCTTGACAACCGCCCGCTGCGCTTCGACGAGTTCCTCGACAAGGTGAACCAGGTCGTGTTCATGAGCGCAACCCCCGGCCCCTACGAGCTGCGCGTGTCGGGTACGCCGGTCGAGCAGCTCGTGCGGCCGACGGGTCTTGTCGACCCGCAGGTGATGATCCAGCCGACCAGGGGCCAGATCGACCACCTCATGGAGGAGATACGCAAGCGCACGGACGTCGGTGCCCGGGTGCTCGTGACGACCCTCACCAAGAAGATGGCAGAAGACCTCACCGACTACCTGCTCGAGTCTGGCGTGCGGGTCCGCTACCTCCACGCCGACATCAACACCGTCGAGCGCATCGAGATCCTGCGCGACCTCAGGCTCGGCGAGTTCGACGTGCTCGTCGGCATCAACCTGTTGCGTGAGGGGCTCGACCTTCCCGAGGTCTCCCTCGTTGCGATCCTCGACGCCGACAAGGAGGGCTACCTGCGCTCGCAGACGTCTCTGATCCAGACCATCGGGCGCGCCGCTCGCAACGTCGACGGCGCAGTCATCCTCTACGCCGACGAGGTCACGGATTCCATGCGCAGGGCCATTTCCGAGACCGAGCGGCGCAGGAAGATCCAGCTCGATTACAACGCCGCGAACGGCATCGACCCGCAGAGCGTGCGCAAAGCGGTCAGCGACATCCTCATCGAGGGCTTCGGCGGGCGCGACTCGACCGTCCCGGCGAAGTCCAAGAGCCACAGGCGCGAGCCCGTCGGCGGAAGCCCGGACGAGCTCAGGCGCCTGATCATGCAGCTCGAAGAGGAGATGCACCAGGCGGCCTCCGACCTGCGCTTCGAGTACGCGGCGCGCATACGCGACGAGGTCGCCGACCTCCGCCGCGAGCTCCGCGACGTCGGTTAAAGAGTGTGCCCCGGGGAGCGCTGGCATGGGCCCGGCGCCTCCCCCCAGATCATCGTCGTGAGGGACGGGCGCCGGGCCCAGAGCTGAGCCCGTGTCCTAGTTGCGGACCGTCACTTTCTTGGTTCCCGAGGTCGCCGCCGAGCATGTCGGCGACTTGCCAACGGAGGCGCGGTAGCTTGCCGTCTTCAGGGGCTTGGCTGTGACCTTGTAGCCGCCGAGCGCCCCCGTCGTCGTGGTCTTGAAGACCACGAAGGAGGCCGCCCCTCCGGCAACATCGCGCCTGAGGGTGACCCTCTGACCCGACTCGCACGCCGCAGAGCTCGAGCCGACCTTGCCCTTCAAGGTGAAGCTCTCGCCTCGTGCCACGGTGGTCTTGCCGGTCTTCAGGGAGATCGTACGGGCGAACTTGCGGGTCAGCAGCACCACGTCCGTCTCGTTGTCCCGCTCCGCCGCTCCGACGGGCTCGCTGCACTTCCCGCCGTCGTTCTCCCGGCCGCCGTTGTCATACGAGTTGTCCACATCCTCGTCGGCCCAGAAGCAGATGTTGGCAGGCCCGGCGTCCCCTCCCGAGGGACCGATGCTGAAGCTGCAGGACCCGCCGGCGGCCGTAGTGCAACCGTCGTTGTAATCGGCCTCGCCCGTGGCGGCTGAGTTATCGGGGTCGCCGGCCCCGCCGAGGTTCTCGGCATCGATCTTGATCCCAGAGATGCCCCCGGTCGAGTTCGACACGTTGCAGTCGTAGGCTCTCGTCGCCGCCGTGGTGCTCGTGGCGGTCTCGGGGTTGCAGTCGAGCTTGGCGCCGGCAGGGAGGTTGCCGAACCACCTCTGCGTTGCGACGTCGGTGCCGTCGGGCTCGGGGGTGTCCCCCGGGGTGGTGAAAGAGTTGGGGGCCTCGTTCTGGTCGGCTTCGGGGGTCGTGTTGTCGCCGTCGTGGTCGATCCAGCCGCGTATCTGATCCATCCCGACGTTCATTCCCTCGTAGCCGTCCGAGCAGGTTGCGGACTCGTCGCTCGGCGTCACGGGGTCGTCGACGGAGGTCGTGCATGTCAGATCCGGTGTGGCCGGCGAGTCAGCGCCGTCGGGGTCGCTTGCGCCCGTGATCTCGAAATCGATGTTTACGCCCGGCATGGGCGAAGGTGCGGAGCCGTCCGCCGTCTCGAGCGTCCCCCTCACCGTATGGGTGGATTCGACCACGCGTTCGGAGCTCTCGGGGTTGATGTCGAGCGTTCGATCGCCGTGGTTGGCGAGCGCCGGGCCCCCAAGAGGAACGAGCAGAGCAAAGAGCAGCGCAAGCACCCCTGTCAGGGATGCGGAGGCGGAAGCCCCGCGCGACCTCGAATGAAGAGTAAACATTGTCCTGACCTCCTGATTGGCCGCCGCACGTCGCCGCCCTCGAGCTTCGGGGCGGCGACCGAGCGACAGCTCCCCAAACCGTCCGCTGAGGGATGACTCCCCTCTCCGTATAGAAACGTCGGGGCACCGAGGGAGTCGCGCCTCGGAGGGAGGTTTTTCCAGAAAGATCTTCCGGGCGTCTCGATCAGGCGCGAAGGAGCTCGGCCAGCTCGGTGAAGCAGCGGTCGACGTCCGAGGAGTCGTTGAAAAGGTGGGGCGAGATCCGCAGGGTGTCTGCCCTCGAATCGAGCACGACGTCCCGCTCGAAGAGGGCGTGCAGGATGCCCTCGGCGCGCCGCCGGCCGCCCTCGATCCCGACCCGCACGAGGCCGCCGCGCCGCGCCGGGTCGCGCGGCGTAAGCACCTCGAGCCCGAGCTCGTCGGCGCGCGCGATGACCTCGCCGGTGAGCTCCTGGTTGTGGGCCCTGATCGCGGTGACGCCTGCCTCTCCGATGAGGCCGAGCCCGCCTGCGGCGGTCCACGCCTGAGGCAGTGCGTAGGTGCCGGTCTCGAAGCGCCCGGCGTCACCCCGCAGCCGCAGGGCCGAGCGGTCGAAGTCGAACGGAGCCTCGGTGCCGAACCACCCGACCACGAGCGGCTCGAGCCGCTCGATCAGCTCCCGCCTGACGTAGAGGAAGGCGATGCCCTGGCCGCCGCAGAGCCACTTGAGCGCTCCGGTCAAAAGGAAGTCGATCCCAAGGGCGTGCACATCGATGGGGACGATCCCTGTGCCGTGGAAGTCGTCGACGACCACATAGGCGCCGTTGGCGTGGGCGGCCTCGACCACGGGCTCGAGGTCCATGAGCCACGACGACTCGAACAGCACCCGGTTGGTGTTGACGATTGCGGTGGACTCGTCGATGCGCCTGATCAGGTCTTCCTCTTCGACCCTGATCCCGTCGGGCGAAGCGGCGACGTCGAGCTTGGCGCCGCGCCGGCCGTTGGCGAGCCAGACGTAGTGATTGGTCGGGAAGTCCATGCCGGAGGCGACGACCTTGGGGCGAGCCCCGAAATCAAGGCAGGTGGCCAGAGACGACAGACCGGCCGACACCGAGGGCACGATGGCGATCTCAGAGGCGTCGGCGCCGATAAGGCCGGCGAGGCGCTCCCTGCACTCCTGGAGGCGGGGGAGACCGTGCTCGAACCACAGCTCCTCGGGGCCGAGGCGGCCCCAGAGATCGAGATGCTCCTCGGCGAGCGCCCGGCTCCGCCTCGACAACGGCCCAAGCGACGCCGAGATGAGATAAGTCCTGTCGAGGGCAACCGGGAACTCGGCGCGGTAGCCGGCGGCCGTGGGCATCACCGGCCCAGTATCCCTTGAGAAAGATCGCGCTGGAACTGGACTGCGGCGAGGTGGTCGGCTAAGGTCCCCCGGCACAGTTGAGCTGGCTCCGCCTCCGGCGGGGCACGACAACCGAGGCTTACCCGGGGGCGGGGAGCAGGCAGGTAAGAGCGCTTCTTCAGCGCGCCCGGGCCTCACGATTTGGGGGTGAGAATGACCGGTAGACACTTTCTGCCAGCGCGTCCGTTCCTCCGTCTCATGACCGTAGTTGTCATCATTTTGGCGGTGGCCGTCTCGGCCACGGCCGCAGGCGCCCATTCGCCTGGCGGCAACAGGAAGATGCGCCGCCACATCGTTAAGCGTGCCCGGCGTCAGGTCGGCACCCGCTACGTCTACGGCGGCGCCTCCAAGAGCGGCTTCGACTGCTCGGGTTTCACGATGTGGGTCTTTTCCCACTCGGGGGTATCCCTGCCTCACCGCGCCATCGATCAGTTCCGCCTTGCCGGCTCCGGCGGCAACAAGCGCATCCACAGGCGCGGCAAGCTCAGGCGGGGCGACCTCGTCTTCCACAAGACGACAAGCGCTCCGGTGGGCCATGTCGGCATCTACACCGGCCGCGGCCGCTGGGTCCACGCGAGCTCGGCGAGGGGCCGGGTCGTCAAGGACCGCCTGAGGAACTACTCGATGCCGTTCAAAGGCGGAACAAGGGTCCGAACTCTGACCCGCCGACCCTCTTGACTCGTTGACTCGCCCGGTGCTCGGGCACGCCTGCACTGCGCCGGTGGGCCCGGATCTCCTTTCCGTGCCCGCCCAGCCGGGCCCGGGGGGGTTTCGTTCTGTCCTAAGTTACAGGCGCGTCGTTTAGCATGAGGCCCGATGCCCGCACCCACCCTTAGCGAGGCGCCGGGACGGCTTGTAGTCCGTGGCGCCCGCGAGCACAACCTCAGAAACGTCCATCTCGACCTCCCTCGTGACTCGCTCATCGTGTTCACGGGCATCTCGGGGTCGGGTAAGTCCTCGCTTGCCTTCGACACGATCTACGCCGAGGGCCAGCGACGCTACGTCGAGTCGCTGTCGTCGTATGCGCGCCAGTTTCTCGGGCAGATGGACAAGCCCGACGTCGACTTCATCGAGGGCCTTTCGCCCGCGATCTCGATCGACCAGAAGTCGGCGTCTCGCAACCCACGCTCGACCGTAGGGACAATCACCGAGGTCTACGACTATCTGAGGTTGCTGTTTGCACGCATCGGCAGGCCCCACTGTTACAACTGCGGCCGCCCCATCGCCAGGCAGACCCCCGAGCAGATCGTCGACCAGGTGCTCGAGCTGCCTGAGGGGACGCGCTTTCAGGTGCTTGCTCCCGTCGTGAGGAGCCGCAAGGGCGAGTTCACGGGGTTGTTCGAGGACTTGGCGAGGCGCGGCTTCGTGCGGGCGCGAATCGACGGTGAGGTGCGCGAGCTGGCCGACAAGATCAGGCTCGACCGCTACCACCAGCACGACGTCGACGTCATCGTCGACCGGCTCGTCCTTCGCGAGGGCATCGGGACGAGGCTCACGGACTCGATCGAGACCGCGCTCGGGCTCGCCGAGGGGACCGCATCAATCGACCTCGTCGACGACGCTGCCGAGGACATCATGTTCTCCCAGCACTTCGCGTGCACGTTCTGCGGCATCTCCTACGACGAGCTCGCGCCGCGCAACTTCTCGTTCAACTCGCCCTACGGCGCGTGCGAGCGTTGCGACGGGCTCGGCACACATCTCGAGGTCGATCCCGACCTCGTGATCCCGGACCCCGACCTCGCGATCGACGAGGGCGCGATCGCGCCGTGGTCGGGGCGCACTCTCGAGTATTTCGACAGGCTCCTTGCATCGGCGGCTGAGGCGTTCAAGTTCCGCACCGACGTTCCGTGGAGAAAACTCTCTAAAAAGGCAAAGGACGTCATCCTCCACGGCTCGGATGACACCGAGATCCACGTCCGTTACCGCAACCGTTACAATCGCATTCGCGCTTACTGGACGGCCTTCGAGGGTGTTATCACCTGGCTCGAGCGGCGCCGCTCGGAGACCGACTCCGACTATGCGCGCGAGCGCTACGAGCAGTACTTTCGGGAGGTGCCGTGCCCAGCGTGCAAGGGGGCGCGCCTTCGCCCCGAGTCGCTAGCGGTGACGATTGGGGACTTGAACATCGCCGAGGTCTGCGGCATGGGCTTGAACGACACCGACGAGTTCATGCGCAAGCTCGAACTCGACGACCGCGAGACCGCGATCGCCGAGCGCGTGCTGAAGGAGATCCACGCCCGCTTGGGGTTCCTGCTCGATGTCGGGCTCGATTACCTCACGCTTGCACGCGGCGCTGCGACCCTTGCGGGCGGCGAGGCCCAACGCATCCGGCTGGCGACCCAGATAGGCTCGGGGCTGGTCGGGGTTCTCTACATCCTAGACGAGCCGTCCATCGGACTCCACCAGCGCGACAACCGGCGGCTCATGGACACCCTGGTGCGGCTGCGCGACCTTGGAAACACGCTCATCGTCGTCGAGCATGACGAGGAGACGATTCGCGCGGCCGACCATATTGTCGACATCGGTCCGGGCGCCGGCGAGCACGGTGGGGACATCGTCTACTCGGGCCGTCTGGCCGGCCTTGAGGCCGAGAGCGCGTCGTTGACGGGGGATTACATCTTCGGCCGGAGGGGGATCGAGGTCCCCTCCGTCCGCCGGCCCTCCGGTGGCGCACGCATCCTTGTGCGTGGTGCACGCGAGCACAACCTCAAGAACATCGACGTCACGCTCCCGCTTGGATGCTTCGTCGCCATTACGGGCGTGTCGGGCTCGGGTAAGTCGACACTCGTCAACGATGTCTTGTTCAGGGCGGTTCAGGGCAGGATCTACAGGAACACAAGGCTCAGCCCCGGTCGCCACAAGCGCATCGAAGGCCTCGAGCTCGTCGACAAGGTCATCGACATCGACCAGAGCCCAATCGGACGCACGCCGCGCTCCAACCCGGCGACTTACACGGGGGTGTTCGACCACATCCGCAAGCTCTTCACCAGGACGCCGGACGCACGCAGGCGCGGTTACCAGCCGGGGCGTTTCTCGTTCAATGTGCGCGGTGGTCGCTGCGAGGCGTGCGCCGGAGAAGGCACGATCAAGATCGAGATGCATTTCCTGCCCGACGTCTATGTTCCGTGCGAGGTTTGCAAGGGCAAGCGCTACAACCGCGACACACTCGAGGTTCGCTACAAGGGAAAGAACATCTCCGAGGTGCTCGAGATGAGCGTCGCCGAGGCCGCCGACTTCTTCGCTCCGATCCCTCCGATCGCCCGCCACATGAACACGCTTCGCGACGTCGGGCTCGGCTACATCAAGCTCGGCCAACCCGCGCCAACGCTGTCGGGTGGCGAGGCGCAGAGGGTGAAGCTGTCCACCGAGCTTGCCAAGCGCTCGACCGGCCAGACGCTTTACATCCTCGACGAGCCGACGACCGGCCTCCACTTCGATGATGTCGCCAAGCTGCTCGGCGTGCTGCACCGGCTCGTCGACGGAGGCAACACCGTCGTTGTGATCGAGCACAACCTCGATGTCATAAAGACCGCTGATCACATCGTTGATCTCGGCCCCGAGGGCGGGGACGGCGGGGGCCGGATCGTCGCCGCCGGCACTCCCGAGGAGGTCGCAGCGGCGCCCGAGTCCTACACGGGCCGCTACCTCGCGACGATGCTGGCCGCGCCCGCCGCGGAGCCGAGAAAGAAGGTAGCGGCGCGCCGATCCAAGAGACAACTGACCACAGCGGCACCCTGATCCGGGCCACGGCGCCGCGGCCTGTTGTCCTCTTGAGTCCTTGGGCCTGTGTGAGCGATAGGAGTGAGGGTGATGAACCTCTCAGGACGTCGGGGCCACCTGCTGTTTGGAGTCTGGGCCATCGCAGGAGCGCTGCTGGCGTTTTCTGTCCTCGCGGCCTCGAGCCTCGGCCTTTTGATCCTTCCCGTCGCAGTGGCCGTCGTAGTGGTGTTGTTCAGGCGCGGCCTTAGGGTGTCGCCTGAAATCCTTGGAAGCCTCGCAGGGGCGGGGGGCGTCTCGCTTCTTATCGCGTGGCTGAACCATGACTCCCGGCCCTGTGCGGGTTCGGGCACCCTGGGTCCGTCTCCGATTGGGGCAGTCGAGTCGGTCGGTTGTGGCGGGTTCGCACCCGAGCCGTGGTTCGTCGCCGGGCTCGCACTTGTGGCGGCCGCTTGGATCGGCTACGGGGCCGCTCGCCGGAGAGGACTTAGCTCGACCGCCTGAGCAATCCCCGCCTAGCCGAAGTTGAGACGCGTCCTCGGTTTAGGTTTGGGCCGAGGAGTGGCGCTCGAGGAACTCGTAGGCGTCGGTCATGTCGACGCCGGGAAAGCGCCCGGCAGGCAAGGCCGCGAGCACGTGACTGTGCGGGCGCGGCGACGGCCACGCGTTTCCCGCCCAGCGTCCTGCGAGCTCCTCGGGCGGCCGTCTACAACACGAGGCGTCGGGACAGCCGGAGCGAGTCCTGAGGTGGATGTCGCCTCCGCGAAAGAAGCGCGCATGATCGTAGTCGGTGCCCATCGTCACTGCGTGTTGCCCCCTCTCCTGCGCCTCGAGGTAGGTCGCAGACCAGTACGTACCTTCGGGAGTGTCGATGTACTGATAGTGCATCGAGAGCTTGTCGGAGGCGCGAAAGGCCGTGCGCGCCGCCCACTGGCGGCACAACCTTTGGCCCTCGATGGCGCCCTGTGCATCGGCGGGAAGGGGGATACCGTCGTTCTCGTACGCCTTCCAGATGATGCCCTCGCCGTCGGAGCGCACGAAGTGCACGGGGATGCCGAGATGTTGTGTCGCGAGATTGGTGAAGCGATGGGCCGCCATCTCGTAGGAGACGTAAAATTGCTCTTCGAGGTCTTCGACCGCGACATCACATTTCCCTTTGGCCTCCGTCAGCAAGGCCACCACAGCCCCCTGGGGCAGCAACATCGCTCCTGCAAAGTAGTTGGCCTCGACCCTCTGTTGCAGGAACTCCCCGAAGTCTCGTGGATCCGCGTGCCCGAGCGCGAAGTGCCCAATGGTCTGAAACACGACAGACCGCCCAAGCTGGGTGCCGCTCGCGTCGCGCTCGGGGATGTAGATGCGCTTGTTCTCGAGGTCGGTGAGCGAACGAAGCGACGCCGGTAAGTCAGAGGCCGTCCGGATCGTGAACCCGAAGTAGCCGGCAAGCCCACCCATGAGGGGGCGGGACAGCGGCCCGGTCCCCGGATAGCCCATCTTGGCCAGGGCGTCTGCTGCGACCGCCTCGATATCTTGCCAGTAGTTGGAGCGTGCGCGCATCCGGTCGCGCAACTCGGCGTTGCCTCTGCGCGCTTCCTCGGGCGTGTGGGCGCGCAGGCGTGCCTGCCGGTTGAGCTCGTCCCACAGCCCCACGATGTGCTCGAGCACGTTGTTGGCTACCCCAGCGGCTGGGCGCAGCGGCTGCAGCCCGAGCTCACGCCACAGGGGCGCGCGCTGCATGAAGTCGATGGCGATCTCGAGCTCTGCCCTGCGGGTGGGCGGCTCGGGCGAGAGCAGCTCGCCGGGAGGCACCTCGAGCGCGTGCGCCAATGCGTCGAGCAGCGTCAGGTTCGGCTCGCGCCTCCCGTTCTCGAGCTGTGACAGAAAGGGCGCCCCCTTGCCGACCCGCTCGCCTAGCTCCCGCAGCGTCAGGCCGCGGCCGGTCCTCAAATGCCTTAGGCGGTGACCGAAGACGGCGGGGTCGAGGCTCAAACTTTGGGTCATCTGCTCACCTGCGCAACTTTGGACGATATTTGCCTGCTGATCATAGAACGCGCCGGATGCTTAGGGAATAAGGTCTAAAGTTTGGGGCAGCGCAGCCGAGAGGAGACGAGCATGGATCTCGCTGAGCGGATGAGGACCGAGGCCGAAGCGATCGAGCATTACTGGCGGACGGATCCGAGGTGGACCGGCGTGCAACGTGACTACACGGCGGCCGAGGTCGTGAGCCTGCGGGGCTCGGTTCGGATCGAGCACACCCTCGCAGCGACCGGGGCCGAGCGTCTCTGGGGGCTTCTGGCCGAGAGGGACTATGTGGCCGCGCTCGGCGCCGTGTCGGGCAACCAGGCA
>Ga0136622_10001381_pt1 | contig 10022 bp, 10 predicted proteins | sample AntDrymUQ4482106_2_FD_104803 | JGI IMG/M metagenome (GOLD analysis project Ga0136622, IMG submission 104803) | Polar desert sand microbial communities from Dry Valleys, Antarctica - metaG UQ448 (21.06) | ecosystem: Environmental > Terrestrial > Soil > Desert | place: Antarctica: Dry Valley...
ACGGGGCGAACATGGCCCCGTGAGCGATGAAAAACGGGCTTAACGGCCGCGTCTCCGTCTGCAATCGATTCGTATACACGCTGTACAACCATTTTTGATACTTGTTCAGAGGTTCCCTAAGGGTGTTTCGGTGGAGGACCCGGGTACGTGGGGGAACTTCGTTCGCCTGGACGTGGACTACGATACGACGGATCCCGCACACTCTTCAATCTTACCGTCTCGGAAGTGTCGCCGTCGGGCACTCAGCCGGTACTGCGCACCGAAACGTTCCGTAACCTGACTATGAGTGCGGGCGTGCCAAACTCGGCGGTCGATGTAGTGAACGAAGGCTCGCGTATGGTGCAAGTGCCAGTGCCACCGAACCCGCTCGGTGCCGGACGTCCGGCTCAAACCGGTACCGTGAGCGATGTGCTCAACTCCAACACCCTATCGAATACTCTCGCGCCGTTTCAGTTCAATGCGCAACTCGCAGGCGACATCCCCCTTCCCGTGACGCTGGCCCGCGCGCCCGGCAATCTCACTCCACCTCCACCCCAGCCACTGACCCCGGCCCAGGTTCTACAGGACGCGAGGGGACTGCTCGAAGCGGCCTTGCGCGCAGCTAACCCCAACGATCCCCGATATACCAACGCAATCGTGCAGCTCATTGGTGGGCGCTTCCGTATTCTGACGGGACGCGCCGGCGATCCCATTATTTCCGGCAGCGCCTTCGATCCGAGCATCACCATCACCTTTACGGAGCAGGGGGGCGGAACCACTGCGGGCAATCTCGGACTGTTCGGGGCAGGGGTGCTGGTCAACGTCCAGCAGTATTCGCTCGGCGGGACGGCGGCCGTCTTTCAGGCGAATCCCGTCGTGGGCGATAACGGGAACCTTCCTGTTGCGAACGACATCATTGGCGTCCGCGCCAACAAGACCGGCCTGTTCGCGCTTGAAGACGTCGACATCTTCAACATCCTCTGCATCCCGCGGGCGGCCGACCTTGCGGCTCCCGAGCCGTTCAATGTCTACAGCGCCGCCGAAGTCTATTGCCTTGAGCGGCGTTCGTCCTGATCGTGGACATCCCGTCCAACATCGACACTGTTCAGGAGATGAAGGACTTCCTCGACAGCAACGCCGGTCTGCGTAGCCGTAACGCGGCGGTCTACTTCCCGCGCCTGCGCATCGCCGATCCCTTGAACCAGTTCCGGCTGCGCGACTTCGCCCCCAGCGGCACGATGGCGGGCTTGTATGCTCGCACGGATAATGACCGTGGGGTATGGAAAGCGCCGGCGGGTATCGAAGCCACGCTCCGTAATGTCAATGAACTCCGCTACGTGCTGACCGATCCCGAGAACGGGACCTTGAACCCGCTTGGCATCAACTGCCTGCGCACCTTCTCCATCATCGGCACCATCTCCTGGGGCGCCCGCACGCTGGATGGCGCGGACATACAGGCCTCCGAATGGAAATACCTTCCGGTACGGCGGTTTGCTCTATTCCTGGAAGAATCGCTGTATCGCGGGACCCAATTTGCGGTCTTCGAGCCGAACGACGAACCGCTCTGGGCACAGATTCGGCTCAACCTTGGCGCGTTCATGCAGACGTTGTTCCGTCAGGGCGCCTTCCAGGGCCAGACGCCGCGCGAGGCGTACTTCGTCAAGTGCGACAAGGAAACCACGACACAGAACGATATCAATCTGGGTATCGTGAATATCCTCGTCGGCTTTGCACCGCTAAAGCCCGCCGAGTTCGTGATCATCAAGATAAGCCAGATCGCGGGTCAGATTCAGGTTTAAGGAGTCAGCATCATGGCGCAATTCACTGTCAACGCAAATCGCTTCGATCCTTACAAGAACTTCAAGTTTCGCGTCAAGTGGGACGGGCGCTACGTGGCCGGGGTGAGCAAGGTGGGCGCGCTCAAGCGCTCGACGGAGATGGTCGAGCACCGCGAGGGCGGCGACCCGAGCACGAGCCGCAAGTCGCCGGGCCGCACCAAGTACGAGGCCGTCACCCTCGAACGGGGAGTCACGCACGATCTGGAGTTCGAACGTTGGGCGAACAAGGTCTGGAACTTCGGCGCCGGGCTCGGCGCGGAGGTCTCGTTGAAAGACTTCCGGAAGGACATCAGCATCGAGGTCTACAACGAAGCCGGCCAAAAAGTTCTCGCTTATAACCTCTTTCGCTGCTGGGTTTCGGAATACCAGTCGTTCCCCGACTTGGACGCCAACGCAACGCCATCGCGATACAAACCATCAAGCTTGAAAACGAAGGTTGGGAACGCGATTTGAGCGTACCGGAACCGAGCGAACCGACCTTCACGGAACCAGCATGAGGGCATGACGAATCCGCTTGCCACCACCATCCCTGGCGGTTACTCCGTAGATGGCGGGCACTGGCGTGAAGCCCATGTGCGCCCGCTTACGGGTGAAGACCAGTTCTTCTTAACCGAGGAGTGCGCGGGGCTGCTGCCCGCCCACTGGGTCACCGAGGCGCTGACGCGGTGCGTCACCCGGTTGGGATCGGATGAGCCAGTGAGCCGGGAGGCGATCCGCTCCCTTACGGTCGGGGACCGCGAGGCGCTGCTGTTGCACCTGCGCCGCCTGACGCGAGGGGACCGGCTGCGGTGCCTTCTCACCTGTCCTGCGCCGGAGTGCCAGGAAAAACTGGAAGTCGATGTGGACGTCGCCGACCTTCTGCTTCCTTCCTGCGGCGAGGCCTTGCAAGAGCACGAGCTTACCCTCAGGCCGGAAGACGGCGCCTCCAGCATCGTACGTTTCCGGCTCCCCACCGGAGCCGATCAGGAGGCCGCGGCCGTAACGGCACGGACAGATGCGGCCGGGGCCGCGGATCTCGTGCTCCGCCGATGCCTCCGGTCGGTCACCTCTTCCGATGGAAACCCGGTGGACAAGCCTCCCGATGCGCTCGCCGAGCTATTGCCGGATCGGATGGCCGAGCTGGACCCACAGGCCGAGATCACGTTGCACCTTGCTTGTCCGGTTTGCGGCGCCGCGTTCAGTACGATCTTCGACACGGCCAGCTATTTGATTCAGGAGTTGGAGGCCGAGGTGCGCCATCTCTATCGTGAGGTCCATCTGCTGGCTTACCACTACCACTGGAGCGCAGCGGAGATCCTCGGGATGAGCATTGGAAAGCGCCGGAAATTCCTTCGGCTGCTGGAGGAGGAGCTTATGCAGGGAGCATCGTAATGAGCAGCTTTCTCGTAAATTTGGTGCGACGCGGCGCCGGGTTGCCCGCGACAACGATCCAGGCACCGCCGCTTTCGCCGTTTGGACCGGAAATTCGCAAGCACGGAGATGGGTTGGCGGAAGCACACGTGCCCGCTCGCGGCCTCTATGTGGCGGAGGAACCCACTACCAGAAACGCCCCTAGTCAGGCTCCGTTGCGCGCGAGTCCATCAGAAGAATATAAGGAACTGCCTTCAGAGGCGCTGACAAATCACACGCCTTCCATCCAGCGCCTTTCCGGGACAGAACCCGGCACACCCATCGAACCCTCTATTGGAAAGCCGGCGGCCACCATCAGAACGCCATCGCTCGGGTCAACGCCGGCGCCACAGCGGCACGTGGTTCCCCATGGGCGAGAAGCGCAGGTGGCTCCGATGGAACCGCCGCAACGCCTGGGTCCCACAGTTCCGCCGTTTCATGCGGATCGCGAAGTCATCACCGAAATCGAGGTTGAGCGCGGCCGGCACATCCCATCGCCTGCTGCTCAGGAGATCGAACCTGTGGGCGAACCTCCACGCCACGCGAGCCGTGTAGCGGTCGATCCTCCAGTAATCATTGGGGACCTGGCAGAAAGGCAGATCTTGGCGCCGGCGGAACGATCGGTCGAACCGTCACAGGTGGGGGCACAGAAGACGCGCGAAACGGTGCTCCCCGCCCCAACGATCCGTCCGGCTCCGGCCGAATCCCACACGCTCATTCAGTTTCCGAAAACGACGCCTTCTTCCTCGCCGACACCACCCTCGCAACTGCCCATTCACGTACGGATCGGCCGAGTGGAAGTCCGCGCGACAACGGCACCAACACCGACGCCTGCCAGACCCAGCTCGCCCGCACCGCTCGGATTCGATAGCTATTACCGGGTGAGGAATTACCGGAGCTGAAGCATGGGCAACTTTCTGGCCATTGGCGGGGTGAGCGCGACGCTTCAGACGCTTTTGCGGGATCGCATGGAACTGCCTGCCGGCGTGGTCCGCACAAGTCTCCAGGTGACCGTCAGCACCCCACAGCTGGAAGACGACGCTCAGGCCGCGGAACCCACCCGGGTCAACCTATTTCTCTACCGCGCGACGGAAAACGGCGCTCTCAAAAATCAGATGATCCCCGGACAAGGCCATCCGAGCGAGTACGGTCATCCGCCGCTGAGCCTGGTTTTGCATTACATGCTGACCGCTTACGGCGCCACCGACGATAACGGCTTGGTCAATGAAACGCGCGCGCACTTCTTGTTGGGCGGCGCCATGCGCGTGTTGCACGACTATACGGTGATCACGGACGGTCTGATGACTGTGAATTCCCCGCCGACTCAGATCCTCGATTCGAATCTGCGCGGCGAGTTCGAACATATCAAGATCTGCCTGGACCCCATCAGCCTGGAAGACCTTTCCAAGGTCTGGACCGCATTGACGCGCCCCTACCGCCTTTCCGCCGCCTATACCGTGAGCGTCGTTCAAATCGAAAGCCGGCGCATCAAGACGCTTGCGGCTCCCGTACTGACGCGCCGGATTCACCTGGCCATTTCCAAGCGGCCGCAGATCTCGAACGTTTACCGTACGCCGGTGTTGCCCGGAGAACCGATCGGCGACATCAGGGCGCACGTTCTCCAAGAGCTCACCATCGAGGGCGAGAATTTTCGCGGCGCTCAGACCTGGGTCAAATTGGGTGACCTTGAGCCCATCGGCGTCCAACCGGCATCTGACCGTGAGATCTGCATCATTGTGCCGGACGACATGTATCCCGCCGATGCCGACCATCCGTTGCCGCGCCTAATTCCAGCGGCGGATCAACTCCGGCCTGGCCCGCGGACCGTCGAGGTGCAGATCCTGCGGCCGACCGAGGTCGTCGAGGGTGGGCTGGACAGGGGCGTCGTTGGCGTGGACGACCGGAGGCAAAGCTCGAACCACTTCGTATTTCTGCTTGCGCCCGAAATCTCCGGCATCAATCCACCCAGTGTCGCGGCCGGCGGCTTTGCCGGTGCGGTGCTCACGGTCACCGGCCGACGGCTGTTCCAATCGGGAGTGAAGAGCGTAGTGCTGATCGGAGACGCGTCGATTCCGGTGGAAGATCCCGGTCCCGGCGGGCCGCAGACGGATACCTCGATCCAGTTTTCGCTCATCGCTTTGGGGCTAACCACGCCGCCCACCCCTGCGGGGCTCTATCCCGTCCGGGTCATGGTCAACGGCGTTCAAAGCATGGAAAACGTGACGTTCCAGGTGACATAGCCATGGCGGAATGCATCGAGAGCGTGTCGGCGGTTACCTGGGCGGAAGCCAATCAGGCCTATCTGCGTACCGAACTGCGCCGTCTCCGGCTGCTGTTTCGGCGCAAGGTGCGGTGGCTCCGACACACTTGGCAGCAGGATCCTTTGACAAATCACCGCAGCGTCGTCATTAGCGACGCCCACGCCGACCGGTTGCTGAGTGGGATGGACGATGAAGAAAGCCGGTTCCACCAGGAAGATGCGGAATCGTGCGCGATTACGCGCGTCTTAGAAGCGGTCGAAGCCGATCTTACGAGCCGCCGCCAGGATCTTACGGAAGCAGGCGGGATACCCTCTCTGGAAGCGCTGGCGCGGTCATTCGGGCTCAGTCCATTCGAGCGCGATGCGGTTTTGCTCTGTTTCGCGGTTGACGAGGATCCGGAATTTGCCACCCTCTGCGCCTATATCCAGGATGATGTCAACGCGCGCTACGCCACCCTTCACCTGGTTCTGAGCATCCTCTGCCAGACCCGCGAGCACCGCGAGTCGGCCCGAGCGACGCTGCTTCCGTCCGCCCCGTTGCGCCGGTTCAGGCTGCTGACGTTGGGTGAGGGGAGCGCGGGTCAATCCTCACGGCCTCTGCGGATCGACGAGCGGCTCGCCGACTATGTGCGGGGCATCAACCGGCTCGATGAGAGCGCGGTGCACTTGCTGCGCCCGGCACCGCTCATGAGCACAGGAGGAGTGCATCGCACGCTCGTCGACCAACTGGTTCGATGGGCGGAGTCGGCCACCGGCCAGCCGTGGCCGCCTTTTCATCTCACGGGTCCAGCCGGCGCGGGCAAGAAGGCCATAGCCAGCGAGTTCTGCGCGCGAGCCGGATTGCAACTTTATTCCATCGACCTCAGGCATCTGCCGCCCCAGGACGCCGAGCGCCATCAGTTGCTCCACTTGATGGAACGGGAAGCCGTGCTTTCACGGTTCGCCCTGTACGTGGATACAGCGGCCTTCGATCTGGCTGACCGCCTTCTGAGCGCAGCCGCACGCGACTGGATCGAACGCTACGGCGGCGTGCTGTTTATCGGCGGGCGGGAGCGCTGGCACACCCAGCGGCAGGTGCTGCATATTCCGGTTCCAAAACTGGACGCCACCGAGCAGCGCGAGCTTTGGGCGAGATCGCTACAGGGGATCGCGAATTCGGTGGATGGGCAGATCCACGCGATCGTTCAGCAGTTCGATCTCGGACCCGCCGCCATCCCCCAAGCCGTGAGCTCCGCGGTCGCCAAGGCCCGCTCGCGTCCGGGAGATTTCATGCTCGATGCCGAGGACCTGTGGCGAGCCTGCCGCGAGCAGGTGGGATGGCAGCTCGGCAGTCTCGCGCAGCGCCTGACTCCCTGCTACACCTGGGACGACATCGTCCTGCCGGACGACCTGATGCGCCAGTTGCGCGAGATCGCGGATCAGGTGGCGGCGCGCTCGCAGGTCTATGAAAGCTGGGGTTTCGGCGCGCGGCTGCCGCGGGGGCGTGGGATCAACGCGTTGTTCTCGGGTCCGAGCGGCACCGGCAAGACGATGGCCGCCGAGATCCTGGCCAACCATCTCCAACTGGATCTCTACCGCATCGACTTGGCTGGCGTGGTGAGCAAGTACATCGGGGAAACCGAGAAAAACTTGCGCAACGTCTTCGACGCCGCCGAGCAGGCCGGCGCTATTCTCTTCTTTGATGAGGCGGACGCGCTGTTCGGCAAGCGTAGCGAAGTGAAGGACAGCCACGACCGCTACGCCAATATCGAGGTCAATTATCTCTTGCAGCGCATGGAAGACTACCGGGGGCTGGCGATCCTCTGCACCAACCGGCGCTCGGCACTCGACCGGGCGTTCCTGCGCCGTCTCCGGTTCCTGGTGGAGCTCCCGTTCCCCGATTGTGAGAACCGCCGACTGATCTGGCAAAAAGTGTTTCCGCCTGAGGCACCGCTCGCCCCCTTGGATCTGGCGGCTCTTTCCCGACTGGAGATCAGTGGCGGAAACATCCGCAACATTGCGTTGAACGCCGCGTTTCTCGCCGCCGGACAAGGGGCAAACATCCGCATGGAGCATGTGCTGCATGCGGCACGCCGGGAGTACGCCAAGATCGACAAAATGCTCACCGAGGCCGAGTTCGGAACGCACCTGAGGTTGATGAAGACATGAGTGGTGAAGCGCATATCATCGATATCGACAGCATCCTGCTGACCGGAGTCGATCGGCGAAATCCTAGCCGGTTGAGCGCGCTCATCGAAGCAGAGGTTCGGCGGGCATTGAGTGGGTCGGATTTGCGGACATCAACGGGTGTTGCCAATAGCGAGACGAGGGTTGCCGGAGAAGTGGCACGGACCGTGGTGCGATCCATTCAGGGAGGATCCGATAGTGTCTAGGCAAAGCCAAACCATGGTAAGCCAGGCGCACGCTGTACAGCCGGCAAAGCCGGGTCGCTCCGCGCCAGCGCACCGAAGCGCAAGCAACCCCAAGATGGGAAATCAAGCCGCGCAGCGACTCCTTCGGGATGGCGTGATTCAGACTAAGCTGACCGTTAATCAGCCGGGTGACAGGTTCGAGCAGGAGGCGGATCGGGTGGCGGAGCAGGTCATGCGACTACCGGATCCGACTGTCGGGACACCACCGCGGATCCAGCGCATGTGTTCCGAATGCGAGGAGGAGTTGCATCGCAAGGAAGCTAGTTCGGCTCAACCATCTCCAACGGGCATTCAGCTTCCACGCGGAGCCGGTCTCCCTCTGCCCGAATCGGTTCGAAGCTTCTTTGAGCCGCGCTATGGTCAGGACTTCGGTCACGTGCGGATTCACACCGGCAGCCACGCTGACGAGTCAGCGCAGAGCTTGAACGCCCTCGCTTATACGGCGGGATCCGACATCGTCTTCGCCAAAGGCCACTATTCCCCCGACACAGCTCACGGCAGGAAACTACTGGCGCATGAACTGACCCATGTGATTCAGCAGGGAAACAGGCGCAGCGGCGACACGATTCAGCGCGCGTGCAAGGGCGGCGTTCCCAGCACCCCTGGCTGCGTACCCGATCCAAGCATAACGCCACCTTCCACCAGGTTCCTTTTCAATGTCAACTGCGATGACTTTGCCCCGGGTCTCCCCCCCATCTTGAGTGAGGAAGCCCGGATGGATGCGTTCGCCAGAGCGATTCCTCCCACGGCGACCGTCAGGATCGTGGGCCTGGCCAGCTTTGACGGTCCGGCGGAACTGAACGAGCGCCTTTCCTGCAGCCGCGCCCAGCGTGGCCTAGCGGTGATCCGACGGTCGGCCCCTGCCGGCGTGACAATTTCCTCCGTGGACGCCACCATAGGAGGCCCCAGCACGGCAACTGATCCAAACATGCGCGCTGTGGGGGTGAATGTTTCGACTCCAGTGCCGCCACGCCCAGAACCAGAACCTAGCCGCCCCAGGCCCAATCCCACCGTAAGGGTATGGGTTAACTCGTTCATACCTCACGAGGTCATTGAGGGACCTCCTGGGTCAGATTGCTTTGCGGGCGACAAGCGTGGATTCTCGAACAACCCGAGTGCATCATCGAGAACCCATCAGTTAATCGAAGTGACTCCCGGCACTCCTCACCCAACCGTTTCCGTCAGACGCATTGGGACCACCCATGAGGTGGATTGCGACACCGGTCGAGTAATCGACTCCGATACCGAGTCACGCGCCGCGCTTACAAACTCAGCCATCATTGGCCGGCGAACGAGTGCCCAAGCAGACGTCTTTTTCTCGGCGGACGCGAGCAATCCATTGGTGACCCTCGCGCCAGCGATCAACTTGGACGCGGAGTTCCACCTCAATCTCGCGACCCGGCAATGCAGGTTTGAAATCGATCATGACGGATTCCCCGCATACGAAGCCTACATCAGCGCCGACGGAGCAGGGGGCACGACTGTCTATAACTATGACCCGAGGACGGCTGGCGAAGGCCCCAGTGCTCTTTTTCCGCCCATGGATAAAAGTGCCTTGAGGACACTCTCATTCTAGGAATGCGATGAAGCGCTTACATCCCAGCGTCGGTTCAAGCCGCGCATACATAGATTGGGTAGCGTACCCGTCACGGCAATAACTACCCACTTTAATGAGAAGACGCGATGCCATCTGAATTCCCAAGAAGCCCGAAGCTGCTGAAAGGCGCACTGGTGGTGTTTTCCTCGCAAAAGCCCGGCCCGCCGCCCACAGTCATCGTGTGTCAATACAACCCCGAGCAGCTCAGTCGCTCGCTGGCCCATCGCGCGGCGCCTCCGCCTCCCGCGTGCGCCGGAGCAATCGTGGGGCAGATGGCTGATGGTGCTGCCTCGAAGTGGAGGTTCAGCGAGTATTGGGTAGGTCGGAATAGCCGGTTTCGACAGGCGTTTTGCCAATTGCGAGATGCGAGTTGCTGGAGAAGTGGCATGGAGCGTAGTGCGATCCCTCCAGGGAGGAACCGATAATGTCTAGGGAACCTCTGAACAAGTATCAAAAATGGTTGTACAGCGTGTATACGAATCGATTGCAGACGGAGACGCGGCCGTTAAGCCCGTTTTTCATCGCTCACGGGGCCATGTTCGCCCCGT
>Ga0136622_10001382_pt1 | contig 10016 bp, 9 predicted proteins | sample AntDrymUQ4482106_2_FD_104803 | JGI IMG/M metagenome (GOLD analysis project Ga0136622, IMG submission 104803) | Polar desert sand microbial communities from Dry Valleys, Antarctica - metaG UQ448 (21.06) | ecosystem: Environmental > Terrestrial > Soil > Desert | place: Antarctica: Dry Valley...
TCCGGTCCTCGTCGATTATCAGGGCCGCATCCCGCAGCTCGCCGAACTCAGGATCATGGGTGACGAGCAGCCCGATGCCCGTCAGCGCTGTGCTAGTCATGAGGCTGGCAGGGCAATTCTCATGTCACCGCTCCGATCGCCTCGTCCAGCGCCCGCGCGACATCCGGTACCAGGAGATGTCTACCGTCTCGCACGACCTCCCGACCGTCCACCACCACGCCGGTCACATCCGCGCCGGTCGCCGCGAAGACGATCGTCTCGGCGGCGTGATCACCCGCTCCCGCGGTTCTGGGACCGTCCAACCGCACCGTCGTGAAGTCTGCCAGCGCACCTGGCTCGAGCCGACCGGCCGCTGGCCAGCCCAGCGCCGCGTGTCCAGCTGCTGTGGCCATTTCAAGCAGCTCGCGTGGGTCGAAGTGCCCACGCTCCTGTGTGGACAGTCGCTCGTCCAGCTCCACCGCGCGTGCTTCCTCGAGCAGGTCGATGACCGCGTGGCTGTCGCTGCCGAGGGACAAGGGGCTCCCAGCCGTGGCGAGCCGCCGCGCCGGGCCGATCCCGTCGGCGAGATCTCGTTCCGTCGTCGGGCACAGGCAGACCCCGGTTCCACCGGACCCCAGCAGCGCGATGTCGCCTTGAGTCAGATGGGTCCCGTGTACGGCGACGGTGCGGGGCCCGAGCGCTCCCCGGTCTGCCAGCAACTGCGTCGGAGTCATGCCGTAGGCGGCAAGGCACTGCTCGTTCTCAGCGACCTGCTCCGAAAGGTGCACGTGCAGCGGTGCTTGACGTACCCCTGCCCACTCGACGATCTGTGCGATCTGGTCGGCGGGAACTGCCCGCACTGAGTGCAGCGCGGCGCCGATCCGGGCAGTGTCCGATGTGGGCAGTGCCGCGGCCCGCTCGGCCCATGAAGCGGCTGCGCGGTCCCCGAACCGCAGCTGGGGTTCCTCCAGCGCCCGCCCGATCCCGCCGGCGAGGTAGCAGGTGTCGAGCAGGGTGATGCGAATCCCGGCCTCGGCGGCGGCCTGGATCAGCACCTCGCCCATGGCGTTGGGCTGGTCGTACGGCGATCCGCCCGGCTGGTGGTGCAGGTAGTGGAACTCACCGACGCAGGTGATCCCGGCCAGCGCCATTTCCGCATATGTCGCCCTGGCCAGCGCGAGGTGCGTGTCCGGGTCGAGTCGCCCGGCGACGGCGTACATCTGCTCGCGCCAGGTCCAGAACGTGCCCCCGCCTTGTTGGGTGCGGCCGCGCAGCGCCCGATGGAAGGCGTGCGAATGTGCGTTGGCGAAGCCAGGCAGAGTGAGTCCGCTGAGCCGCCGCGCATCGCCGGCCGGGCGGTCCGGGGTGACCGCCGTGATCCGGCCTTCGGAGACGTCGATCCGGACGTTCCGCGCCACGACGCCGGACGGCAACCACGCCTGCTCGCACCACCAGCCGTTCAACACGCGTGGCGCACCATGAGTTCGGTGAGGGCGGCGACACCGGCCAGGCAGTCGTCCAGTTCCGCGTGTTCGGCCGGGGAGTGGGACACCCCGGTCGGGTTGCGGACGAACACCATGGCGGTGGGCACACCGGCGCTGGCCAGCACACCTGCGTCGTGCCCGGCGCCGGTGGCGAGGCGGGGCGGTTCGCCGAGCAGGTCCGCTGCCCAGTCGAGTGGGCCACGTGGGAAGCTGACGAGCGGCGTCATGGACTCGGCGGTCACCGTCAACCGCACGCCGTCCCGCGCGGCCCGATCGGCGGCTTGCTGCTCGATCCCGGCCACCAGCTCGGTGAGCGTCGCCTCATCCGGCGCGCGGCTGTCCAGCCAAGCGGTCACGCCCGCTGCGATCGCGTTGGTGCCGCCCGGGTCGACGGTGACCTTCCCGAACGTCGCCAGCGCGTCAGCGAGCCGGGCCTGCTTTCGGGCGGCGAGCACGGTCATCGCGTAGCTGAGCATCGGGTCACGCCGGTCGGACAGCGCCGTCGTACCGGCGTGGTTGCCCTCGCCGAGGAAGTCGTATCGCCAGCGCCCGTGCGGCCAGATCGCAGTAGCGAGCCCGATGGGGTTGTTCAGGTCGACGAGCGCCCGCCCCTGCTCGACGTGCAGTTCGACGAACACGCCGATCCGTCGCAGCGCCTCGGGGTCGGCGCCTACCTGCTCGGGATCGTGGCCTTGCGCGTGCATCGCCTCGGCTAGGCGGGTGCCGTCGGAATCCGCCAGGGCGAGCGTGCGGGCAGGGTCGGCCGCGCCAATCGACAGCCGCGAGCCGAGGCAGGCCACACCGAAGCGGGCGCCCTCCTCGTCGACGAACGCAACCACCGCGATCGGTTGGGCCGGCGTGGACCCGCGAGCCAGGAGTGCGTCGATCGCGGCGAACGCGGAGACGATGCCGAGCGGGCCGTCGTACGCGCCCCCGCCGGGGACGGAGTCCAGATGGCTGCCGGTGACAAACGCGTCGGGCCCGGGGCCTCCGAGCCAGGCCCACAGGTTTCCGTTGCGGTCGGTTTCGACGTCCATGCCACGGGTGTGCGCCTCGGCGCGGAACCACTCCCGGCAGGCCATGTCCGCCGACGTCCAGGCGAAGCGTCGATAGCCGCCGCGGGGCAGCCGTCCGACCGGAAGCAGGTCGTCCCACATGGACTGGAAGCTCATGCGCGCATCGGGATGTGGACGCCGCGCTCGTCGGCAACCTCGTCGGCCCGGTCGTAGCCGGCGTCGACGTGCCGGATGACACCCATCCCTGGGTCGTTCGTGAGCACTCGCTCGATCTTCTCGCCGGCGAGTGCGGTGCCGTCGGCGACGCAGACCTGACCGGCGTGGATGGATCGGCCGATGCCGACACCCCCGCCGTGATGGATGGACACCCACGACGCGCCGCTGGCGACGTTCAGCATGGCGTTGAGCAGCGGCCAGTCGGCGATCGCGTCGGAGCCGTCGGCCATGCCTTCGGTCTCCCGGTACGGCGACGCGACCGAACCGCAGTCCAGGTGGTCCCGTCCGATCACGACGGGTGCCTTGAGTTCACCGGAGGCGACCATGTCGTTGAATCGCGCGCCGGCCTTGTCCCGCTCGCCGTAGCCGAGCCAGCAGATCCGGGCCGGCAGCCCCTGGAAAGCGACCCGCTCTCCGGCCAGCTCGATCCACCGGGCCAGCGCCTCGTTCTCCGGGAACAGCTCCAGGATCGCCCGGTCGGTGGCGGCGATGTCGGCCGGGTCACCGGACAGTGCCGCCCACCGGAACGGTCCCCTGCCCTCGCAGAACAACGGACGGATGTAGGCCGGCACGAAGCCCGGAAAGCTGAACGCGCGATCGTACCCGCCGAGGGCCGCCTCACCCCGGATCGAGTTGCCGTAGTCGAAGACCTCCGCGCCGGCGTCCTGAAAGCCGACCATGGCCTCCACGTGCTTGACCATCGATGCGCGGGCGCGATCGGTGAACTCCTCCGGCTTCTTGGCTGCGTAGTCGTCGGCGTCGGGCAGGTCGACATCTTCAGGTATGTAGGACAGCGGATCGTGCGCCGAGGTCTGGTCGGTGACGATGTCTATCGGCACACCCATCCGGAGCAGCCGTGGGACCAGGACCGCGGCGTTGCCGACGAGCCCGACGGACAGGGCCCGCCGATCCTCTTTCGCCGACACCGCTTGGGCAACGGCATCGTCCACAGTGGACGCGACGGTGTCGAGGTAGCGCCCCTCAACCCTTCGCCGCAGCCGGACCGGGTCGATGTCGATGACGATGACCGCGCCGCCGTTCATGGTGACGGCGAGCGGCTGCGCTCCGCCCATCCCGCCGCAGCCGGCGGTCAGGGTCAGTGTCCCGGCGAGCGTCCCGTTGAACCGCTTCGCCGCGACGGCGGCAAACGTCTCGTACGTTCCCTGCAGGATCCCCTGCGTCCCGATGTAGATCCAGGAACCGGCGGTCATCTGACCGTACATCGTCAGCCCGGCCTGCTCCAGCCGGCGGAACTCCGGCCAGTTGGCCCAGTCCGGCACCAGGTTGGAGTTCGCGATCAGCACCCTCGGCGCCCACGCGTGCGTGAGGAACACCCCGACCGGCTTGCCGGACTGCACCAGCAGTGTCTCTTCCGGCCCGAGCGCGGTCAGCGACCGGACGATGGCGTCGTACGCCGACCAGCTCCGCGCGGCCCGGCCGGTGCCGCCGTAGACGACGAGGTCGTCGGGTCGTTCGGCGACGTCGGGGTCGAGGTTGTTCTCCAGCATCCGCAGCGCGGCCTCCTGCGGCCAACCCTGGCAGCGCAGGTCGGTGCCACGTGCGGCGCGGACGGTTCGCGGTTCGGACATGGGACCCCCTTCAGGCCAGCGGGCCGGTGACGGACTCGGCTGCGGTCAGCAGCCTCCGATCGGCGACGGCCGCGACGGCAGCGTCGATCTCCGGCGCCAGCCAGCGATCCGGGCCGACGGTCGGAACGCTTTGCCGGAGCGCGGCGACGACCGCGCGAGCCGCCGGGCCGGGCACGAGCGGGGATCGCAGGTCCAGGGCTCGGGCGGCGGTGAGCAGCTCGATCGCCAGCACCTGCCGCAGCCCGTCGATCGCCTTGTGCAGCTTGCGGCCGGCCGACCAGCCCATCGAGACGTGGTCCTCCTGCATCGCCGACGTCGGTATCGAGTCGACAGACGCGGGTACGGCGAGCCGCTTGAGCTCGCTCACGATCGCGGCCTGGGTGTAGTGGGCGATCATGTGGCCGGAGTCGACGCCGGGATCGTGCGCCAGGAAAGGCGGCAGGCCGTGGGAACGGTGTACGTCGAGCATCCGGTCGGTGCGGCGCTCGGAGATGCTCGCCACGTCGGCGGTGGCGATGGCGAGGAAGTCCAGCACGTAGCCGACCGGAGCGCCGTGGAAGTTGCCGTTGGACTCGACCCGGCCGTCGGGCAGTACCGCCGGGTTGTCGATGACGCTGTCGAGTTCGTTGGCGGCCACTGAGAGCGCATACGCCACGGTGTCCCGCGCGGCGCCCGCCACCTGCGGGGCGCAGCGCAGAGAGTACGCGTCCTGCACCAGGGTGCAGTCCGGCCCGCGGTGGCTTTCCATGATCGGGGAGTCGGCGAGGAGCTTGCGCATGTTCGCCGCGGCCGTCTGCTGGCCTGGTTGTGAGCGCAGCGCAAGCAGGTCGGCGGCGAAGACCCGGTCGGTGCCGAGCAGTGCCTCGACGCTCATCGCAGCGCAGACGTCTGCCACCTGCAGCAGTTCGGCCAGGTCGTGGCAGGCCAGCAGCAGCATGCCGAGCATGCCGTCGGTGCCGTTGATGAGCGCCAGTCCCTCCTTGGCTGCCAACTCGACCGGTGAGATTCCGGCGGCGGCCAGGGCAGCGGCCGCGGTTTGCCGTACCCCCTCGCAGTCGCGGACCTCTCCCTCGCCCATCAGAGCGAGCGCGACATGGGACAGCGGGGCGAGGTCGCCGGAGCAGCCCAGCGATCCGTACTCGCGGACGACCGGCGTGATGCCGGCGTTGATCAGCGCTGCCAACGTCCGGGCGGTCTGCGGGTGGATGCCGGTTCGCCCCGTGGCCAGGGTGCGCAACCGCAGCACCATGAGCGCGCGCACAACCGCCCGTTCGACATCGTCGCCGGAGCTCGCGGCGTGCGAACGGATCAGGGAGCGCTGCAGCGCCGCCCGCAGTTCGGCCGGGATGTGCCGGTTCGCCAGAGCGCCGAACCCGGTGGAAACGCCGTACGCCGGGGTGCTGCTGGCAGCGAGCGCCTCGATGTGTGTGCGCGACTCGGTCATGGCGGCGACCGCCTCGTCGGTGAGTCTCACCTGGACGCCGTGCCGGGCGACCGCGACGACGTCCGCGGGCTGCAAGGGGGCCAGGCCGACGGCGACTGGTGTCACGGAGCCGCCGGCGACTGGTGTCACGGAGCCGCCGGCGACTGGTGTCACGGAGCCGCCGGCGACTGACGTCATGGCGCACATCGAACCACCCCGGCCCGGCAGAATGGCAGCGTGCCGGACGACTTCGTCATTGCGCGCAACCCCGACGCGGACTCCACGTTGCCGTATCTGCTGCGAATCCCGCTGGGGCCGCGTGGCGTCGTACTCAAGGCTCGCGAGATGTGGCCGCGCACGAGCAAGGTCTACTGCCATCGCGCCGACGGCTGGCCAGCGGACGCGGAGATCGTCGAGCGGGTCCCGACCCGGTCCTGCGTACGGCGGGGTCCGGCGATCGACCTGGTTTTGGATCGGGCTCGGGAGAACCGCTCGCAGCTGGTGTTCACGATGCTCAAGGGCGGCCGGGAGGCGGTGTTCTGGCAGACCGCGCGAACAACGAAGCAGGCTCGGCCGCGAGTTGCGGTTCCCACGGGACGTGCGCAGGGACTGCTGCGGCCGAGGATCCTGGTGGACACGGCGGAGAAGTATGCCTATCGCTTCAGCCGGCAGCAGGCGGAGGTCGTCGCCCGTCGGCTGCCCGCCGGCGACTACGGAATCGAAGTGGACGGCGTCGTGGTGGCGTGCGTCGAACGCAAGAGCCTGCCCGACCTTGCCGGCAGCCTCACCAGCGGCCGGCTGGGCTATGCCTTGGCCGACCTGGCGACGCTGCCCCGGGCGGCGCTCGTCGTGGAGGATCGGTACTCCCGCGTATTCGGGTTGGAGCACGTCCGGCCGTCCGTGGTCGCGGACGGCCTGGCGGAGGCACAGGTCCGCTGGCCGACGGTCCCGATCGTGTTCTGTGAGACGCGGGCGCTGGCCGAGGACTGGACGTACCGGTTCTTGGCGGCGGCGTACGTCGAACTGTCCCAGCAGCATCAGACGGTCGGTCTCGAGCAGACCCTGATCTCGGCGGGAGAACTGCTCGCCCGGCCGCCGACTACTGCCGAGATTCGAATCTGGGCGCTGGACATGGGGCTTCCGGTATCTGACCGCGGGCGGCTGCGCCCGGAGATCGTGGTCGCCTACGAGGCGGCGCACCGGCCGTCAGAGGACGCGGGACTCGCCGATCGCTAGGTCCCAGAGGTCCTCGGCTGGCCTGCCGGCGCTGTGCCAGGCCGCACGAGCCAGCCGGGCCGGCTCGGCCATCGGTTCCTGGCTCAGTACAAATGCTCCCCAGTGCATCCAGGCCATCCGATTGGCACCGACGTCGAGCGTGGCCTGCACCGCCTCGGCGGGATCCATGTGTGCGCTGCCCATGAACCAGCGCGGCGCATACGCGCCGATCGGCATCATCGCCAGCTCGATTCCGGGATGCCTTTCGCCGATCGCGGCGAACCGATCGCCGTACCCGGAGTCGCCGGCGAAATACAGGAGGGGGCCGCGCGGAGCTTGAATGATCCAGCCGCCCCACAGCGTGCGATTGAGGTCTCGCAGCCCGCGTCGGCTCCAGTGGTGCGCCGGGACGAACTCGAACCGGACATCGCCGACGGTCGCCTGCTCCCACCAGTCGAGCTCGGTGACGGAGGTGAAGCCGCGCCGGGTGAACCAGGGAGCGAGCGCCGCCGGCACCAGCATCGGGGTGCTGCGAGGCAGCCGCTTGATGGTCGGGCTGTCGAGGTGGTCGTAGTGGTTGTGGCTGATCAGGACGGCATCGACCGGAGGGAGCTGATCCCAGTCGATCCCCGTCGGCGTGAGTCGCCGGATCCGGCCAGGAATCGACTCCGACCAGACCGGGTCGGCGAGCACGCTCAGGCCGCCGGTCCGGATCACATAGCTGGCGTGCCCGACCCAGGTGACGCTCGTCTGGTTCGGGGTCAGCTCGGGAAGCTGCTGGGTCACCCGCAGAACCTGGCCGACCTCCCGGGCCGGATTTTCGCGACCGCGGAATCCGCCCTCGCGGGACAGCCTGAGGAACTCACCCGGACCCGGCAGCGGCTGGGTCATCCGGTCGGCGAAGCTGCCTGGCCAGGTGCGCGAGGTCATGATGGACAGCATGTCCGACCGAGAGCAGCCGCAACCTTCCGACCGCAACGACCGGCAACCCGTACTTCCGCGCCTGACCCGGGACGAGACCGGCGAGGCATGGGGCGAGCGACGGGACGAGGACGGCGGCGAGGACGAGCGCTACCTCCGGGAGCGCCCGCCCCATCACGGTGGCTGAGTCGCCGCCCCGCGTCCGGCGGAGCGATCCTCGCGAGTCAGATTGTCTTCTCCGACGCCTGCGGTGCGACCCGCTGCTGCGCGGCTAGCAGGTCCCGGATCTCCGCGAGGAGCTCGACGTCGGTCGGCGCCGCCTGGCCGGCCTCCTCGCCGCGTTGGCGCCGCTCCTGAATCCTGCGGATCGGCACGACGACGACGAGGTAGATCACCGCGGCAGTCAGGATGAACGCGATGAGTGCGGAGATGAACGATCCGTAGTCGAAGGACTCACCGTTGATCGTGAACGTCCCGCCGACACCGCCACCGCCGGTGACCATCGCGATGAGCGGCGTCAAGAGGGCCGCGGTGAACGCTGCGACTACGGCCGCGAATGCGACGCCGATGACGACGGCAACGGCGAGGTCGACGACGTTTCCTCGCAGCAGGAAGTCCTTGAATCCCTTCAGCATGATGCCTCCACAGTGGCTGACGGACGGATCTGGGCCCGTCATGGCGGCGCCAGCGTAGCGGCGATCGACTGGGTGTAGGCGGCCGCCACCAGCTTGAGCGCGGTGGTGCTGGGCACCGCAACGACGATGATGCCGCCCTCCGGGACCACCGTGTCCTGCTCTGCCGGAACGGCCAGCACCAGGGCGTAGGCCGCAACCAGCGTGCTCTGCTCGCTCTGCGCGTCGATGCCGGTGCTGACCGCGTAGAGGTCGATTCGGTCGCCGGTACGTAGCAGCGCCCCCACGCCGGCGTCGGTGAGCCGGACGGGGACGGCGCGCAGGCCTGGTTCGAGCGCTTGGACGAGCCCTGGGCCGAGCAGACGAACGTCAGTGACCGCCTCGCCGGCTCGGATAGCGCCGGCCAGCAGCCGTCCGGCCGGGTCATCCGCCGGAGTAAGCGTTCCGTCCGGAACGAGCCGGATGGGCCAGGCTCGAGCTGCGACGTCTCCGGCGCCGAGAACGGTTCCGGCTGCCAGCTCCCGGCTGGCCACGAGCACCTCGACGGTCGGTTCAGCCAGCTCGTCGCGGCCCTCTTCGGTGGCAGCCAGTACGGCGGCCGTGGCCAACAGACCGAGCGCCAGCAGCCGACGACCCCAGCGCACCCACCGCCACGCCGTCAGCCGGATCCGGTCGATCTGCCGCATCGGTGTCCTCCGCCCGCCGTCAGATGTGACAGATCGACGCTAGGACCAGATGCGGGCTTCACCCGGCGGTTATCAGCAGCTGTGGAGAACGCGGGTCACCTGTGGAGACAGCCGCTCCAGGCTAGGAAGCCGCTGCCGCTGGCTTGCGCTTCGCGCCCGAGGACGAGTCGCTCCCGGCCTTCGAAGGCGAAGTCGTTGTCGTGTTGGACTCGCCAGCGGACTTCGTTGACTTAGCGCTCGCGGCATTGTCGGACGAAGCCTTCGGGTCCGACTTGGACTGCGCGGAGTCTTGGGTCCCACTCTTGCTGTCGCCGTTCTTGCCGTCGCCGTTCTTGCTGGTCTCCCGGCTGTCGTTGCGGTAGAAGCCAGAACCCTTGAAGACGACTCCGATTGAGCCCCACACCTTGCGCAGGCGTCCCGAGCACTCCGGGCACTCGGTCAACGCGCTGTCGGAGAATGTCTGGACGGTGTCGAACTCGTGGCCGCAATCCGCGACCGTGCAGGCGTACTGGTACGTCGGCACGCGGGTCCTCCTGATGGCCTACTGACTGCTCGCGCGGTAGCACGCAGCGATGCTGGCACTCTGCCTGTGTGACTGCTAACAGTGTGCCATGCGCCGGCCATTCCCTGGCTAGTTGTCGCTGGCCGCTGTTTCAGTCCTCTTCGTCGTCGGGGTCGGGTGGATCGGGGGGTGGTTGGGGTGGCTGGTCTGGCCATAGGGCTGCGGTCAGGGGTGGGTGGTGGTCGGCGGGTCGGGGATCGGTGGAGTGTCGTTGCCCGGTGGGGCTGGTCCAGAGCAGGCTGGCCTCCCAGCGTTGCCGGACCTTCCAGTGGGTGTGGGTCTTGTGCCCGGCA
>Ga0136622_10001384_pt1 | contig 10015 bp, 10 predicted proteins | sample AntDrymUQ4482106_2_FD_104803 | JGI IMG/M metagenome (GOLD analysis project Ga0136622, IMG submission 104803) | Polar desert sand microbial communities from Dry Valleys, Antarctica - metaG UQ448 (21.06) | ecosystem: Environmental > Terrestrial > Soil > Desert | place: Antarctica: Dry Valley...
CCTGGTCGGGCGCCGACCGCTTGGTCGCCCGCCCGCTCATCGTGGTGCCGGTGCTGGTGGCGGCGGGCGCGTTCGGCCTGGCCGGGGCCGGCGGCGGCCCCGCACCGCCCCTCCTGCTTGGCGCAGGGGTCCTGCTCGCGGTGGGCCTGCTCCTGGCCGCCATCGCCACCAGCGATCTCGGCCTGTTCCGGAGCCGGTTGTCGGTGGCGGACGGTGCCCTGCGCCTGTGCCACAGCTTCGGCCTGGGTCGCCGCCGGGTGAGCCCAGCAGAACGGGTGGAGATCGGCTCGGCCTACGTGCGGGAGTCCGCCAGCTCCGGCGGGGACGGCTACCAGGGTTCGGACTACGTGGAGTTCGACGCCGGTGCGTACCTGCGGGTCCACGGCAACGGCAGGTCGATCACAGTGCGCTGCCGCAACGGCGGCGAGCTCCGTAAGTGCTGGGCCGGTTGGGAGAAGGGCCGCCGCCCCGCCGCTGGGACATCACCCTGACAACCTCGGACTTCGTCGCACTCCAGTACGCCCTCACCGAGATCAGCCCCCTGAACCTCCGAATCGCGGCTGTGTCGGGTGTCACGGGGTGAGCGCGGCCGACGGAGGGCGCGGCCGGCGTGTCGTGTGGATCTTGAGGGGGTGATGGGTGGAGCATCGGCGGTGTTGATCACAACTCCGTCGAAAGAGTGTGCCGCCGATGCTCCGGGGTCTGACCCTACCCGCCACGTTGTCGCGTGTGCTGGATCCGTTCCGGTCGTGTTTCACCGCGCCGACCTTCGAGGTGTTCACTGCGCTGGTGGCCGGGTTGATAGCCCAGCCGGTGTCCCGGACGGTGTGCGGGATGCTCACCGGGGCGGGTCTGGCCCGGGTCTGGCAGCACTGCCGGGCACATCGGTTCTTCTCCGCGGCACGGTGGTGCCCGCGGCAGCTCGGGCTGGGGATGGCCGAGCTGATCGTCACTCACCTGGTGGCGCCGGGCGCACCGATCACGGTCGCGATCGATGACACCCTGTTTCGCCGCCGCGGCAAGAAGGTGCACGGTGTCGGCTGGTTCCACGACGGGTCGGCGGCCGGGGGAGTCAAGTTGGGATTCGGCAACAACTGGGTGGTCGCGGCGATCATCGTGACACTGCCGTGCCTGTCGCGGCCGGTCGCGCTGCCGGTGCTGGGCGCCCTGGCGGTCAAGGGCGGTGACCGGTCGAAACCGGACCTGGCCCGGGACCTGGTCGACGCGCTCGCCGAGGGGTTCGCCGATCGCGCGATCCACGTGGTGGGTGATGCGGCCTACGGGTGCGGCGCGTTCGCCGGGCTGGGCTCCGACATGACCATGACCACCCGGGCCCGGTCGAACGCGGTGTTCTGCGAGCCCGCGCCACCTAGGACCGGGAAGCGTGGCCGGCCCCGCCTGAAGGGCCAGCGGATCGGCACCCCGGCCGAGATCGCCCGCTCCGCGTCCTGGAGAACCGTCTCGGTGTGCCGTTACGGCACCACCGCCACCGCCCAGATCACCGAGCGCAGCTGCCTGTGGTACGGCACCTGGCGCACCGACCCCGTCCGTGTCATCCTGCTGCGCGACACCCGCCGCACGAGCCCCAAGACCAGCGGCTACGACATCGCGCTGGTCACCACAGACCTCACCGCCACCGCGCAGGAGATCATCGCCCGCTACGCGGCCCGGTGGAGCATCGAGGTCACGTTCTTCGACGTCAAGAACCTCCTCGGGGTCGGACAAGCCCGCAACCGGGTCCCCAAGGCCGTGCAGCGGACCGTCCCCTTCGGACTGTTATGCCACAGCCTGCTCATCATCTGGTACGCCCGCCACGGCCACGCCACCACCGACGTCGCACACCGCCGCACGTCCGCACCGTGGTACCGGTCGAAGACCGGACCCTCCACTCTGGACATGCTCACCAGCCTCCGCCGCCAGATCATCGCCGCCCGATTTCTCCCGTCATCCCCCCGACCAGCCACCACCGAAGAAATCCTGGAAGTCCAGCAAGCCTGGGCACTCGCCGCCGCATAACTGCAAAAGTCGAGCGATGTAAAAAAGTTTAATAAATTGTATCTAGCGGCAGGCTGCGGTGCTCTATAGTTAGCAGACAAAGATCTGCCGATGATCTACAAGGAGGAAGTCATGAGGATTGAGCAACGCGGGTGTCTCGACGATCCACGTGAGCTGTGGGACAGAAAGATCTGTCTTCTCCCCGTCTCGAAGAATGTCCGCGGCGACCTGCGGCTGATGGACCTGGAGCTACAGACCTGCGACGAGGAAGACTGTCGAACACTCAAGACCGACCACGTACTCAAGGTCGAGGTCGTGGCGCACCAGCCGTGCGATTCCAACGCCTCAGGACTGCTCGACGGCGTCTTCATCGTGCGTCGGCTGATCACTGCGTTCGTCAACGGCAGCGGCGAGAACCGCGGGCTGCACACCGGTGCTTTTGACTGGGTCGGCGGTGGGGCACGGGTGCGCGGCACACTGTCCGGGACAACGAACGCCGGCACCCATCGTGCGCCGGTGTTCGATCCCTGCCAGGAATGTCACGCACCCGGGTACATGGAGGGTCGGCTGTGCGGCCACATCGTCAAGGCTGAGGATGAGCGGCTTCGTGGCTGTCGGGTCGCGGCATCATATCGGCTCCGCTTCGACCCGAGCGAGGGCGCGATCGACACCGCCATCACCGGCACCATCGAGGGCCTCATCGTCTGCCCGTGCGAGAAGACCAGGTGCCTGGATCTGACCGGCTTCCCTGCGATGGCGCACCCCAATCCCTGGACCGTCGGCGCATACATCTTCCTGGTGCACGACTTCAGCGGGGCGCCGACCGCGACCGCCGATGTGGTGACGTGGGGGGCGTTCACCGGGCTCAACGCTGGGTTCGAGACTCGGATCACGCTTGCGTCGCCGGCCGACACCGTCGACATCACGCTCGTGCACTTCTCGGCGCCCGCGACGGTCATAGCGCTCGATGGTGCCGGCACTGTCGTCGACACCGAGACAATGACCGCCGCCGGCGGCACCGCCGAGACGCTTCACCTCAGCGGCGCTGGCATCGAGGCGCTGGTTGTGCAAGCACCGCAGAACGAGACGTTAATCCTGGAAATCTGCACGCCCTAGCATCCGAGACTGGGTTCAGTGGGTACAGCCGGACGGGCACCCCGAGAAGTTCCATCGAAGAAGAAGGATCGACGACCGGGGCGTCAGCACCCTCCCGTCAACCCCGGTTCACGAGCGACGCGACTCACGCAGAGCGCAAGAGTCGAGGATCTGTTCAACAGACTTTATCCTGCATTTTCGAACCGAAAAGAGGCCCCAGTGCCGCTTCTCCCTGGCCGAACGCTGTCAACACCGATCAGCCGCACATACAACGTTTACATCCCTGACAACCCGGTCCAGACGACCGTACCTGCCATCTTCGTGTTCCACGGCGGTGGCCAAGATGCCCAGACTATCGCCCGCCGCTGGGGTATCGACACGGCTAACCCAGCTAATCCGCCGCCGTCCCCGCTGGATGGCTACTTGCTGGTCTTCCCGGAAGCAGACCCGCGGCTCAGCGATGAGTGGGTTCACTTCCAAAAAAAGGACAGCGCGTTCCCGACGTACGACCTTTTGTTCGTCGATCAGCTCCTCGCGGAAATCCTCGCCACCACGTATACCACCGGCAATCCGTCGGTGCCCTGCGTAACCGTCGACCCTGCCCTCGTCTACACAGCTGGCTTCTCCAACGGTGCAGCCTTGTGCTGGCAGCTCATGAACTCCAATCTCGTGTCGCGCTTTAAGGGGTTCGCCGCCGTCGGTAAGGCACTCGATCCCGAGAAGGCCCTGCACTACAGACAACAACTAGGAGCCGTCCCACCCGACCCGGTACCGGCCATATACGTGCATGGCACCGCCGATTTCGGGTTCCGCTCGCCGATGACCCTGCAGGAGGTTCCGCTTGATACCACGCTACCGGCGAACACCGTTCGGGAGATGCTGACGCGCAACGGCATCCCCCTCGACGTTCCGTCCGTGACAACGCTCGTCCCCGGCAGTGGGAACACCACCGAGGTCGTCATTCAGCTGTTCCAGGGGGGAGCCCAGGAGTTCGAATATGTCACCGTGGTGGGCGGCGGCCATAACTGGCCCACACCGACGACAGTGGGTAACCCCCCGGTCGCCACGCATTTCGACGCGACCGCGGAAATCGTGAGGTTCTGGGGGCTGTGAACGCTAGTAGTACGGCAAGCGCACCGCCACCATGTCCCATCCACCGATACCTACCAGGGAGAATCATCATGGCCACGTTCGGGGTCGAGGCGATCCGTCACTTTGGCAACGCCCGCGCCAACAACATCAGCACCACCGCAGACCCAGGGCCACGTCAAGATCGCTCTATGCTGTCGGCTTGTAGCGGAAAGTAGTTGGTGATAGAAGGTCACGCTCGGTGAAACCCTACTCTGAGCAGGGTCTTCAGGCACCGAACTCATCCCACAGCCTGTCACCCACTGCGATGAGTCCAATACAACTAGTGATCTTGACGTGGCCCTGGCCGCAGACCTGACCTACACCTTTAACCGCAGCAATGGGTTCGACCGCGAACTTCGCAATGCCGGGCACGCCCGGTCGTTCTACTTCTCCGACCAGAGCTGTTGGTCGAACGATCTCAAGGACACCGGCTTCGGGGGTGACGACCGGAACTTCGCCGACAAGGTCGATCTGTTCTGGATCGAGACCCACGGCAGCCAGAACTCCAGCGGCCAGGCCTCGCTGCTCTACGACACCCCGCGCAACGACTGGCGAGGGGTCTCCAGCGGGTGGCAGCTCGGCGAGGACTTCAACGCCGAGTGGGTTATGGCGTACTCGTGCAAGACCGCCCAACTTCCGGGCATCGCGAACTGGTGGAATGTTTTCCAGGGTCTCCATCTCTACTGCGGCGCCTGGGAGAACATGTACGACGGGATCACCACCGACGAATGCGGCGAGGACGTCGGCGACAACCTCACCGATGGGGACACCGTTTCCGAGTCCTGGATCGACGGAGTGTCGGACTGGTGGGTGGACAACCATCCCATTGTCGTCGGGCCGGGCACCTCGGCCGCCTGGAACGGCGGCAACATCCAGTGGCATCTCACCGCGATCAACATCGATCACCTGTGGGGCCACGGCTCCGTATCGTCCGATCTTGCTCCGGCTCAGCAGGGCTGCATGGTGTGGCGCTGGGCCGAGGGCTGACCGCATTTCACCCCTTGCGAGAAGGGAATACGACATGACCATCCCACGCTATGCCGCCGAGCTCTCCGAGCGGCTGACCGCGATGAGCGACAAGCCGCCCACCCACGTTGACGTGGTCGAACTGGTACCGCCCACGCGGGACCAGGTTCGCCAGCGCGTCGAGCAGACGCTGCGGACCACGGCCGAGGCAGCTGGGCTGGACCTGGCAGGCATGAAGACCGCCGAGACCGATGCGCGCATCGTCACCAGGTTGACGGACGGCAGCCGCGCCGTCGGGTTCACCGCCTCCGGTGCGGTCGCCGTCAAGGTGAACATGGAGCCGTTCGCCCATCTGTTCGATGCCGACCCCGGCGGCGATCGCCTGACCGACCTGGCGCGGATCGCCGCCGACGAGCAGGGTTTTTCGACGCTCGTGCCAGGTGACGACGAGCTCAGGTTCGAGCGGCTGTGGCGGGTGAAAGCCGCCGGTGCGGATCGTGAAGGTCGACACAATGATCCGGTGCTGTGCCGAGCAGTGGGAGCGTTTCGCCACGTCACCCGAGGTCTGCCGGTCTACGGCCGGGCGTCGGCGACCGTCGAGCTGGCGGCCGGGGGCCGGCTGGCGTCGCTGAGCACCTCGCTCCGTCGACGCGCCGAGGACGGCAGCGGGAAGACGATCGCGACGGTCCCGGTCCGGCCGGCAGGCGACGCCGCCCAGGACGTGGCCACCCGCATGGTGACCGCCTTCGGGAACCCCGCGGAGCTGCGTGGCGCGCGGGTGGAGCCAGAGTTCTTCCGGTTCGGGTACTTAAGCCTCGGGCGTCGCCGTCCGCAGTCATTGCTGGCGCCGGTCTACATCGCCTCGCTGGCCGTGATCGGCGAGCACGAGACCTCGGCGCATCTGATCGTGGCGTCCGCGAGCGTCGAGGCGTTCCTGAGGATTCGCGGCGGTGGGGCGTCCACGAGCACGGACCGCTTAGCAGCGCCCGGGGGGCCGGTGCAGCAACCACAGCCCGCTTGACGTGCGATACTCGCCCCCTGCTGGCCTCCGTCTTTCACGGGGGTGACGACACGCCGGGGCTGAACTCGGACAAAATGGGTCGAGGTGCACCTGATGATGACCGGCCCCGCTCCTTCAGGGATGGGCAGGCCTTCGTGGTGGAGCGAATGACGGGAATCGAACCCGCGTATTCAGCTTGGGAACCAGGTTGTCACAGCCCGGTAGAGGGTCTGACCTGGGCCCCGACCCGGCCGCTGTGTGCCGTCGGTGACCGCTGTTGACCGGTGGCAATGGCCCGTGAATGGCCCGTCGCCGGCCGCTGCCCGTCGTTGTCCGCGGCGGTGACTGTCCCGTGCTGATCGGTGCCTGGCCCGGTGGTGCCTTTCTGGTGCTTCCCATCCCGGTCTTTGATCTTGTCCGTGCTGGTGCTCGTGTTGGGTCGAACCCGGAGATTGCGCCCAGCGACGGGGTCGGCCGGGCCTTCTTCCTGTCGAAGTCTTTCCGCGAGTGCCATGATTGCAGCAGCGTGCGGGGGGCGGGCTCCGGCTGCTCACCGCACGAGCCCTGGTCCACAGCGGGAGGTACATCCAGTGTCTACATCTCCGATTCCGCCTGGCGGTGGCCGGACGTTCGGCCCCGGCATGCGGGCCAAGATCGAGTTCGGCCAAAGTGACGACTTCGCGATGTTCGAGTCCGCGCTCCCGCCTACATGGGACGGCCCACCGCCCCACGTCCACCGCATCTACGACGAAGCGTTCTACGTGCTTGACGGGAACGTCGTGTTCACGATCGACGGCACGACCACCGATTGCCCGGCCGGGTCGGTCGTCTTCGTTCCGCGCGGCGCGACACATGGATTCGGCAACCCCGCACCGCGGCCAGCCAGAATCCTCGTGATCACGAGCCCAGGCGCGATGCAACTGGTCGAGAGCCTCAACGACCTCGCGGTTCAAGGAGGGGTGCCCGACGTTGAGGCGATGGCAGCCCTGTTTGCCGCGCATCAGAGCGAGATCAGCGCGCCCGCCGCCAGGTGAAAGCTGGAGATCGACAAGATCTTCTGGGAGACCAAGGCCGCTGCCTGATCCGGGCGCTGTCGACGGCGCTGACCTGCGAGAACCCCACTCGTAGGTCAGCGTCGTTTCTCACTGTTGGGTGGCGTTTCACGGCCCACAGACGGCCCGGACGGCCCAGGGACGGCCCAGGTCTGGGTAGACGCGCTGGGGTGCTAGTCGTTTCGCGCTGCCGGTGGACGTCCTTACGAACGATTGACGAACGGCGGGACCACCGGCTCCTCGCCCACGACGGGTCCGTGTGGCTTCCCGGCGACCTGGCGTAGCCCAACCGCGCGCCACCCCGGGCGCAGCATCCCGCCCGCCGCCGCCGATCCAGCCACACCTGCGCCCGGGGTGGCGTGTGGTAGCCCTCTGGGCAGAGCTGGACGAGGTCGGCCGGCGGTGGCGTCAATGGCTGCCCCCGGGCCGCCGCGCGGTCGGGCGATGCCAGGCCGACGGGATGACGCACGAGCCCAGGGTGGTCAAGATCGACGGGGTCGAGAGGCAGCGAAAAGGCAGCAACGACCGGCAGTACACCGCCGTACAGTGTGGCACGGGGTGGCACGTCGACCAGCGCGGATGACCTTGCGAGGCAGCAGGATGACACCCGGACGCGCGTTCACACCGAAGCGCTCCCAGGCGCGCTGCCGGGCTTGTACCTCGGCCATCGGTTGTAGCCGATCGCAGGATCGTGCGACCGAAGACGCCGGATGAAGTCGACCTCGACGAGCGACAGTTCAGATCGTGTGGCCGTCTCCGACTCCCACAGGATCTCCTTGCGGATCGTGAAGTCGCGCTGCTGGTCGCGGGTGAAGTCGCACTCGATCAGCCGGCTGTCGGCACTGCCGAAGTAATTGAGCGTGTCCGTCCGGTCCTGCCCGACGTAGATCTTCCCGTTCGGATAGGTGATCTTGTACACGACCATCACCCGTGCATTCCAGCATGGCCACGGGCACGATCGGTACAGATCGGGTACAGATCCCGGCCGATCCTCCCCGTCACAGACCAGTAGCACTCAACGGCAGGTCAGCGCGCCGCGAGCCGCGTCCGCCGTGGTCAGACGCAGTTCACGAACAACCGCAGGGCCCTCGCCGGGCGGCAGGCCTCCGGGATGGCCGAGTCCGGGGGGAGTGGCGGTCAGGTGGTGGCGGCAGGGGTGTGGCATCCCGTCGACCTCCCGCGGGCTACCACACGGCGCCCCGGGGGCAGAGCTGCACGAGTACTCTCACGTTGCAGTCGAGGGTGCCCCCCGGGCCGCCGCGTGGTCGGGCGGAAGCCAGGTCAACGGGATGCCGCACGACCCCCAGCGTGGTTCGAAGAACGCGGGCCGACCAGCGGGAACAATGTTGATCTCCCGGGCCCGGTGAGTGACTAAGTGAGTGACAACCACCCCGGCGGCGCGCGGATGAGCCCGGACGACGACGGACGCTCTACCTGCATGTTCCGGCGGGGGAGCGCTGGTAGAAGCGGCCCGGCGAGTGCCTGGGGGTCAAGGGGTCGCAGGTTCGAATCCTGTCGTCCCGACCAGCGGGGCCCGCTGACGCTGATGCCCTATATTCCCAGCTCAGCGGGCCCCGCACTACCCTCCGAAGATCATTACTGGCGGTCGTTCGTCGCTCCCAAATCAAGATCAAATGGGCTAATATGGAGCGAACATGGAGCGACGGCGACCAAATCGCGTTGTCGGCGAGTCAAGGGGTCGCGTTAGAAGCCCCCCGGGTTGGCAGCACGCCCGAACCCCACCCAATGTGGTGCAACCGATGCCAATGGGCCGTCTAGGACCCTTAGCGTCGGGCGAACTGCGGCCTACCGATCGATACGGCGCACCGACGTTGCTGAATGGGCGCGAACGTGAACATGATGTCGCAGGTTCGTGCCCTCGGCAGGGCACGCAGAACATGGGAACGCGGATTTCTGGTCGTGGAGACTACGATCAACGTGCGGTAGGCGCCAGGGCGGCACAGGTGGACCAGACCGGTGGTCGACCACCGTGGACTACTGGGACGGCCAGGCGTTGGCAAAGTTGATCTGTCCGTATGTGTGACGCTGGGAGCCGGGTTGAGGCTGATCTGCAGTTAATGATTAGTCGATGGTCTGCAGCGATCGCAAGGTATCGCCGAGCAGGGTGCGCAACGCCATCACGACAACGAATGCCGCTGGGACGCGGCGAGCGTCGTCATCGCGCGCCGCCTTCCTCTGTGGGCTCGACCTCGTAGAAGCGCATTCGGTTGCCCCGGAGCCGGTAAAGCAGCCAGCTCCAGAGCAGCGGCCCGGTCGGCCGCAGCAGCCCCGGCACTCTGCCGTTCGCTATCGGCCTCGCACGGCCCCTGACAGTGTCCCCGATCGGCGCGCCGGCGACGGTGCACGAGGTCAGCTCCACCCGCTCGCAGCGCGCGAGCCGGGCGGCCTTGCGGCTGTCGACCGCGGTGACGAAGTACGCCCGGTCCGCCCGCAACGCAAGGCTCACGGGCGACGACACCCCCTCGCCGCCGGACCGAAACGTGGTCAGCAGCGCGGTGTTCGACGGCGCCAGCGCCGCGAACGTCCCATGTTCGACCCCATCAGTCACGTTAGTTATCTTGAGCCAATCGTTGAAGTTTGTCAACGATTTAGCATCGACAACCGGTGAGACTGGTGAAGCATCGTCTAAGGTGGGCACCGTGGCGAACACACCCGATGCACTCTCGGGCGTCGAACCGGAGCTCGCCCAGTCCTGGCAGCTCCTGATGGGCCTGGTCCTCGACCAGCGCTGGCGCTGGTCGGAGGTCGCCACGGA
>Ga0136622_10001385_pt1 | contig 10015 bp, 12 predicted proteins | sample AntDrymUQ4482106_2_FD_104803 | JGI IMG/M metagenome (GOLD analysis project Ga0136622, IMG submission 104803) | Polar desert sand microbial communities from Dry Valleys, Antarctica - metaG UQ448 (21.06) | ecosystem: Environmental > Terrestrial > Soil > Desert | place: Antarctica: Dry Valley...
CTCGCCGACCTGGGAGCCGACGTGATCCGCGTCGACCGACCGACCCCGGACCCCGCGGTGCTCGACCCGACCGAGGCTGCTCGGACGTGGCCGTCGGTCGGTCGCCCTCGACCTCAAGCAGCCCGAGGGCGTACGCGCGGTCCTGCAGCTCATCGACCGTGCCGACGCGTTGATCGAAGGCAACCGCCCCGGCGTCGCTGAGCGCATTGGCATCGGTCCGGACACCTGCCTGCAACGCAATCCGGCGCTGGTCTACGGCCGCATGACCGGATGGGGGCAGGACGGGCCGCTCGCGCAGACCGCCGGACACGACATCAACTACATCGCGGTGGCCGGCGCTCTCGCGCCCCTCGGCCGGGCCGGTGGCCCGCCGCAGTTCCCGCTCAACCTGATCGGCGACTTCGGTGGCGGAGCGATGTACCTCCTCACCGGCATCCTCGCCGCCTTGTTCGAGGCCCGCGGCTCCGGGCGTGGACAGGTCGTCGACGCCGCCATCGTGGACGGCGTCGCTCACCTGACCACGATGATCGTGGCGCTACAACGCGCCGGCGCCTGGAGCGGGCAACGCGGCACCAACCTCCTCGACGGTGGCGCACCGTTCTACGACGTGTACGAGACCTCCGACGGGCTGCACGTCTCGGTCGGCGCTCTCGAGCCGCGGTTCTATGCCGAGCTCATCGAGCGGCTGGAGCTCGACGATCTGCCGGACCGGTACGACTTCGCAGGGTTTGGCCGGCTGCGGGAGGTGTTCGCGTCTGCGTTCGCGCAGAAGACCCAGGCAGACTGGGTGCGGATCTTCGACGGGAGCGACGCCTGCGTGTCGCCGGTGGTGGCACTCGCGGACGCGCCCGCCCATCCGCACCTCGCCGCCCGCGAGACGTCGAGCACGCCGGGGTCACCCAGCCGGCGCCGGCGCCACGCTTCTCGCGTACGCCGGCGTCACTCGGCCGTCCGCCGTCGGCGACCGGAGCGGACACGCGCTCGGCGCTGCTCGCCTGGGGCGTCGACGGCGTCGACGAGCTGATCGCTAGCGGCGTCGCCATCCAAGCCTGACCCGTCATCCGCAGGTGGTTGCCCCTCGATCCGCAGGTGTTGGCCCTTCGATCCGCAGGTTCTGGCCTCGAGACGCGTTGACACTTACGCACCTTCGTTCACAAGCCGGCGTGTCGGCGTCGAAACGTAAGGCTCAGCGGGAAGGGCGTAAGTCTCACGGGGGGCGGCGGCGCCGGCATTCGAGGGGGCGACAGATTCATGCCCAGAACATGCTGAAGCGCGGTACCCGCGCGGTGCCCGATGCCAACGTCGGCTCGATCATGGGTATCGGCTTCCCTCCGCTGTACGGCGGCGCGCTGCAGTACATCAACGGCTACGCCGGCGGGGTCGCCGGCTTCACCGCCCGAGCCGAGGAGCTGGCGCAGACGTACGGCGAGCGCTTCGCCCCGCCCGCGCTGCTGCGCGACAAGGCCGCCGCCGGCGAGCCCTTCGCCTGACTCCATCGCTCCGCACCCCACCTGGGCTTGACGAACTCGCGACCACACGCCGGGGCGGCGGCCCAGTACACACTAGAACGTCAACCTCAGCGCGGCATCAGCGGTGCGCGTAGCCGATTCGTGGCCGGGGTCATCCGGAGCCGCGTCGTCACCAAAAGACCAATCCCCGGCGCCGGGAGCGGCGAACGACCAGCGTGACCAAGACACGCATCTCGACCAAGCTCGCCGCTGCTGGCATCGGCGTCACCGCCGCCGGCGCCGGCGTGGCTGCGTCGAGCGGTGTCGCGGCACTCACGAACTCGCCGTCGCCGATCATCTCGGTGGGCAACCGATTCATCATCCTGACCCCCGCCTGGCTCAAGGACTTCGCGATCCAGCAGTTCGGGACCAACGACAAGGCCGTCCTGATCGGCAGCACGGTCGTCGTGCTCGCCCTCATCGCCGCCGTCGCCGGCGTGATCGGTCTGCGTCACCCGCGCGTCGCGCTCGCCGTCACAGCAGCGGTGGGTCTCGTCGCGATCGCCGCCGCCGCGATCGACCGTACGACCGACGTCAACATCGGTCTGAAGCTCGTGCCCGCCGCTGTCGCCCTCGTCGTCAGCGTCGGGGCGCTCGCCTGGATGCTGACTGCCTTCAACAGCCGCGACGAGCGCAAGAAGCGCGTACTCCTCGCCGCCCACCCCGGCGACGACGCCCCGTCGGGCTTCGACCGCCGCAAGTTCCTCGCCGCCGTCATGGGTACGGGCCTGGTCATCGTGGCCGGCGGAATCGTCACCAAGCTCTTCGGCGGCAGCGCCGCCGCCAGCTCCCGGGCCGAGGTCATGATCCCCAAGCCGGCCGAGCTGGCGCCGCCGATCCCCGCCGGCGCCCAAGCAGAAGTCACCGGCGTGTCCTCTTACATCACCTCGAACACCAACTTCTACCGGATCGACACAGCGCTCCAGGTCCCCGACGTCCCCGCCGACACCTGGAACCTGCGTATCCACGGACTGGTCGACGACGAGCTCAACTTCAGCTTCCAGGATCTCCTGGACGAGCAGCTCATCGAACGCCGGATCACGCTCACCTGTGTCTCCAACGAGGTCGGCGGCCCCTACATCGGCAACGCGACCTGGATCGGTGTGTCCACCAAGGCCCTGTTGGAGCGCGCCGGAGTGCAGTCCGGGGCCGACGCGGTCAAGTCCACGAGTGCGGACAACATGACGATCGGTACGCCGCTTGGCGCGCTGACCGACGACCGCGGCTCGCTGATCGCGATCGCTATGAACGGTGAGCCACTCCCGCTGGAGCACGGCTTCCCCGCCCGCATGGTCGTCCCCGGCCTCTACGGATACGTCTCGGCGACCAAGTGGCTCACCGACATCGAGGTGACGAGGTTCTCCGACTTCGACGCCTACTGGACTCCTCGTGGCTACGCCGAGGAAGCCCCCATCAAGTTCTCCTCCCGCATCGATGTCCCCAAGTCGTTCCAGAGCTTCGACCGCGACACCGTACGCGTCGGGGGAGTCGCTTGGGCGCAGACGGTGGGCATCAAGGCGATCGAGGTGATGGTCGACGACGGTCCGTGGCAGCAGGTCAAGCTCGCCGCCGAGGACAACATCGACACCTGGCGCCAATGGTCGTGGCAGTGGAAGGACGCCACCCCCGGCAGCCACTCACTGACCGTCCGAGCCACGGACGCATCGGGCAAGACACAGACCTCCGATCGGGTAAAGCCTCTGCCCGATGGGTCAACCGGCTGGCACAGCGTGCAGTTCACGGTGACGTGATGCGCAACCAGCCAGAGGCAACCCGAACGGGCTCGACAAGCGAGTTCAGCAACCAGCAAAGGACAACTTCCATGCGTTCCATCCGTACCAAGACACTGGCAGTAGCAGCCGTTGCATCGCTGACCATGTTCACCGCCGCATGCGGCTCGAGCGATGACACCTCCAGCGACACCGCCACCTCCGCGGCCGAAGAGACCACCGAAGCGCCGGAGCCGAGCGAGGAAGACCCCGCCGCTGGCGGCGCGGTCGACGAGAACCTGGCCGGACCGGGTTGTGGCGACTACGCCAAGGCAGTGCCCGACGGCTCCGGTTCGGTCGCCGGCATGGCCGAGGACCCGGTAGCAGTCGCCGCGAGCAACAACCCGTTGCTCAAGACCCTCACCGCCGCGGTTTCGGGCAAGGTCAACAAGAAGGTCGACCTCGTCGACACCCTCAACGGTGACGAGTTCACCGTCTTCGCCCCCGTCGACGACGCCTTCGCGGCGATCGACAAGAAGACGCTCGCCTCGCTGGCCGACCCGAAGAACGCCGACCTGCTCACGCAGATCCTGACGTACCACGTCGTGCCCGGCCAGATCACGCCGGACAAGATCAGCGGGACGCAGACGACCGTTCAGGGCGAGAAGCTCAAGGTCTCCGGCCCGGCTGACAAGCTCAAGACCGGTGGTGGCCAGGCCAACGTGATCTGCGGTGGCGTCAAGACCGCCAACGCGACCGTCTACCTCATCGACGCGGTGATGATGCCGCCGAGCATGAGCTGACCAACCTGCAGGTCGGCTGACCAACTCCCTCGGGGTCAGCTGAACTCAGGTGCGACAGCGCCCCGGGCCTTTGGTCCGGGGCGCTGTTGTGCGTACGTACGGACACCCCTGCACCGGCCGGGGCCATGCGTCGCCGTCGGTACAGTCGGCGCATGGCGATCCACCACGACGACAGGGTCCTGGTCACTGGGGCCGCATCGGGTCTCGGCCTGGCGCTGGTCGAGGAGTTGCTCGACCGCGGCTGCCGGGTGCTGGCCACGGACGTCCAGGACCCCGTACCGGAGTCGATGTCGGGTCGCGCGAAGCTGTTATACCGGCGCCTGGACGTGCGCAGCGACGAGGACTGGGCGGCCGCCCTCGCGTGGGTCGAGGCGAGCTGGAACGGCCTCGACCTTCTTTTCAACAACGCCGGTGTCGCCGCGGGTGGCCGGATCGAGCTGACCGACATGGAACAGTGGCAGTGGATCGTCGACATCAACCTCCTCGGGGTGGTCCGCGGGTGCCGCACCTTTGCGCCGATGCTCAAGGCGCAACGCTCCGGCCACGTCGTCAACACCGCGTCGGCGGCCGGTCTCGTGCATCCCCCTCGCATGAGTGAGTTACAACACCGTCAAGGCCGGTGTCGTGGCACTCAGCGAGACGCTCACCCACGAGCTCAAGCCGTTCGGGATCGCCGTCTCGGTGGTGTGCCCGACCTTCTTCAGGACCAACCTCAGCAGCTGCGCGGCAACGACCCCGAGTCTCGCGCTGCGGCGGGAAAGCTCATCGACGGCGCCCGCGTGTCCGCCGCCGAGATCGCCGTCGAGGTCTTGAAAGGCGTCGATGCCGGCCGGCCGTCATCTTGACCGACCGCAACGGCCGTATCGCCTACGCGACCAAACGGTTCGCCCGGCCGCTGTACTACCGCGCGATGGCGCGCGCGGCGAAGCAGGTGGCGGCGAAGGACGCGTGAGCATGCGGACCAACGTCCTCATCACCGGAGCCAGCTCTTGCCTCGGCGCCGGCATGGCGCGGATCTTCGCCGGCAACGGCCACAGCCTCGCTCTCGCAGCACGGCGGACCGACCGGCTCGAGGCGCTCAAGGCCGAGATTCTGGCAGCCAACCCGGAGGTCGACGTCAGGACGTACGCCCTCGACGTGACCGACCACGGGCAGGTGTTCGAGGTCTTCGCCGCGGCGGCGAGGGACCTCGGCGGGCTCGACCGGGTGGTCGTCAACGCCGGCCTCGGTAAGGGCGGCCGGATCGGCAGCGGCCGGTTCGAGGCCAATCTCGAGACCGCCCTGACCAACGTCGTGGCGGCGCTCGCGCAGTGTGAGGCCGCGATGGAGCACTTCTACGAGCGCAGCACCGGGCACCTCGTCGTGATCTCCTCGGTGTCGGCGATGCGCGGCATGCCAGGCTCGATGACGACGTACGCCGCGACGAAGGCGGCCGTCGCCCACCTTGAAGGTATCCACTCGGACCTGCTCGGCCGGGGCGGGCACGATATCGCCGTCACGACGGTCTACCCCGGTTACATCGCCTCGGAGATGAACGCCGACGTCGAGCAGCAGCCGCGCCTGATGGTCGACACCGAGACCGGATGTCGGGCGATAGTGCAGGCCATCGACAGCGAGGTCGCCAAGGCCGTGGTGCCGGCATGGCCGTGGCGACCGATCAGCGCCGTGCTGCGGCACGCACCGCTCCCGGTCGTGCGCAGGTTGGTGTGAGCGCGCGCGGTGGGCCGCCTGCCGCATGCGACCAGCGCCAGAGGGGCAGGTGGCGTACAACGGGAGCATGACCAACTCACCACTGGAGTCAGACGTCGAAGCGACCGAGGACATCGACCCCGCGCAGGCGAACGAGGACCTCGAACGAGATCCCGAGGACGTGCCGAACCGCGAGCAGCCACCGGACGAGCCGCCGAGCGACTCCTAGTTCAGGCGTGGCGGTCAGCTGTCGGCCGCGCCCACCAAGACACCGCCCCCGTCGTCGAGCAGCCACGCGAGATGTTCCAAGGCCAACGTGTAGCCGTGGGCGCCGGCACCGATGATGACCGCACTGGCGACGGCCGAGACGTACGACATGTGTCGGAACTCCTCGCGCCGGTGCACGTTGGACACGTGCACCTCGACCACGGGCACAGAGACCGCGGCCAGTGCGTCCTGGAGGGCGACCGATGTGTGGGAGAGGCCGCCGGGATTGATGACGATCCCGTCGAAACGGTCGAAGGACTCCTGGATCGCGTCGATGAGGGTGCCCTCGTGGTTGCTCTGTCGAAAGTCGATTTCCAGGTTCAGCCGGGCGGCGACCATCGTGCACTCTGCCTCGATCTCGGCCAGGGTCGTGGCACCGTACACCTCGGGCTCGCGGCGACCGAGGAGATTGAGGTTGGGGCCGTTGAGCACGAGTGCTGTGTGCGTGCGGTTGGGGCTCATCTGGACGCCTTCCGTCGGTGATCGATGCTGCTCCAGACCCTAGGGCACGATCGCCGGGGGGCCGCCGCATGGATGGCCGAACCTGCGGACGGAGGGGCCAGAACCTGCGGACGGAGGGGCCAGAACCTGCGGATGACCGGAACAAACAGGGTTGCCTGTTTGTTTGCGGAGGCCGCAAAATGGACCGGTGACGACTGCCACGCCCTCGCGTACCCCGCAGACCGAGCGGACCCAGCGCATGCGCACGCGGCTGCTGGACGCGACGATCGCCTCGCTGGTCGAGCTCGGCTGGGCCGGTACGTCCACGACTGTCGTCTCGCGCCGCGCGGGAGTCTCCCGCGGCGCACAGCTGCACCACTTCCCGACCAAGCAGGACCTCGTCGTCGCCGCCGTCGACCACATCAGCCGGCGGCGGCGCGACGAGCTCGCAGCCGCCGGCGACTCCCTTCCCGCCCAGCGGCGTACCCGCGCGGTGCTGGAGATCTTGAGCGCGCAGTTCACCAGTACGGTGTTCATGGCGGCGTTGGAGCTGTGGGTCGCGGCGCGCACCGACGCGGCACTGCGTGCGGCGGTGGGGCCATTCGAGCAGAGGCTGGGCCGCGAGACCCATCAACAGGTCGTCTCCCTGCTCGGCATCGACGAGGGCGTCGGCGACAACCGCAGGCTCGTCCAAGCCACCCTCGACCTGGTGCGGGGGCTCGGACTTGCCCACACGCTCACCGATGACTCCGCCCGGCGCGCCAAGGTGCTCGACGCGTGGGCCCTCGTGCTCGACGAGCGCATCGGCGGCCCGTCATGACCGGCCGCCGGTACGCCGTGCTGGACGACCTCCGCGCCGAGGGTGACCAGCTGCGCGGGTGGGTGGCACCGATCGCGACGGCCCAGTGGGCAGCGCCGACCGCCGCCCACGGTTGGACGATCGCTCACCAGATCGGCCATCTGACCTGGACCGACGCGGCAGCCCTCCTTGCCGCGGTCCGGCGGCGACGCGGGGTGGCGGTATGAGCGGCGACGCGGTGCGGATCGGCAACTGCTCGGGCTTCTACGGCGACCGCCTGTCGGCGATGCGCGAGATGCTTGAGGACGGCGACCTGGACTGCCTCACCGGTGACTACCTCGCCGAGCTGACGATGCTCATCCTCGGCCGCGACCAGGCCAAGGACCCCAACCTGGGGTACGCCAAGACGTTCCTCACGCAGCTGCGCGACTGCCTGGGACTCGCCGTGGACCGGGGCGTCACGGTCGTAGCCAACGCCGGTGGGCTCAACCCCGCGGGGTTGGCCGGCCGGCTGCGCGAGATCGCCGCCGAGCTGGGTCTCGCGGTGTCGGTCGCCCATGTCGAGGGCGACGACCTTCGTCCGCGCGCCAGCGAGCTGGGGCTCCTTGGAGCGGACGGCATGTCACCGCTGACCGCCAACGCCTATCTCGGCGCGTTCGGGATCGCCGAGGCGCTGCGGGCCGGCGCCGACGTCGTCGTCACCGGCCGGGTCACCGACGCATCCCTCGTCGTCGGGCCCGCCATCGCCGCGCACCGATGGGGGCGCGACGACTTCGACCAGCTAGCCGGCGCGGTTTCCGCCGGCCACGTGGTCGAGTGCGGTGCACAGGCGACCGGCGGCAACTTCTCCGGCTTCACGGTCGCCACCGCTCGCGGCGCTGACCTGCGCCATCCCGGCTTCCCGATCGCCGAGGTCGCCGCCGACGGCAGCAGCGTCATCACCAAGCACGCGGGTACCGGTGGCACCGTCACCGTCGACACGGTCACCGCCCAGCTCGTCTACGAGATCGGCCACCCGGCGTACCTCGGTCCTGACGTCACCACGCACCTCGGCTCGCTGCGGCTCACCCAGGACGGTCCCGATCGGGTGTCGATCACCAGGGTACGCGGATCGCCACCGCCGCCGGACGCCAAGGTCTGCATCAACAGCGTCGGCGGCTATCGCAACAGCGTCGAGCTGCTGCTCACCGGGCTCGACATCGACGCCAAGGCCGAGCTCGTCAAGGCCCAGCTCGGAGAGGCGCTGGCCGCGGTGCCGCCGGACGTCGTCGAGTGGCAGCTCGACCGCACCGACCGCGCCGACCCAGACACCCAGGCCGCCGCGACGGCGCGGCTGCGGTGCAACGTGCGCAGCGCCTCACCCGAACCGGTCGGTCGGGCGTTCTCCAGCGCCGCCGTCGAGCTCGCGCTCGCGTCGTACCCCGGGTTCGCCCTCACCCGTCCACCTGCCGCGAGCACGCCGTTCGGCGTCTACACCGCCGCGTACGTCCCGCAGCAGGCTGTCGACCACGTGATGGTGCTGGCCGATGGCACGCGTACGGTCATCGACTGGCCGCCGCACACCGAGGACGCGGTCGCGCTCCGCACACTCCAGGCCTACACCGCGCCCGAGGGGCCTTACGTCCAAGCACCACTGGGCCTGGTTGCCGATGCCCGCAGCGGCGACAAGGGAGGCGACGCCAACATCGGCGTGTGGGTGCACTCGCCGCAGTGGTTCGGCTGGCTGTGGACCACGTTGCGTTCCGATCGGATCGCCGAGCTGTTGCCCGAGACCGCCGGTCTTGACGTCGACGTCCACGCGCTGCTCAACCTCGGCGCCGTCAACATCGTCGTCCACGGCCTCCTTGGCGACGGCGTCGCGGCGTCGACCCGCACCGACCCGCAGGCCAAGGCGCTCGGCGAGTGGCTGCGTGCGCGGCACGTCGATGTACCCGTCGCCATGCTCGACGAGGTCCGTGCGAGCGCAAGTCGTGAGGTGGCCCGGTGAGCGCCTGGGACCCACCAGAGCGCCGTGCACTGCGCGAGACCGTGCGCCGGTTCCTGCGCGTCGAAGTGAAGCCGCACCTGGCCGAATGGGAGGACGCCGACTCCGTCCGCAACCAGAACGATGATGGGCAACGAACATGAGCATTCTCGACACCGGCGCCGGCACGGCGTTCACCGAGTCCCGGGAGCGGGCCGAGCTGCGCAAGGCGGTCGCCGCTCTCGCCGCCGGTTTCGGCCGCGACTACTTCGTACGGTGCGCCCGCGAAGGGCACAAGACCGACGAGCTGTGGTCCGCGGTCAGCAAGCTCGGCTACATCGGCGTCGCCGTGCCCGAGGAGTACGGCGGCGGTGGCGGGGGAATCGGCGACCTCGCGGTGGTGTGCGAGGAGCTCTCCGCGGCCGGCTGCCCGCTGCTGATGATCGTCGTGTCGCCGGCCATCTGCGCGACGATCATCGGCTCGTCCGGTACACCCGAGCAGAAGCGGCGCTGGCTGCCGGGCCTTGCCGACGGCAGCCAGAAGATGGCGTTCTCGATCACCGAGCCCGACGCGGGATCCAACTCGCACCGCGTCACGACCCAGGCCAGCCGAGACGGCGAGGACTGGCTGTTGAGCGGCGGCAAGACGTACATCTCCGGGGTCGACGAGGCTTCCCACGTCCTCGTCGTCGCGCGCATGACCGACGCGCGCACCGGCAGGCTGATGCCGGCGTTGTTCATCGTGCCGACGGACGCGCCGGGGTTCACGTACACCCCGATCGACATGGAGATCGTCTCGCCGGAGGTGCAGTTCACGCTGTTCTTCGACGAGGTAC
>Ga0136622_10001387_pt1 | contig 10014 bp, 14 predicted proteins | sample AntDrymUQ4482106_2_FD_104803 | JGI IMG/M metagenome (GOLD analysis project Ga0136622, IMG submission 104803) | Polar desert sand microbial communities from Dry Valleys, Antarctica - metaG UQ448 (21.06) | ecosystem: Environmental > Terrestrial > Soil > Desert | place: Antarctica: Dry Valley...
CCGCCGTGGCGAGCTTCGACACGGCGCGAAGCGTAAGCCAGCCGACGGCCGGTACCGTGCACCGCAGTCGACGAGGTCGGGAGACATCGCGTGCGCGTCGTGGTCATGGGGTGCGGCCGGGTGGGGTCCGGCCTCGCCATGGGACTGGAACGGCTCGGCCACGAGGTGGCCGTGGTGGACCGGGAACCACACGCCTTCCGCAGGCTGAACGCGGACTTCCACGGTCGGCAGGTGGTCGGCACCGGGTTCGACCGCACGGTGCTCGTCCAGGCGGGCATCGAGGGCGCCGGCGCGTTCGCCGCGGTGTCCAGCGGCGACAACTCCAACATCATCGCCGCCCGGGTGGCCCGGGAGACCTTCGGAGTTCAGCGCGTGGTGGCCCGGATCTACGACCCGAAGCGTGCGGCGGTCTTCGAGCGCCTCGGCATCCCCACGGTCGCCACGGTGCCGTGGACGACCGACCGGTTCATGCGGATGTTGCTGCCCGACGGGGGGTCCACCGCGTGGCGGGACCCGTCCGGAACCGTGGCGGTGCTGCAACTTCCGCTGCACGAGGACTGGGTCGGGCGCAGCGTGCGTAACCTGGAGGCCGCCACCGGTGCCCGGGTGGCGTTCATCGTGCGGTTCGGTCGCGGGGTGCTGCCCGACGGCAGGAACCTGCTGCAGGCCGACGACCAGGTCTACGCGGCCGCGGTGTCGGGCACCGTCACCGCCGTCGCCGCCACCGCCGCCGAGCCACCTCCAGTCGGCTGACCCGAGGAGCCCCAGATGCGCGTGGCCATCGCCGGAGCCGGCGCGGTCGGCCGGTCCATCGCCGCCGAGCTGATCGAGAACGCCCACCAGGTGATGCTCATCGAGCGCGACGCCACCGCGATGGACACCCAGCAGGTCGAGGCCGCGGAGTGGGTGCACGCCGACGCCTGTGAGCTCGGCTCACTCGAGGAGGCCGGCCTCGAGCGGTGTGACGTCGTGGTGGCCGCCACCGGCGACGACAAGGTGAACCTCGTGGTCTCGTTGCTGGCGAAGACGGAGTTCGCGGTGCGCCGGGTGGCCGCCCGGGTCAACGACCCGCACAACGAGTGGCTGTTCACCGAGGCGTGGGGTGTCGACGTGGCGGTGTCCACCCCCCGGATGCTCGCCGCCGTGGTCGAGGAGGCGGTCAGTGTCGGGGACCTGGTGCGCCTGATGACCCTGCGCCGGGGTCAGGCGAACCTCATCGAGGTGACCCTGCCGGAGGACACCCCGCTCGCCGGGCTCCCGGTGCGCCAACTCCATCTCCCGACCGACGCCGCGCTCGTCGCCATCCTGCGGGACGGGCGGGTGATCGTGCCGCAGGCCGACGAACCGATGGAGGGCGACGACGAACTGCTGTTCGTCGCGGCCGTCGACGTGGAGGCCGACCTGCGGACCGCGCTGGACCGTTGAGGCTGGACCGTTGAGAGACGGCCGCTGGGGCGGAATCCTCAAGGCCCCGCTGCCGTGGGGGTGGCTGCGCGGTTCGCGGAACTGCGGGTGGCCCGGCGGACCGCCCACACCGTGACCAGGATCGCCACCGCGGTGAGCGGAATGCCCATCGCGATCCGAGCCACCCCGAGCAGGGTCGTCGAGTCACCGTCGTAGAGCCACTTCTGCACCACGAACCGGGCGGCGAACACTGCGATCCAGGTGAGCGTGGCGATGTCGTAGGCGCGCCGCAACGCCTTGTCGTCCCGCCACGACTGGCCGTCGCCGTTGATGCCGTGCCAGATCAGTCCCACCAGCGGCCGGCGGACCGCCACCGAGACGGCGAAGGCCGCGGCATAGACCAGGCTCGCCCAGATGCCGAAGAGAAAGTACCCCTTCGCCGAGCCGGTGCGGTAGGCGATGAACGCGGCGATCCCGACACCGAGGAGGCCGGAGACCGCCGGCTGGAGCGGCTCGCGGCGCACCAGCCGCCACATCGCGACGAGCACCGCAACGCCGACCGCGGACCAGATGGCTGCGGTGAGACCGGCGTAGGCGTTGACCGGTACGAACACCACGACCGGCACGGTGGAGGACACCAGTCCCCCGATTCCGCCCATCTGCTGCAGCATCGTGGGGCTCGCCCCGGGGGGGGCGGTCTCGACCCCGGCGGACCGAGGCGGCATTCTGTGCGTCATAGGCTCCGCTGCAGTTCGTAGTAGGGGTTGTAGAGCACCTTGCGACCGTCCCGGACCGCGACTCGGCCCGATGCCCGAACCATCCGCCCCGCCTCGATTCCGGGGATCCGGCGACGGCCCAGCCAGACCAGAGTGATGCCTTCGGAACCGTCGAAGAGCTCTGCCTCCAGCGTCGCGACCGCCTCGCGCGGGCACAGCTCGACGCTGCGCAGCCTCCCGAGCAGGGTGACCTCCTCACCGCAGGCGCAGTCGCAGGTGTGCTGGGCACCCGCTGCGGAGGAGGTCCGGGACAGGTCGTCCGCGTCCAGCTCCTCGGCCTCGGTGGTCAGGCGCCGCATCATGCGCCCCCAGTAACCGCTCATCTCGGCACTCCGACTGGATCGAGGACTCCCGACGGTCCCCCAGCGTAGCCGCGCCGGGAGACACCGTGCCGGCGTGACGTCACGGCCGTGCGGTCCCCGACCGCCGCCCGCGCTGCTTGGCCCGGGCACCTTGCTTGGCCTGGGGTGCGGCCTGCTCCAGCTGCTCGGCCATCGAGTCGGGCAGCTGCACCGGCAGCGCGCTGCGCACCGGCAGCGGATCCGGGCCGCGCACGACCACCGTGGCGCGCACCACGTTGCGCAGCACCTCCGCCAGCACGGTGGCCTGTGCCTGCGAGCCGGCGGCGACGCCGCGCAGCATCCAGCGCGGCCCGTCCACCCCGAGGAACCGCAGCACCACCTCGGGGGTCACGGCGGAGATCTCGCGGCCCCACTCGCCGGCATGCAACCCGATCTGCGCCCCGTCGGATCGCAGCTGCCCCGCGAGCTCCCTGGCGACCTCGGCCCACAACCCGCCGCTGCGGGGGGCGGCGTAGGCGGTGACGGTGACCTGCCCCTGCGGCACGACCAGGTGCACCGCGCGGATGGGGCCGCCGCGGTCCACCTCCACTTGCAGCTGGGCGCCCTCGGGCACCGGCAGCCGCAGCGATCCCAGGTCGAGGCGGGCGCGGCCGTCGGCCGGTGCATCTTCGGCGTCGTAGGGTCCCGCGGCCGTCTCCCCGTCCTTCCCGCGGATTTCGTCCCCGCGCGCCGACTCCACGTCGAGGAAGGTCCCGACGAGCTCCTGCCGCTGCCGGCGGTGGCGTCCCAACACTGGTCAGGCCTCTCGGCTCGGGGCAGGCCCGGTCTCGGCCGGCGCACTCGGCTCGCGGTGACCGCCGGTGGAGCCGTACCCACCGCTACCCCGGCCGGACACCGGCAGCTCCGTCACCTCGCGGAACGCCACGCGCTCCACCCGCTGCACCACCAGCTGCGCGATCCGGTCCAACCTGTGGAGCACGACCGGACGCACCGGGTCATGATTGATCAGACACACCCGGATCTCGCCCCGGTACCCCGAGTCGATGGTTCCGGGGGTGTTGACCACGCTGAGCCCCACCCGGGCCGCCAGGCCGGACCGCGGGTGCACGAACCCGGCGTATCCCGCCGGCAGCGCGATGGCCACCCCGGTGCCGATCACGGCGCGTTCCCCCGGTGCGAGCACGAGGTCACTGGTGGTGACCAGATCCGCCCCCGCGTCCCCGGGCCGGGCGTAGCCGGGTGCCGGGATCTCGGGATCGAGCCGGGCCAGCAGCACCTCGACGGTCGCCGGTTCAGCCCCAGACATGACACCGGACATGACACCTGATGTGACAGCCCCTGCTAGGACACCGGACAGGGCGGACACGGTGCTGGACACAGGTCGCGAGACTACTCTCACTGTCGTGCCCGATCGCCCCGCCCCGCGCCCGGACTTCACCGAACGGCTGGCGGTGCCGTGGTGGTGGTGGCCGCTCGGCGCCGCGATCGCGACACTGCTCGCCGCCGAGGTGCACCTCGGCCAGCCCGGCCTGCGGGCCTGGCTGCCCTACCTGCTCACGGTGCCACTGGCGCCGGTGGTCCTGGTCTGGCTCGGCCGGCACCGGGTGCGGGTCGCGGTGGGCGAGCTGCACGTCGGTCCCGCGCACCTCCCGCTGCGTCATGTGGGGCAGGTCACCCCGGTTCCGGCGCGGGACAAGCGCCGGGTGCTTGGCCCCGAGCTGGACCCGGCCGCGTTCGTGCTACACCGGCCGTGGATCGGGCCGGCGGTCCGGGTGGAGCTCACCGATCCCGAGGACCCCACCCCGTACTGGCTGTTCAGCGTGCGGCGCTGCGAACAGCTCACCGAGCTGCTCAGGCAGCACAGTCGCGACAGATCCGCCCCCCCCCACGTTCCTCGGCGAGGCGGCTGCGGTGGTGCACCAGGAAACAGCTCGTGCAGGTGAACTCGTCCGCCTGCTTGGGCAGCACCCGAACCGTCAGCTCCTCGCCGGACAGATCGGCACCGGGCAGTTCGAAGTTCTCCGCGCTCTCCGATTCGTCGACGTCGACCGCGCCCGACTGTGCCTCGTTTCGCCGTGCCTTCAGCTCCTCCAGCGAATCCTCGGCCATCTCGTCGGTCTCGGTGCGCCGCGGAGCGTCGTAGTCGGTCGCCATTGTCCTTCCCCACCCCCGGTCGTAAACGGATCGTGCCGCTGCACAACGTTCGGACATCGAGATTTGTGCCCGTGACGATGCTCACGGTGCGACGAGCATTCGGCTACCTGCTTCCAAACGGTTCTTCCCGGCAGGTCCGCCCAGTGCGGGGCGGGGCCAGGAGCCGTCGGAGCGGCGCGAGGGTAGCCCAGCTCGGCGTGGCGCGCTTCCCCGGCGCGACGGACCGCCTCGACTGGGGGAACCGATACCGGACACGGCACGTCCTGCTGCACCGGGCCGGGGTAGCCCCCTAGGCTGATCGAACAGGCACCGCGCGCGAAGGTGCCCATGCCAGGGAGGGACGCGGGTCCGTGGCTGCAGGCAGCTCGTCACCAGGTCAGCGGCCGCTCCGCTACCGCAGGCGCAAGCCCGTGCCCGCGCTGCTGCTGATCCTGCTGCTCGGCTCCGTCGCCGGAATGGTGTGGCTCACCGTACTCGGATCCACCGAGTCCCAGGGGTCGGACTGCCCGTCGCCCCCACCCGTAGCCGGTGCCCCGCCGTCCGGGGAGGTGCTGGATCGCACGGCGCTGGACGAGGTGCCACCCGCACCGCCACAGCTCGCCCGGCTCCAGGTGCTCAACGGCAACGGCCACCGGGGAGAGGCCTCGATCGTCTCGGCGGGCCTCACCGATCTCGGCTTCCGGTCCGCGGCCGAGCCGGCGAACGACCCGTTGCACCCCACGTTCGAGCTCACCTGCCAGGGCCAGATCCGGTTCGGCGCCGGCGGCGTCCCGGCGGCGCGCACCTTGAGCCTGGTGGTGCCGTGCGCGGAGCTGGTGCGCGACCTACGGCCCGACGACGTGGTGGACCTGGCGCTGGGTACCGACTTCACCGGGCTGGAGCCCACCGCTGAGGCCCGGTCCGTGCTGACGAGCTTGGTGCGGCTGGGGCAGCCCGCTCCGCCGTCCGAGGCCCCCCAGGGTGGTCAGGCGGCCCAGGGTGGTCAGGCGGCTGCGGAGGTCCAGCCCACGATCGACCCGCAGCAGATCGCCGCGGCGCGCGATGTGGACTGCGAGTCGGCGCGGTAGCTCACACCCGGTCGGCCCCGCAGTCGCGCAGCAACCTCACGAGGTCGTCCGCGATCCCGGGGGCAGCGGCGAGCACCGCGTCCCCCAGCCCGTCCGCGGCACCCAGCCCGTCCGCGGCGTCACCGGGCAGCCGCAGCACGGCTCCCGCTTCCGCGGCGATGAGGGCGCCCGCGGCCCAGTCCCAACGGTGCAATCCGTGCTCGACGTATCCGTCGAGCCACCCCGAGGCGACCGCGCACAGGTCGAGCGCCGCGGAGCCGGTCCGCCGGATGTCACGCACCCGGGGCAGCAACGTGGCCACCAGAACGGCCTGCCGGGCCCTGCGCTCGGCTCGGTAGCTGAATCCGGTACCGAGGAGCGCCCGGTCCAGTGCGCTGACCGGAGTGACGCGCAGCGGGGACCCGTCGCACTCGGCGCCCCGGCCGCGGGCAGCGCTCCAACACCGCCCGGACGGCGGCTGCACCACCGCCCCGGCCAGGGCGACGCCATCGCGCTGCGCGCCCACCGACACCGCCCACCAGGGCAGGCCGTACAGGTAGTTGACCGTGCCGTCGATCGGGTCGACCACCCAGCAGACGGCGCCCGGCGCCACCTCGCCGCCCCCCTCCTCCTCTCCCTGCACCGGATCGCCGGGGCGGTAGCGCGCCAGCAGCTCGCGGGCCAGACGCTCGGCGGCGGTGTCGCCCGCGGTGACGACGTCGGTGTCACTGCTCTTGGTGGCGACGTCGGCCACCGCGGACGTGCGCACCGCCACAGTGAGCTCCCCCACCTCGCGGGCGACGTCCACGGCCACGGCCCGCAACCGCTCGACCTCCTCGCCATCGGAGCCCGCGCCATCGGGGTCTCCACCAGTGCGCCCGGTTGCCACGACGGCCATCCGACCACACGGCCCGGGCGCCAGGGCAGCTAGGGTTGCCGCCCGTGGTGCCGCCACCACGGGAAAGGGAACGAGGCAGGATGGCCAGCGCTCGCGGATTCGGGGTGGACATCGGTGGCTCCGGGATCAAGGGCGCGCCGGTGGACCTGCGGGTCGGTTCCCTGGACGGCGAGCGGGTGCGCATCCCCACCCCGCAGCCGTCCGATCCGGACGCGGTGGCAGACGTGGTGGGGATGGTCGTCGAACGCTTCGGTTGGACCGGGCCGCTGGGCGTGACGCTGCCCAGCGTGGTCAAGCAGGGCACCGCGCACACGGCCGCCAACGTGGATGCGGCGTGGATCGGCACCGATGCCGCCGATCTGTTCCACCGCCGCACCGGCTCGCCGGTGGTGGTGCTGAACGACGCCGATGCCGCCGGCCTGGCCGAGATGCGTTTCGGTGCCGGACGTGGCCGCGGCGGGGTGATGGTGCTGTTGACCTTCGGCACCGGTATCGGCAGCGCGCTCTTCCTGGAAGGGGAGTTGGTGCCCAACACCGAGTTCGGCCACCTGGAGGTCGATGGGCACGACGCCGAGACCCGTGCCGCCGCCGCCGCGCGAGACATCGAGGAACTCTCGTGGGAGGAGTGGGCCGGACGGGTGTCGCGCTACCTCCAGGTGCTGGAGAACCTGGTGTGGCCCGACTTGATCATCGCGGGCGGCGGGGTGAGCAAGAAGGCGCAGATGTGGCTGCCCCTGGTCGAGTGCCGCACCGAGGTGGTGGCCGCGGCACTGCAGAACAGCGCGGGCATCGTCGGCGCGGCGGCGGCCGCAGCGGAGGGTCGAGTGCCCTGATACCGGGCCCTGAGGTCACCCGTCCGGGATCCGGGGAGCGCGTGGGACCGCGCAACCCACCTGCGCCGTTACAATGGGACGCGGCATCGTCCCCGAGCCGCTGGTCCGCACCCGCTCTCGGCGCCACGTTCCTGGTACCGAGGTCGGTCCCCGCACCGGCGCAACCCGGGACGACCGGCCCCAGACCAGTCGAACGCCGACCGTCTCGAAAGGCTGTCCGTGGTAGCCGCAGAACGCGCATCCCGACGCTCCGCCTCCCCATCGGAGACCGCGGCCCAGAAGCCGGCCGACCGCGGTGGCGCGAACGGCGTCGAAGTGACCGCCGACCTGGCCCCGGTGCCCTCGACGGGCTCCGTGTCCACGAGCACCGCCACCAAGAGCAGGGCGACCCGATCGGCCAACAAGACCGCACCACGCCCGGCGCAGTCGACGGCGGTCGAACCGAAGGAGGCCGTCACGGCCTCCGCCCCAGCCGAGGCCGATACCCCGGAGCTCGAGGGTGGGCCCGCCGCCGAGGACCTCGCCGAGGTCGAGGTGGAGGACATCCCGGTCGCGGAGGCCGAGGAGACCCCCGAGGAGGCCGCGGCCCGCAAGGGCCCCGGCGGTGAGGACTTCGTCTGGGACGAGGAGGAGTCCGAGGCACTGCGGCAGGCCCGCAAGGACGCCGAGCTCACCGCCTCGGCCGACTCGGTCCGCGCCTACCTCAAGCAGATCGGCAAGGTCGCCCTGCTCAATGCCGAGGAGGAGGTGGAGCTCGCCAAGCGCATCGAGGCCGGGCTCTACGCCGCGGAGCGGGTGCGCACGGTCGAGGAGACCACCGAGAAGCTGTCCCCGCAGCTGCGCCGGGACCTGCGCTGGATCGTCCGCGATGGCGAGCGCGCGAAGAATCACCTGCTCGAGGCGAACCTGCGCCTGGTGGTGTCACTCGCGAAGCGCTACACCGGTCGCGGCATGGCGTTCCTGGACCTGATCCAGGAGGGCAACCTGGGCCTGATCCGCGCGGTGGAGAAGTTCGACTACACCAAGGGCTACAAGTTCTCCACCTATGCCACCTGGTGGATCCGGCAGGCGATCACCCGCGCGATGGCCGACCAGGCCCGCACCATCCGGATCCCGGTGCACATGGTGGAGGTCATCAACAAGCTGGGTCGCATCCAGCGCGAGCTGCTCCAGGACCTGGGCCGCGAGCCCACTCCGGAGGAGCTCGCCAAGGAGATGGACATCAGCCCGGAGAAGGTGCTGGAGATCCAGCAGTACGCCCGGGAGCCCATCAGCCTGGACCAGACGATCGGCGACGAGGGCGACTCCCAGCTCGGGGACTTCATCGAGGACTCCGAGGCCGTGGTGGCCGTGGACGCGGTGTCGTTCACGCTGCTGCAGGACCAGCTGCAGTCCGTGCTGGCGACGCTGTCCGAGCGCGAGGCGGGCGTGGTGCGGCTGCGCTTCGGGCTCACCGACGGCCAGCCGCGCACGCTCGACGAGATCGGTCAGGTCTACGGGGTCACCCGGGAGCGGATCCGGCAGATCGAGTCGAAGACCATGTCCAAGCTGCGCCACCCGTCGCGCTCCCAGGTCCTGCGCGACTACCTGGACTGAGCCCGCGCGCAGAGGTGGCGGGCACCGTTGAGAACGACTGGTGGGTCGACAGATGGGCCGCAGGCGGTGGCTCGGGCGCGACCACTCGTCACGCGGGCGCGACCACGTCGATGTCAAGCGCGGCTGCCGCTGACTGCATCCGAACGTCGTAGGTGACGACCGCGCGCAGATCTTCACCCAGTTGGGCGGCGGAGGCCAGGTGCACCGCGTCGAGGCTGCGCAGGACGATGTCACCCATCTCCGCTGCCTCGTCGAGGAGATTGCGATGCAGCGGGACGAGGTAGAGCCGCGCGAGCTGGCGGCGCGCCAGTCCGATCATGTCGGCGCCACCAGCACGGACCGCGCGCACGACCTCCACCCTGGCCAGGGTGGAACTGGCCCGGGGATCGATGCGGTGCTGGCGGAGATAACGGCGCAGTGCGTCCGACTCCGCCTCGCGCTGGACGAGCTTCACGATGGCCGACGAGTCCAGATAGAGCGTCACCGCTCGTGCTCCCGGGCAGTGGCCAGCCAGGCCGACACAGGCACTTCCTGGTCCAACGGCGCCTCATCGAGCAGGTCACCGGGCTCCTCAGGAACCAGTACCCTGCCGGTGGCGATCAGCTCGTCCCAACTGTCGTTCGCGGGTGGCACCAGACGGGCGACTGGCCGGCCGCGGTCGGTGATCTGCAACATCTCGCCGGCGGCCACCCGCGCTAGGTAGCGGCTGGCGTACTGGCGCAGCTCACGCACACCGATACTGTCCATGTGCTACATGGTAGCAGCAGGAGGGCACGGCGGAATGTCGCTGCCGCGGCGGCGGGTGCTGCGCACCCGCGGCCGGGTCGAACGTTTTCCACACTTGGTGACCCCCTCGCCGCGCTACCGTTACCGAGTGAGCGATCTGCCCGAGCCCCCACCCACCGACCAGCAGCGGGAGGCCGCCGTCGCGCGGCTCACCGAGCACATCGGTGCCGGACATCTGACCCTGGCCGAGTTCGACGAGCGCGCGCGGGCGAGCTACCA
>Ga0136622_10001389_pt1 | contig 10009 bp, 8 predicted proteins | sample AntDrymUQ4482106_2_FD_104803 | JGI IMG/M metagenome (GOLD analysis project Ga0136622, IMG submission 104803) | Polar desert sand microbial communities from Dry Valleys, Antarctica - metaG UQ448 (21.06) | ecosystem: Environmental > Terrestrial > Soil > Desert | place: Antarctica: Dry Valley...
CCGGCGGCAGCACCTTTATCCCCATCCGCCGGCACTCACCAAGGTAGACCGCCATCTTGTCCTTGTCGTCCTTCATGGACGTCAGCAGCGCGGCCATGTACTCGGCCGGATAGTTGGCTTTGAGGTACGCCGTCCAGTACGACACCAGCGCGTACCCCGCGCCGTGCGACTTGTTGAACCCGTAGTCACAGAACGGAACCAGCGTGTTCCACAGCTTGGTCACGGCCGAGTCCGAGTAGCCGCGCCCGTTCATCCCGTCGGAGAACGGCACGAACTCCTTGTCCAGGATCTCCTTTTTCTTCTTGCCCATGGCCCGACGGAGCAGGTCGGCCTGGCCCATCGAGTAGCCGGCCACCCGCTGCGCGATCGCCATGACCTGCTCCTGGTAGACGATCAGCCCGTAGGTCTCGTCCAGGATATCGGCCAGCGGCTCGGTGAACTCGGGGTGGATCGACTCGGCCGGCTTGCGGGCGTTCTTGCGGTCGGCGTAGTCGTTGTGCGCGTTGGTACCCATCGGCCCCGGCCGGTACAGCGCGAGGATCGCGGTGATGTCGTCGAAGCAGTCCGGCCGCAGCGAGCGGAGCAGGTTGCGCACCGGGCCGCCGTCCAGCTGGAAGACCCCGAGGCTGTCGCCTCGGGCGAGCAGTTCGTACGTCGCCGCGTCGGTGAACCCGACCGCATCGAGGTCGACGGTCTCGCCGCGGTTGGCCTCGATATTGGCCAGCGCGTCGTCCAGGATCGTCAGGTTGCGCAGCCCGAGAAAGTCCATCTTCAGCAGGCCGAGCGCCTCGCAGGTCGGGAAGTCGAACTGGGTGATCACCGCCCCGTCGGCCTCCCGCCGCATCACCGGGATGACATCCATCAACGGCGTACTGCCGAGGATCACACCGGCTGCGTGGACGCCCCACTGCCGTTTGAGACCTTCCAGGTCGCGCGCGGTGTCCACCACGATCTTCGCGTCCGGGTCGGACTCGTAGCGGGCCCGCAGCTCACCGGCCTCCTTGTAGCGTGGGTGCTCGGGGGTGAACACCCCGGCCAGCGGCATGTCCTTGCCCATGACCGCCGGCGGCAACAGCTTGGTCAGCTGATCGCCGAGGGCGTAGGGCCGGTCCAGCACCCTCGCGGCGTCCTTGATCGCCGCCTTGGCCTTGATCGTCCCGTACGTGACGATCTGCGCGACCCGCTCCTCGCCGTACTTGGCGGTGACGTAACGGATGACGTCCCCGCGGCGACGCTCGTCGAAGTCGATGTCAATGTCCGGCATCGAGATCCGCGCCGGATTGAGGAAACGCTCGAAGAGCAGGCCGTGCTGGATCGGGTCCAGGTCGGTGATGCGCAGCGCGTAGGCGATCATCGACCCGGCCGCCGACCCCCGGCCGGGGCCGACCCGGATCCCGTTGTCCCTGGCGTAACGGATGAAGTCCGCGACGACGAGGAAGTACGCCGGAAAGCCCATCTGGACGATCACCGACACCTCGAAGTCCGCCCGCGCCCGCACGTCGGCAGGGACCCCGGCCGGGTAACGCCCCTGCAGGCCGATTTCGACCTGCTTGACCAGCCAGGATTCCTGCGACTCCCCGGCCGGTACGTCGAAGCGCGGCATCAGGTCCGCGCCCTCGGTGAATCCCACCTCGCAGCGATCGGCGACAGCCAACGTGTTGTCGCAAGCGTCGGGGTGCTCAGCGAACAGCGCCCGCATCTGCTCCGGTGACTTCAGGTAATAGCCGTCGCCGTTGAACCGGAACCGCTTGGTGTCGCTGAGCTTGGCGCCGGTCTGGATGCACAGCAAGGCGTCGTGCGCGGTGGACTCCTGCTGGTGGGTGTAGTGCAGGTCGTTCGTGGCCAGCAGCGGCATCCGCAGATCCGCGGCGATCCGCAGCAGGTCGCTGCGGGTTCGCCGCTCGATTTCCAGCCCGTGGTCCATCAACTCGCAGAAGAAATTGTCCCGGCCGAGGATGTCCTGGAAGTCCGCCGCGGCGGTCCTGGCCCGGTCGAAGTTCCCCCCGCGCAGCCACATGTTGACCTCGCCGGACAGGCAACCGGTGGTCGCGATCAGTCCGGCGCCGTAGCGCTCCAGCAGCTCCCGGTCGAAGCGCGGCTTACGGTACTGCCCCTCGAGCGAGGCCAGGGACGAGAGCCGGAACAGGTTGTGCATCCCCGCGGTCGACTCCGCGAGCAGCGTCATGTGCGTATATGCGGCCTTGCCCTTGGTCGAGGCGCCCTCGCCGTCCTCGTCGACCACCAGGCTGCCGAAGTCGTACGGCGAGCGGTCGAACCGGCTGCCCGGGGTGTAATAGCCCTCCATGCCGATGATCGGCTTGACCCCCACTGCCAGGGCCTGCTTGTAGAAGTCGTAGGCCCCGAACACGTTGCCGTGGTCGGTCATCGCCACCGCGGGCATGCCCAATCGCGCGGTCTCGGCCATCAACGAGGGGAGCTTCGCCGCGCCGTCGAGCATCGAGTACTCGGTGTGCACGTGCAGGTGGACGAACTGCCCGTCCTGCCCCGTGCTGGTCACCGCGGCCTGCCTCCTGCTCACCTCTGAGAACCCCTGTCGCCGGGGGCCCCATCATGCAACACCCGACCACCGACATCGGGTCAGGCGAGCCGCCTGTCGTAGAAGTACTCCGTGGTATCGGAGGGATCGTGCAGTTGCCGGGTGTGCTTGCCGCGCCGGTAGCCCAGCCGCTCGTACAGTCGGTGCGCGTCGGCGAACCGGGTGTCGCTCCACAGTTCGACCACGCTCGCGCCGGCCGCTCGCGCGGCTTCCTCCACAACGCTGACGAGCCCAGCCCCGAGGCCGCAGCGGCGGGCCGTCGCGGCGACGTACAGGCTCTTCAGCTCGACCCGGCCCGGCTTCGTCGGCTTGTGCCCCACGCAGGCCACCACGACGCCGTCAAGCTCAACCACCCACAGCCGCCCGGCGCCGGCATACGCCGAGGCCGGCGCGAGCAGCCACCCGTCGATGCCGGGCAGGTCGAGCACGCAGCCCGGGTACTCGGCGTAGCAGCCGCCGATCAGGGCGACCAGGGCCGTGCTGTCGTCGTCGGTCGCCGGCCGACGCCTCACCGGTCCGGTCCGTCCGGGGGCAGCACCCTCACCGGTACCCACAGGATGCGCAGGTCGATGGCCGCGTGCACGAGCATCGGCACCAGCAGGGTGCCGGTCCCGACGTACAAGAAGGTCAAGAGCGCGCCGAGCACGGACGTGGTGACGACACCGCCGCGCCCCTGGTAGAGGTGGGCCAGGCCGAAGGCCACCCCCCCGAGAACGACCAGCCCGAGGTCGGGGATGTCCGGCGCGATCGCCAGCACGACGGCGAGCAGGAAGCCGCGGTAGAGCAGTTCCTCGGATACGCCCGCGGTCAGCGCCACCAGCCCGAACCACCGCCGTTCCACCAGGGTCCGCGGCACCAGCGCGATGATTGCCTGCGGCGCGGCCCCCGCCAGTCGCGCCGCATCGGTCGGACGTCGTACCGCCCGAGTGGACATCACCAAGAAGACGATGACGAGCACCGCCAGCACGATGGCCACCGCGTTGGGGGCCCGGTCGGGCAGCCGCAGCCCGAGCTCCGTCCATCCGACCGACGGCGCCAGCAGCACGACACCGCCGACCAGTACGGCGAGCCCCCACTCGAGGACGAGCAGCCGCTGGTAGAGCCAGATCCGTGCGTCCGGGTCATGGCCGAGAGCGGCCTCGAAGCGACGGTGCAGGACGCGGCCCACGACCGGCTCGCCCACGATCAGGTAGGCCACGATCAGACACGCCGCCACCGCGGCCGGACCGAACGCGCCCAGCCCGTCGATCGCCGGGATCACCCGCTCACCCGGGCCACTGCCAGCGACAGGTCCGGCGGGTAGGGGCTCTGGAAAACCATCGGCCGCCCGTCGCCGGGATGGGCGAAGCCGAGCCGCTGGGCGTGCAGCCACTGCCGGCCCAGCCCCAACCGCTGGGCCAGCGTGGGGTCTGCGCCGTAGGTGAGGTCTCCGACGCAGGGGTGCCGGAGGGCCGCCATGTGCACCCGGATCTGGTGCGTGCGACCGGTTTCCAGCCGGATGTCGAGCAGGCTCACCGCCCGGAACGCCTCCAGCGTCTCGTAGTGGGTCACGCTCGGCCGTCCCCCGGCCACGACGGCGAAGCGCCAGTCCGCGCTCGGGTGCCGGTCGATAGGGGCGTCAACCGTGCCGCTGCTCGGATCTGGATGCCCCTGGACCAGCGCGTGGTAGCCCTTATCCACCCGCCGCTCCCGGAAGGCGTCCTTGAGTACGCCGTAGGCATGCTCGGACTTCGCCAACACCATGAGCCCCGTCGTACCGGCGTCCAGGCGGTGGACGACGCCCTGCCGCTCGGCCGCGCCGCTCGTGGACAGCAGCTGTCCCATCGCGGCAACCCCTTGTACGACGGTCGGCCCGGTCCATCCTGGGCTGGGATGGGCAGCGACGCCGACCGGCTTGTCCACGACGACCAGGTCGGCGTCGGCGTACACAATCCGCAGGCCGTCGACGGAGACCGGCTCGATTGACGACGGTGCGGCGCGCAGGGGCAGGGTCACCTGCAGCCAGGCGCCGGAACTGACCCGGTCGGACTTGATCGGCACTCCCCCGTCGACCAGAACGTCGCCGCCCTCGATCAGGCCGACGGCACTGGTCCGGGACACGCCGAACAGGCGGGCGAGCGCCGCATCCACCCGCAACCCATCCAGGCCCTCCGGGACCGGCAACGACCTCGTCACGGCTGCGTGAATGACTTCGTCACGGGTTGGCGCCACGTCCGCTCCGGGTTCCGTCCAGATCGACCCCGCGCATCGCCATGACGACGGCAACCGCGCCGCCGCACACGATCGCCGAGTCCGCGAGGTTGAAGATCGGCCAGACTCGACCGAACGGGTCCAGCACGCTCAGGAAGTCGATGACCGCCCCGCGAAACGGCCCAGGAGAGCGCAGCAGCCGGTCGGTCAGGTTTCCACCCGCGCCGCCGAGGATGAGGCCCAGCGCAATCGCCCAGCCGGTCGACCTGATCCGCAGCGCCGTACGGAGGATGATCGCGATGACGACCATCGCGATCACGGTGAACACGATGGTCGCCCCCTTGGCGAAGGAGAACGCCGCTCCGGTGTTCCGCGCCTCGGTGAGATAGAGCAGCCCACCGAGCAGGCGCAGCGGCTCGCGGTCGGACAGCGTCGCGACCACGATCAGCTTGCTGAGGATGTCGAGGATCAGGACCGCGAGCCCGACCAGGACGAGCAGCCACCCGCGCCGTAATCCGGTCGGTCGGGTCAGAGGCTCGTCTGCGCGGGCGCGACCGCCGACGGCAATGGGCGGCTCGGTATCGCGGTTGGCCGGCTCACCCATTCACACAGTGTCCCATCGGCGCCGGCTGGCGAGCGGGTGTGGTCGAGCTCAGCGACGCTCCTCACGCTGTTTGCATGCCACGCAGAGGGTCGCGCCGGGGAAGGCCTGCAGCCGCGCCTTTGCGATCGGCTTGCCACAACTCTCACACAAGCCGTAGCGGCCCTCGTCGATGCGTTCCACCGCGTGCTCCAGCTGGCTGATCAGATCCGCCCGGTTCCTCGCCAGCGACATCTCGTGCTCGCGCTCGAACGTCTTGCTGCCGGCGTCTGCCTGGTCGTCACCCGCACTATCGCTGGCCTGCGCCTGCAACTCGTCGATGGCCCGCAGGGTCTGCTCGTAGTCCGTCCGCATCTGGGTGAGCTGACCTTCCAGGTCCCGGCGTACGGCGGCCAGCTCGCGCGCGGTCCATCCCTCCGGAGCCCGGCTCGCGGCCTTCTTTGCCAGGCCCTTGGTGTCTGCTGCGCTGGAACTCCTCGCTGGGGCAGCCTTCGATGCGGTCTTGGCAGCGGTCTCTGACGCGGCCTTCGACGCGGTCTTAGACGCGGTTTTCGTCGGCGTTGGGCTCTTGGCCGCAGCCGCCGACTTCGTCGAGGGAGACCTCTTCGACGCGGCGGCGCTCTTGTTGGCCGGGGCTGCCTTCTTCGCTGGGACGACCTTTGCGGTAGCGGCAGTCTTCTTCGCGGGCGCCGCCTTTGCCTTGGTGGCCGCAGCCGCGTTCTTCGGCACTGTCGCCGTCCTTTCCCCGGAAGGCGCTCACCATACGTATCCGCGCCATCCGGCACAACGCATCCCCCGCACGTCGCGCCTTGAAACCGCCGATCTTGGTCCGATCAACGTCTGGCGGCCGCTGAGACGTTGTCTAGACCAAGATCGGCGCAGAATTGGCCCGGAGAGATGATGCGGCCGACGCCACTAGCCCGGGTCCGCTTCGGCGCGGGCGCTGCCGTCCTCCCCGCGCCAGCTGGCCAGCCGGCCGGCCCGGCTGACCGCGCGCAACCGCAGCTCAGTGCGCTCCCGGACATCGCTCGTGGCCACCACGAGCAGCTCGTCGCCGCGCAGGATGCGGGTGGTGGGGCTCGGCACGAACGACCTGCCTTCGCGTACGACGAGAGTGACAGCCGCGTCCTCGGGTAACCGCAGCTCGGACACGTAGACGCCGTGCAGGCGGGATGCCGTGGGAACTCGGACCTGCAGGAGGTCCGCCCCGAGTTCCTCCAACGGAGCAGACTCCACCTCGACCTCGCGGGTCTCGATCCCTCCGGTGACACGGAGCAGACGCGCCACGGCGGGCAGCGTGGTGCCCTGGACCAGGGTGAAGACGACGACGAGCACGAAGACGATGTCGAAGATCTGCAGCGCGCCGGGCACCGCCTCGGTCACCGGGATCGTGGCGAACACGATCGGGACGGCGCCGCGCAGCCCCGCCCACGACACAAAGGCCTGCTCGCGCAGCGGCGCACGAAACGGCAACAGGGACACCACGACGGACAGGGGTCGAGCCAGCAACAGCAGCCCCAGCCCAATCACGACGGCCGGCACCAGCACTTCCACCAGTCGCGGCGGACTGACCAGCAGTCCGAGCAGGACGAACAGTCCGATCTGCGACAACCAGGCCAAACCCTCGGCGAACCCGAGCGTCGCCCGACGGTGCGGCAGCCGGGAGTTGCCCAGCACGAGTCCGGCGACGTACACCGCCAGGAAGCCGGAGGCATGAGCGACATCCGCGCCGGCGTAGGCGAGCACGCAAAAGGCGACGGTCGCGAGCGGGTAGAGACCGGAGGCGGGCAGGGCGCTGCGCCGCAACACCCAGGCGCCGGCAAGTCCGGTGCCGATCCCGATGAGGGCCCCGACCACCAGCTCGTAGACCAGCAACAGGCCGGCCTGGGGCAGGGACACCACGGCGTCGCTGGACAGCAGGACGACCACGATCACTACCGGTGCGTCGTTGAGCCCCGACTCCAGTTCGAGGGTGGCGGTCACCCGCCGCGGCAGGCCGAGACCGCGCAGCGTGGAGAACACCGCGGCGGCGTCGGTCGAACTCACTACCGCCCCCAGCAGCAGGCCGATCCGCCACGACGTGTCGAGGGCCAGTACGGCGACGGCACCGGTCACCGCGATGCTGACGGCGACGCCGACTGTCGAGAGCACCACAGTGCGCGGTACCGCGTCGCGGACGGCGACCCAGCGGGTAGTCAACCCGCCCTCGGCCAGGATGACAACCAGCGCGCAGATGCCCAGTACCCGGGTCAACTCGGCGTCTTCGAACTGCAGGCCGATGACGGACTCGCCGAGGAGCACGCCGAGCCCGAGATAGACCAGCAGGCTTGGCAGGCCGAGACGGGTGGATACGCGGACCGCGAGCGCACTGGCAAGCACCACCAATGCCCCGATCAGCAGGGCCAGCGCGAGACTCTCGGTCACCGGCGCCCGCACATGGGCGGCATTGTTCCGTACGACGAAGGCCACTCTTCGACCTGACCAACGATTCGGTCGGACCGGGGACCGGCGGAGGGATTCTTCCACCGAGGATCTCATCGACTGGCGGGCGGCCGGGGCTATCCGCTTCCGTACACTCGGGTCGGCGCCACGAGCACCGCTACCCGGCATTCCGCCCGCATGACGCGGTCGTAGCTCTCCCAGTCGTCGTGGGTGCCGCCGGCCGCGGAAAAGATCGTGCGCAGGAGCATGCGCAGTTCCTCCGCGTCGGTGTCATCGGGCCCGAGGAGTTCGCTCGTCCCGTCGACGGCCACCCAGCGCCAGCCCGCACGCCACAGGATCGATGTGGCGGGGCGGCTGGCCAGGTGTCGCAGCTTCACGGCGCCGTAGGTGACGTACGCGACGACCGGGCGCCCGCTCGTCGGATGGTCCAGCACGCCCGCGTTGACGAGCGAGGAGTGCGGGCTGCCGTCCCCGCGCACGACGGTGACGGTAGCCAGCCCGTCCTCCTGGGCCACGATGCGGCGGACGGGGTCGAGGTCGACGTCCACGGCCAGGATTCTGACACGATTACCACGACCTGCGGTGGCAGTGCCGGGCTCACTGCCGGGTCATCGTGGCGGCACCGCCTGCGCTGCGGTCGGCTGCACAAGTCTCACGCCACACCACCCTCCAGCCGTCGCGGCACCTGTTGGTATCTCGGTCGCTGCCCAACACGGCGGACGGGTAGCATCGCACTCGGCGCTGACGGGACACGTCGCGCCGGACGCAGCCCGTAGCGACCCGGGGACGGTGTGAGCCCGGGGGCCTGGCCGGCGTGCACATCACCTTGAGCCGCCGGAAGAAACAGGACCGCGGATCCACTCAGCGGTCCCCAGTAGAACCGGCACGCAGGACAAAGAGTGGGGCGTGCGCCGAGGGCAACCAAGGCGGGCGCCCAAGAAGGGTGGTACCACGGTCGCCCGAGGCCTGGGCGGTCGTCCCTTCGTCGAAGCCGTACGCCGACGAGGGAGCCCACCGAGATGCCGGGACCGTTCAGCCCGCTGCCCGCCCAGGTCGATCTGCCGGCTCTGGATCACCAGGTGCTGGAGCGCTGGCGGGAGGGCAAGCTCTTCCAGCGCAGCCTGGAGGCCTCGGCCGGACGGCCGGCCTGGATCTTCTACGAGGGGCCGCCCACCGCGAACGGCCGGCCGGGTGTCCATCACATCGAGGCGCGCACGTTCAAGGACGTCTTCCCCCGCTTCCGGACGATGAAGGGCTACCACGTCCCTCGCCGCGCCGGCTGGGATTGCCACGGCCTGCCGGTCGAGCTGGCGGTTGAGACCGAACTCGGCTTCACCGGCAAGAAGGACATCGAGGCATACGGCATCGCCGAGTTCAACGCCAAGTGCCGGGAGTCGGTGCACCGGCACGTCGACGAGTGGGCGACGTTGACCGAGCGGATGGGCTTCTGGGTCGACATGTCCGAGGCCTACTGGACAATGGACCCGGCCTACGTCGAGAGCGTCTGGTGGTCGCTCAAGGTCATCTTCGACAAGGGCCTGCTCGTCTAGGACCATCGCGTCGCGCCGTACTGCCCCCGCTGCGGCACCGGCCTGTCCGACCACGAGGTCGCGCAGGGCTACGAGACGGTCGTCGACCCGTCGATCTACGTCCGCTTCCCGATCACCGGCGGAGAGTGGGCCGGCCGGGCCGACCTGCTGATCTGGACCACGACCCCGTGGACGTTGGTGTCCAACACCGCGGTCGCTGTCCACCCCGAGGTGACATACGCCGTCGCGCGGACCGCTGACGGGACTTTCGTGGTGGCCGAGCCGCTGCTCGAGCGGGTCCTCGGCCCGGAGGCGGAGGTGCTGGCTCGGATGAGCGGCCAGGAGCTGGAGCGGACGTCGTACGAACGGCCGTTCGACCTCGTCGACATCCCGGCGGCCCACTACGTCATCACCGCGACCTATGTCACGACCGCTGACGGCACAGGGCTCGTACACCAGTCCCCCGCGTTCGGCGCCGACGACCTCGCCGCCACCCGCGAGTACGGGATGCCCGTGGTCAACCCGATCGGCAGGGACGGGCGGTTCGCCGACGAGGTAGCCGTGGTGGGCGGCGTCTTCTTCAAGACCGCTGACGCGGCGCTAGTCAATGAGCTGCGCAACCGTGGACTGCTGTTCCGGTCCGAGGACTACGAGCACTCCTACCCGCACTGCTGGCGCTGCCACACGGCG
>Ga0136622_10001390_pt1 | contig 10006 bp, 9 predicted proteins | sample AntDrymUQ4482106_2_FD_104803 | JGI IMG/M metagenome (GOLD analysis project Ga0136622, IMG submission 104803) | Polar desert sand microbial communities from Dry Valleys, Antarctica - metaG UQ448 (21.06) | ecosystem: Environmental > Terrestrial > Soil > Desert | place: Antarctica: Dry Valley...
GAACGGGGGGTCACGGGCGCGAGCAGGCGCACGTCCGCGAGCGGCCCGATCGCCTCGGCGGGCATCAGGTCGACGAACGGCGTGCCGGTCGCCCCGAGCAGCTGGTCGCCGTCGACGACACCCCACGAGGGGGCGCCGCCTGAGCGGTGGCGGACGATCCTCACTTACCGCCGCAGCCGTCAGCCGCCGCGGGGCGTGGCGAGGGCGGTGAGCTCGGCGATGCTCCCGAGCTCGTCCGCGTGCTCGCACGCCTCGCGCAACGCGCGGGCGGAGTCGTGGCCGAGCGCAGTAGCGGCCAAGCGCTCGAACTTCACCCCCACGCGCTCTCGCTGCTCGCCGAGGTCGGACGCAGGCACGCTCAGGTCGGCGCTCGCCGAGAGCTCGCGGCCGTCGCGCGTGGCGATCGCCGCAGACGCGCCGACGGCGTTGTCGTGGTCAGCGAGACGAGCCGAGACGCGGTCTCGCAGCGCGACAAGCTCCTGCGCGCGCACGCGCTCCTCCGTAAAGGCCGAGGGGTCGCTCGTATCGACGCGCGACAGGACCATCGCCGCGAGCGCGCGCAGGCTGAACTTCGCCTCGAGGCCTGTGCGCGGCTCCGCGATGTCGGCCACGTCGAGCGCCTGCTGGGAGACCTCGAGCCGCACGGACTCAATCTCTGCCGGTTCGAGCTCGTGCTCGTCGCGCAACTCACGCAGCGCTTCGAGCGACGCGTGGGTCCAGTAGCACGCGGCGTGGTACTTGAAGAGCGTCCGCTCGATCAGGTGCCGGCCCGACACCGCCTCGAGCGCCGACGTGGGCGCGAGCGCTTCGGTCGCCACCGCCGCGAACCCGTGCGGGGCCTCGATCACGGCCTCCGAGCTCGTGAAGCCATCCGCCACGAGCACCGCGGAGAGCAGGCCGTTCATCGCAGCCTTGCCCGCATTGAGCGGCTTGGCCATCGTCCCGAACGACGCGTTGACGCCGGCGGCCTGCGTGCCGGCGAGCCCAAGCGCCCGCCCCCAGCCCTCATCGTCGAGGCCGAGCAGGCGGGCGCAGCCGGCTGCAGCGCCGAAGGTCCCGAGCGTCCCGGTCGCGTGCCAGCCGCGTGCGTAGTGGCTCGGGTTCACGAGCATGCCGAGCCGGCACTCGACCTCCACGCCCGCGACGATCCCCGCCAGGACCTCAACCCCCGGGGCGTCGAGACGTTCGCCGAGCGCCAGCACCGCGGATGCGACGGGCACGGTCGCGTGGCCGGGCAGCGCCAGGTGCACGTCGTCGTAGTCGAGTGCGTGCGCGGCGGTACCGTTGACAAGCGCCGCCAGTGACGCCGGGGCGCGCTCGCGCCGCCCGACCAGCGTCGCTTCGCCGGCGCCCGTGCCGGACTCGCGGGCCAGGATCGCCGCCGCGGGCTCCGCCGCCCCGGCTAGCGCCACCCCGAGCCAGTCCAGCAGGCAATGCCGCGCCACCGCCTTGGGCCGGTCGTGCAGCGGCGCCGCGCTCAACTCGCGACCCGCCGCGACCACCGCGGCCGTAGCGCCCGTGGAACGTGCGACTTCCGACTGGGTCTGACCGATCATGCATTCCCCCACCTGGTTGCTCGCGCCAACCGCGCCCACGGCGACCCGCCTACCCCCGGCGTCTTGCCGGTTGTCGGCGGAGGGTAACGACGGGCGCGGGGCTATCGCGGCCACGGAGCCAAATCGAGCCCCCGAAGAGGTGAACCCGCCCGTCACTTCAAGCGGCGCGCGTGCGCTGTGCCGGCCTGAGCGCCCGGGATACGGCGTCGGCCACGGGCTCCGCGCGCCCCACCGGCAGCGCCGCGGTCGTCACGCGCACGGCCGGTGGGCTCTCGATGCGGAAGGGGGTGCCCGCGCGGACGGCGATTCCCGCCTGAAGCAGCGAGTCGACGACCGGACTTTCCTCCGCGACGGGCACCCAGACGTTGGATCCGCTCGACCCGACCGCGGCGATCTCGCGCTCCGCGAGGGCGGCTAGCAGCGCCATGCGTCGATCGGCGTAGATCGAGGTGGCGCGGTCGAGCAGCGCGCGCGTGGCCGCGTCCGACCACAGCTCGACGACGACGCGCTGGAGGAGGTGGCTGACCCAGCCCGGGCCGACGAGCAGCCGCCCCTCGACGCGACTGACCGTGCGGGGGTCACCCGCAAGCGCCGCCACACGCAGGTCGGGACCGAGCGTCTTCCCGACCGAGCGGATCACCGCCCAGCGCTCGCGGTCGCCGGTGACGGTGTGGGCACGGGAGCCCGAGACGGCGCCGAGGTGGTCATCCTCGATCACGAGCGCTTGCGGCCGGCGCTCGAGCACCGAAGAGAGCGCGCTCGCACGGTCCGAGTCGAGCGCCGCCCCGGTGGGGTTGTGCCCGCGCGGGCTGAGCAAGACGGCCTCCGCGCCGCCGGCAAGCACTCGAGCCAGCGCGTCCGGAAGCAGCCCGTGCTCGTCGATCGCGACCGGACGCGGCACGAGTCCGAGCGCTCGCACCAGGTCGACGAGGCCGGTGTAGCCGGGGTCGGCGAGCGCGATCCGGTCGCCCTGCCTGAGATTTGCGCCGAGCACGCGCTCGACACCGTCGAGCGCGCCGCTGACGACGCAGAGGTGTCGCGCGGAGATGCCGTCGGCGGCGAAGGCGCGCCCCGCCATCGCGAGCAGCTCGTCGACGGCGGGCGCTGCGCCGTATAGCCGCTGCGGTAGCTCGACGCGCTTCAGCGCAGCGTTCAGGTCCGGCAGCAGGGTTGGGTCGGGGTTCCCGCTGGCTAGGTCCTGGACGCCCGGCGGGACCTGGGCAGAGCCGCGTGGCCCGGCCACCGGCGGGCGCTCGCTGACCCGGGAGCCGCTGCGCTCGTGGCTCACGATCAGCCCCCGGCGGCGCAGCTCGCGAAGCGCCGATGCCACGGTGGAGGGGCTGACTTCGAGGGTCGCCGCGAGGGCTCGCACGGAGGGCATCCGGTCACCGGCGACCAGGGTGCCGCGCTCGATCGCCGACTCGAAGCTCGCGGCGATCTCGCCGGCGGTTCTTCCCGTCGGCCGGTATTGTACTGGCTCACTCATGTATCTGTACTGTAACAGTTGAGCGAATGAGCGTGCAGACGAGGACCAAGCTCAAGCGCCTGCCCAAGCGAGCGGCATACGATCGCCCGACGGTCGACGCGATCCTCGACGAGGCGCTCGTCTGCCATCTTGGGTTCGTCCACGAGGGGCATCCATTCGTGATCCCGACGCTGCACGCCCGCCACGGCGACGTGCTCTACGTGCACGGCTCGGCGGCGAGCCGCACGCTGCGGGCGCTCGGCGGCGAGTTGTCGGTGTGCTTGACCGTCACGCTCGTCGACGGATTGGTGCTCGCGCGTTCCGCGTTCCACCACTCGGTCAACTACCGCTCCGTGGTGCTGCTCGGGCGGGCGCGCCTGATCGAGGACGCCGAGCGCAAGCTGCGAGCGCTCGAGGCCTTCAGCGAGCAGATCGTGCGCGGGCGGTGGGCGGACGTACGGCCCCCGTCGCGCAAGGAGCTCAAGGCGACGACGGTGCTCGAGCTGCCGCTCGCGGAGCTCTCGGCCAAGGTCAGGAGCGGCCCGCCCGTCGACGACGAGGACGACTACGCGCGCGACACGTGGGCCGGCATCGTCCCGCTCGCGCTCGTGGCGGGTACGCCCGAGGACGATCCGCGGCTGCGCCCGGGGATCGCCGCACCGAGCTACGCGACCGCCTATTCGCGACCGAGCCGCCCCGACTGAGCCATGGGGCGAATCAGCGCAAGCCCGGTGATGCTGCGGCCGGCGACGGTCGCCGATGACGCGGCCGTGTGGCGCCTCGCCCAGCTCGACTCGAGCGCGGTCCCGACCGGCCCCGTCCTGATTGCAGAGGTCGGCGGGCGGCCCCTGGCCGCGCTCGGGGTGCTCGACGGTCGGGCGATCGCCGACCCGTTCGAACGCACGGCGGAGCTGATCGACCTGTTGCGACTACGCGCCTCGCACCTGAGCGACCAACGCCCGCCGGACGGCTCGGCGCCGCCGCTACGGCGCCGTTTGCTGCACGGCTTGGAGCTCGCGGACGGCGATGGGCTCCGGCGTGGCGTCCGAGGAGCGCCTAACGCGCGGGCGACCGCAGGCGGGCCGGCAGGTAGCGCGCGCCCGGACCGGAGCGCCCGGCGGCGTCGCCTGGGTTCGACAGCGCGCAGCGGCGCAGCGACAGGCAGCCGCAGCCGATGCACGAGGTGAGGCCCTCGCGCAAGGCTACGAGGCCGTCGATCTGCTCGTCGAGGCGCGCCTGCCACGCGCGCGAGAGGCGCGCCCAGTCGGCCTTGGTGGGGGTCCGTGAGGCGGGCAGGGTAGCGAGGGCGGTGCGGATCTCCTCGAGCGACAGGCCGACGTTCTGCGCCGCGCGCACGAAGGCGAGCCGGCGCAGCACGCCGCGCTGGTAGCGGCGCTGGCCGCCGCCCGAGCGAACCGCCTCAATCAGGCCCACGCGCTCGTAGTGACGCAGCGCGGAGGCCGCCAGGCCCGCGCGCGCGGCGACCTCGCCGATCGGCAGCAGATCGGTGTCCCTCATGCCCTTGACTTGAAGTGCGCTTGAACTCTTACGATGATCGCGTGACGGTATCAAGGACACCCGAGCGGAGTCCGGTCGCGCTCGTGACCGGCGCCTCGCGCGGGCTCGGGCGGGCGCTCGCCGAGGCGCTCACGGCTCGCGCGTGGCGCGTCGTGGTCGATGCCCGAGACGCCGACTCGCTCGCCGCGGCGGTCGCGACGATGCCCGGGCCGGGCTCGGCGATCGCGGTGGCGGGTGACGTCGCCGATCCCGCTCACCGGCGCCGCCTGTCCGAGGCCGTCGAGGCCGCCGGCGGCCTCGACCTGCTCGTCAACAACGCGAGCGCGCTCGGCCCGAGCCCTCAGCCACCCCTTGGCGCCTACCCGCTCGACGCGCTCGAGCGCGTCTTCGCCGTCAACACCTTCGCGCCGCTCGCCCTCTTGCAGCTGCTCCTGCCCGTGCTCGAGGTGCGCGCCGGCCGCGTCGTGAACCTCTCCTCCGACGCCGCCGTCGAGGCCTACGAGGGATGGGGCGGCTACGGCTCCGCCAAGGCCGCCCTCGACCAGCTGAGCGCGGTGCTTGCCGCCGAGCACCCCCGGCTGCGGGTCTATGCGTTCGATCCCGGCGACATGGCCACCGACCTCCAGCAGCAGGCGTTTCCCGGCGAGGACATCAGCGATCGTCCCTCGCCCGAGACCGTGGTCGGCCCGCTGCTTGAGCTGGTCGAGGGCGTGTTGCCGAGCGGGCGCTACCTGGCCGCCGACCTCGCCGAGCGGGCTGCAGTCACGAATGAGCCGCGGACGCCGCCCGACAGCGCCGCATGAGGACCGAGCCGGCGAAGGCGCTCGCGCCTGCCACCGACTTCGAGCTCCCGCCGGCCGCCGAGGCATCGGCGCCCCCCGAGCGCCGCGGACTTGCCCGTGACCGAGTGCGGTTGCTGGTCGCGCGTCGCGACGGGATCGAGCACCGTCGCTTTCGCGACCTGCCGGACCTGCTCGCTCCCGGCGACCTCGTCGTGATCAACACCTCGGCCACCCTCCCCGCCGCGCTCGACGCCCAGCGCGGCTCAGGCCGGCCGAGTCGCGTGCACGTCTCGAGCCAGCTCGACGACGGCAGCTGGGTCGTCGAGGTCCGCCGGCGCGACGGCGCGGGACCCGACCTGACGGTCGCGCGCGGCGAGCGCCTCGCTCTCATCGGCGGACTCACGCTGACCGTCTCGGCCCCCTACCCGGACTCAGATGCCACGCTCTCGCGCCTGTGGCGGGCGAGCGCCGGCACGCCGGTCTCGGCGGCGGCCTACCTGCACGGCCACGGTGAGCCGATCCGCTACGGCCACCTCGCCGGGCGCTACCCGCTGGCCGACCACCAGACCGTCTACGCGAACCAGCCCGGCAGCGCCGAGATGGCGAGCGCGGGTCGCCCCTTCACCGCGCCGCTGCTCGTGCGGATGCTGGCGCGCGGGGTGACCGTCGCGCCGGTGGTGCTGCACGCCGGCGTCTCGAGCCAGGAGCTGCCCGAGCAGCCGCTGCCCGAGCGCTTCGAGGTTCCCGCTGCCACCGCCCGTCTCGTGCGCAGCGCGCGCGAGGCAGGGCAGCGGGTGATCGCCGTCGGCACGTCCGTCGTGCGCGCGCTCGAGACCGCGGCGGCCGAGGGGGCGACGGTGCGCCCGAGCGCCGGCTGGACCGATCTCGTGCTCGGTCCCGAGCGACCGGCGCGCGTCGTCGACGGGCTCGTCACCGGCCTCCACGCCCCCGCCACCAGCCACCTGCTGCTGCTCGAGGCCGTGGCGGGCGCGCCGCTCGTGGGCGCCGCCTACGCGGCGGCCCTCGAGCGGCGCTACCTGTGGCACGAGTTCGGCGACTCGACGCTGTTCCTGCCTTGACCAGGCTGCTCGAGCGCCGCGAGCCGAGCGCCTTGCGGCGGCGCCTACCGCTGGGGGTCGTCGCGCTCGACGCGACGCAGGCGCCCCTCGCGCGGAGCGTCCGGGTCGTCGCGCGCGGCGTCTGGCCGCTCCCCGGCCGAGCGGTCACGCTCGTCGTCGGGCCCGTCGTGCTCGCGCGCCGGGCGCGTGTCGTCGTCGTCTGTGTCGGGGTCGACCTTGCGCGCCCGCTCGGCGTGGTCGCTCGCACGCTCCTGCTCGCGCTCGGCGCTCGCCAGGCGCTGCTCGGCCTCGGCGCGCTCGCGATCGGCCTGCTCGGAGCGAAGCTGCGACTCCTCGCGATGCTCGCGCGCCTCGATGCGCTTGCTCTCGACGCGCCGCTCCTGAGCGCGCCTTCCGACCACCAACACTACGGCGACGACCACGACGACGGCCACGATCAGCGCGACTATCAGGCCCGTGTCCATGCTCAGATCCTCCCCTCGCTGGAACCCCCGGAAGCCCCCAGCCTAACCGAGCGTCCCTGTCATCATCGGCACTATCCGATCGACCCGCCAGAGGCCAAAGTGGCGCCTGTGGTCGCCGCCGGTGATCGGCTGGGTGCTGTACGACTTCGCCGACACGATCTTCTCCTACGCCGTGCTGACCCGCTTCTTCAACGAGTGGGTCGTGATCGAGCGTGGGCGGCCCGACTGGTACGTCGGCGCGATGGGGTTCCTCGTCTCGGTGCTGCTGCTGGTAGCCCTCCCCTTCCTCGGCCACGTGGCCGACCGCAGCGGTCGCCGCAAGCCGTTGCTGGTCGGCTTCGCGCTCGTGTGCGTCGGCGCGACCGCGCTGATCGGCCTCAGCGACAACGTCCTGCCGGCGCTGCTCGCGGCGGGGGTCGCGATCTTCGCCTACAACGCCGCGGAGGCCCAGTACCACCCGCTGCTCGCCTCGGTCGCGCCGCCCGAGCGCCGCAGCCGGGTGTCCGGCATCGGGGTTGGTGTCGGCTACGTCGGCGGGCTGATCGCTATCTTCGTGCTGGGCTACCTGGCCGCGGGGGACGCGCAGCGAGCCTTCCTACCGGCGGCCGGGCTGGTGCTGCTGTTCGCTCTCCCCTGCTTCCTATGGGTACGCGAGGTGGAGATCGGGGCTCCCGGGAGTGGGCCCCCGCTCGCGCGCGTGCCGGGCGAGGCCGCTCGGCGGCTGATCGCGACGCTGCGCATGGCGTGGGGTCGCCCGCACGGGCGCTTCCTGCTCGCGCGCTTCTTCTACGTCGACGCGCTCGCCACGGTGATCGCCTTCGTGGCGGTCTACGCGCGCCGCGTGGCCGACTTCTCGAGCGGGCAGATCGACTGGCTGATCGCACTGGCGGCCTTCGCGGGCATCTTCGGGGCGATGGTCGCGGGCCTCGCGGCCGAGCGCCTCGGCCCCAAGCGCGTGCTCTCGACCGTGCTGGTGCTGACCGCGGCGACGCTGCTCGCCGCCGGGGTGAGCGGCTCGGGCGCACTTCTGTGGATGCTCGCACCGGTCGTCGGCGCCTCGCTCGGGTCCGTGTGGGCGAGCGATCGCGTCTTCCTGCTGCGCCTGGTCGAGCCCGAGCACCGCGGCGAGGTGTTCGGCCTCTACACGCTCGTCGGGAAGGTGTCGAGCGGCGTCGGGCCGCTCGTCCTCTGGGGCGGCACGATCTTCGTGCTCTACGAGCTGCTCGCGCTGGCCGGGCCCGCGGCCGCGAGCCGGGTGGCGCTGTGCGTGCTCGCGGCCTCGGCGCTCGTGGGCCTCGCGCTGCTGTGGCCGCTGTCGGACCGAGAGCCCGCGAGCCCGGAGGACGCGCTGCCCGTACCGACTGTGTGAAGGTCCACAGCCTCGAGCGCCAGCAGCACCTGCCACGGCCGCCGGCGGAGGCGTTCGAGTTCTTCGGCGATGCCCGCAATCTGGAGGCGATCACTCCGCCCTGGCTCGGCTTTCGGATCGTGACGCCCGAGCCGATCGAGATGGCCGCGGGGACGCTGCTCGAGTACCGGCTCAAGCTCCACGGCGTGCCCGTCGGCTGGCGCACGCGGATCGAGCAGTGGCAGCCGCCGCTGCGCTTCGTCGACGTCCAGCTCTCCGGGCCCTACCGCCTCTGGCACCACACCCACAGCTTCGAGCCCGACGGCGACGGCACGCTGATGCGCGACAGCGTGCGCTACGGGCTGCCGTTGGGGCCGCTCGGGGAGCTCGCTCACCTGGCGCTGGTGCGGCGCGACCTCGAGGGCATCTTCAGCTTTCGACAGCAGAAGGTGGCCGAGCTGCTGGCCCGCTCCGGAAGCCAAGACTTCACTAAGTAAAGTCAGATCTGGTGAAGGTCTTCCGGCGACTGCTCGCGTTCCTCGCGCCCTACCGCGGCGGAGTCATCGTGTCGTTCGTGCTCGCCGCCCTGGCGATGGTGACGGGAGTCCTGATCCCGTTTCTGATCGGGCGCGCGATCGACGCGGTGCGCGTCGCCGACGCGACGGGACTGTGGCCGTTCGCGCTCGCGATCGTCGCCGCCGGGGTGCTGCGTCTCGGCTTCTCCGCCGCCCGCCGGCTCGTCGCCGGACGGGTGTCGCTCGGCGTCGAGTACGACCTGCGCAACATGATGTACCGCCACCTCCAGTCGCTCGAGCTCGCCTACTTCGACTCACAGCAGACGGGCCAGCTGATGTCGCGCGCCACGGTCGACCTGCAGGCTGTGCGCTTCTTCCTCGGCTACGGGCTGATCTTCATCGCGCAGGCGCTGATCGCGATCGCCGTGTCGGCGGCGGTGATGCTCGCGGTCAACCCCGGCCTCGCGGCGGTGGCGCTCGCGCCGATGCCGTTCGTGCTGTGGGCAGCAGCGCGCTACGGGCGGCTCAACCGCCCCGCCTCCCAGGAGGTGCAGCAGCGGATCGCCGAGCTGACGGCCGATGCCGAGGAGAACGTCTCGGGCGTGCGCGTCGTGAAGGCTTTCGCGCAGGAGGCGCGCCAGCTCACACGCTTCACCGCCACCGTGCAGCGCGTCTTCGTCCAGTCGATGGTGTCGACGCGCCTGCGCGCCTACTACAACCCGTTGATCGGCTTCCTGCCGAACCTGTCGCTCGGGCTGATCCTGCTCGTCGGCGGGCGCCAGGCGGTCGCCGGGACGATCACGATCGGCCAGTTCGTCGCCTTCTACGGGTACGTGCTGATGCTGACCGCGCCGATCCGCACGCTCGGGATCGCGCTCGGCATGGCGCAGCGCGCGGTCGCCTCCGGAACGCGCGTGTTCGAGGTGCTCGACCGCGAGCCGCGCCTCTCGAGCCGGGCGGGCGCGCCGCCGCTTCCTGCGGGCGAAGGTCGGGTAGAGCTCAAGCGGGTGACGTTTGCCTACGAGAGCGCGGAGCCCGTGCTGCGCGACGTCGACCTCGATGTCGCCGCGGGCAGCACGATCGCCCTGGTCGGGGGCACGGGGTCGGGGAAGACGACGCTCGTGACCTTGCTTGCGCGGCTGTATGACCCGACGGCGGGGCGGGTGCTGATCGACGGAAGCGACGTCCGCGACGTGGCGCTCGACTCGCTGCGTGGAGAGATCGCCTTCGTCTCCGACGACTCGTTCCTGTTCTCCGCGACCGTGCGCGAGAACATCGC
>Ga0136622_10001391_pt1 | contig 10005 bp, 9 predicted proteins | sample AntDrymUQ4482106_2_FD_104803 | JGI IMG/M metagenome (GOLD analysis project Ga0136622, IMG submission 104803) | Polar desert sand microbial communities from Dry Valleys, Antarctica - metaG UQ448 (21.06) | ecosystem: Environmental > Terrestrial > Soil > Desert | place: Antarctica: Dry Valley...
CGCCCGTGTCCGGAGACGTGGTCGGCGTGGTTGTGGGTCTCGAAGACGTGTTCGATGCTCACCCCCATGTGGCGCGCCAGCTCGAGGTACTCGTCGACCTCGAAGCGCGGGTCGACGACCGCCGCCAGGCCCGCCTCCTCGTCGCCGACCAGGTAGGAGGCACAGCCCAGGTCGTCGTGGGTCAGCTGGCGGAAGATCATCCAAACCGCTCCTTGGTCGTCGGGTGGGGCGCGCTATCAGTATCCTCGCCGCGCAGCAACGGCTGGAGACTGACCGGCGCTCAGGCCGCGGACCGACCGCCCGTGCGCTCGCGCCCGAGCGCGACGTCGACCATCTCCTCGACCCGCGTGAGCTTGACCCGCGGGCGGCCGAGCGGCTCCCCGGCGGCCTGCTCGGCGGCGTCGATCAGCTCCCAGCCCGCATAGCGCACCAGGTCAGGCTGGCGCTCGGCCACGAGCGCCTCGATGGCGGCGGGATCGGGCTCCTCCGGCGCCGGCAGCCGCCCCTCGGCCAGGTCCTCGAGCAGGTTGGTGACCGTCTCCTGGGCGTCGCGCTTGTTGGTCCCGATCACGCCGCTCGGACCGCGCTTGATCCAGCCGACCACGAAGACGCCGCTGACCGAATGCTGGTCGTGGGGATCGACCACACGGCCCTCCTCGTTGGGCACGGTGCCCTGCCATTCGTCGAAGGGAACGCCGTCGATCGGCACCCCGCGGTAGCCGATCGAGCGAAAGACGAGGCCGGCGTCCAGGATCTCGTGCTCACCGGTGGCCTGGGCTCGCATCGAGCCATCACCGCCGTGGTGGAGCTCGTTGCGCACCAGCTCGATCGACTGCGCGCGCCCGTCACCGTGGATCGCCACCGGAGAGCGCAGAAACCGCAGCTCCACGCGCTTGGGCCTGCCTCGCATCGGCCTGCCGGCGAACTCCCGCAGGATCTCCACGTTGCGGCGCGCCGTCAGCTCGCCCTCGTGCTCGATCATGCGGGCGCTGTGCTGGTCGACCTCGAGCTCGGCGGGGTCGACCACGACGTCGGCATCGGTCAGCTCGCCGAGCTCGCGCAGCTCGGGGTTGGTGAAGGCCGCCTGGGCGGGGCCGCGGCGGCCGAGGATCACCACCTCCTCGACGGCGCTCTGCGCCAGCGCCTCGATCGCGTAGTCGGCCGTGTCGGTGGCCTCCAGCTCGGCGCGCGGAAGCACGAGCATGCGCGCCACGTCCATCGCGACGTTGCCGTTGCCGACCACCACCGCGGTCGTGCACGAGAGGTCGAACTCCAGCTCGCGGAAGTCCGGGTGGCCGTTGTACCAGGCGACGAGCTCGGTGGCGGCCCAGCTCCCGGGCAGCTCCTCGCCGGGGATACCGAGCTGGCGGTCGGTCTGGGCGCCGACCGCGTAGATCACGGCGTGGTAGTGGCGGGAGAGCTCGGCGTGCGCGATGTCCTCGCCGATCCGGACGTTGCCGAAGAACCTGAAGGCGCCGTTCGCGGCGGTCTTCTCGTAGACGCGGATGACCGACTTGATCTTCGGGTGATCGGGGGCGACGCCGGCGCGCACGAGCCCGAAGGGCGTCGGCAGGCGGTCGAACATGTCGACCGACACGTCGAGCTCCTCGGCCTTGAGCAGGTGCCCGGCGGCGTAGAAGCCCGACGGGCCCGAGCCCACGACCGCGACGCGCAACGGCTGCTCGGGTGTGCCCGCGGGGGTGGCCATGGCATCGCGCCGGCGGCAGGGTGCCGGGTCTTCGGCGGAGGGCGAGTATAGGCACGGCCCGGCGCCGCCCAAGCGGCGCCCGCGGGTGTCCTCGGTCACTCGGGTGCTGTCGCACGCCACACTCCCTGCGTCCTACGCGGACTTGCTTGGGAGGCCCGGAGTCGGTGAACCACTAGGCGCGTTCGCGCCGCTCGGCGTCCTGCATCACGAGGTCGATCGCCGAGATCGTCTCGATCGGCTTGACGATCGGCTCATTGCGCTCGTGTGGCGACGCCGGGGCAGGGGGGTCGTCCTCGGCGTCCTGATCGTTCCCACCGCGCAGGCGCTCGATGGCAAGCTCGGCGGGGTCGTCGTACGCACGCGGCTCGGCCAGCGGCTCGACGACGGGCTCGCGATCGAAGGCCGCCTCGTCGTCCCATGTCGGCTCGACGATCGGCTCGTGCTCGGCGACCGAATCCTCGTCCCAGCGGGGCTCCACGATCGGCGCGGGTCGCTCGGCGGCGGGCTCGCGCGCCGCCGGCGCAGACGCCCGGGGCTGTGGCGCGTCGACCCGCCTGGGCATCGGCGGGAGGACGGCGGGGGCCGCAGGCCGCGGCGCCGTGGGCACGGGCGGCGGCGGCCCAACCGCGGCCGGCCGGGCCATCGGGGCTGGTGCAACCGGTGGGCGCGGTCTGACCGGTGCTTGCTGGGCGCGCGGCGGCGGCGCGTCGGGCGCACCCGCCGGCGGTCGGCTGGCCAGCGGCGCCGTCGTCGCCGTGACCGTGCCGTCATCGCTGACGTTGGTCGCCTCAGTGACCACGGTGCCCGCGGCGAGGTCGCCGAGGCGCAGCCGGCGGTCGCCGGTGACCGCCATCACGACCAGCCCGAAGGGATGGTCGACGACCCGCAGCGCGGTGCGGATCGCGACCTGGCGCGTGTCGGCGGGCCTGCCGTCGGGGCGCGTCGCACGCAGCCCCATCGCCCGCTTGCCGAGAGTCTGGCCCCCGTCGGTCTCCAGCGCGAAGAAGTAGAACAGCGTCCAGCCGGCGATCACGAGCACGACCGCCGCGGTCAGCGCGAGCCCCGCCGCGTAGGCAGCGAGCACCAATACGCCCGGCACGACGAGATCGATCAGCGCCGCCGCGACGCGGCGGTTGTCGAGCGCGGGACCGGTGGGAACGCGAGATGCCTCGGCTGGGGCGGCCATCCCGATCGCTATCGGCAGGTCGGCCGAAGCGCCTTAGTGCGGGCGGCAAGCCACTCCGCCCCGCGACCCGCGAACATTGTCGGCGTGGAGCGCGTGGCCGTGATCGACATGGGGTCGAACTCCTTCCGTCTGGTGGTCTTCCAGTACCAGCCCGGGAGCTGGTGGACCCTCGCCGACGAGATCCGCGAGGCCACCCGCGTCGCCGCGGGCACGGGCGAGGAGGGAGTGCTCCAGCCCGCGCCGATGAAGCGCGCGGTGAACACCGCCGCGGTCTTCGCCTCGTTTTTGGCCTCCTCGGGAGTCGGGCGCATCGATGCGGTGGCGACGAGCGCGATCCGCGACGCGCCCAATCGCGACGAGCTGATCGCCGCGATCGAGGAGCACACGGGCCTGAGCGTGCGCGTGATCAGCGGCGCCGAGGAGGCCTGGTACGGCTACCTCGCGATTGCCAACTCGACCACCGTCGCCGACGGCTTCGGCATCGACATCGGAGGCGGCAGCGTCCAGCTGATGCGCATCGCCGACCGGCGGCTCGCGGAAGCCGAGTCGGTGCGCCTGGGCGCCGTGCGCGTCAGCGAGGCGTTCCTTCCCGGCGAGGAGGTCACGCCGAAGCAGCTCAAGGCGCTGCGCAAGCACGTCACGCGCACGCTGGGCGAGTTCGAGTGGTGGCGAGGCGGCGAGCACTTGCGCCTGGCGGGCGTCGGCGGCACGGTCCGCAACCTCGCCGCCGCGGCCCAGAAGCGGCTCGAGCTGAACGATGTCGACGTCCAGGGCTTCGAGCTCAGCCGCGACACCCTCGGGGAGCTGATCGAGCTGCTCGCCGCGCGGCCCGCCGCCAAGCGCGGCTCGATCCGCGGCATCAAGCCCGACCGCGCCGACGTGATCCTCGGCGGCGCGGTCGTGCTGGCGGCGGCGATGGACCATGGCGGCTTTACGGCGCTCGAGGTGACCGAGGCGGGCCTGCGCGAGGGGATCTTCTTCGAGCGCCTGCTCGAGGGCCGCGACCCGCCGCTGATCGACGACGTACGGCGCGAGTCGGTCGAGAACCTCGCCCACCGCTTCCGCACCGACGCGGACCACGTCGCCCACGTCGCCAAGCTGTCGCTCGCGATGTTCGACGCGCTCGGCGAGGCCGGTCTGCACGAGCTCGCCCCCGACGACCGCGAGCTGCTGTGGGCCGCGTGCATGCTGCACGATATCGGCGTGACGATCGACTACGACGACCATCACCGCCACTCGCACTACCTGATCGTCAACACCGGGCTGCCCGGCTACAGCCCACGCGAGCTCGAGCTGATCGCGCTGATCGCGCGCTGGCACCGCAAGGGCACGCCCGATGCGGAGCAGCTAGGCGCGCTCGGCGAGCCGGGCGACGAGCGGCGGCTGCTGCTGCTGTGCGGGATCATCCGCCTCGCCGAGCAGTTCGAGCGCAGCCGCGACAGCTCGGTCGCGGGCGTGCGCCTCGAGCGGCGCAAGCGCGGCGTCGTGCTGCACGCGCTGGCCAACGGCTCACGTGCCGACGCCGGCGTCGCGCTGTGGTCGGCCCAGCGCAGCTCGGGCCTGCTCGCGGAGGCGATCGGCGGAGCGGTGGAGATCGTCGCCGGCTGAGCCGCGCTCACGATCACGCCAGTCGCGTGGCGAGCGTGCCGAGCTGGGGCGACTCGATCACGACCTCGTCACCGGCCGCCAGCCATGTGCGCGGGTCGCGCAGGCTGCCGACGCCGGCCGGCGTGCCGGTCGAGACGATGTCGCCCGGCTCGAGGGTCATCAGCGAGGAGAGCTGAGCCACAAGCGCGGGGATCGAGTGCACGAGATCGGCCGTGGTCGCGTGCTGGCGGCGCTCGCCGTTGAGGCTGAGGGCGATCTCGATCGCGTCGTGGGCGCCCGCCTCGTCGGCGGTCACCAGCGCGGGGCCGCACGGCGCGGAGCCGTCGAAGACCTTGCCGGGCATCCACTGCGGGGTTTTGAACTGCCAGTCGCGCGCCGAGAGGTCGTTGAGCAGCGTGTAGCCCGCGACGTGCTCCAGCGCCTCGGCCTCGGGCACGTCGCGTGCTCGGGCGCCGATGACGAACGCCACCTCGGCCTCGTAGTCGACCTTCGAACTGTAGGCAGGGAGCGCCACGGTGGCGCCCGGCGCGGCGAGCGCGTTGGCGAACTTCGCGAAAAAGGTCGGCGTCTCGGGAGGCTCGGCACCCTGCTCCGCGGCGTGTGAGCGGTAGTTGAGCCCGATGCAGACGATCTTCGAGGGGTCGGCGATCGGCGGCAGCAGCTCGACGTCGGCGAGCGGCACGCCGTCGCCCGCGGCCGGCTCTCGGGGCAGGCCGGCGCGGACGATCGCGGCGAGCCCGCCGGTGCCCGGCTCGCCGAGCGCGATCACCCGATCGCCGCGCAGCTCGCCGGCCTGAGGGCCCTCGCCGGCGTCGAAGCTCACGAAGCGCATGAGAACCAGACCCTAACCGCCCCGTCGCGCGTACCCTGCGTGGCATGGCCCGTGAGAAGGACAGCTCGATCCCAACCGGGCGCATCCGGCGCACCGCCAAGGTCGCCGGGCTCGCGGGCGGCCAGACTGCGCGCAACTATGCGACGCGGGCCGCCAACCTCACGCGTGGCGAGCAGGCGCGCCGCGACGCCGCCGTGCGCCGCCAGGCCGAGGCCGTCGAGCAGATCCTCGACGTGCTCGGCAACATGAAGGGCGCGGCGATGAAGGTCGGCCAGGTGGCCTCGTTCATCGACACCGGCGCCTTCCCCGAGGAGTTCCAGGCGCGCATCCAGGAGAAGCTCGTCGAGCTGCGCGACTCGGCGCCGCGGGTCGCGTTCAAGGATATGAAGCGCGTGATCGAGGACGAGCTCGACGGACCGCTGGACGAGTTCTTCGAGGAGTTCGAGCAGGAGGCGCTCGCGGCGGCCTCGATCGGTCAGGTCTACCGTGCGCGGCTGCACGACGGGCGGGTGGTGGCGGTCAAGGTGCAGTATCCGGGCGTCGCGCAGGCGGTGCGCTCGGACCTGCAGAACCTCGGGCTGCTGATGCGGATGGCCAAGAAGATCGCGCCGGGGATGGACGCCAAGGCGATGACCGCCGAGATGCGCGAGCGCCTCTCCGACGAGCTCGACTACGAGCAGGAGGCTCAGGCCCAGCGCGCCTTCGCGCGTGCCTGGCGCGGGCACCCCTTCGTCGTCGTGCCCGCGGTGGTGACCTCGCTCTCGCGCGAGCGCGTGCTGGTCACCGAGTGGGTCGACGGTACCGGCTTCGAGGAGGTCCGCGCGCTGCCCGAGGCCGAGCGCGACCGCTTCGGCGAGATCGTCTTCCGCTTCTTCATCGGCTCGCTCTACCGCAACGGCCACTTCTCCGGCGACCCCCACCCCGGCAACTTCAAGCTGCTCGCCGACGGGCGCGTCGCCTTCCTCGACTTCGGCATGACCAAGAAGGTCGACGACAGCCACGTCGCGGCAGAGGTCGAGGCGATCCGGCGCGGCATGGCCGGCGACGCGCAGGGTCTGTTCGACCAGCTGGCGTCGATGGGCTTCTTCGACCCCGCTGACCCGGTCCTGACGCCCGACGCCGTGCTCGCGCACTTCCGCGACCTGACCTGCTGGTACGTCGAGGACCGCCCCGTGACGATCGACCGCGAGACCGTCGCCTCGGTGCTGATCGACTTCGGTGACCCACGCTCGGATCACTGGGAGCTGATGAAGCGCGAGACGATGCCGCCGGAGGCGATGCTCGCGCGGCGCATGGAGGCGCTGGTCATCGGCGTGCTCGGCCAGCTCGAGGCGACCGCCAACTGGCACCTGATCGCGCGCGAGTGGCTGTTCGGCGATCCGCCCGCCACCCCGCTCGGCGAGGACGAGGCGGACTTCTTCGGCAGCGGGCGCGCCCCCGCCGCGGCCTGATGGCGCGCCCGAGCGCCGGCAGCCGCACCACGCCCGTCCATGCCACCCCCGCGGCCCTGGAGCACCTCCGCGTCGCCGACCCGGCGATGGGTGCCCTGATCGCCGACCTGGGCCCGCTCGACGAGGAGGCGCGCCGGCGCGGGCGCCCCGATGAGCCCTACGGCGCGCTGCTGCGCGCGATCGTCGGCCAGCAGCTCTCGACAAAGGCCGCGCGCACTATCTACGAGCGCCTGATCGCGCTCTTTGGCCAGCGCGCCCCCGCGCCGGAGGAGCTGCTGGGCGTCGAGCAGGACGAGCTGCGCTCGGTCGGGCTCTCGCGCGCGAAGGCCTCCTACCTGCGCTCGCTGGCCCAGCACGTGGTCGACGGTGAGCTCGAGCTCGACCGGTTGCGCGACCTCGAGGACGACGAGGTCACGGCCCAGCTCACCGCAGTCAAGGGGCTCGGCCGCTGGACCGCCGACATGTTCCTGATCTTCCACCTCGGGCGCCCCGACGTTCTGCCCGTCGGCGACCTCGGCGTGCGCCGCGGGGCTCAGCTGGCCTACGGGCTCGACGAACTGCCCGGCGTCGCGCAGCTGACCGCGCTCGCGGAGCCGTGGCGGCCCTACCGCTCGCTGGCCGCGCTCTACCTCTGGCGCTCGCTGGACAACACGCCGGGTAGCTGAAGAGGGGCGAGCAAGTCGGGCTCTGGCGGCCGCCATCGTGCTAATGGTCCTCGCATGATCGTGCTAGTTTAGCCGAGATTAGCACGATGACTCCGGTCATTGTCACGATGCAGAGCTTCATCGACCTCGACAGGACCTTCTCCGGCCAGCCCCGCGAACTGGGTGCTGTGCTCGCGCGGATCGACACCGCCCGTGGCAAGGAGCAACTGTTCATCGAACAGCGGCCGGAACTGCTCGAGCGCCTCTCGGAGAACGCCCGGATCGCTTCGATCACCGCGTCCAACGCGATCGAGGGCGTCCTCGTCGACAGCGACCGGGCCGAGAAGATCGTCGAGGGAGCCCCGCGTTTTCGCAACCGCAGCGAGAAGGAGTTCGCCGGCTACCGCGACGCCCTCGACGCCTTGATGCGCTCAGACCGCCACGAGCCGCTCGCCGTCCCGTTCGCCCTGCACCTCCACCGGCAGCTCTTCCAGTACGCCGACGGCAGAGGCGGGTACCTCAAGACGGATGAGAATCTGATCGTCTCCTACGAGACCGGCTCGCGGGAGGTCATATTCACGCCTCCTGGGCCTGAAAGCACGGAGTTCTTCCTGACCGAGCTGTTCGCCCGCTACGAAGCCCACAAGGCAGAGGGCACAACGCATCCACTGGTGCTGATCGGCGCCTTCGTGATCGACCTCTTGGCGATCCATCCGGTCACCGATGGGAACGGCCGACTCGCACGGCTGCTGACCACCCACGAACTGCTCTCCCAGGGGTACGGAGTCGCCCGATACGTCAGCATCGAAGAGCGCATCTTCGAGTCGAAGCACACCTACTACGAGCGCCTGTACGAGTCTCAGCGCGGTTGGCATCAAGGTGAGCACGACATCTGGCCATGGACCTCCTACCTAGCCCATGTCCTCGCGGGTGCTTACGGCGATTTCGAACGACGAGTGGCCGCGGCCGAGGAGGAAGCCGGTAGCAAGCAGGATCGCGTTCGCAACCACATCCTGCACCAAGCGCCACCGGAGTTTCGCCGCCGGGATATCGAGAGAGCCCTTCCCGAGGTGAGCCCTGCGACCGTACGTCTGGTGCTCACCGAGTTGCGCGACAACAAGCACATCGCCGCGCAAGGGAGTGGGCAGGGCGCCCGATGGCGCCGGCTGTAGAGATGCCCTCCCGCAGGCAGCGCTAATCCAGCTCGGCCAGCAGCGGCGCGTGGTCGGAGGGCTTGGGTCCCTTGCGGTAGGAGCGGTCGATGCCACAGGCGGTCAAGCGCCCGGCGAGCGGCTCGGCGAGCAGCACGTAGTCGATCCGCAGGCCGAGGCCGCGGTGGAAGTGGCCCTGGCGGTAGTCCCACCAGGTGAAGCCGGGCGCCTCGGGCTCCAGCGCCCGGAACGCATCGTCGAGACCCGCCTCGATGATCGCGCCGAGTCGGCTGCGCTCGGCCGCGGTGACGTGCGTCGATCCGGCAAAGGCCGCGGGGTCGTAGACGTCCTGCTCGGCGCGGGTGACATTGAGGTCGCCGGCGAGCACGTCGAGGCCGGGGGCCCGCAGCGCCAGCGCGTCGAGAAAGGCGAGCTTCTCGTCGAAAGCAGGGTCGTCGACAGCGCGCCCGTTGGGCACGTAGACGGTGGCGACGCGCATGCCGTCCACCCGGGCCTCGAGATAGCGCGCCTCGCCGCCGGCGGCCTCGCCGGGCAGACCGCGGACGACGTCCTCGATCGCAGCTGCGTCGGGCGCGAGGATCGCTACGCCGTTCCAACGGCCGGCCGAGTGCTCGACGAAGCCGTAGCCGGCACCGGCGAGCTCGTCGCGCGGGAAGGCCTCGGCGGCGCACTTGGTCTCCTGCAGGCAGACGACGTCGGGGCGGTGCTCGGCGAGCAGCTCAAGCAGGCGCGGCAGTCGCACCTTGAGCGAGTTCACGTTCCAGCTGGCGAGCTTCACGCCGCTCAGCGCCGGCGGCGACGAGCGCGGGAGGCGATCAGGCGGGAGCGCCGCAGCTCGGGCCCTCATCCGCAATGCGGAAGGAGCTGCCACAGCCGCAGGAGGCGACGACGTTGGGGTTGTTGACCTCGAACCCCGCGCCCATCAGGCTCTCGGTGTAGTCGACCTCGGAGCCCTCGACGTAGCGCATGCTGGCCGGGTCGACGATCAGCCGGATGCCCTCGAAGTCGAAGACGTGATCCTCCTCGTGACGCTCGTCAAGCGCCAGCGCGTACTGGAAGCCCGAGCAGCCTCCGCCGCGCACCCCGACGCGCAGTCCGACGTCGCCCTCGCTCTCCTGCTGTGAGAGGAAACCACGCACCTTGTCAGCGGCGATGTCAGTCATCGTGACCATGTACCAGACAATGTAGCAATGGACGGACAAGCGGGGAAGGGATCGGGAAGGGATCGGGAAGGGAAGGACCGCCGCTATCGTCTCAGGCGTGCCCTCGACCCAGGATCTCGAGCAACGCATCACGAGCGCGCTGCCCGGTGCCCAGGTGCGCGTCGAGGATCTGACCGGCGGCGGTGATCACTTCCGCGCGGAGGTCGTCTCGGAGCGCTTCGCCGGGCTCAGCCGGATCGAG
>Ga0136622_10001394_pt1 | contig 9991 bp, 6 predicted proteins | sample AntDrymUQ4482106_2_FD_104803 | JGI IMG/M metagenome (GOLD analysis project Ga0136622, IMG submission 104803) | Polar desert sand microbial communities from Dry Valleys, Antarctica - metaG UQ448 (21.06) | ecosystem: Environmental > Terrestrial > Soil > Desert | place: Antarctica: Dry Valley...
ACACGCGCGAGCAGGACTTCCACGACGCCGACCTCGTCCTCGACGGCTTCGGGCGCCCGGACGCCCCGGTGTCGGTCCTGGCCGATCCTCACGGGCTGGATCCCCCCGGACGCCTCGACGTGGACACCCTGCGACGGCTGACTCGCACGGAGCGGCTCCGCCGGTAGGCGAAGCAGCGGCTACGTCCTGCCGATCCCAGGCGCGCGTCTCCCGGTCGACGACCTCTTCGATGGCTTCGCGGACGTCGATTCCGCTCGGGCTAGCCACTGGCTCGATCGTCGCCCAGCCCAGCCGCCTTGATGACCTCCTCGATGAAGGACTCGGCATCCCTGATCGTGTCCTCCGCTTCGGCGGTTGTGGCCCCTCCGCCCCAGTAGTCGGCCGCGGTCCGGAGCTCCATCGCCCGCTGTGCGGCGTCGTATTGAGGCTTATCGACGAGACCGGTCTTCACGAAGAACTGCGCGAACAGGACCCAGGCACCGTGGTGCGTCTTCGCGAACTGACCCCTCTCGGCCAACGCCGCACGAGCCGCGTAGAGCATCGCGAAGTAGGCGTCGCCGGCAGCCTCTTCCGGTAGCTGGTCGGCGAGTAGGGAGCGCGCGGCCCTCAGCTTGCGCCGAGCGATGCGTAGATGCGCCCCCGGAAGCTCGCTCACGGATGGCCATAGAGCACGACCTTGTCGTGATCGACCTCGCGGATGAAGGGGTCTGCGCCCTCCCGGCGCTGCCGAACCCAGTCCGGGGCTTGAATCAACGGGGAGAGGGAGACGCCGTTCTCTCCTGACGCCGAGAGCGCAGCCTCGGTTGCGAGCTCTACGACGCGCGACCGGTCTTGCTCACGCCCCCCTTCGGTCAACACGAGCAGATCCACGTCGGACTCCGCGCCCGGCGGCTCCCGGCGTGCGCGCGAGCCGTAGAGCCAGACGGCGTCGAGGCCATGCCCGAGCTCCTCGCCCAGCGCTCGGAGGAAGCGCTCCACCGCGTCGCGCTCCGCTCCGGTCACCGACGTCTGCTCGAGTCGATCGAGCCATGGCCGAGGCCCCGACAGACGCCGGTACACCTCTCGGGCCAGCGCGTCCTCGAGCTGGTCGCGGAGACCCTGGTCCCCGAACGCCCGCTCGAAGAACTCCCAGCTCTGGTTGCGCGCGTCGATCGCCCGCTCCTCGAACTTCTCCCCGAAGAGGAGGTGGAAGTTCGCGAACGAGTTGACCGTGGCCGCCTCTCGCAGTTCCGGGTCGCCGACCAGCGCTTCGGTGATCCGGTGGACCACCTCGTCTCCCGCGCCGAGCTGGAGGCCGTGGCGCTCGTTGAGGTCGCGGATGATCGCGGAAAGCGGATCGACCGCCGGCTCGGGGATCGCGCCACTCTGCCCCGTCTCGGCGGCCAGCGCGTCCCCTCCGGCGTCGAGCCCGGCATCGACTTCGGTACCTCGCTGAAAGCGCAGATGAGTCAGCTCGAGGGCGCTGCCCAGGTCGACGCGGTCGCTCTTCTCCCGCGGGAGGACACGCTGGAGGTGGCGGAGGTACAGGTAGCTCCGCTCCAGGCGCGCGTCCGTGAACCCCATGCCCTGGGCGAGGAACGAGTACAGCTCGCAGAACTTGGCGATCGCGGCATGGAACTCGCGGCGATCGGCATCGTCGTCCAGGTCCTCGAAACGCTGCTTGGCCGGCTCGAGGAACGCGTAGAGCGCCGCGTGCGCCTTGTCCCCACCCTGGAGGAACGCTTCGGCGAAGGCGGTCTCCTCGTCCTCGTGCACCACGGCGAAGGCCCGCACCGCCTCCCAAGCCGTCCACAGCTCGTTGGGGTCGGTCTCGAGCGCGCGGGTCTCCTCATACCAGGGCTTGAAGGCTCCCTTGATCCCCTCCGCAGAGTTGACGAAGTCGAGCACGAACGTGTCGTCCTTCTGCGGGTGGGTGCGGTTGAGGCGCGACAGGGTCTGCACGGCTCGCAGCCCTTCGAGCTGCTTGTCGACGTACATCGTGTGCAGGAGCGGCTGATCGAAGCCGGTCTGGTACTTCTCGGCGACCGTCAGGATGCGGTAGGCGTCAGAGTCGAAGCGCTCGGGGAGCTGCTTCTCGCCGAAGCCGTTGATCCGGGCCTCGGTCAACGACTCGCCGTCCAGGTCGACAGCGTCCGAGAACGCGACCAGGGCGCCGCAGTCCTCGTAGCCCTGGGCCTTCGCGTAGGCGTCGATCGCGAAGTGCGTACGCACCGCCAGCTCGCGTGAGGCGGTGACCACCATCGCCTTCGCCCGGCCGCCGATCCGCTCGCGCGTGGACGAACGGAAGTGCTCGACGATGATCCCCGCCTTCTCCTCGAGCGTGCTCGGCTCCCGGGCCACGAAACGGACGATCTCCTCCCCGGCCTTGCGGCGCTCGAGCTCCGGGTCCTCGTCCAGCTCCGTCGCCACCTTCCAGAAGACCTTGTACGGCATGTAGCGCCGGAGCACATCGAGGATGAAGCCCTCCTCGATCGCCTGCCGCATGGAGTAGACGTGGAACGGCCGGCGCTCTCCGCCCTCTCCGCTGGATCGGCCGAAGAGGCTCAGGGTTCGCTTGGTGGGCGTCGCCGTGAAGGCGAAGAACGACATGTTGGGCTGCTGACCGCGCTCCTTCGCCGAGCGCTCGATCGTGTCGAGGACGAGGTCCTGGGTCTCGTCCGGCTCGACGTCCCCGTCCTCTGCGTCGCCGCCATCGATCGTCGCCGCGGAGCCGAGCGCGGCCCGGAGGGACTTCGCGGCCTCGCCCGACTGCGAGGAGTGCGCCTCGTCGACGATCACCGCGAACGAACGCTCCGACAGGTCCCCGATCTTCTCGAGCACGAACGGGAACTTCTGGAGCGTCGATACGACGATCTTGGCCGCGCCGGACTCGAGCGCCTCCGCGAGCTCGGCGGAGCCCTGCTCGACCCTCTTGACCACGCCGGGCTCGTGGTCGAACTGGAAGACCGTGGTTTGGAGCTGACGGTCAAGCACGACCCGATCGGTGATCACGACCACCTTGTCGAAGACCTTCCGGTCCGCGGCGTCGTGGAGACCGGCGAGACGGTGGGCAAGCCACGCGATGGTGTTCGACTTGCCCGAGCCCGCCGAATGCTGGACCAGGTAGTTGCTACCGGGTCCGCTCGCGCGGGCGTCGGCGGCCAGCTTGCGGACGGCATCCCACTGCTGGAAGCGGGGGAAGATGAGCTTGCCGGCCTTGCTGCCGCGCCTCCCATGGCGCTTGCCGCCGCTCTCGCCGGCCGAGGCCTCGAGATGGACGAAGCGGGCGAGCAGGTCGAGCCAAGCGTCGCGCTCCCAGACCTGCTCCCACAGATAGGCCGTGGCGTGGCGGTCCGCCGCCGGCGGCGGATTACCCGCGCCACCGGGATTCCCGGGACCCGCGTCACCCTGGTTGAAGGGCAGGAAGGCCGTACCGGCGCCTGCGAGCCGGGTCGTCATGAACACCTGCGTCGGGTCGACCGCGAAGTGGGCGAGCGCGCGGGCGGCGAAGATCGGCTCCGCGGGGTCCCGGTCCGCTCGGTACTGGTGCTTGGCGTGCTCCACGTCTTGCCCCGTGAGCGGGTTCTTCAGCTCGGCCGTCGCGGTCGGGATGCCGTTGACGAGAAGGGCGAGGTCGAGGGTCTTTCCCGGGTCAGAGGTGGAGTAAGGGAGCTGGCGGACGACGGTGCAGCGGTTCGCCTCGTAGCCCGTGACCAGCTCCGGAGTGAGCCCGTGCTCGGGCTTGAAGTACGAGAGCTGGAAGTCGACCCCCGTATCGGTGACCCCTCTCCGCAGGACGTGGAGCGTCCCCGACTCGTCGATCCGCTTGGCGACGAGCTTGCGGAACTCGCGTTGTGCCTTCCCCGTATCGCCTTCCCGGCGCGCGACGAGCTGGTCCCAGGCCTCCTGCTGGGTGGCGCCGATGAAGGCGAAGAGCTCGTCTGCGTCGATGCCGAGTTCGGCGTCGAAGGTCGCGGCGACACCTGGTAGCCAGCCATGGGCAAGAAGGTGAGCCTCGACTTCCTCCTCGAACTTGCGCTCGAGGGAGGCGGGGGTATGGGTCGCGGCAGTCACGACGACGCCCCCGCAACCGAATCGCGATACGACGACGGGTCGAGCTGCCCCGTGACGGCGGCGGTGATGAGGGCATCGCGGCGCTCCGTGAGCAAGTTGAGCTGCTGATCAATTCGGTCTAGGAGGCTCTTGGTGCTGAGCTCAGCCATCGAGAACTCCTTCGCGATTCGTCGCTGTTCATTGGGCTCAGGAAGCGGTACAGACAGCTCCCGTACATCTTCAACCCGGATCTTGTTATTCGCCGAACCCCTTGTTCGCTCAAGAAGCGTGGACCTGAGCGAGTTAGCTCGGAGGGCTACTGAGAGATAGTCTGAGTCGAGGTCACCGCTTACCGGCGACAATCGATAAATAAGGTCCGAAAACACAAGTCGCCGCGACTGCAGACCCTGCACGCGGCAAACTCGACCTACCAGGTGCTTCGAGCCGCTCGCGCGAGTAAGGAGAACATCACCCTCTTGTAGCGCCCAATGCTCCCAAGGCGTTGTATCGAGGAGTTCCTTCCGGATGGCCCTGTTGTGCTCGGGAAGGAAGCGAGCACCTGAGACTGCACTTAGCTTCAGCATCCCTACTTCCGCAGGGCCGGCCCGTATTGGGTCGGCAGCGGGACTCCAGCCCTGCTGCACCTGGCAGATGAATTTCAGACGCGTCGGGACCCCCGATGAGTGCCCGATCAAGCGTTCGGCAAGCGCCCCTAGTCGCTCAGTGATCAGCTCGGCGAGACGTCGCAAGCGCCCACGCGTCCGTGCAACCTCCCGTCCCATGGATTCGAGTAAGCGCGCGATACGGCGCTGATCTTCGGGGAGAGGCACCTTCAGCAGCGTGTTCGCGATCACATCGGTGCGCAACCCAAAGCGTGTTACCCCGGTAGCCCGTGCCGCGAGCTGACCGCTAACCCAGTGCGAGCTCATGGACCAGTGCAGGTACTGGCCGTCGATTGCTCCTGGCTTCGGCCGCAAGACGGCGAGGTGATAGCCACAAACAAGGTCCGCCGCCGACTCGGCAACGAACGCGGGCACGCCGATGTCGTCAGGCGTTTCAGAGTCCTTCGTGATAATCACATCCCCCGCCCGAAGCCCGAAGGTCTCGACCTGCTCGGAAGTCGCGGTCGCGACCATGAACTCCTGGTTCGGAGCAATCGAGTCGCGGTAATAGACATCTGTGTAGTTACAGAGGCGCACGGGTGTTTGCCCCTCGATGGATTTCTTGTCGACAGTGCTCACGCGGATCTCCACGAGGTGCTTAAGGCGAGAGGTGGCCCAACTCAAGCGGTCACCTCGCGTGTCAGCTTCTGGATGTAGCCCTCAAGCTGCTCGATGTCGGAATCGATCTCCTCAATCGGCCGCGGTGGCTCGTAGCGGTAGAAGAGCTGGGTAAGGGGGATCTCCGAGCCGATCTTCTCCTTCGGGTCATCGACCCAAGCGTCGGGAACGAACGGCAGGACCTCGCGCTCTATGTAGTCGTCGATCGGGACGCCGAGCGGGACGTTTTCGGTGTCGCGTAGTTCAGGATCCGGCTCAGCATTGCCCTGCCGATCCGTGACGATCGGTGCCTCTGGATCGCGGCCCGAGAGCGCATCCAGAACGGCCTTTCGCAGCGTTGCGGTCGGTCTCTCGATCGACCGAAGGAGCTCCTTGACTATCTTCTCGGCGTCGTCCCGATCGGTCGTCTCGAGCCCTCTCTGCGCCGCGAACGCGTCGCGGATAACCGCTTGCGCCGCCTCGCCACTAGCGATCGCCGCCTCGGGATCCTTCACGTTGGCGGCGGGAACCGCTAGGCGCTGGAACGCCCTCGATTGCTTGAGCCGCTCCACGGCCTCGTCGTCAACCTCGTAGCGCAGCCGTAGCGGCCGGTCCACGGTGATGCGACGGTACATGAAGAACTCGTTCTGACGGATCTTCGACCGCTCGCCCTCCTCGAATGCGTCGTAGAGGCCGATGACGTCGGAGATGTCCCCGCCGCCCAGCCGCCGCCGCTTATTCCCGAGGCTCTTCGGCATCGGCTCCCACAGCTCGCGGGCATCGATGAGCTGGACCTTTCCTCGTCGCGCAGCGGCCTTTCTGTTGGTAAGCACCCAGACGTAAGTGGCAATGCCCGTGTTGTAGAAGAGCTGCTCGGGAAGCGCCACGATGGCCTCGAGCCAGTCGTTGTCGAGGATCCACCTGCGGATCTCGCTCGGACCCGATCCGGCGCCGCCGCTGAACAGCGGGGAGCCGTTGAAGATGATCGCGATGCGGCTTCCGCCCTCCCCCACGGGCTTGCGCTTAGCGAGCATCGTCTGGAGGAAGAGGAGCGCGCCGTCGCTTCGCGGAGGCGTCCCGGCGGCGAAGCGTCCGTTCTCGCCGAAGGAGTCGCGCTCGTCGATCACCGCCTCGTAGTCCTTCGCCCACTCGACGCCGAACGGCGGGTTGGCGAGCATCAGGTCGAACCGGTCGTCGGGAAGTCCGTCCTCGGAAAGCGTCGAGCGGGGGTAGATCCTCGAGGGGTCCTGGCCCTTCAGCAGCATCTCCGAACGGCAGACCGCCCACGACTCGGGGTTCAGCTCCTGGCCGTACAGGAACAGGCGTGCGCGTGCGTTGCGCTCACGGACCAGCTCGTCGGTCACGGAGAGCATGCCGCCGGTCCCGCACGCCGGGTCGTAGACCGTCCGGATAGCGCCCGGCTCACCGATTCCGTGGTCGCCGGCCAGCACGAGGCGAGCGCACAGCCGGACGACCTCGCGCGGGGTGAAGTGCTCGCCCGCCGTCTCGTTCGAGGCCTCCGAGAAGCGCCGGATCAGCTCCTCGAAGATGTCGCCCATGTGGGCGTTCGACACCATGCCCGGGTGCAGCTCGAGCTTCGGGTCGAGGAACTTGCCGAGCACCCGGTAGAGGAGCTTCGCCTTGTGCAGGAACGTGATCTGCTGCTCGAACTTGAACGCCTCGAAGATCTCCCGGACGACCGGCGAGAAGCCCGCGATGTACACACGGAGGCTGGTGGCCGCGTTGCTCGGGTCGCCGGCAACCTTCCCGAGGTCGAGTGCGGAGGTGTTGTAGAAGCCCTGCCCGGCCGCCTTGCGCAGGAGGACGTCCGGGTCGAAGTCGAGCCCCTCCGTGCGGTCGGCCTCGTCGAGCACCTGCTGCTTCGTGTCGGCCAGGACGAGGTCGAGGCGCCGAAGCACCGTGAACGGGAGGATCACCCGCCCGTACTCGGACCGCTTGTAGTCCCCACGCAGCAGCTCCGCGATCGACCAGATGAACTGAACGTGCCCGTTGCTCGTGTTCACGGGCTTCCCACGGGTCGAATGTACCGGTCCGGCCAGCCGCTCTTGGAGTCGCGACCTGGCGCAAGGACCTGACTACGAGACCTGCAGCGCCGGGCTGCCGACGAACGGCGAGGGCGACTCCCCGCCCGTGGGTAGGTTCTGACCGATGGCCCAGCTACCATATCGAACGTATGTTCGCTAGCCGCTCACACGACTGGCGACCGGAAACCGCCGCCGTGCTCGCGCTCATGGCGCGGCGGGATCTTCCCTGGAACAAGGTCGGGGGGATGGTTGAGGAGGAGGGCAGCGCCGTCGCCCTGCTCAACGACCTGGAGCAGGAGCAGGCCCCGACGCTGTTCGGCGACTCGCCGACCCCGGAGGTCTTGGACGAGCTCGCCGGTCGCCTCGATGAGTGGGAGCGTGAGGGAATGCAGGTCATCACCGTTCTGGACGACGCGTATCCGGTAAACCTGCGACTCGTCCACGACCGCCCGGCAGCGCTGTTCGTACATGGCGACCTGAGTCCTGACGACGAACGATCCGTCGCTGTTGTCGGCACCCGCAAGGCGAGCGACCGAGGCCTCGAACAGGCCGAAGCGATCACGCGTGGACTCGCCGAAGCCGGCTACGTCATCGTAAGCGGACTCGCCGAGGGCATTGACACTGCGGCGCACACCGCCGCGCTTCACGCCGGCCAGCGCACCGTCGCGGTCGTCGGCACCGGGCTGCGACACTCGTTTCCGAGGTCGAACGCTGATCTACAGGAGCACCTCGGACGCGAGTCCGCCGTCCTCTCGCAGTTCTGGCCCGACCAGGAGCCGCGCAAGTACACGTTTCCGATGCGCAACGCAGTGATGTCCGGCTTCGCCCGTGCGACTGTCGTCGTCGAGGCGAGGGGCCAGAGCGGCGCCAGGATGCAGGCACGGCTCGCGCGTGAGCACGGCCGCCCCGTGTTCTTGCTCCGCTCGCTGCTGGCCCACGAGTGGGCACAGGACTACGCGAGCAAGTCCGGCACCTACATCATCGAGGACGCACGCGAGGTCGTGGATAGGCTCGAGCGTCTCTACTCAGACGAGCTGACGCTCGCCCCGTAGTTCCTCTCGGAGCGATCGTCGGCGATGGCGACAGTCGACGAGCTTGCCGCGCTCGTCCAGGGGTCGATGCAGAACCCCGCGGAGAGAGGGCCCGGGATTTGCCCGATCTGCCGCGGCTTGCCGAGCCCCGGGTACGTGACAGACGTTGGCTGCGGCTCCAACCCGGAGCACCTGGACGCGGTCGTGCCTATCAGCTACGCCCCGGGCCTCGGGCAACTGCACACCGCTCTTCGCGGCTACAAGGACAATCGGCTATCGGTCGTCCGTAGGCAGCAGCATGTGCGCTTGGCCGCAGTGCTCTGGAAGTTCCTGCTCAACCACGAGGAGTGCGTCGCCGACGCGGCGGGCGCGCGCGCTTTCGACCTGGTCGCCGTCGTGCCATCGAAGACGCCCGAGCAAGACGAGCGGCGGGACCGACTGCGTGCGCTCGCCGGTGAGACTTGCGGGCACACGAGCAGTCGCTACCGGCGCGTCCTTCGTGCAACCGGACAGGGTGCCGAGGGCCGGTACTTCGACCCTCGTCGCTATGCGGCGACGGAGACCCTGGACTGCCGGCACGTGCTCTTGATCGACGACATGTGGACGTCTGGGGCGAGCGGGCAGTCGGCCGCGCACGCGCTGAAGGAAGGCGGCGCCCGCACCGTTGGTCTGGTCGCGATCGGTCGGTTCATCCGCCGCGACTATGCCGATCACGGCGCTCGACTCGACGCGTTACCGCAGGTCTTCGACTGGGCTACGTGCGCCGTTCACCGATAGCCGTACCCGCGACCCCGGACGTGCAGGCCCCGCGATGAGGTTCATGTCCTGTCCGGGTCGATGGCGGAGGACGAGTCCGTCTCTTCATGGAGTCCTCGCGCGACGCACTCCGTACTGGGGCCTCGGAGCCGAGGCGCGCCTTCCCCGGGCGTCGTCGGGGACGGCGATGCGGGACCGTGGGCTCGAATGGGAGGGCCCAACCGGGGCGGCTGAGCACTCGCTACGGGCTCGGCGGGGAGTAGCAGCGGGCAGTGGCGGCGATCACCAGGATTGGGCACCCGCCAGCGTCGCCGCGCGTCAGCCGTGGTAGAAGCTTCTCGAGGTTGGTCGTCGTGGTCGTGCCGAAGGGATCGCGCCCGATCTCTGCTCCAAGCGCCCGGAGGTCGGGTGTTGTGCGCGTGAGTATCACACCGCCTGCGATCGCTCCCGCGTCGTAGAGGGCGCGGTAGGCACCGAGATCGCGGTCCAGGTTCCCGTCCTTGGCGTTCCACTCGACGTCGAGTGCCACGCGCCCCCTCACGTTGTCGACCTTGTAGCCCTCGTTGGCGACTTCGGTCTCGACGACATGTGCCTCCGTCTCGCCTGCCGCCCTGTAGGGCATGATTCGCAGGAGCGACGTGATCCTCGTGTCGTGCCGCCCTTCGCGCCAGCCCAGCAGCCGGAAGGCCTCGTCGAGCCGCGTGGCGACACGGCCCTTCTGACCGCCTGGTTCGAGGAAGTCGGCGTCTGCCAGCGAAAAGCCGTCGAGCACGGAGGCGATGTGCTCGAACTCCTCCGGGTTGGTGCTGGAGAGCACTGCTGCCGCCTCGCGGACCTCGCGCATCTCGTAGCGGTCGGTGAGCGCACT
>Ga0136622_10001400_pt1 | contig 9984 bp, 11 predicted proteins | sample AntDrymUQ4482106_2_FD_104803 | JGI IMG/M metagenome (GOLD analysis project Ga0136622, IMG submission 104803) | Polar desert sand microbial communities from Dry Valleys, Antarctica - metaG UQ448 (21.06) | ecosystem: Environmental > Terrestrial > Soil > Desert | place: Antarctica: Dry Valley...
AGTCGGGCGTCGTCACCGGCTGGGGAACGACCTCCCCGAGGGGCGACACCTACCCGGACGACCTGCTTCAGGTGGTCGTCCCCATCCGCTCGGACCCGGAATGCGGCCAGATGCTCGGCTCCCCGTTTCAGGCGGCGACGATGATGTGCGCCGGGTACGACGAGGGCGGTAGGGACTCCTGCTACGGCGACAGCGGCGGTCCGCTCGTGGTCGAAGACCGCGAGGGCGGCTGGCGCCAGGCGGGGGTGGTGAGCTGGGGCTATGAGTGTGCGGCGCCCAGCAGCCCCGGCGCATACGCGCGAGTCGGTGCGGACCCGCTGCGCGGCTGGATCGAGGCCAGCGTGCAAGGCCTGCCCGGCGGCGGGCAAGAGCACTCGCCGGTGCAGACCGGCGCCCCCGCCTCCCCCGGCCAGTACCCGCAGCCCGCTCCCTCCAGCCCGGCGGGGGGCGCGGGGCCCGCAGCGGGTGCCACCGCCGGGCCCACTCCTTCGGTCGCCGCGGCCCCGCCCCGGCGTACGTCGCGCAGGCCCGCGAAATGCCGCAGGAAGAACGGTCGCACCGCCAAGCACCGGCGTGCCTGCAAGCGCAAGTCGCTGCGGTCGCGCACCAAGCGCTGACCCCGCGTTCCGCCGGTCGGCATGATGCAGGCGGCCGCCATGCCGCCCGAGACCGCAGTCATCGTCACCGCCTACAACGAGGGTGACCGCCTACCCGCGACGCTCGTTGCCCTGGAGGGGGCGTTCCCCGGCGCGCGCGTGATCGTGGCCGACGATGGCTCGATTGACGGCACGGCACACGCGGCGCTGCAGGCCGGGGTGGAGCTGGTCCAGGCGCCCCGGACGATCGGCAAGGGTGGCGCCGCGACGCTCGCCGCCGCGCAGCTCCCCGACGGCGCGGACGCGGACCCCGGCCTCGTCGTGGTCCTCTGCGACGGCGACCTCGGCCAGAGCGCCGCCGAGCTGGAGAAGCTCGTCGCGGCGGTCCGCGACGGGCGCTGCGACCTCGCCGTGGCGTCCTTCGCGCAGCGGTTGGGCGGCGGTTTCGGGCTCGCGCTGAGCTTCGCCCGCTGGGCGATCGAGCGGCTGTGCGGCCGCCGGCTGGAGGCTCCGATCTCCGGCCAGCGGGCGGTGCGTGGCGGGATCCTTGCCGACGTGCTGCCCTTCGCGGACGGCTTCGGGATGGAGATCGGGATGACGGTGGACGCCGTCCGCGCCGGCCACCGGGTGCAGGAGCTCGCGCTCGAGCTCGAGCACCGGGCAACCGGGCGCAGCCTGGCCGGCTTCCTGCACCGGGGGCGCCAGCTCGCGGACTTCGTGCGCGTCTACGCCAGCCGGTCTCGGACGCGAAAGCGGGGTAGCCTGGCGCCGCCGTGATCCTCGCCATCGACCAGGGCACGACCGGGACCACGTGCCTCGTCTTCGACGAGAACGTCGAGCTGCTCGGCCGGGCCTACCGGGAGCTCGAGCAGCACTTTCCCCGGCCGGGCTGGGTGGAGCACGACCCCGCGGAGATCTGGGACGGCGTCCAGGCCGTGGCCGCCGCGGCGCTCGACGACGCCGGCACCGGCGCGCGCGACCTGCAGGCGATCGGCATCACGAATCAGCGCGAGACGGTGGTGGTCTGGGATCCCGATACCGGCGAGCCGCTGCATCGGGCGCTCGTATGGCAGGACCGGCGCACGGCGTCCCGCTGCGACGAGCTGCGGGAGGCGGGACACGAGGGGGCGATCAGGCGGCGCACCGGGCTGAGGATCGACCCGTACTTCTCGGCCACCAAGATCGAGTGGCTGCTTTCCAACGTAGAGGGACTGCGCGACCGCGCTCGCGACGGACGCGCAATGTTCGGCACCGTCGACGCATGGCTCGTGTACAAGCTCACCGGCGAGCGCGCCACGGATGGGTCCAACGCGTCACGAACGCTCCTGTACGACATCCACGAGGGGCGCTGGTCCCACGACCTGCTCGAGCTCTTCGGCGTCCCCGAGCGCTCCCTCCCGGGGGTCCGCCCGAGCTGCGGAGTCCTCGGCCGGACGCGGCCCGAGCTCCTCGACGGGGCCGCGGTGCCGGTGGCGGGCGTCGCGGGCGACCAGCAGGCCGCGCTGTTCGGCCAGGCCTGCCTGGAGCCGGGCCTGGCCAAGAACACCTACGGCACGGGCTCGTTCGTGCTGCTCAACGCCGGGGCTAGTGTGCCGCCCGCGGCCGCGGGCCTGCTCTCCACCGTGGCCTGGAGCATCGGGAGCCGCACGGACTACGCGCTCGAGGCGGCGATCTTCGTAACCGGCGCCGCCGTGCAGTGGCTGCGCGACGGGCTGGGGATCATCGAGAGCGCCGCCGAGACGGACGGGCTCGCGCGCTCGCTGGACGGCAACGAGGGCGTGTACTTCGTCCCCGCTCTCACAGGCCTCGGCTCCCCGCACTGGGACCCGTACGCCCGCGGCACGATCGTCGGCCTGACCCGGGGCAGCGGCCGCGCGCACCTGGCCCGCGCCGCGCTGGAGGCGATCGCCTACCAGACGGTGGACGCGGTGCGGGCGATGGAAGCGGCCTCGGGAAGGGAGATGCCGGCGCTGCGGGCCGACGGCGGGGCCACCGCCAACGCGTGGCTCATGCAGTTCCAGGCCGACGTCCTGGGCGTGCCCGTGGTCATACCGGAGGTGGCCGAGACCACGGCCCTCGGCGCGGCCTATCTGGCGGCGGTCGGCACCGAGAACCTCACGCTCGAGGGGGTGCGCGCGGGGTGGCGCGAGCGCGCGCGCTACGAGCCGGACACGTCGGCCGACGAGCGCGAGTCGCTGCTGGACGGGTGGCACGGGGCGCTCGCGCGCGCCATCGACCGGGATGCCGGGTAACCGGAACAGCGGGCGGGGGTAGCGACTACTCGTGAGCGAGGACCTGGCCCCGATGAAGCCGCAGGTCTACAAGGACCAGCGCCCCAAGGAGTACTTCGACCGCTTCCACGAGCGGACCCGCGCGCGGGACCCCGACTGGATGTACGAGATCGTCCGCCTCGTCATCACCCCGTACCTCCTGCTGACGCACCGGTCGCGCTGCATCTCGTCGGACCAGGTGCCGGCGGAAGGCCCCGTGATCCTCGCGCCCAACCACTTCTCCTTCCTGGACCACTTCTTCCTGGCCATGTTCCTCCGGCGCAAGGTCCGGTTCATGGCCAAGTCGCAGCTCTTTCACAGGCCGATGCAGTTCGTCTACTACCACGGCGGCGTGTTCCCCGTGCGCCGCGGGCACCGCGACGAGGAGGCGTTCATCACCGCCCAGACGGTGCTGAACCGGGGCGGCTGCGTGGCCATGTACTGCGAGGGAGGACGCTCGCGCACCGGAAAGATCTCCGAGCAGGCCAAGCCCGGAATCGGGCGCCTGGTCCTCGAGACCGGGGCGCCCGTGGTGCCCGTCGCGATCCAGGGCAGCTCGAAGGTGCGCAACTGGAAGCGGCTGCAGTTCCCGAAGGTGACGGTCCTCTACGGGGACCTCCTTCGCTTCGAGGCCCAGCCCGACCCGTCCCGCGAGCGCCAGCAGCAGGTCGCCGACGAGATCCTCGGCGAGATCGGACGCCTCCACGCCGGCCTGGAGCAGCACGGCCGCCGCGGGATCGTCCAGCGCGTGCGAGAGCAGCGCCGGGCGGAGAGGCGTGCCAAGCGGGCGGCCACCGCCTGAGCGGCGCCGCCCGCGGCACGGGGGTACAGACCTACAGGCTGGCTCGCCGTCCGCCGCCGAAGCGGCCACCGGCGCCGTAGCCGCCGGTGCCGATGCCCGCAAGCAGGACGAGGACCGCGGCGATGATGCCGACGATCGCCGGCAGGCCCAGGGCCAGGCAGACGAAGTAGACGAGGGCGGCCACCACGACCGCGATGAGTACACCGATGATGCTCATGTTCCCTCCAGGGGTTGCCTTCCGTGACTACTAATCCTTAAATACCCCCAAGGTTGGAATCTGGCACACCCGTTGGACCGATGTTCAACCGGGGTTCTAGCCTCAAACGGGATGGGCACGACGCCCGGGCACCGCCACGCCGCTGACCATTCGCACGGCATCTCCGCCGAGGCGGACCGGACCAAGCTGCTCGTCGCCCTGGGGCTGATCCTCGGCTTCATGGCCGTCGAGGTGGTGGCCGGCATCCTCGCCTCGTCGCTGGCGCTCCTCTCCGACGCCGCGCACATGCTCACCGACGCCGCGGCGATCGTGCTCGCCCTGGTCGCCATCCGCCTGGCCGCCCGGCCCGCCGGCGGGAGCTTCACCTTCGGGCTAAAGCGCGCCGAGATCCTGTCCGCCCAGGTCAACGGGGCGACGCTGGGCGTGCTGGCGCTATTCGTCGTCTACGAGGGAATACGCCGGCTGATCGAGCCGCCCGGGGTGGAGGGGGCGGTGGTCCTGGTCGTCGCCCTGGTCGGCGTGGCCGTGAACCTCCTGGCCACCTGGACGCTCTCGCGCGCCAACCGGCGGAGCATGAACGTCGAGGGGGCCTTCCAGCACATCCTCACCGACCTGTTCGCATTCGCCGCAACGGCTGTGGCGGGGGCGGTCATCCTCCTCACCGGCTTTGACCGGGCGGACGGGCTGGCTGCGCTTTTCGTCGCCGGGCTGATGCTGCGCAGCGCCTACCGGCTGCTGCGCGACTCCGGCCGGGTGCTGCTCGAGGGCGCGCCCCAGGGCGTGGACCCCGACGCGGTGGGACGCGCTCTGTGCGGCGAGCCCGGCGTGGTCGAGGTGCACGACCTTCACCTGTGGGAGGTCACGTCCGGATTTCCCGCCCTGTCTGCCCACGTCCTGGTCAAGCCGGAGGACGACTGCCACGAGATCCGCCGGCAACTCGAGGACGTCCTGCGCGACCGCTTCTCCATCGCCCACACGACCCTCCAGGTCGATCATCGGCACCGGGACGAGCTTCTGGCGGTCCAGAGCAGCGGCGGGCGGGAGTTCCGGTGAAGCTAGGTGAACAGGATGATCAAGATGATCACGGCGATGACGAGAGCGACGATGGCGATTATGCGAGTGCTCATGTGGGGCGTCTCCCAGTTTTCGGAGGGGCGCGCCGAAGGGGGCACCCAGATGGTCGGACCCTACCGGGTTTCGCCCCCGTCCGGCGGAACCTCCTAGGTCGTCATCCCCGTGGCGGTTATCTTCGCGATCCCGCTCACAAAGCGGCATTCCCGCTATTTAGCAGGCAAATTGCACGAGCAAGTGTCCGGCTGAGTCCGGCCGAATCCGGCCGAATCGGAGGCTCACTGGCGCGCAACTGGCGCGCACGCCCGGCCTTCCTACCCTCCGGGGGCTACCGTTTCCGGCCCCCTCGTCGAGCCCGTCGGGCATCAGGTGCCCGTAGGTGTCGAAGGTCATCCTGATATTGGCGTGGCCCATGATTGCTCGGATCGCCTTCGGATTGACGCCCGACGCGATCAGCGCCCTCGCGCAGGTGTGCCTGGCCTCGTGTAGCCCGATCGGAGTGAGGCCCTCTCTCTCCCAAGCCGCTAGGGCGCGCTTCCTAACCGACACCGGCTCAAACGGGCGCATTCACTGGCGCACGCCTAGGTCGTCATCCCCGTGAACTGGCCGCCGGTGACGTTCAGCACCTGACCGTGGACGTAGTCAGACCACGGTGAGCAGAGGAAGAACACGCCGCCCGCGGCCTCCTCGGGCGTCCCGGGGCGGCCGAGGGGAATCAGCATGGGAGCCATCGAGCGAAGCTGGTCGGGGATCCCGAGCTGGATCTCCATGCCGTCCTTCTCGATGACGTTGCCCTCCTCCTTGGAGGCGGTCAGGCGGGTCTCGATGAACCCGAAGGCCACGGCGTTCACGTTGATCTTGAACTGGCCCCATTCCTTGGCCAGGGTTTTCGTCAGGCCGACGACTCCGGCCTTCCCGGACGCGTAGTTGGACTGGCCGGCGTTGCCCATCGTCCCCGAGACCGAGGTGACATTGACCACCTTGCGAAAGACCTCCCGGCCCTCCTCGCGCTCCTTCTTCGCGGGCTCGCGAAGGTGGGGAGCGGCGGCGCGGAGCACGCGGAAGGGCACGACGTTGTGGATGTCGAGCATGGCCTGAAACTGCTCGTCGGTCATCTTGTGGACCGGTCCGTCCCAGGTGTAGCCGGCGTTGTTCACGACGATGTCCAGCCGGCCCCATTCGTCGACCGCCCGCTGGACCATGTGGTCGGGGACGCCCGAGTGGGTGAGGTCGCCCGCGAACGCGACGGTCTCGCCCGCGATCTCGCTCGCCGCCTGCTGGGCCACGCCGCCGTCGAGGTCGTTCACCAGCACCCGTGCCCCCTCGGCAGCCAGAAGCTCCGCCGTTGCCCGCCCGATGCCGCGCGCGCTGCCCGTGACGATCGCCACCTTGCCGTCGAGAGCTCCCACACGTGGACTTGTCGTGTCGTTCATCTCAGTCACACCTTAGGCACCGGCTCTGCGATGGTGCGGCCATGCGCAGCGAGCTGAAGAGCTACCAGCCGCCCGATGCAACCGAGCCCTTCGCGCTCGTCAACTCCCGCCTGCTCCGCGTGTCGCTGTCGGACCACACCATCATGGCCAAGCTCGGCTCGATGGTGCTCTACCGGGGGGCCGTTCGCTTCGAGCGCGCGAGGGCTGGAGCCCGGCGGCTCCTGAAGGGAGCCGCGACGAGCGAGACGACGAGGCTGATGACGGTGACAGGCGCCGGTGAGGCCTTTCTCGCCGACCGCGCCCAGAACATCCACCTCGTCTACCTCGAGGGCGAACGCCTGACCTGCAACAGCCCGAATGTCCTCGCCTTCGACTCCGCCATTGCGTGGGACATCCGGAAGGTCACCGGCGGCCTCGCCTCGATCCTCGCCGGTGGCTTCTTCAACACCTCCCTGGAGGGCACGGGCTGGGTCGCGCTCCTGTCGGAGGGTCCGCCGATCATGGTCGACGTCACGACAGCGCCGACCGTTTGCGACCCCAAGGCGGCGATCGCGTGGTCGAGCGGCGTCCAGACCAGCGTCAAACTCGACTTCCAGCTCAAGACGCTGATCGGACTTGGGTCGGGAGAGACGGTCCAGCTCGCCGTGGGCGGGACCGGGTGGCTGCTCGTGCAGCCCTCAGAGGGACCCGGCAAGTCCTCGGGGGGCGGTGGCGGGGGCGGCGTCGGCGACATGGCGTTCGACGCCGCGGGCGCCTAGCGCCAACCGGGTTGGGTCGGCCCGCCCGAGCTACGCGGGCCGGGCGGGGTCGTATGCAGGTATCAGCCGGGGCGCTTGGCGTCTCCGCTGTCGATCGCCGCCTGCGCCCACTCCGCGAGGGTGAAGAACGGCCGCTCGGGTACCCCCGCCTGCGTGATCAGTCCGGTGTTGAAGGGATTGCCCTCATCCTGGATCAGCAGGTACTGGAGCATCTGCTTCACGCGCGGATTGCGCTGGGCTATCGCGAACGCGTCGGGCAGGTACTCGGCACGCGTCGACTCCGGCTTGGACCGTTTTCCGCTGGCGAAATACCCGTACTCGGTCAGGTAGATCGGCATGCGCGCCGGGCCCAGGGCGCGCGCCCGGGCGAGCCGGTCCAGACCCTTCGTGAGGTTCTTCAGCGTGCCCAGGGTGGCGTTGTCCTTCCCGGGATAGCGGCCGTTCGGCGCGCGCGCGAAGTCGTAGGGGTGGTGGGCATAGCCGTTTGCCCGCAGGCTTCCCCGGCAGCGCCTGTCCCTCTGCCTGCCCCGCAGGCGCCTGTAGTTCTCGTCGACACAGGCCATCTGCCGGAGGAACTCGAGTGGGGCCAGTCCGTTTCTGCCGTGGTCGTAGGGGACCGTCTCCCCGATCCAGACCTCGGCCGAGGAGCCCGCCCCTGCCTTGATCCCCTTGTAGGCGGCTCTGTAGAGGTCGCGGTAGATCAGGCCGGCCTCGCGCTGCGGGGCGATCCACGCGCTGAGGTTGGGCTCGTTCCAGACCGAGAACCTCGTGACCTTGCCCCGGAAGTGGGCGGCCGCGGTCCTGGTGAACCTGCCGAAGCGGCTGGCGTTGGGGCGGTTGACCCCGACCCGGCCGTTGCCGCTCGCCCACGCCGGCACCGGGCCGGTGAGCGTGATCTGGACCGTTATTCCTCGGGCGGTGGCCTCCTCGATCGCGGCATCCACCCTGGAGAAGTCATAGTCCGGCGAGGAGGGAGCCCTGCGCGCCCTGGCCTGGCTGGCGGGGAGGAGCGAGGCCCACTGGATGCTGATGCGCATCGCGCTCACGCCGAGCTGGGCGAGCCTGTCGTAGTACGGAGCGGTGTTCTCCCCGTAGAAGCGCTGGACGAAGGTGTCCTCGTCCTCGATGGCGATCTCCATGCCACGTGCGGCATGGGCTGGCGTGCTTCCCAGGCCCAGAACGGCGAGGGTCGCGATGGCCGACAAGAGTCCCGTCCGGGTTCTCCGAGTCACTGTCTTCCTCGTTTCGGTCGCAAGGTGCGGCAGGCCACCTACAACCCCGGCGTCGTGACGACGATGCGGCGCTCCGGCCGCGTCGCGCTAGATCCCGTAGGAGCGGCCGATGACCTCGAGCATGATCTCGTCCGTCCCGGCGCCGATCCGGTGCAGCCGCATGTCGCGCCACACCCGCTCCACGCCGTATTCCTTCATGTAGCCCGCTCCGCCGTGGATCTGGATGCACTCGTCGGCCACCTCCACCGCCACCCGCGACGCGTGCAGCTTGGCCATCGAGATCTCCCGGACCGGGTACTCGCCGTTGGCAAAGCGCCACGCGGTCACGTAGGCCATCTGCCGCGCCGACTCGATCTTCGTCGCCATCTCGGCGAACTTGTGGCGCATCACCTGGAAGCTCGCGATCGACTGCCCGAACGCCGAGCGCTCCTTGGCGTACGCGAGCGTCCGGTCGAAGCAGCGCTGGGCGCTGGCCACGCAGCCCGCCGCGCCGATCATCCGCTCGCCCTGGAGCTCCCACATGATGTTGTAGAAGCCCTTGCCGACCTCGCCCAGAACGGCGTGCGCCGGCACGCGCACGTCGTCGAAGGCCAGCAGCGCGGTGTCCGAGGCGTGCATGCCGAGCTTTGCCAGCCTGCTCTCGACGATGAACCCGGGCGTGTCCGTGTCGACGACGAACAGCGTGAAGCCGTCGTAGCCCGCGTCCGGGTCGGTCTTGGTGACCAGCACGATGAAGTCCGCCCGCGCGCCGTTGGTGATGTACGTCTTCGAGCCGTTGATGACGTACTCGTCGCCGTCGCGCACCGCGCGGGTCTTTATGCCCGCCACGTCGGAGCCGGCGTCGGGCTCGGTGATTCCCAGGCAGGCGATCTTCTCGCCCCTGATCGCGGGCGCCAGGTAGCCCTGCTTCTGCTCCTCGGTGCCGAACGCGAGGATGGGGGGGATGGCCATGTCGGTATGGACCGCGATCCCCATCGCGAGCCCCGCGCAGTTGGCCTTGGCCATCTCCTCGGCGAGAACGATGCTCGAGAAGTAGTCGCCGCCCTGCCCGCCGTACTGCTCGGGCTTGTCGAGACCGAGGAAGCCCAGCTCCCCCATCCGGGGGAACACCCAGTCCTCGAAGGTCTCCTCCTCCCACTTCTCCGCGTGGGGCGCGAGCTCGGCCTCGACGAACCGAGCGATCGACTCGCGGAGCTGCTCGTGCTCGTCGCCGAAGATGAAGTGGCGGCGCGGCGCGGCGAAGTCGGGCTTGAGGACGCTGCCGTCGCCGGCGACATCGACAGCGGGGCTGACCGGGCTGCTCATGCGCTGAGGGCTCCTTGTAGGTCGCGGACGGGACCTCCGGCGACGCTACCGGAGGGCTCGAGCGAAGTAAACAGTAGGACTGCCTACTGACTGCTGGGGGGCTGAGGGGTCGAGGGTGGATCGGCGAGGAGCCGGACGGCCACCCCGTGCACGGTCTCGAAGCCGTAGGCCTGGCTCGGGTCGCCGTCGGTCAGGATCGCGAGCGAAACCCTGTGGCCCTCGCCCTCGAGCAGGGCTGCCTGGTGGGCGAGGTTGCGCAGCCAGCCTCCCTTGAAGAAGACCGTCCAGCCGGGCGGTGCG
>Ga0136622_10001401_pt1 | contig 9971 bp, 7 predicted proteins | sample AntDrymUQ4482106_2_FD_104803 | JGI IMG/M metagenome (GOLD analysis project Ga0136622, IMG submission 104803) | Polar desert sand microbial communities from Dry Valleys, Antarctica - metaG UQ448 (21.06) | ecosystem: Environmental > Terrestrial > Soil > Desert | place: Antarctica: Dry Valley...
GCAGTGCGCGATCGCGCCGTCCATGCGCGCCTCGACGGTGCCGAGCCGGCCGTCGAGGCGCTCGGCGGCGTCGGTGATGTAGTCGTGCAGCGTGCGGAACGAGCGCTCGAGCTCGGCGGCGTGTGCGACGAGGTCCTGCGCCTCCTGACCGCCGAGCACCGCCCGCTGGTCGGCGCGCAGCTTGCGCAGACGCGCAAGCAGGAACGTCGACAGCCCGACGGCGGCCAGCGCCAGCGCGCCGGCGGCCAGCGCGACGACCCCTACGGTCGTGGTCAGCTCGGAGCCCATCCGCGGGAACGGTAGCTCGTGGTCTCTCCGGCAGGCTCCTGCACGGACCCGCAGGCGCAGCGCCTAGCCCCGGGTGAAGAGCGCCGTGTAGGTCTGGGCGTTGTTGTCGGTCTTCTGCTCGCCCGGCACCGCCCTGACCTCCACCGTGATCTGCACCGCCTCGCCGATCGGCGGTGCCTGGCCGAGCGGGACCGAGACCTCGGCGTTCGTGCCCGGCCGGGTCTCGTCGACGGTCTTCTGGGCGCTGATCGTCTTGCCCGCGCCGCGGATGCGCACGCGCACGCGCACGTCGGTCTCGATGTTCTCGCCCTGGTTGGCGATCACCGCGCGGAAGGTCACGGTCGAGCTCGCCGCGATCCGGTTGGGGGCGCCGCCCGCGACGAGCGTCTTGTCACCGACGGCGGAGCTGACGAGCCCGTGGCCGTGGGTGCCAGGGGCGGGCTCGCCGGCCGCCCCTCCGCCCGCCCCGCGGCCGGCCTCGGAGTCGATCCGGCGCGCGACGATGCTCGGGTCCAGCCAGCCGAGGTTCTGCTGGAAGTTCGAGCGCTGGATCGTCTGACCGCCGATCTGCTCGTCGTCGAGGACCTGCTGGACGATCGCGGCGACGCGGCGCGTGTAGACGACGTCCGCGGACGTGAGCGCCTGCATCTCGCCGGCGATCGCCTTGACGGCGTTCTCGGCGACGGTGGAGTCGCTCGCCAGCGCGCCGGGGAGCTTCTCGGCCACCTTGCCGATCGCCTCCTGCACGAGCGACAGCGTCAGGACGAGGTTGCGCTGCGCAGGTCGCATCTCGCCGGGCGCGTCCAGTCCCGCCGCCTTGCGCGTCTGTCCCTCGGCGCGCACGCGCAGCTGGTTGATCTGCGTCTGCAGGTCGCTTGGTGACGAGCCGCCGGTCGACAGCGTCTGAAAGAAGTCCGCCGTGTTGTCGTTGCCATCTCCGATCAGGCTCGCCACGTCGCGGTTGTAGTCCTTCAGCGCCTGCTCCTTGCGATTGCTCAGGCAGCCGCGGACTCCGACGACGAGCAGCACGATGACGAGCAGACCGACGCCGGCGGCCACAGCGCGGCGCACGAGCAGCTGCTGCGGGTCGCTCGGCCCGAGCGGCGCGCTCGCCGGCCTGCGCGGCCGCGTCCGGGTCGGAGGCTCGTCGTCGTCGAAGAAGGACAGGGGATCCGCTCCTTGGCGAGATCGTGAATGGCCAGTATGACTACGCGCTCGGCAGTGCCGTCGCAGTGCAACTTTCCTGCCAATGCCCGGTTTCCTGCCTGGGCGCGCAAGGATCGCATGGCGAGCACGACGAAATCTGAGCTGGTGAACCACGTCCACCCGCCCGCCCCTGCCGCCCTCGCGGGCGAGCTCGTGCTCGGCCGCTACCGCCTCCGGCGCCGGCTCGGGGCGGGCGGCATGGGCGTCGTGCACCTGGCGCGCGACGAGCATCTCGAGCGCGACGTGGCGGTCAAGCGGATCGCGATCGAGCTCGATCCCGACGGGCGCGGGGAGCGCGAGGCGCTCGCGGCCGCGCGGCTGTCGCATCCGGGGATCGTCGCGCTGTACGAATCGGGACGCGACGAGCAGGCCGTCTACCTCGTGTCCGAGCTCGTCGTCGGCCGCACGCTCGCCGAGCTGCTGCGCGACGGCGCGCTGTCGGACCGCGGCGCGCTGCGCATCGGCGTGACGCTCTGCGACGCGCTCGAGCACGCGCATGCGCGCGGTGTCATCCATCGCGACGTCAAGCCCTCCAACGTGATCTGTCCCGACCGTGTGGACGACGGCGCCGGCGCCCCGGCGAAGCTGACGGACTTCGGGATCGCGCGGATGGCCGACGGCGACGTCCTGACGCGCACGGGCGACATCATCGGGACGCTCGCCTACATGGCGCCCGAGCAGGCGCGCGGCCAGCGCCTCAGCGGCGCAGCCGATGTCTATGCGCTGGGCATCGTGCTCTACGAGGCGCTGACCGGCGTCAACCCGATCCGCGCCGGCAACCCGGCGGCGACCGCGCGCCGCGTCGGGATGCGCCTGCCCGCGCTGGCGCGCGTGCGCCGCGACCTGCCGGCTCAGCTGTGCCGCGCGATCGACGCGGCCGCGGCACCCGATCCCGCCGCGCGCGTCAGCGTCGGCACGCTGCGCCGCGCGCTGGTGGGCGCCCTGCAGCTCGTCGACGACGACGCGGGACCGATCGCGCCCCCGCGTGAGCGCAGCCTGACCGCGACGCGCCGTGCGCTCGCCGACGCATCGCGCCACAGGCGCGGCGGTCCCTGCGAGTTGGCCGCGGGGCGGCTTGGGCACACGCAGCGACCGGCGCCCCCGGAGCGGCTGGCGCGGCTTCGGCTCGGCCCGGCAGGCCGGCTCGTGGCGAGCGCGACCGCCGCCGGCGTCGGGGGCGCTGCGCTCGCGGGACTTGGCCCGCAACCGCCGGTGGCGGTGAGCGCGGGCGCGCTCGCCGCCGGGATCGCGGTCGCGCTGCTGCCGCGCGCCGGCTGGCTGCTGACCGTGCTGGCGCTCGTGATTTGGCTGGCCGTCGAGGCGCCCGGCGTCGCGCTGCTCGTGCTGTTCGCGGCCGGGCCCGTTCCCGTAGTGCTGGCACGACGCCCGCAGGCATGGTCGCTGCCCGCGCTGGCGCCGCTGCTCGGCGCCGCGAGCCTCGCCGGGGCTTGGCCCGCGCTCGCCGGCCAGGCCGCGCGCTGGCATGCGCGAGCGGCGCTCGGCGCGCTTGGTGGATGGTGGCTGAGCCTGGCCGAGGCGCTGACCTCCGATCGTCTGCTCGCCGGCACGCCGCACGACGTCCCGCCCCGCGCGCGGTGGGAGGGCTCCGTGCTCGATGCCGGCAGCGACGCGCTCGCGCCGCTGCTGTCAAGCGGGGCGCTGGCGCTGGCCGCGCTGTGGGCCGTGGCGGCGGCGCTGCTGCCGCTGCTGGTCCGCGGGCGCTCGGCAGCCGTCGACGTCGTCGCCGCCGTGGCGTGGGCCGCGACGCTCGCCGCGGCGACCGCAGCGAGCGCTCGGGCGCTCGCGCTCTCGCCGCCGCGCGGGCTCGTGGCGGGCGCGGCCGTGGCCGCGCTGCTCGCGGTGGCGGCCCGTGCGGTCCGCGGCCGAGCATGACGCACTCGCACTCGCAGTGGCTGCGCAGCGTGTGTCCGCCGCAGCCGCTCGCATTCACCGCTTGTCCGTAGCATGAGCGGCATCGATGAGCATGTTGCGCAACCTCGAGGCCAGGCTCACCGATCTGGTCGAGGGCACCTTCGGGCGCGTATTTCGCTCCGCGGTGCGACCGGTCGAGATCGCCCGCAAGCTGGCCCGCGAGATGGACGAGCACAAGACGGTCTCCGTCTCGCGCGTCTACGTCCCCAACGAGTACGTCGTGTGGCTGTCGCCCGAGGACTCGGAGCGCTTCGAGGGCATGCGCGGCGAGCTGATCGACGAGCTCGCCGCCTACCTGCTCGAGCATGCCCGGCGCGAGAAGCTCGCGCTGCTGTCGCGCCCGCAGATCGAGTTTCGCAGCGACGACCGCCTGTCGCTGGGCGAGTTCGGAATCCAGGCGCGCCTGGTCAGCCCGCCCGACGAGCCCGACCCGCGGCACGAGGAGGTGCCGGTGCAGGCCGGTCACGGCAACACGATGGTCTACTCGACGGCGAGCCGGCTGCGCGAGCCCGTCGAGGCGATGCAGGGCACGCGCCCGTCGCGCGCGCTGCTGCTCGCGGAGGGGCGCCGCCACGTGATCGGACCCGGCGGGGCGATCGTCGGCCGCAGCCGCGAGTGCGACGTCGTGCTCTCCGACGCAAACGTCTCTCGCCGCCACGCCGAGGTGCGCCCGGCGGCGGCCGGCACGTGGATCATCTCCGACCTCGGCTCGACGAACGGGGTGCGCGTCAACGGACGCCAGATCGGTGGGGCGCAGACGCTGGCCGCGGGCGATCGCATCGTCCTGGGCACGGCCGACATCACGTTCGACCTCGAATGACCGTGCGGGAGATGGGCCGCCCGGTCATTCAGCGGCGCGGCTGGGCCTGATCTCATGCTCGAACCCGTCTCCGTCGGGCTGAAGTTCGCCTTTCTCGCCGTCCTTTACCTGTTCTTGCTGTGGGTCTCGCGCAGCGTCCTGAAGGACCTGCGCCGGGGAGCGTTCGGTGGCGGCCCGCGGCCGCGCGCGGCGCCCGACGCCACCGGCATGCACCCCGCGTCGCGGATCGGCGTGGGGAACGAGGCCGAGCTTGCCCCGCGGCTCGTCGTCGAGGCGGTCCCCGGCCTGCAGCGCGGGATGGAGTACGACATCGCGCAGGGCGCCACGCTGGGGCGCGGCGACGTGGAGATCCAGCTCGAGGATCCGTTTGCCTCCTCGCGCCACGCGCAGCTGACGCGCCAGGGAGCGATCGTCGTGATCGAGGATCTCGGCTCGACGAACGGCACGTACCTCAACGACGGGCTGCTGGGCGGGCCGCAGCCGCTGCACCCCGGCGACCGCGTGCGCATCGGCGACAGCACCTTCGTCTTCGACGACCGCTGATGCTGCGCGTAGCGACCGGTCACTTCTCGCAGTCGGACACCGGCCGCCAGCGCCGGACCAACGAGGACGCCTACCTGGCACGCGCACCGGTCTTCGTCGTCGCCGACGGAATGGGCGGTGCGCAGGCGGGCGAGGTCGCCTCGCGCCTGGCCGTCGAGACGTTCGAGCAGGGGCTCGGCGAGGCCTCGCCGGCCAGCGCGGAGGAGCTGCTCGCCGAGCGCGTGCGCGAGGCGAACGCGCGCATCCACGGGGTGTCGCAGGCAGAGCGCCGGCACGCCGGGATGGGGACCACGCTGACGGCGGCACACGTCGGCCGCCACGACGTGGCGATCGCGCACGTCGGGGACTCGCGCGCGTACCGCCTGCGCGACGGGCAGCTCGAGCGGCTGACCGAGGACCACTCGCTCGTCGAGGAGATGCGCCGTCGCGGGCAGCTCACCGCGGAGGAGGCCGGCGAGCACCCGCAGCGCTCGGTCATCACGCGGGCGCTCGGGCCCGAGCCGGACGTCCGCGTGGACACGCACTCGTGGCGCGGCGAGGCGGGCGACGTCTACCTGCTGTGCAGCGACGGGCTGACGTCGATGGTTCCCGAGCAGCGCGTGGCGGAGATCGTGCGCCGCAGCGCAAGCCTCGCCGGCGCGGGCGGCGAGCTGATCGCGGCGGCCAACGACGCCGGCGGCCGCGACAACATCACCGTGGTCCTGTTCGCGCTGGAGCAGGTCGACGACGACGGACCCGTCGTCGAGCAGCCGACCGCGACCGGCCGCAGCGCGCTGTCGACGGCCGAGGTGCGCGCCGCGGCCGCGCGCGCCGAGCAGGCCACCGCTGCCGGCGCCCCGAGCGCCGCGGCCAGGCGCCTGCAGCCGCGCGCGCCGCAGGGCGCGCCGCCGCAGGCCGCACGACGGTCGCGCAGGGCGCGTCACCTGGCCGCGGCGTTCGCGGTCTTCGCCGTGCTCGTCGTGCCGCTGACGATCGGCGGCTACATCGCCAACCAGGCCGTCTACTTCATCGGTGCCGACGCGGACGGCTTCGTCACCGTCTACCGCGGCCTGCCCTACGAGCTGCCGGGCGGGTTCTCGACGTACAAGGTCAACTACGTCTCCGGCGTTCCGCTGGACACGCTGCCCGAGCGCCGCCGCGAGCAGCTCGTCGACCACACGCTGCGCTCCCACGACGATGCGCAGGACCTCGTGCGCGAGCTCGAGCTCGGCCGGCTGAGCTCATGAACGAGCGCAACCGCGAGCTGTTCGCGCTGATTCCGGCCACGCTGCTGGTGACGGCCGGCTTCACGGCGATCTTCATCCAGCGCGAGGATCTCGTCTCGGACCTGTCGCTGACCTACGGCGCGATCTTCCTCGGGCTGTGCCTGGCGGGGCACCTCGTGCTGCGCACGTTCCTGCCGCACGCCGACCCGTACCTGTTCGCGCTCGTCGCGGTGCTGGCGTGCTTCGGGCTCGTGATGCTCTACCGCCTCGACGAGGACCTCGCGCGCGAGCAGGCGCAGTGGTTCGTCGTCGGGCTGATCTGCTTTACGCTCACGATCGTCGCGCTGCGCCGCGACCACCGCGTGCTCGAGCGCTACCGCTACGTGATCGCGCTGAGCGCCATCGTGGCGCTGCTGCTGCCGCGCCTGGGCAGTCCGAAGAACGGCGCCTACCTGGCCGTCGACATCGGGCCGATCGAGTTCCAGCCCGCCGAGCTGGCGAAGATCGCGATCGTCATCTTCCTCGCTTCGTACCTGCGCGACACGCGTCAGGTGCTCGTCGTCGGCGCGCGCCGCTTCGCCGGGATCACGTTCCCGCCGCTCAAGCACCTCGGGCCGCTGCTGGCGGTATGGGGTACCGCGATGGCGCTGCTGTTCGTCATCCAGGACCTCGGCTCGTCGATCATGTTCTTCGGCGGCTTCCTGGCGCTCGTCTACGTCGCGACGAACAGGATCTCGTTCGTCGTGATCGGGCTGACGCTGTTCGCGATCGGGGCGCGCACTCTCTACGCGCTGCGCCCGACGATCGAGGGCCGCGTCGACGCGTGGCTGCATCCCTTCGATCCAGTCCTCTACGACAAGCCGTTCGGCGGCAGCTACCAGCTCGCGCAATCGGTCTTCTCGCAGGCCGACGGCGGCCTGTTCGGCCGCGGCTTCGGCCAGGCGATCATCGAGGGCGACGGCGGGGCGGCGATCCTGCCGGCGGCGCACACCGACTTCATCTACGCCGTGATCACGAACGAGCTCGGGCTGCTGGGCGCGTGCGCCGTGCTGCTCGTCTACCTGCTGATAGTCGAGCGCGGCTTCAAGACCGCGATGCTCGCGACGGACTCGTTCTCCAAGCTGCTCGCCACGGGGCTGACGGCCGTCCTCGCGCTGCAGGTCTTCGTCATCGTCGGTGGGGTCACGAAGCTCATCCCGCTGACCGGTGTGACGCTGCCGTTCGTCTCCTACGGCGGCTCGTCGATCGTCGCGAACTTCATCCTGCTGGCGCTGCTGCTGCTGATCTCCGACCGCGCGCGGCGCGAGGCGCAGGAGCGGTGAACGCGCCGATCCTCAAGCTGTTCGGCGTGTTCCTCGCGCTGTTCGGAGCGCTCGCCGCGCTGACGAGCTGGAACACGGTGCTCAACGCCGACGCCTACCGCGACAACGCGCTGAACAAGCGCGGCCTGCTCGCCGAGCAGCGCATCGGCCGCGGCACGATCCGCGCGCGCGACGGCGAGCTGCTCGCGCGCTCGGTGCGCCGGGGCGGCGGCGAAGCGGGCCTCTACGAGCGCCGCTACACGGGCGCCGCGCTCCAGTTCGCCCACGCGATCGGCTACGACTACCCGCTCGGCATCGGGCGCGCCGGACTCGAGCGCTCGCGCAACGACGAGCTGATCGGCCAGCGCAACGAGATCGTCTCGCTGCTCGACGAGCTGCGCGGCAAGCGTCAGGTCGGCGACGACGTCACGACGAACCTCGATCCGGCCGCGCAGCGCGTCGCGATCGGCGCCCTCGCGGGCCGCAGGGGCGCCGTCGTCGCGATCGAGCCGGCGACCGGCAAGGTCCGGGCGATGGCCTCGACGCCGGGCTATGACCCGCGCGAGCTCGACAGCGAACGGCGCGTCTCACAGCTCAACGGCGACGAGGCCAACGCGCCGCTCGTCAACCGCGCCACGCAGTCGGGCTTCCCGCCCGGCTCGACGATGAAGGTCGTCACGGCGGCGGCGGCGCTCGACAGCGGGAAGTTCACCCCCGAATCGATCGTCGACGGCAGCTCGCCGAAGCAGATCTCTGGCGTGCCGCTGGAGAACTTCGGCCAGCGCGACTTCGGGCCGATCACGCTGACGGCGGCGCTGACGAACTCCGTCAACACGGTTTGGGCGCAGGTCGCCGAGCGCCTCGGGCGAAAGACGCTCGACGACTACATGCGCCGCTTCGGCTTCTACGAGGACCCCCCGCTGGACTACCCCGACGGTCAGCTCATCCCCAGCGGCATCTACGCCGAGCGCGGCCTGATCGAGGCGTCGTCGCGGTCGGTCGACATCGGCCGCGTCGGCATCGGCCAGGAGCGCCTGCGCGTGACGCCGCTGCAGATGGCGATCGTTGCGGCGACGGTCGCCAACGGGGGCGTGCTCGTGGCGCCGCGGCTCACCGACCGCGTCGTCGACCGCGACGGGCGCCTCGTCGAGGACGTCAGGACCGTGGAGGGCTCGCGCGTCATGAAGGCCGCCACCGCACGCGCGCTGAACGAGATGATGGGCAACGTGGTGCGTGAGGGCAGCGGCACCGCGGCGGCGCTCGCCGGCATCGACGTCGCCGGCAAGACCGGCACCGCGGAGCTCAACCGGCGCGGGCTCAACCAGCCCTGGTTCATCGGCTTCGCGCCGCAGCGCTCGCCGCGGGTCGCCGTCGCGGTCACGATCCAGAACGTGCAGGGCGGCCAGGGCGGCGTCGTCGCCGCGCCGATCGCCAAGGCCGTGATGGCGGAGCTGCTGCGGTGATCGCGGCCGGAACCGTCATCGACGGGCGCTACGAGGTCATCGGCCACCTCGGCGCCGGCGGGATGGCCGAGGTCTACTGCGCGAACGATGTGCAGCTTCAGCGCAAGGTCGCGCTGAAGCTGCTGCACGGCCGCTTCGAGCGCGACGCGGAGTTCGTCGAGCGCTTCAAGCGCGAGGCGTCGGCTGCCGCCGGGCTTCAGCACCAGCACGTCGTCTCCGTCTACGACCGCGGCGAATGGGACGGCACGTCGTACATCGCGATGGAGTACGTCGCCGGCCGCACGCTCAAGCAGATCATCCACGAGACGGACCCGCCCACCCCGCTGGCGCCGCAGCGCGCCGTCGACCTTGCGATCCAGATCCTGCGCGCCACGCGCTTCACGCACGGGCGCGGGGTCATCCACCGCGACCTCAAGCCGCACAACGTCATCGTCGACGAGGAGGGCCGCGCGAAGGTCACCGACTTCGGCATCGCGCGCCGGGGCGCGTCGGACATGACGCAGACCGGCTCGATCATGGGCACCGCGCAGTACCTGTCGCCCGAGCAGGCGCAGGGACACGCGGTCACCGCGCGATCGGACCTCTACGCGATCGGGATCGTGCTCTACGAGATGCTGACCGCCACCGTTCCCTTCGAGGCCGACTCGGCGGTGACGATTGCCCTCAAGCAGGTGAGCGAGGCGCCGCTGCCGCCGAGCCGGCTGAACCCCGAGGTGTCGCCCGAGCTCGAGGCGGTCGTGCTGTGCGCGCTGCAGAAGGACCCGGCGGCGCGCTTCGCAGACGCCGACGAGTTCATCGCCGCGCTGCAGGCGGCGGCCTCGCGGCTGCCCTCGCCGGCCGCCCTGGCCGCGGCCGAGGCGGCCTCGGCCGCGCTGCCCGCGGTCGTGCTGGCCGGCGCTCCGCCGCCAGCTGCGCCGCCGGGTGCCTACCCCGGGATGGAGCTCTACGAGCCGCTGCCCGCCGGGCCGCTTCCGGGCGCGAGGCGCCGGCGTCCGCGCTGGCCATGGTGGCTGCTCGCCGCGGCCCTTGGCGCGCTGGTGCTGGCCGCGATCTTGCTGCTCGGAGCCCCCGACCGCGTGCGCGTGCCCAAGGTGGTGGGCAGCCAGATCGCGGTCGCGCAGCAGCGCCTCGAGCGGGCCGGCTTCGAGGTCGAGCCCGTGCGCACGAACTCCGACAAGCCGCGCAACGAGGTGATCGGCCAGAGCCCGGGCGC
>Ga0136622_10001402_pt1 | contig 9966 bp, 8 predicted proteins | sample AntDrymUQ4482106_2_FD_104803 | JGI IMG/M metagenome (GOLD analysis project Ga0136622, IMG submission 104803) | Polar desert sand microbial communities from Dry Valleys, Antarctica - metaG UQ448 (21.06) | ecosystem: Environmental > Terrestrial > Soil > Desert | place: Antarctica: Dry Valley...
AGCCGCCGCCTCTCCAGGACTTTGCGTTTCTCTTCGCTCTTCATCGTCTCCTCCAGTGTAATCCCTGAAAGATCTGATCGATGAAAGCGAAAATAGTTCACTCATTATGCAAGGCTCAATAATCCTTTAGGACAGGAGATGAATTATGAACACTGTCGTAGAAACCCCGATGGCGGATGAGCTTGAGCCTTGTATTGATGTTTGCTTGGAGTGCCACAATGTGTGCATGGGAACCGTAGTGCATTGCTTACAGTCGGGTGACAAGCCTGCCGAGCACATTCGCATGTTGCTCGATTGTGCCGACATATGTCAGACCAGTGTCAACTTCATGTTACGCGCCTCGGACCTCCACGCCTGGACCTGTGGGACCTGTGCCCGGGTGTGCGAGCGTTGTGCGCTTGATTGCGAGCAGTACCCGAACGACGATCAAATGAGCTATTGCGCCGAGACTTGCCGCACTTGCGCTGAATTCTGTCGCGCCATGGCGGACGAAACGAGCGACACGTCCTAGGCTGCAAACGTGACCGTCAGTTAAGCCACCAACGGCAGACGGGATCGTTAGCTCCAGTCATTATCGGACCTTAGACTAAGGTCGTTGCAGCGCCGGAAGTTGCGGCCGCCAAATAAAATAGACTAGACTTGCCGCCGATCGTCGGCATTCAGAATCGTCAGGGATCTGAGGAAGGCTTGTGCCTTCAAAAGGCATGGCAAATAAAAGTAGCAGGTCTACGTTGCAGAGCTTCCTTAGGAGAGGCGCCGTGTCTGCCGCCTTCCTCCGCCGTGCGCTCGCCGCTGGCGCCCTGCTGCTCGCTCTGCGTCCGGCGCTCTCCGCGGGCGCCGGGACGATACCCATCGTCGTGCTCAAGGAACATGGCGTCGGCAATCAGGCGCTGGTTCAACCGTACCTCGACCGCATGGTCGCGCTGGCCGCGAAGCAGAACAGCTGGGCGGGCGTGAACGGCAAATACTTCACCAACCGCGCCGCCGCCGAGGCGTTCATCAAGGCGGAGACGCCGCACTATGGCATCCTGTCACTGCCCGCCTTTCTTGCCCTGCGCGGGGCGCACCGGCTCGAGGTGATCGGCAAGGTGGAGGTGTCGCTCGCCGGCGGGCGGCGCTACTATTTGATCAGCGAGACGGCGGACGACCTTACCGGCTGCAAGGGGCGGCGGCTAGCCACCGACCACGCCGACGACGCGCGCTTCATCGACACGGTGGTCTTCGGCGGCGAGGCGAAGCTGGCCGACTACACCCTCGTGCCGACCCGGCGGCCGCTGCAGACAATCCGCGCGGTGCTCACCGGTCAGGCCGCGTGCGCGCTGATCGACGACGCTCAGAAGAACCAGCTCGACCACCTGCGGAGCAAGGACGGCGTGCACATGGTGTGGGAGAGCGCCGAGCTGCCGCCGATGCCGGTAGTGGCGTTCCCCGCCGCGCCGCAGGCCGAGCGGACCACTTTCAAAAAGAAGCTCGACGAGGTGTGCGAGGACGACGGCAAAATGGCGTGCGTCGAGGTCGGCATCGACGACCTGAGCGGCGCCGACACCGGCGACTATGAAGCCGTCGTCGCCGCCTATGGCGAGTGACGGCGTTCGCCGGAGTGCAGTCGCCGCACTCTTCGCGCTCGCCGTGCTAGCCGGCTGCACGGCGGCGCGCCCGGTGCGGCCCTCGCACCCGGAGCTGGTCGCCTTGGTGGAGGTCGGCGACGCGCTGGCGCTCTCCGACGCGCTCGAGGCGCTCATCGCCGCCGGGCGCGCCACGCTCGCCGACCGCCAGTACGCCTGGGCCAGCGTGCGCACGCAGCACGCCGACACCGCGGCGGCCGCATTTGCCCGCGCCGCCATCACCGGACGCTTCGTCCAGGAGCAGGGGCTGCGCGCCGCCAAGCTGGTCGGCGACGTCGAGAAGTACGCCCGCCGCAGCCGCGCACTCGACCCGCACTTCCGCGGCGGCGCGGCGTCCCGCCTGCTCGGCACGCTCTACGTCATCGCGCCCGCGACCCTGCTCGACCACGGAGATTCGGAGACCGGTTTAGAGCTGCTCGAGCAACTGACCGCGCAACACCCCGATGTACCGGAGAATCACCTGCGCCTGGCCGAAGCCTACGTCATCCTGCACGATCCCGACCCCGCTCGTCCGCACCTCTGCTTCTGCCTCGCTCACCGGACCGCGCTGGGCCCGGACGACGAGGCGCTGCTCAAGGGTCTGATCGAGGAGGTGGGCCCGCTGGCCTGCAACCCACCGGCGGGCGACGCCGGCCCGTCCGACGCACGGTCGCCCCGCGCACAGGGAAGGTAGTCGATGGCCATTCGCGCAGTCGTATCTCGGATTCTCACAGGCCAGGACGCCGCCGTGCGCCCGCCTGTGCCCACGCGCACGGCGTTCGAAGGGAGCTTCGAGAGGCGCTGGCTCGCGCCGGCGCTCCTGATCTTTGCGACGCCGCCGCTGGTGGTGTTGCTGTGGATGATCTGCGCGCACTACGACGGCTCGATCGTGCGCTTCGTGAGCCTCGCCGACGCGGCATCAATCGCCCGGCTGTTCCCGAGGCCCTCGTGGTGGGCGCTCGGCGTCATCGCGTCGTGGCTGGGACTGCAGGGCCTACTGCTGGCGGTTCTGCCCGGCAGGACCCACTTCGGGCCTGTCACGCCGACCGGGCGGCAGCCGCGGTACAAGCTCAACGGCATCGCCGCGTGGGTGGTCACCCATGGGGGGCTAGCGGCCGCGTGGGGCGCGGAGCTATGGTCTCCAGCGGTGGTCTACCGTGAGTTCGGTTCGATCCTGATGACGCTCAACGTAGTCGCCCTCGCCTTCTGTGGCTTTCTTTACTGGAAGGGTCGGCGCTACCCGTCGACGAACGACGCGGTCTATACGGGCCACGCGCTTTTCGACTTCTTCCAGGGCATCGAGCTGCACCCGACGCTCTTCGGAATCAACCTCAAACAGCTGATCATCTGCCGCGTCTCGATGATGGGCTGGAGCGTGCTGCTCGTCTGCTTCGCCGCGTACCAGTACGAGACCTACGGGACCCTCTCCAACTCGATGCTGGTCTCGACCGGGCTGGTGGTCGCCTATCTCTTCAAGTTCTTCGTGTGGGAGGGCGGCTACTTCAACTCGTTGGACATCATGCACGACCGCTTCGGCTACTACCTCTGCTGGGGCGTCCTGGTCTGGGTGCCGAGCGTCTACACGATCTTCGGCCAGTACCTGGCGAACCATCCCCGCTCGCTTCACCCGGCGTGGGCGGCCGCCATCGCGGGCGTCGGACTGGTTGCGCTGTGGATGAACTACGCCGCGGACGCGCAGCGGCAGCGCGTCCGCGCGACGGGCGGCGACACGACGGTGTGGGGTCGTCCCCCGCGGACCCTGCTCGGGCGCTACCGCACGAACGACGGCGAGGAGCGCGAGAACCTGCTGCTGGTCTCTGGATATTGGGGCCTCGCGCGGCACTTCCACTACGTGTCCGAGCTGCTCCTGGCGCTGTGCTGGGCGCTCCCCGCGGGTGGGGCGAACTTCGTTCCATACTTCTATTTCGTCTTCCTCAGCGTGCTGCTCTTCGACCGCGCCGGGCGCGACGACGCGCGTTGCGCCGCGAAATACGGCGCAACCTGGGAAGAGTACCGCCGGCTCGTGCCCTACAAGATCGTGCCGGGACTGTACTGACGGCTAGGCGCGTCCTATGAGCCATGTGTTCGAACCCGAGCAACTGCACGCGCTCGTGCGCCCGCTGATCGGTCAACCCCTGCCGGACATCTTCGAGACCCTCGTCGACCGCCTCGCTGCCGGCTATCCGGGCCACATCCTGCGCGAAGACCAGTGGATCTTCAGCAACGCCGGCGGCGCGATGGGGATGATGCGCGTGCTGCACGCCTCGCTTAGCGAGTACCTGATCTTGTTCGGATCGCCGATCGGCACCGAGGGTCACAGCGGGCGCTTTTTCGCGGACGACTGGTTCTTTATCCTCGATGGTGAGCAGTGGGCCTACACCGAGGGAGCGCTCGAGCGCGAGGTCTACCGCCGCGGGGACGTGCACTACCTGCGGCGCGGTGTGGCGAAGGGCTACCGCATGCCCGACCGCTGCTTCGCGCTCGAGTACGCGCGCGGCGTGATCCCGCTGATGCTGCCCTTCGGCGTCGCGGACACGCTCACGAGCACGATCGACTTGCGCACGCTGGCAAAGACCTTCAGCGTCTATGCCCGCGGCGTCACGCGCGAGCTGCTCCAGGGCAAGATCTGACCCCCGCGGCGCCGCTGCGCGCTCGCTGTCTCATGGAGGTGAAGAGATCGTGACGTTCCATCGTAAGCGCGTCTGCATCGTCGGTGGCGGGATCTCGGGTCTCGGCGCGGCCTGGGCGCTGAGTCACCACCCCGACCGCTTCGACTTCGAGCTCTGGGAGAAGAACCCCCGCATCGGCGGCAACGCCGTGACCGTCGAGATCCCGCAGGACGATGGCAGCAAGATCCCGGTCGACATCTCCGTCACCGCGTACATTCCCACGGTCTACCACCACTACGTGATCCTGCTCGCCCGCTACGGGATCGCCGCACTGCCCACGCGCTTCAGCTACAGCGTGCGCTACGGCAACGGGGTCTACGCCCATGACTTCGACTCACCCCTGAAGGAGGAGCTGCGCCCCGAGATCGAGCGCTTCCAGGCGCTCATGCAGCGCATGCAGCGCTTCACCGCGCTCTCGGGGTCGACCTCGCGGCTGATCGCCGCGGCGAACCCCTACAACTACATCACCATGGGGCGGCTGCTGGACCTGCACGGTTTCTCCTCGGAGCTCCGGTTCAAGGTGCTGAAGCCCCTGTTCGTGAACTTCGTGCTGGCCTCGGGGCTTTTTGACATGCCCGCGGCGCTCTTCGCGCGCTACCTGGACTTCTTCGACATCGAGCGCTCGACCCCGATGGTGACCTGGGACCAGGGCACCGCGAACCTCTACCGGAAGATGAGCGCGCACTTCCGCGACCGCATCCACCTCGGACGCGGCGTCGCGCGGATCCTCCGCGACGCGAGCGGAGTGCTCGTGCGTGACGAGCAGGGGCGCGAGGAGCGCTTCGACGAGCTGGTGCTCGCCTGCAACGCCAATCAGTCGCTCATGGTGCTAGACCGGCCCTCGGCACGCGAGCGCTGGTTGCTCGGTTCAGTGCGCTACGAGAGCGAGCTGCACAACCACGCGGTCGTGCACTGGGACGACTCGGTGCTCGGCCGGGACGGAGCGCACGCGCTCGAGACCCGCAGCAACTACGTCGAGCAGTACGGCGCGCGCCCCGACAACTACGAGATCACGTACATCATGCACAACCAGCAGCCCTGGGCGAAGCGCTCGGACAAGCCGTGCCTCGTGACGTACAACCCGGTACACCCGATCAACCCGCGCAAGGTCGTCGCGCGCCACTGGTTCCAGCATGTCGTGCACGACGTCTTCCACGTGTCGGTTCTGCTGAACGCGTTCCAGTTCGTGCAGGGGCACGCGCACACCTGGCATTGCGGCGCGCACACCGTCGTGAACTCGCAGGAGCACGGGTTCATCTCCGGCCTCGCGGTCGCGCGACAGCTCGGCGCGGGGTACGCTTTCGAAGACGCCGGAGCGCGCGAGTGGTTCAACTTCTGGGGCCGCGGGATGTTCGGCCCGAGCTTTCGCGAGGTGCGCGAGGGCGAGCGCGCCCCGGTGCATCCGGCGAGCGAGTCGCTCGGGTCCGCGGCAAGCGCGGGCACGGCCGCCGGCTGATCGCACCGCACATCGCGCCGCCGTGGTACCGTCGCGCGCCGATGACAGCACGATGAGTACTGCAACAGGGTTGTCGCAAAAATCCGTTGCAAACTATGCGATCCGGTTGCAAACTATGTGATCCGCGTTAAGCAGAAGCTCGGCGCCCGCAGCCTTGCGGACTTGATCCGACTCGGGATCACGACCGGGATAGCCATGCGATGCCGAGACCTGAGTAGCGCTTGTCCGCGGAGCGCCGGAGACACGTGTGGGGGGAGGCATGGTTTCTGGGATCGATCCCATTCGGAGGCAAACCATCACGGGTTTGCGGTGCCTTGGTTGTCCCGCCTTATTGGCCTTTGCCTTTTGCTCACTCACCTCCGGTGTCCACGCACAGGAGGCCTGTCCGGAACCGGTGGGAAGGTTCGCGAGCATCGAAGGCAACGTCGATGTCCAGAGTGATGGTGGAGGCTGGCGCGCGGCGCAACTGGATCAGCGCCTGTGCGAGGGCGACTCCATACGTGTGGGAGAGCGCAGTCGCGTCGCTGTCCAGTTGATCAATGACGCCGTGTTGCGCGTCGATCAAAATACAGCCATACGCCTTGTCAATATTACGGGCAAGACCGACGAGCGGTCTTGGATTGACCTTGTGAGTGGCGCCTTACATTCTATCAGCCGCGAACCCTGGCTGCTAAAGGTTACGACACCCCACCTCAAAGGGGATATCGACGGCACAGAGTTTTACGTCCAAGCGGAAGATGATCGTTCGCTGCTCATCGTTTTGGAAGGCCGCGTGCTGGTTTCAAACGATAAGGGGCGCCTCGCGATTGCCTCAGGTCAGGCCGCCACCGCGGAAGCCGGAAAGGCACCTGTGTACCGCACTGTTGTGCACCCTCGGGATGCCGTCCAGTGGGCGCTTTACTATCCGCCCCTCCTCTATCTTCGCCCTGATGAATTTTCGCCCGGACCAGGCTGGCAAGGGAGGGTTCGACGATCCATCGAGTTGTACCTGCGAGGGGATCGGCAGCAGGCGTTCGAGCGTATTGCGACTGTTCCGGAGACGGTCCGCGACCCGCGCTTTTTTGCTTATCGCGCCTCACTGCTGCTGGCCGTGGGACGCGTGGATGAGGCCGGTGCAGATCTCAAGCGGGCGCTGAGGTTGGCCCCGAATGACAGCAATTCATTGGCTCTGCAATCGATCATCGCTGTGGTGCAGAATGAGAAAAACACAGCGCTCAACGCCGCACAGCGCGCCGTCGAGGCGGGTCCCGGCTCCGCCACCGCATTGATCGCCTTGTCCTATGCCCAGCAGGCCAGGTTCGACCTCGAAGGCGCGCGCGCAAGCCTTGAAAAAGCCGTGCAACTGGACCCGAAAAATGCCCTGGCGTGGGCACGGTTGGCAGAGCTCTGGTCGTCATTCGGTCGTCTGGAGCAAGCCCTCAAAGCGGCACAGAAGGCGGTGATCCTGGAGCCGGATCTCTCACGGACACAGACGGTGCTGGGTTTCGCCTACCTGACCGAGGTCAAGACGACACAGGCCAAGGAGGCCTTTGCTAAAGCGATTGCGCTTGACCAAGCGGATCCCCTCCCGAGGCTGGGGCTCGGGCTGGCCAAGATCCGGGAGGGCGATCTGCATGAGGGACGCCGCGAGATCGAGGTTGCCGCGAGCTTGGATCCCAATAACTCCATCGTCCGCAGCTATCTGGGCAAGGCCTACTATGAAGAGAAACGTATACCATTGAATGAGCGCGAGTATGCTACTGCTAAGGAGCTGGACCCCAAGGATCCCACCCCCTGGTTCTACGATGCGATCGCGAAACAGACGACGAACCGGCCGGTGGAGGCCTTGCAGGACGTGCAAAAAGCCATCGAATTGAACGACAACCGTGCAGTCTACCGGTCACGCCTGTCGCTCGATTCGGACCTGGCGGCCCGCAGCGCGAGCCTGGGCCGGGTTTACACCGATCTGGGTTTTCAGCAATTGGCCCTGGTGGAAGGCTGGAAGTCGGTCAACACCGATCCGACCAACTATTCTGCCCACCGGTTTCTGGCCGATTCTTACTCTGCGTTACCACGGCACGAGATCGCCCGGGTCAGCGAGCTGCTCCAGTCTCAGTTGTTGCAACCCATCAACACGACACCCATTCAGCCCCATCTCGCCGAGAGCAACCTGTTCCTCATCAGTGCGGGAGGTCCAGGGGCGCTTTCCTTCAATGAGTTCAACCCCATTTTCAATCGAAATGGGCTCACAATACAGGCGAGCGGCCTGGTAGGGGAGAATAGCACCTACGGTGGAGAAGCCGTTGCCTCGGGGATCTACGAAAAGACATCCTTCAGCGTCGGCGGATTCCACTTTACCACCGACGGGTTTCGAGAAAACGCCGGCCAGCGGGATGAAATCGCTAATGCCTTTGTACAGCAGGAGCTCTCTCCCCAAACCCGCATTCAAGCTGAATATCGATATAGAAATGCGGAGCAGGGCGATGTGCAGCAGAGATTCTTCCCGGAAGACTTCTTCCCTGCCCTGACAGACGAACTAGAGAGTAACACCCTCCGCCTGGGAGGACGGCACACCTTTTCGCCGGATTCCATTCTCCTTGGCTCATTCATTTATAAAGATGAAGATGCTCGTGAGAGAACCGATGACTTCCCGGAGCGTGGGGGCTTTACCGACTTAAAATTTCCGGAAAATGCTTTCAGCCTCGAACTGCAGCACCTGTTCCGCTCGCGTTACCTTGACCTGCAGACCGGTGCCGGATACGTCGGTGCCGATCGCAAGCTGGACGCGACGTTCGGGTTTCCCGGACCCGATCCGATCGAGATCCGTTCGGTGATCGACCGGGATCTCCAGCACTTCAACGCATACGCGTACGCGCACGTGGGCTTCCTGAAGAACGCGACCGCCACCTTGGGGCTCAGCCTCGACTCCCTCAGCGGCGACGAGGACGTCGACAAGGACCAGGTCAACCCGAAGCTCGGGAGCACCTGGACTCCGTTCGCGGGGACCACTCTTCGCGCGGCACTGTTCAGGACCCTGAAGAGAACGCTGATCACCGATCAGACCTTGGAGTCGACCCAGGTGGCCGGCTTCAATCAGCTCTTCGATGACGCCGAACTGACAGAGGCATGGCGCTATGGGGCAGCTATCGATCAGAAATTAACAAAGAACATATTCGCAGGCGTGGAGGTATCTAAAAAAAGTATGACGGTGCCATTTTTTGTACCAGGTGATGGTGGGAGCTTGATGCGCCGCGAAACGAACTGGGACGAGTATTTAGGCCGTGCTTACTTGTTTTCGACACCGCACCCACGGCTGGCGCTCAGGGTGGGCTATAGGTTCGAGCGCTTTGACAGGGATGAGCGATTCGCGGCGGGAGTCAGGGAGTTGGATACGCACCAGGTCCAGATAGGCATGAGCTGGTTCGACCCTTCCGGCTTAAGTGCCTCCTTGACGCCCACCTACTGGAATCAAGATGGCACATTTGAGGGATTCATCGATCACACCGCCGTGCGGTCCGGTCGCGATGACTTCTGGACCGTCGATGCGGCGGTCAGTTACCGCCTGCCGAAGCGGTATGGTTTCATCTCGGTTGGAGCGACAAATCTGTTCGACGAGCAGTTCAAATTCATTGAGATCTATGTGGACAACCCAACGATTCAACCGGTCAGGACGTTTTTTGTGAGACTCACACTGGCGTTTCCATAGGGTTGGGACCATGTCCGCTGAGGGGTGCTCATCACCTCCAGATTCGGCAACGCCTTCCCGACAAATGAAGGCACTTACACAATACAAACGGAGGCTATTATGTTCAACAGAGTCAAAACGATCGGCTTACTGGGCGTCGGCCTACTCGCAATGCTTGCAACCAAGGCCGAGGCGCACTACATGTATGCAAGGGGCAATTACTACTATCATAGCGTCGGTTGTGAGGCGACAATCGGGTCTGTGCCTGTTCCCTCGGATCGCTTGGAAGTCAAATGCCGATTGGTCACGGTCACAGAGGATCCGATCACAGGCGAGGTTCTTCAGTGGAGGTGCTGTGTCAAGACCAATCTATAGTAACCTTACCCGATCCGGTAAGCCTCGTTGTCCAGGTTATAACAGATCCAGGTGAGACACATGTGGAAGTGATTATGGAACCTCTGAACAAGTATCAAAAATGGTTGTACAGCGTGTATACGAATCGATTGCAGACGGAGACGCGGCCGTTAAGCCCGTTTTTCATCGCTCACGGGGCCATGTTCGCCCCGTTTGGTG
>Ga0136622_10001403_pt1 | contig 9963 bp, 10 predicted proteins | sample AntDrymUQ4482106_2_FD_104803 | JGI IMG/M metagenome (GOLD analysis project Ga0136622, IMG submission 104803) | Polar desert sand microbial communities from Dry Valleys, Antarctica - metaG UQ448 (21.06) | ecosystem: Environmental > Terrestrial > Soil > Desert | place: Antarctica: Dry Valley...
CCTTGACCCCAGTGGAGAGCGCCGCCCCGGCTTCGCCATTGCTGGACAATGCCCAGGCGGCTTCGATGAAGATTTCGGCCACGGTCACTGCCCGTCCGGTCTCCCCGGCAGGGTCGGGGCCGGCGAGCGAATCGAGACAGATCGAAGTCAACGCGTCGGCCCGACGCTGGCCCGCAGTCTCATCTTCGAGCACCGGCAGCTCCGACTCGCGGGCGTTCTGCACAAGCTGGCTCCGGCCTTTCGGCCCGAGGACGCCTACATCGGCGACCTTGTCTCGGCCCTCGGCGCCATAGACGCCGGCATCACGACCCTCCTTGACTGGTCGCATATCCAGGACTCGCCCGCGCACACCGACGCGGTGATTCAGGCCCTGAAGGATTCGGGACTCAGGGCAGTGTTTGCGTACGGATTTCCCTGGTGGGGCAAATGGGAGGAGCGACAACCGAGCTGGTTTGTCCGAGCTGCGACCGAGCACTTCTCGTCGAAGGATCAGAAGTTGACTCTGGCTTTGGCCGCGCCCGGACCCGAATTCACCGACTTCGAAGTGTCGCGTGATCACTGGAAGCTCGCCCGCGAGGCCGGGGCCCGAATCACCACTCATGTCGGAGTCGGCTCTTACGGCCTGGATGAAAAGGTACAGGAGATCGGTGAGGCCGGATTGCTCGGCCCCGACACGACCTACATCCATTGCACCACCCTCAATGACACCGAGATCCAGATGATCGTCGACACTGGGGGGACCGTCTCTTTGGCCTCGCCGGTGGAGATGATGATGGGTCATGGGATGCCCCCCGATTCAGAAGTTTCTCGATCGGGGACTCGCGCCCAGTCTCAGTGTCGACGTAGAAACCAATGTCCCGGCGGACATGTTCAACCAGATGCGATCTGTCCTCGCCTTGCAACGGACTACTGCGGCACGGGAGGGCAAGCGGCCGGTTGCCGCGAGCGAAGTTCTTGCCTACGCCACCATTGAGGGAGCGCGGGCCAATGGCCTCGATGCCAAAGTGGGATCGCTTACTCCGGGCAAGCAGGCCGACGTGATCATGCTCCGCACCGATCGGCTCAACGTAACGCCGCTCAACGATCCCGCCACGGCTGTTGTCGCGGGAATGGACACCAGCAACGTCGACACCGTGATCATCGCCGGCCACGTGATGAAACAAGGCGGCAAGTTGCTCCATGTCGACTGGCCCGCGGTCCGAAAGATGGCCGCAGAGTCGCGCGACTTCGTGATCGAGAAGTCAGGTTTCAAACTCCCGAAGATCTGACAGACATCAGATGTCAGACATCAGATGTCAGACTTCAGATCTGATGTCACCGGATCCCGGCTCTTTTCGCCTCACCGCGAGAGATGGTGCCGCGCGGGTTGGTGTCCTACACACCGCGCATGGCGAGGTGCCGACGCCGGCGTTCATGGCGGTGGGTACGCGCGCAGCGGTGCGAGCAGTCGACGTCGATGATCTTGAGACCGTGGGCGCGGACATGATCCTGGCCAACACCTATCACCTCCACCTCCGCCCTGGTGCCGATCGCATCGCGGAGCTGGGAGGCCTGCACGAGTTCTGGGGATGGCCGGGCCCGATCCTTACCGACAGCGGCGGTTATCAGATTTTCTCGCTCTCGTCCAAGATCACCGAGGAAGGAGCACGGTTCCGTTCAACTTACGACGGAGCGATGATCGATCTCACCCCTGAAGACGCAGTCCGAGTCCAGGAGTTGCTCGGTGCCGACATCGCGATGCAGCTCGACGTCTGCATCGGCCTTCCAGCTCCCGACGACGAGATCGAAGCTGCGATGAACCTCACCCTTCGGTGGGGCGAACGATCGCTTCGCGTCCACCAGCGCGAAGACCAAGCGCTGTTTGGGATTGTGCAAGGTGGCGTCACAACAGGGCTACGCGCCGAGAGCGCCGCTCGCACTGCGGCCGGCGGCTTTGTCGGCTTCGGGATCGGCGGTCTGTCGGTGGGAGAGTCGCGCGAAGACATGCTCGGTGCGCTCGACGCCGCGTTTTCGGAGCTGCCCGAGGACAAGGTTCGCTACGTCATGGGTCTCGGTGATCCCGAGGGCGTGCTCGCGGCGGTGGGCCAAGGAGCCGACCTTTTCGACTGCGTGTGGCCGACCCGCCTCGCCCGTCACGGACGGGTCTTGACCGCGCATGGCGACTACAACCTACGACGAGCCCAGTACGCCAACGACCCGAAGCTTCTGGCCGAGGGGTGCCGATGTCACACGTGCGCTCGGCATCATCGGGCGTATTTACGCCACCTACTAATGGTGGGCGAGCTTTCGGCGTTCCGTCTGATCACCATTCACAACCTCACCTATGTGTTCGAGCTCATGGCTGGAGTGAGGCAGGCGATTGCCGAGGGCCGGTTCGAAGCCTTCGCCGAGAACGCGCTTTCACGCCGCGAGTTAGGTTTGGGGCACTAGCTAGTTAAACTCCCGGCTCCGTCTCATTTCCCTTGAGGTAGTCCTTTGATTCCTTTGGTATTTCTCACCACCAGCGCGCCCTCGGCAGGCAGCCCGATCGGCTCGTTCCTGTTTCTCGCGGTAATGCTCGCCGTCTTCTATTTCCTGATCCTTCGTCCCCAGCGAAGGCGGATGAAAGCGCAACAGCAACTGGCGTCGTCGGTAGAGGTGGGGGACCGGGTGCAGACGATCGGCGGAATCCAAGGCCGCGTTTTCAGCGTCGACGACGACACCGTGATCATCGACCTGGAGCAGGGTCGGATCAGGCTCGCCAAGCGGGCCATCGCTCAAAAGATCGACCTTCAGGAATAGCCCTTTGCGACGTCGGTTGATCGGCCTTGTGGTCGTCCTTCTGCTCGCCTGGGGTGGGGCCGGCCTATTGGTATCGCGCGGCGTTCAACCGGAGCTAGGACTCGATCTTCAGGGAGGAACCTCGGTCGTGCTGACCGCTCCCGACGGCACCGACGAGGAGGTCCTGGCACAAGCGGTCGAGATCATGCGTAGGCGGATCGAGGATGTCGGTGGGGTACAAGAGCCAGACATCGCCATCTCCGGCAACAACACCGTGCTCGTGCAGCTTCCCGGAGTCGAAGACGAGGAACGCGCCCTCGACGCTATCGGGCAGACCGGCGAGCTTTCCTTTCGACCGGTGATCGATGCGACCTTCGGTAACGAGGGTCCGCTCGTTACCACCACCACTATTGCCCCCACGTCAACCACCGTTGCGGTTGCGTCCACGACGACCGGTGTGACGACAACGACCACCTCACCAACAACGACCACGAGTGAGCCGGGGCCGACGACTACCACAACCCTTCCCGACAACGTCGACCCGGAAACGGGCCTGACGATCGTCGACGATCCCACCCAACAGGCCTACCTCCCCGGTACCGTTTCGTCGGTGATCGGAGAAGTGCCGGCGGTGCTCACCGTCGGCCCGGCGGAGTTGGTCGGAGCAGACGTCGCCGACGCCGTCCCCGGATTCAACCCGGCGACGGCGCAGTGGGTGATCAACCTCGACCTCACCAGCGATGGGGCTGACAAGTTCGCCGCGCTCACAGCAGCCGCGGCCACCCAGTCACAGGGCAGCCCGCAACGCCAGATTGCGATCGTCCTCGATGGGGAGGTGATCGCCTCGCCCGCGGTCGCCACGGATGTCGGCGCCGAAGGCATCACCGGTGGTCGCGCCCTCATCACGTTTGGCAACGGTGAAGGCGACGAGCAAGCCGCCAAGGACACCGCCGCCATCCTCCGTTACGGGTCGCTGCCCGTGGCCTTCGAGCGATCGCAGGTGCAGAAGGTCTCCGCCAGCCTCGGCTCGGATTCATTGCAAGCCGGTCTTATTGCCGGCTACATCGGTTTGGCCCTGGTCGTCATTCTTCTGCTTTCCTACTACCGAGCCATGGGCCTAGTCGCCATTATCGGCCTCACCGTCTTCGGCGCCTTGTTGGTGTCGATCTTCTCGCTCTTGAGCCGGTACCAGGGCCTCACCCTCACCCTCGCCGGCGTGACCGGGGTCATCATCTCGCTCGGCATTGCTGCCGACTCCTACATCGTCTATTTCGAGCGAATCAAAGAGGAGATCCGCGCCGGTCGCAACGTGCGCTCGGCGGTCGACGAGGCTTTCAAGCACGCCTTCCGCACGGTGCTCACCGCCGACACTGTCTCCCTGCTGGGCGCCGGGCTCTTGTGGCTGCTGTCCGTTGGGCCGGTGAAAGGCTTCGCGCTTTCGCTAGGGCTGGCGACGTTGCTCGACATCTTTGTCACCCGCACCTATACCCGAAGGGCCATCTACTTGCTCGCTCGCACGCCGCTCGCCGACAAAGGTTGGCTTTCCATCAAGCGGACGGCTTCATGAGCTTTCTGCGCGATCTTGCTCAGGGCCGCACCACCTTCGACTTTGTTGGCAAGCGCATGCTTTGGTTCCGGATCTCCGCCGTCCTGGTTGTCATCTCGCTCGGTTTCCTGGTTTTCCGCGGCCTCAACCTCGGCATCGAGTTCCGAGGTGGGACCACCATCAACGCCAACAACCCGGCCGGCGCCACGGTGCCAGACCTTCGCGAGTTGACCGATGCGGCCGGAGTCGACGGGGCCGTGATCCAACTGGTCGATGGGGGAGAGTCGGTTCGGGTGCAGACTCCGTCGCTTGACCCGGATATCGAATCGGAGCTCATCGACGATGTTGCCAACATCACCGGCACCGAGCGGGCCGACATCTCCATCGACTCCATTGGCCCGAGCTTTGGTGCGCTGATCCTGCGACAGTCGATGGTTGCCCTTGTCGTCTTCCTCATCGCGGTCGCCCTTTTCATGTCGTGGCGGCTCGAATGGAAGATGGCCGGGGCCGGACTGGCGGCTTTGGTTCACGATCTCATCATCACGGTCGGCATCTACTCGATCACCTGGTTCGAGGTGACACCGGCCACCGTCATCGCCCTGCTCACGATCCTCGGCTACTCGCTCTACGACACGGTGGTGGTATTTGACAAGGTGACCGAACTGGTAGCCGATCTGGGAGAACGCATGAACTACTCGGACATCGTCAACCGGGCGATGAACATGGTGCTTGGCCGCTCGCTCAACACCTCTCTGACCTCGTTGCTACCGGTGGGCTCGGTGCTCTTCGTCGGGTCATTTCTTTTCGGGGCAACGGCCCTCCGCGATTTTGCCCTCGCCCTCTTCGTTGGACTGGCGGCCAGTACGTATTCCTCGATCTTCGTGGCCGCCCCGATCCTGGCGGTCTGGAAGGAAGGCGACGAGGAGTGGACCAGCCGGCGCAGGAGGCTGGCAGCCAAATCCGCCGCCGCTGGGTCCGTACGCACCGGAGCAAGGACCGCCTCGCGGCCGAACCGGCCCAGGCCGCCCAAAGGGCGCCGTTAAGTAGAATCTCTTGGTGGACCTCGCCGCGCTGATCCGTGACATTCCTGACTTTCCTGAACCCGGTGTCGTGTTCAAAGACATCACTCCGGTTCTTGCCGATCAGGAGGCGTTTGCCGCCCTGATTCAGAGCCTTGCCGAGCCGCACCGCGACCTGGGGATCGACAAGGTCGCCGGGATCGAAGCCCGCGGTTTCACCCTCGCCGCGCCGGTGGCATGCGAGCTCGCCGCCGGCTTCATCCCTCTTCGCAAGCCAGGAAAGCTCCCGTGGAAGACGATGAGCCAGCCTTACAGCCTCGAATACGGCCACGACGCTCTGGAGATGCACACCGACGCGATCGTCGAAGGCGAAAGCGTCCTGATCATCGACGATGTGATCGCCACCGGTGGCACGGCGGCGGCGGCAGTCAATTTGATCGAACGCGCCGGCGCCAAAGTGGCGGGCGTGACGGTGTTCATCGAGCTCGCTTTCCTTCACGGTCGCGCAGCAATCGAGGGAGTGCCCTTCCATGCCCTCCTCCGATTCGACTGAGCCTGCCCTCGCCCGAGTAGCTGAGGCGCATCGGCGCCACTATCCGGATGCCGATTTTGGCCAACTCGAGGAGGCCTACCGCGTCGCCGAGCGGGCCCATCGAGGTCAAATCCGCAAGTCCGGCGATCCATTCATAACTCATCCAGTTGCGGTCACCGAGATCCTGGCCGAGTACGGCTTGGATCGGCCCACCCTGGCCGCGGCCTTGCTCCACGACACGGTCGAGGACACCGACATCACCCTTGCTCAGATTGAGAGCCAGTTCGGTTCCGAGATCGCGCTTCTTATCGACGGAGTGACCAAGCTCGATCGCATCCAGTACACAACTCCGCAGGAGGCGCAAGCGGCCACGATCCGGAAGATGGTGGTGGCGATGGCCCAGGACGTGAGAGTTTTGTTGATGAAGCTGGCCGATCGGCTTCACAACATCCGCACGGTCTCCGCCCTTCGTCTTGAGAAGCAGCAACGGGTGGCGCTGGAGACCCTCGACGTCTATGTCCCGCTGGCCCACCGACTCGGGGTGCAAGAGATCAAGCACGAGCTCGAAGATCGCTGCTTTGCCATCCTCGAGCCGGGGATCTATGCCGAAATCGAGTCGAAGCTGATCGAGCGCGCCCCCGAGCGCGAGGTGTTCATCGAGAAGGTGATTTCGGAGCTCGAAGCGGCTTTGAGCGACGCCGGCATCCCCGCCACCGTCACCGGTCGCCCAAAGCACCACTACTCGATCTATCGCAAGATGGTCGAAGATCAGCGCGGCTTCGGCGAGATCTTCGATTTGATCGGCATTCGCATCACCACCAACGACCTTCGCAACTGTTACGCGGCGCTCGGGCTCGTGCACTCGAAGTGGGTGCCGGTGACTGGCCGCTTCAAGGACTTCATCGCGATGCCGAAAGTCAACCTCTACCAGTCGCTTCACACCACGGTGATCGGGCCCGACGGAAAGCCACTCGAGGTTCAACTCCGCACCGAGGAGATGCATCGCCTAGCCGAGTCGGGGATTGCTGCCCACTGGCGATACAAGGAAGGTTCATCGGCCGCCGACGCTCCCTGGGTCGGTGACATTCGGACGCTGCTCGAAACCGAAGATCCCGAGGAGTTCCTCGCCAACCTCAAGCTTGATTTCTATCAGGACGAGGTGTTCGTTTTGACGCCGGCCGGTGACGTCAAGACCCTGCCACGGGGCGCGACTGCGATCGACTTTGCCTATGCGGTTCACACCGAGGTTGGCAACCGTTGCGTCGGAGTACGGATCAACGGACGTCTCCTCCCGCTCTCGACCCGGCTTGAGTCCGGTGACATCGTCGAGGTGCTTTCCTCCAAGGCGGCTGATGCCAGCCCAAGTCTTGACTGGCTCAACATCGTCCGCACCTCCCGAGCGAAATCGAAGATCAAGGCTTTCTTCCTCCGCGAGCGTCGTGAGCACGCGTACGCCGAAGGACGGGAGATGATTGCGGCCGCGTTGCGCAAGGAGGGGCTCGGCTTGGGAGCGGCCGCACGCGACAGCTATCTCGCAGAAATCGCTCTTGAGCTGGGCAAGCCCGATCTCGAAGCACTGCTGGTTTCGTTAGGAGATGGCTCGGTCCTGGCTTCGACGGTCATCAACCGGCTTCACCGTCTGCTCAATCCGGAGGCGGACGAGGCCGAGGACTTGCTCGCCCCGCCGCGTCCCCGTCGACGCCAAGGCATGCCAGGCCCGGCGATCATCGTCGAGGGAATGGACGACATGCTGGTTCACATCGCTCGTTGCTGTGCGCCGGTGCCCGGCGATCCCATTGTCGGCTTCATCACTGTCGGGCGCGGGGTGTCCGTGCACAGGGCGGACTGCACCAACAACTCATCGCTCTCCGATCGACGGATGGTTGAGGTTTCCTGGCCGCCGGAGCGGGTTGGTTCGTTTGCGGTCTGGATCCAAGTCGAGGCACTCGACCGCACCCGCTTGCTCCGCGATGTGACCGCCGGGATCTCGGATCTCGGCGGCAACATCCTCGCTTCTTCCTCGGTGACCGGTCGCGATCGGGTGGCGGTGCTTCGGTACGAGGTCGAGCTTTCCGACCCGGGGGTGCTGCCGCGGCTTTTGGCCGATCTCAAGGGAGTGGACGGCGTCTTCGCGGCCTACCGGCTTGTTACCGAGCCGTCCTAGTTCGTGCTGATCTCATCTGCTTCGCTATGGCTCGCCGAAACCAATACCTACGTGGTGGCCAAGGAGCGGGGCGGACTGGCGGTGGTGATCGATGCTCCGCCCGACGACCAAGCGATCATCGACCTGCTTGCGAGCCACCAACTGACCCCTGTCGCCTTGTTGTTAACCCATGGCCATGTTGATCATGCCGGCGGCGCCGGGCCCGTCGCTCGTCGCACCGAAGCTGTCGTCTATGTCCATCCCTCCGACGACTTTCTCACGCTCCGTCTCCAGGACCAATTGCGCGGCCTATTCGGTGCCACCCCGCCGGGCGACTGGGAGCCGCCCTCAGTCCGCACTGACCTCGTCGATGGTGAGGTGCTTTCCCTCGCCGACATCGACCTCGAGGTGCGCCACACCCCCGGCCATACGCCCGGTCATTGTTGTTTCTATGTCGAAAACGAAGGTGTCCTCTTCTCTGGGGACCAACTTTTCGCCCGGTCGGTCGGTCGCACCGATCTCCCCGGCGGTGACTGGAACACTCTCCTCGACTCAATGAAGCGCCGCGTCCTTGACCTGGACGACGACGTCCGTGTCCTCCCTGGCCACGGCCCCGAAACCACCATCGGCCTCGAACGCCGCCACAACCCCTTCCTCCGCGACCTCTAGCGTCTCCTCGCAATCCTGTTGCCGTTCATTGACGGATTTAGCCGATTTGGGCACGATATGGCTGACCCACCTACCACCCCGCGCCGGCCGCCCTCGCGCGATGGGCCAGCAGGTTCTGCCCGAGGGGCGGACCGTGGTAGTGCCTAGCATCCTGGAGTTCCTCGAGCGGAGGCGGGTCGAATGACAACGGATGCGCTCGGCGGTCTGAAATTGCCGCTCTGGCAGCGCCCGGCCGCGGTGGTGGCGAAATGGCATCGCGGGATCGAGCCGTTCCTTGCTACCGATCGCAGGGTGCTGGCCCGGCTCAAGGTGTCAGAGGTCGCCGTCATCGTCACGTTGTTGGTCGTCACCGTGGTGCCTTCGTTTTTCCACGCCATCGCCGGGTTCGGCTCGACCGGCAACTACAGCGTCTTCGACATCACGTTGGAGACGGTGTACACCGAGTCGATCCCTTTCATGGCTCTAGCCCTCCTGATCGGGCTCCTCGCTCCGACCGCCGGCGCCGGATTTGTGGCCTCCTTCGCGGTCATCGACCTCATCGCCTCAGCCATAGCTCAACAAGAACTGACCCCTTTCTCCCCGCATTCGTGGCCCGACTGCTTTCTTATTGGTTGCTGTGGCTCCTGGCGGTGGAGATTCCGATTCTCATCCGTACCTCGCTGGTCTCCCTCGACCGACCGGAGCCGGGATATCGGGTGCTGGCTCTGGTCATCGCCGGCGGCGCCGGATTAGTCCTCACCTGGGTCTGGACGCAAGCGATGACGATGTTGATCCGCCCGGTCTTCACCTGGACGGACCTCCTTGGCCCCTCCTACAACGCCGTCGCCCCGGTGCAGGAAAAGGGCGAAGTGTTGGCGGTGATCGGTGCGCTGGGGGCGGTGGCGGTGAGCTTGATTCACCTCCGCTTCGCCCCGGGTTGGGGATTGCCGCTGTTCTCGCCCTCGGAGACCAGACGCCGCCCGCTCGGGCTGGTCCCGGTTGCGGTGGTGCTGACCGTTTTTCTGTTCGCAGGAGTGATCACCACAATCCTCGACCTGCTAATCCTCGCAGCCGCCGCCATCCTCGCTCGGCCGGCGGCGCTGCGGCTGCGACGGATAGCCAAAGCCGATCGCTGGCTCGAACGCATCCCCTGGGTGGTCCGCTTCGGCGTCGCCTTCGGGTCCGCGTTCGTGGTGGCGTCGGTGATCGTTGTGCCCCTCTTCCCCGTGCAGGGCGGCTCCGAGTTTTTGCCGATCGTCCTCGCCCAGGCAGTGGCGCTGATCGTCTACGAATTCTTCTTGGCCGACGACGACGA
>Ga0136622_10001404_pt1 | contig 9962 bp, 8 predicted proteins | sample AntDrymUQ4482106_2_FD_104803 | JGI IMG/M metagenome (GOLD analysis project Ga0136622, IMG submission 104803) | Polar desert sand microbial communities from Dry Valleys, Antarctica - metaG UQ448 (21.06) | ecosystem: Environmental > Terrestrial > Soil > Desert | place: Antarctica: Dry Valley...
CCGGGGTCGCCCCGGCGCTCGCGAACCGGCGACGTATCGAGGTCTTCCCGTCAGCCAGTGCGGATGCATTCGTGGTCGTGGATAGGGAGGCGTATGTGACAGGGTTGCTGCGCTGGCGGGACAGAGCAGCCTGGCTCGACGGATTGGCCAGCTCGGGACGCCGGCTGCTGGTCGACGACGGACGGTTTCAGGTCTGGGCCCCCCTCGATGAGTAACGCGCCCCCCACCCTGCATGGCGTGGCCGCGATCGTGCCCGTACTCGACGAGGTGACCGCGATCGGGACACTGGTGCGCGGTCTGCAGGTCTCGGGAGCCTGTTGCGTGTACGTCGTCGACGGCGGCTCTCGAGACGGGACACAGGCGGCCGCTAAGGCTGCCGGGGCGCTGGTCCTGGACGAGCCACGGCGCGGATACGGTCGTGCCTGCAGCACCGGCGGCGAGGTGGCTGCCGGTGACGGTCATAGCGCCATGGCCTTTCTCGATGGCGACGGATCGTGCGATCCGGCCGACCTGCCCGTGCTGGTGGGCGGTCTGGAGCGCGGCGATCTGGTGCTCGGCCGGCGCTCCCCCAGGCTGACCGAACGCGGCGCCCTACCCTGGCATGCCAGACTGGGCAACGCTCTGGTGACATGGGTCCTGTACGTCCGTACCGGCCAGCGGGTCAGCGATCTGTCGCCATCCAAGGTGATCCGCTCGGCGGTCCTGCATCGTCTCGCTGCCGACCATGCCGGGTACGGGTGGACGGTGCAACTGATCACCCGCGCCCTGAAGGATCCCCAGACCCGCATCGTGGAGCGTCCGGTGCGGTTCCGGAAGCGCGAGGGTGGACAGAGCAAGGTCTCCGGACAGGTGCGCGCCTCCCTCGCCGCGGGCCGCGCGATGCTCAGCGTAGCCGTGGCCGAGTCCCGGCCACGACCCGTCCTGGCCTTGATGGCCAAGGCGCCACGCGACGGCCATGCCAAGACGCGCCTCGCAGCGGACATCGGCCTCACTGAGACGCGTGCGCTCTGGGCCGCCTGCCTGGCCGATGGTGCGGCATCGCTGGGAGCCACCGCGTGTGCACTGAGACTGCGAGCGATGGTCATCGTCCCCGAGGCGCGGGATGAGGAGCCGGTCAGAGCCCTGCTGGACGATGGCTGGGACTTGAACATCCAGCAGCGTCCAGGATTGTCCGGTGGCCTGGTCGAATGCTTCCTGCGAGCGTTCGACGCCGGTGCCACCAGCGCGATCGCGGTGGGCGCGGACAGCCCGACGCTGCCGCGCCGTCTCGTCGCCATGGCTGCGGGGACTTTGGCCGGCGATCTCCCGGTGATCGACCACTTGGGGAAGAGCCCCGGACTTGGCGGGCAGGCGGCCGTCCTGGGGACCTGTCGTGACGGTGGTTTCTACCTTGTGGGGCTGGCCTGGTCTCGGCGGCGGATGCTACTCGGGCCATGGCAACGGCGTCGGCTCCTCGGCCGCCTACAACGGGTCTTTGGGACCGCCCGGATGGGTGGTGGCGACGCCCTCTCCTCGACGCGAGCCGCGCTCGTCTCAGCCGGCTGGCAGCCGATGCTGTTGCCGCCGTGGGACGACCTGGACGTGGGCGCCGATCTCCCGTCGCTCGCTCTGAGCGTCTGCCAGCGGCCGGCCGACTTCCCTCACCTGAGCGCCTGGCTAGAACGGAACGCCGCCCTCGTGCAACGCTGGACGTGACGGACGGACGTGCCCACCATCCTCCTGCGCGCTGACCACGGCGATCGGCCGCCGGACGTGTTACTGGTGGATGACCCGGAGCTCGCCGCGCGCGCTGCGGGCCTCCTGGACACTTCACCCGAGCGCGCAGGCATCATCGCGGCGCATCGCGGACTGGCAGCCTTCAGCGGCGAATGGGCTGATCATCCTGTGACCATCCAGACGACCGGCGTCGGGTCGCCAGCCGTGGCCATGGTAGTCGAAGAGCTTCTGATGGTCGGTGCTCGCCGGTTCGTGCGGGTCGCCCCGGCGATGGCCGTGGCACCGTGGCTGCATATCGGCGGCGCGGTCGTGGCCGTCTCTGCGTCGGCTGTCGATGGCACGAGCCAGACCTACCTCGGTGGTCTACCGCTGGCGCCGATCGCTGACTTCGGCCTTGTTTGCGCTCTTGTCCACGCGGCGCGAGCCGCCGGTGTGAGCGTGCATACGGGCGGCGTGGCGACCGTCGATGTGCCGCCCGACACCGCCCGTCTCAGGAAGCTGGCGGCGAGCGGGATCTTGGCGACGGACCTCGGTACCTCGCCTCTCTTCGTCCTCGCCGCCCGCGCCAGTGTCCAGGCACGGCCCGGTGACCGGGTCCGTGCGGCTGCCATCCTCTGGATCGACCAACCGGCGACGCGCGCAGACTCGCCGGCCAGCGGTGATCCCTTGGACGACCTCATACGCATCGCACTCGCCGCACTGATCGGTCCGGACCCGTGGGGCGAGCTACCCGCCCAGCTCGACGCCGGCCGCTGAGAGTACGGTCAGGATCCGGGCGCGCAGGTCGCCGCCAGCATCCCATCGATCGCCGGCCGCCACGGAGCCGACCACCTTGAGGGTCACCCCGGCGCCGGAGATGGACTTGACCCGATCGACCTTGGGAGCCGACAGCAGCTTCCGCTTCCAACGCGGATCCGCGGACATGGCCTTACCGGCCTTGTCGATGAGCGTGATCGCCTCATCGATGCGCGCGGCGTCCTTGATGGGGATGTCGACCACCACGCGCGCCCAGACTCGTGTCAGGTTGGAGGCCACGCCGATGAGGCCGTTGGGCACGACGTGGACCGTGCCGTCGAAGTCGCGCAGGATGGTGCGCCGGAGCCCCAGATCCTCCACCGTGCCCGTGACCGCCGCGATGGTCACGATGTCGCCGCGCCCGTACTGATTCTCGGCGAGGATGAAGACACCGGCCACGATGTCCTTGACCAATCCCTGCGCCCCCAGCGCCACACCGAGCCCCACCAGGCCCAGACCGGCGATGGCCGGGCCGAGGTCGACATCGAAGATGCCCAGCACGGCCATGGCGGCGATGCCCAGGATGACGATGCGCGCCAGGTTCCCGCCCAGAGCCTGAAGGGTGTGGCGCCGCTTCTCGAATTCCAGGACGGAGAGCTGACCACGCGTGTCGTCGCCCACCGGGCGGGACAGGGACCGCACCACGACACCGTCCACGAATCGCTGGGCAAGGCGCAAGGCTACAGCCGTGACCAGGACCACGACCACCAGCCATAAGAAGATCTTGACGAGGGCCGGCGGGTCGAAGCTGGCGAGCAGGCTGTCGAGGTCCATCGCGGGCTAGCCTAGCGCCGGCCGACCTCGGCCGGTCGAGGCGCTGAGTCTTCAGGACGGCCTGTCGACCCGGCCGGTAGGCCCGTGGCGCGCAGGAGTGTCCAGTCGTCGCCCTGGCCGATGGCCTCATAGCCCGAGGCCGTGGCACGCGCGAGATGACCGGACCCCGGCTCATAACCCTCGATCACGAGATAGGGAAAGGCGGGTCCCAGGAGCGCGTCGAGGTCCGCGATGTCGCGCAGCCTGCCGCCGACCGTGTGCACGCTGTCCTCCGGGTCCTCCGTGGCCGTCGTCTCGATGACGCCGGTGAACACTCCCAGCGGGGTGGCGATCCACTGCTGGAAGCTTGGCGCCACGTGCAACAAGGGGGTGGCGGGTCGGAGCCGCTGGGCGGCCTGTTCCCGACGGATCGCCTCGATGAGTGCGACGCCGTCGGCATCCACCAACCGGCGCACATCCGGATAGCCTGTCCAGTAGCCGCGCTCAGCTTCCCGGAGCACCACCGCCGCGGATTCGGCGTAGCGATGCTCTTCGATGCCACGGGGTTCGATATCAGCTCCTCGAAGGGGCAGAGCGGCGAGGACCACGAAGGTCCCCAGGGCGCCCACGCGAACCACCGCCGACAACGAACCTCGTCGCCACAGCGCGCCCAGCCCCAGACCGCCCGCGACGGCTACCAGCCACGGGGCCCAGTAGCCCACCGATTTAGGGATCTCGAAATGGATCGATTCGCCCAGGCGGGTGTCGGCGGGCGTGAGCGTGGCGACGACCATCGCTGCGGCTCCGACCAGAAGCCCCGCGCCGATGGGCAGCCAGACCCGGCGGTCCGGCAGCATCAGCGCGGTGATGCCCAGGCCCAGGAGCAGAACAGGGTGATCGCTCAGCGCAAGAAGGAACGTGACCGCGACCGACAAGGCCACCATGCCCATCAGTAGGATGCGGGCCACGGACCGCAGCCGCCCGGACAGCGCGGCCGGGCCACGCGGGACGTCCACCGGAGAGGCGACGACCGGAGAGGCGTGATCCCCGAGCCGTCCGGCCGCGAGTATCGCAGCGATCAGCAATCCCAGAGGCCACGCCGGTAGAGCCGCCCAGGCGGGAGCCTGGACTCCCACCATCACCGCCGCCTGAGGCAGCGCCACGACCGCACCTCCGACGAAACCTGCGAATAGGGTTCGACGCGGCGCGACCGGACCCGACAGGGCGACCAAGGCGACCGTCGCGGAAGTGAAGGCACCCATCACTGGATGGACCAAGATGGTCGCTCCCATAGCGGCCGCCATCAGCACCGCCCGGGAGCGGCCGGTGAGTACCGCGGAGGCCGCTGCGCGAGTCTCGGGAACAGTGAGGCCGATGGCGGCGGCAGCCAACGGAAAGGCCAGCACCGTGGCGCGAGCGTCGGGGAGGCGCAGGAAAGCGAACGTCAGGGGCACGGTCATGAGCGTCCAGTAACCCGCCCACGGCCCTCCGAGCAGCCGACCGAGGTGATAGCCGCCGGCCGCAAGCAGGAAGCTGAGCGGCAGGGCGAAAGCCGCCACCGCCAACGTGGCGGGAAGGTCGGTGAGCGTCGTCACTGATCCCACCGACCCGATGTAGCCCAGGAACAGGCGCGAGGGCCCGTAGATCGGTGAGGGCGAGACCGCGAGCTCCTGGTAGCTGCCGTACGTGCGCAGGTGCTCCAATGGCGCCACATGGTTGGGCAGCACGTCGATGAAGGGAACGACCGGGGAGGCCAGTTGCAGCAACAGTGGGAAAGACCACAGGAGCAGTGGCAGTAGCCATGCCGCGACCGGTAGCCGCCGCTCCGTCGGATCCCCGGGCATGATGATCGGCCGCCATAACAGCAGACCCCCAGCGATGAGGCCGATATCCAAGAAGGCGAGCGGCAAGGGTCCGAAGTGGCCGACGCCACCAAGACCGAAGAGCAGCACGGTTCCCTTGGCTACGCTCCCGATCAGGCCACCCAGCACCGCCTCGGCGAACGAGTCGAATGGGGACCTGCGTAGGATCCGGATCAGCACGGCGCCAGCTGCTACATCCATCGCCGTGGCAAGGGCGACGAAAGCGGCCGGTAAGAGCGTGACGGGCAGCTGCGAGGCCACGCCCGCGAGTGCGCCAGCGACATCGAAGGCGATAGGCCCCGAGGCCATCACGATGAGGCCGCCGGCCAGAGCCGCCACAGCTAGCGCAAAGATGAGGACCAGTGACGGATCATCGGTTGCATGATCTCCCGCGAGCCCAGGCGACTCGCTCCGGGACCACGGTCTTCCACCCGCAAGGCCTGCAGTCCATGCACGATCAGGCAGGGGCAGCCGACTGGCGCGGCGTGAACGGGAAGGCCGAGATGGTCGGATGATCTTCCTTGCTCGGTCTGGGGGAAGCTGCCGTCAGAGTCGAGTGCCAGCCTACCGGCCTAGGCATCATCACGCCGATGCGTCCCAGTCGTCCCGCGGGCCGACCTTCTTGGCCCCGTCAGTCCAGCCCCGCCGCTCGATCCACCTGAGGCCATGCCACCGCGATTTCGCCGCTCACCTGAGGGGACCCCACTGCGATATCACCGCGCGTGAAGCCTCCCTGAGGGAAACGCCATCGGAGGGCGACCGTCGTGCGCGCGTGGCCTTATGTCCAGCGCGCACCACAGCCCTTCAAAGCGAGACTAGCAGGCTACATGGGAGACTCGGAACCCTATACCGTCGTACTTCCAGGTCCGCACCCAGTCCTTGTACCGCCAAGAGTCGAAGGCAGGGTGATGCCAGATGTCGCCCTTGTAGTCTTGGTAGACCATGTACGCCTTGATGCGCGCACACTTTCCGGCCGGGATCCGATAGCTGTAGCTATCCGTCACGGTCAGTGTGCGAGTGACATCGAAGCCAAACTCGGCACTGAAGAATGAGGCGCTCAAGCCCAACTTCGCGGTATAGCCATTCTGGTACGCCTCCGAGACCGTCATCGTGAGGGTTCCGCCAGGGCCCCCATAGTTTGATCGCAGGTAGTGCCATGGATCGCTTTCGGTACGGATGTTGCGGACGTCCCAGCATCCGGAAAGCGAATAGCGCCAAGCGAAAGCGGCTCGATCCTACGCGCGTTTCGGTGGCCTCCCTACACTTGACCTGTGAACGACCGGCCGGCCTTCGACACCGACTCCGTGCGCGCCCACTTCCCTGCTCTGTCGCGCCAGCTGGACGGGCGTCCGGTGGCCTATCTCGATGGACCGGCCGGTACGCAGGTGCCACGCGAGTGCATCGAGGCCATCACGTCATACCTCGAGTCGTCCAACGCCAACTCTCACGGCCGCTTCCGCTCCAGCTACGATACGGACACGCTGCTGGCGAAGGTCCATGCCGCAGGAGCTGACTTCGTTGGCTCTGACGATGCCGGCGAGATCGTCTTCGGCGCCAACATGACCACCTTGACCTTCGCCGTCAGCCGCGCCTTGGGTCGCGATATGGGCTCCAGCGATGAGATCGTGGTCACGCGCCTGGATCACGATGCCAACGTAGCGCCCTGGCTGGCCGTGGCCGAGGAGCGCGGAGCGACGATCCGTTGGGTGGGCATCCGCGACGAGGACTGCACGCTGGACCTGGATGACCTGGCCGCGGTCCTCTCCGCTCGCACCCGCCTGGTGGCTGTGACGCTTGCCTCCAACGCCGTGGGCACCATCCCGCCCGTGGCGCAGATCGCGGAGATGGTCCACGCGGCCGGGGCGCTGCTGTGGGTCGATGCCGTGCATGCCGGCCCGCATCTGCCCATCGACGTGGTCGCGCTGGGCGCCGACTTCCTGGTCTGCTCGCCCTACAAGTTCTTCGGCCCGCACCTGGGCATGCTGTGGGGACGGCGCGATCTGCTGGAGTCGCTGCCGGCGTTCAAGGTCCGGCCGTCGTCCGACGAGTCGTCCGGCCGCTGGGAGACCGGCACGCAGTCGCACGAGATGCTGGCCGGCCTGTTGGGCACGTTCCGCTACCTGGAGTGGGTGGGCGTCTCGCAAGGTGGCGCCGCCGGCATACCCGGTGCCCCGGACGGGGGCCGTGCGGCACGGCTACGCGCGGCGATGGAGGCATCACGCGCCTACGAGCTGACGCTCATCCCGCCGCTCATCGAAGGACTCGTCTCGGCCGGCGTCGAGGTGCTCGGCATCACGGACCCGAGCCGTTTCGAGGAGCGCTGCCCCACCGTCTCATTCACCATGGCCGGCCGCCACCCGCAGGAGATCGCCGCCTTCCTGGGCGAGCGCGGCATCAACGTCTGGGACGGCGACTACTACGCCTATGAGCTGGTGCGCGGGCTGGGTCTGTCCGAGGCGGGCGGCATGGTCCGTGTCGGACTGGTCCACTACAGCACGCTCGCTGAGATCGAGCGGCTCGTCGACGCGCTGGGCGAGCTACTGCGAGCCTGAGCGTTGCGATGTGCCGGCGGGTCAGTGTCTCGGTGGTCGCAGACTACGGGCCGCACTCTCCAACGCACTCGACATCGTTAGCGCCAGCGTTCCGCGGCTCCAAGGCGATCCGCGCCCTCTCCTCGGGAGCTATCTTGCCCAGCCTCGTGGAGTCGATCGGTTGGTCGACATCCATGCTCGGGACGCCGGCGAACGGAACCTTTGGCTCCGGCCAGCCCACACTTGCTAGCGCCAGAGCTGCAGCCATGGTGACGATCAACAGGCCTGCGATCAGGTGGCGCCAAGGAGTTGCCAGTCGCGACAGAGACATAACGTCCTCCTCACGGGTGCGTATGGCTGTTGAAGGCGTCACCGTTGAAGTCCTGATCGTACATGAAGCTGTGGTACCGATCAGGATGGGGCTGCCCGGTCTGAGATACGACTGCGTCACCGCATGCGCAGGACCCTCACCCTAGTCTGGGGCGTCTGGGGGCAAGCAGGAACTCGACCCGAACTGGAGGACCATGGTCTTGACGAGAGCTATGGGATCCAGTTCGACAGCCCGATACGACGCGCCGTAGCGGTTCGATTCGTCACCATCACCGAACAGGGCGGCACCCTGACGCAGGCTGCCATGCCCGCCACGAGCGACGGCGTCCTGATGTGAGCACCGCCCGGCGTGCGAGGCGGCTGGTCAAGCGCGGCCAAGCAGGCAGGAGCGCGGTCGCCGCGTCCCTGCGATGGTGGCGGGCCAGGCGCAGCTGCCCCAGCCGTCGTTATCCCGCTTCGAACGCGTTCCTTGTTCATTGATCGTGACGAATCGCACCTATCTCGCTGGCTTGGCGCGAGCGCGGCCTTGAGCGCGGCCCTCACCGCCGCGTGATGGCGCGCTACGCGTCGCGAGGCTTGACCCACTTCGGCAGCTCCCGGCGCAAAGTGGCCAGTGGCAGGGTGCCATGCCCCAGGACCTCGTCGTGGAAGGCGCTCAGGTCGAAACGGTCGCCGTCGCGTTCCTCCAGCTGCCTGCGCAGCGCCTCGATCTCGCGCTGACCGGTCATGTAGCTGAGTGCCTGGCCGGGCCACGCGATGTAGCGGTCCGTCTCGGTGGCAGCCTCCAGCTCGGAAAGTCCGGCCACGTCCTGAAGGAAGTCGATGGAGCGCTGCCGCTCCCAGCCGAACGCGTGGATGCCGGTATCCACCACCAGTCGCGCGGCACGCCACGCCTGCGCATCCAGCATGCCCGATCGCTCGCGCGCGTCCACGAATAGTCCCAACTCATCAGCCAGGCGCTCGGCATACAGCCCCCAACCCTCGGGATAGGCCGCGCCCGTCAGCCGGGCACCGAAGCGCCGGAAGTCGGGTAGATCCTCGAGCTCGGATTCGATGGTGATCTGGAAGTGGTGGCCCGGCACGGCCTCGTGGTAGGTGGTCGAGGCCAGTCGGTGCAGACGCCGGCTGTCCGGCTCGTAGGTGTTGATGAAGTAGATGCCCGGGCGAGAACCATCGGGCGCGGGCGGGTAGTAGAAGGCGGGCGGAGCTTCGGCCTCCTGGTAGGCCTCGACGGCACGGACCTCGCAAGCCGCCTTGGGCAATCGACCGAACATCGTGGGGGCGACCGCCTCGGCCCGGGTGATCTGCTCGCGCGCCAGCTCCACGAGCGCCTCTCGGCTGGAGGGCCGGTTGGCAGGGTCCTCCTCCAGCGACGCCCGCAGGGCGGCCACGTCCGCGAAACCCAGCTCCTGCGCGATGAGCAGCCGCTCCGCGTCGATCGACTCGATCTGCTCCAGGCCGAAGTCATGGAACGCCTGCGGCTCGTCCTCCAGCGTGGTCGAGGCCAGGATCAGCGTGCGGTAGACATCCTCACCGTCGGGCAGCGACCACAGGCCGTCACCTGACCGCGCGCTGGGAAGTGCCTCCTCCAGTGCCGCGAGGTAAGTCACGAGTGCAGGCTTGACGACATCCTCGAGCACGCCGCGCAGCGTTGCCCGTTGATCGCCATCGAGCGGCTTGTCGGCGGCCAGCAGCGGCGACTCTTCCACGGGCGTCTCGACGGCCCGACGGACCTGCGTGATGGTGCGCTCCAGGACCGGCCGCGCAGCCGTCCGCCCGGCGCTCACGCCTTCCCGGAAGTTGGCTCGATGGGCGTCGAGGTAGCCGGCGAACGCGCGCAGCCGCGACAGCAGACGCTCGAAGCGCTCCGGACTATCGAGGCGCTGGAATCGGGAAAGGTCACCGGGCAGGCTCTGCGGTCCGGCCATCTGGTCGATGGCCTCGAAGTGGTGCAGCCGGTGCTCGTGCGCACGCA
>Ga0136622_10001405_pt1 | contig 9955 bp, 9 predicted proteins | sample AntDrymUQ4482106_2_FD_104803 | JGI IMG/M metagenome (GOLD analysis project Ga0136622, IMG submission 104803) | Polar desert sand microbial communities from Dry Valleys, Antarctica - metaG UQ448 (21.06) | ecosystem: Environmental > Terrestrial > Soil > Desert | place: Antarctica: Dry Valley...
AGCGTCGGCACAGCGCTGCCTGTGGGCGTCGACGTCGACCAAGAACCCGGACTACCGCGACGTGGTCTACGTCGAGGAGCTGATCGGCCGCGACACCGTCAACACGATGCCCCGCGAGACCGTGGAGGCGTTCGAGGACCACGGCGAGGTGCGCAACTCGCTCGAGGAGGACGTCGACGGCGCGCGCCACACGCTCGAGCAGTTCGCGGCGGCCGGGATCGACTACGACGACGTCGTCGAGACGCTCGAGCGCGAAGGCGTGGAGAAGTTCGCCAAGTCGTTCAAGGAGCTGTTCGCCGACGTCGAGGACAAGCGCGACGCGATGGTGACGGCATGAGCACGGAGTCGATGAGCGAGCTCGGCCAGCAGCTGCGGGTCGACTCGGTCCGCTGCAGCGCCGCGGCGGGCTCGGGCCATCCGACCTCCTCGATGTCGGCCGCCGACCTGATGGCGGTGCTGCTCGACGGCGGTTTCCTGCAAATGGACACCGGCGATCTGGGTAACCCGGCCAACGACCACCTGATCTTCTCCAAGGGCCATGCCTCGCCGCTCTACTACGCGGTGCTCAAGGCGGCGGGCATCATCGACGACGCCGAGCTGCTGACGTTCCGCAAGCTCGACTCGCGCCTGGAGGGGCACCCGACGCCGCGTATCCCGCCGACCGACGTGGCGACGGGATCGCTCGGCCAAGGCCTGCCGATCGCGGTCGGTGTGGCGCTCGCCGGCGCCAAGCTCGACCGCCTGCCGTACCGCGTGTGGTGCCTGTGCGGCGACTCCGAGATGGCCGAGGGATCGATCTGGGAGGCGTTCGAGCACGCCGCGTTCAACGGCCTGGACAACCTGACCGCGATCATCGACGTCAACCGGCTGGGCCAGACGCGCGAGACAATGGCCGGCTGGGACCTCGATCGCTATGTACATCGCGCCGAGGCGTTCGGCTGGAACGCGATCGCGATCGACGGCCACGACGTCGACGCGATCGCGTTCGCCTTCGACGAGGCGGTCGCGACCACGGGCAAGCCGACCGTGATCGTCGCGCAGACGAAGAAGGGCAAGGGCGTGCGCGCGGTCGAGGATCAGCCCGGCAAGCACGGCAAGCCGCTCGACGACGCCGAGGCGGCGATCGCGGAGCTCGGCGGGGAGCGCGAGCTGGAGGTGCGGATCGCCGCGCCGGAGGCCGGCGAGCCGCATGTGTTCAGCGCCTCGGGCGGCGAGCTGCCGACGTGGGAGCTCGGGGACGAGGAGGCCACTCGCAAGGCGTATGGCGCGGCGCTCACCGCGCTGGGCGCGATGCGCGGCGACGTGGTCGCGCTGGACGGCGAGGTGTCGAATTCGACGCATTCCGAGATGTTCCGGGAGGCGCACGAGGAACGCTACTTCGAGATGTTCATCGCGGAGCAGCAGATGGTGGCGGCGGCGGTCGGCATGCAGGTGCGCGGCTGGGTGCCGTTCGCCTCCACGTTCGCCGCCTTCCTGTCGCGTGCTTACGACTTCGTCCGCATGGCAGCGGTCTCCCAGGCCGACATCCGCCTCTCCGGCTCGCACGCCGGCGTCTCGATCGGCGAGGACGGGCCCTCGCAGATGGCGCTCGAGGACATCGCGTCCTTCCGCGCGATCAACGGCTCGACCGTGCTGCACCCGTCCGACGCCAACCAGACGGCGAAGCTCGTCGCGGCGATGGCGGACCGCAAGGGGATCTCGTTCATCCGCACGCTGCGTGGCAAGACCGAGGTCCGCACGCCGCCTGACGAGGATGTGGCGATCGGCGGCTCGCGGGTCGTGCGCGACGGCGACGACATCGCGATCGTGGCCTGCGGGATCACGGTCGACCAGGCGTTCGCGGCGGCGGAGACCCTCGCCGGCGAGGGCATAGACGCGCGAGTGATCGACGCCTACTCGGTCAAGCCGATCGACGCCGAGACGCTGCGCTCGGCCGCGCGTGACTGCGGCGCGATCGTCACGGTCGAGGACCACGCGCCCGAGGGCGGCCTGGGCGACGCGGTGCTGGAAGCGCTCGCCGAGGCCGACGACCGACCGCCGGTGCGCAAGCTCGCGGTGCGCGGGGTGCCGACCTCCGGCACGCCGGACGAGCTGCTGCACTGGGCCGGGATCGACGCGGACGGGATCGCCGACGCGGTCCGGTCGATGGTGCGTGAGCGGGTGGGCTGAGGTCGCGAGGCGGGTCGCGGCTGCGACTCGCGGGACGGTGGCTCGCGGGGACGAGGTCGAACGTCAACGGCGCCAGGAGGGGAGGCGAGTCGCTCGCGGGCGGCGGCTCGCGACGCGGGGCTGAACGCGAGAGCGTCCGCCGCTCCCCTCCGCTCGACGGGTTAAGCGCCGTATGCGTGCTTAAGTCGACGAGGGATGGCCCCTGGGAACAACTGCCCCGAGCGGACCTCTCCCGTAATGCCGCCGTTGACGTTTGCTCCTGCCCCGGCCTCGGCTACGCTCACACCGAAACCGTCAAGATCCGCGTGAGCGACGGCAAGCCGCGAAGGACGCCGCGTTCGCTGCGCCGTTTCGACACCGTCGAGGAGCTGTTCGCGCGCGTCCGGGAGCAGATCGAGCGCAGCACCGAGGGGCTCGACGTCCGCTACAGCGCCCGCACCGGGGTTCCGAAGGACTTCTCGGCGGACCCGCTCCCGATGGCGATCGACGACGAGTTCACGGTCCGCGTGCGCGAGCTGCGGATCACCCGCCGCGATCAGACCGCCCAGCCGCCGTAGCCGGGCGCCGTGCACGGCCCACCCTGGAACGTGATCCCGTCGTCCGGCTCGACCGAGCCGGCGTACTCCTCGGCATCGTCGCGCGGCACGTAGCCGAGGCCCGCCGGCAGGTCCCACCAGGCGCGTGTGTTGGCGGAGACGCCGTAGACCGCCGCAAACCCCTCGACCGGCCCGGTGAGCGCGGCGCGCACGAGCCGCCCGGCGTCCGCGGGGCTGAGCCAGGTCGAGAGCTCGCGCGTCGTGCGCGGGCGCTGCGTGAACGTGCCGATCCGCAGCGCCACCACCTCGAGCCCGAACCTGTCGGCATAGACCCGCCCGAGCGCCTCAGAGAACGCCTTCGTCGCTCCGTAGAGCCCGTCGGGCCGGGGCGTCGCAGACCCGTCGAGTCGCTCTCCCACGCGGTAGAAGCCGGTCGCACGGCCGGAGCTGGCGACGACCACGCGACGCGCGCCCGCGCGGCGCGCCGCCTCGTACACGTGGAACGCGCCGTGCAGGTTGGGCCCGGCGAGCACCTCGAACGCCGCCTCGTCCGCAACGGCGCCGAGATGCAGGACCGCTTCACAGCCGCCGGCCAGACCCTGCCAAGGCTCCGGGTCGGCGAGCTCGGCGCGCACGAAGCGCTCACCCGCCTCCAGCCCGCCCAGCTCGACCCGATCGGTCAGCACGAGCTCCGCGGCCAGCTCGCGCAAGACTGGTCGCACCGCCGCGGCGATCTGGCCGGCGGCGCCGGTGACCAGCAGCCGCTTCACCCCGGCAGCTCCTGCTCGAGCTCCAGCACCGGCGCGAAGCAGTCGCCCTGCTCGGCAACGCGGGCGAGCACCTCGTCGCTCGTGAACGCGAGCTCGTCGGGGTCGCGCGAGCGCAGCACCGCCTCGACCTCCTCCCAGGTTACGGGCGTCGAGACGGTCGGGCGCTCGCGCGCGCGCAGCGAGTAGACGCAGACCGTCGTCTTGTGCTCGTCGTTCTGGCTCCAGTCGATGAACACCTTGCCCGGCCGCAGGTCCTTGCGCATTTCGGACACGACGAGCGCCGGGTCGCGGCGCTCGAGCACCTGCGCGATGCCCTGGGCGAACGGCTTCGTCGCGCGGTATTCGGTCGGGGTGTTGAGCGGCACATAAAGCTGCATCCCCTTCGAGCCGGAGGTCTTGGGGAACGCGACCAGGCCGAAGTGGTCGAAGGCCTCGCGCAGCCGGCATGCGACCTCGGCGCATTCGACGATCGTCGCCGGCGGTCCGGGGTCGAGGTCGAACGCCAGCATCGTCGGCGCAGCGGGCGCGGCCGCGTGCGCCAGCGGCGTGTGCAGCTCCAGGTCGGCGAGGTTCGCGAGCCAGACGACGGTGGCTAGATCCTCGACCATGCAGTAGTCGATGCTGCGCCCGTCGGTGCGGATCGGCACCCTCGCCGTGCGCACCCAGTCGGGCCGGTGGCGCGGGCACTGCTTCTCGTAGAAGAACTGGCCGTCGACCCCGTCGGGATAGCGCTTGAGGGTCAGGTGGCGGCCGCGCAGGTGCGGCAGCAGCACCGGCGCGATGCGCGTGTAGTAGTCGATCACCTGCCCCTTGGTGAAGCCGGTCGCGGGGTAGAAGACCTTGTCGAGGTTGGAGAGCGAGAGCCGGCGCCCCTCGACCTCGATCTCCATGCGCTTGGCAACAGCCACCCCGGGACCGTACCGACGGCCCGGTTTCCACGGCCCGCGCCCGCGGGTAGCCAGCCCGCATGCCCCTTACGCTCGAGGTCCCGACGCCGTCTGACCCAGTTGGGCCGGTCGTCCCCGACAGCCCGACCGTGCCCGCCGACCCGGTGCCCGGGCCGGCGGTGCCCGATACGCCGGGCGGCCCCCAGGTGCCCGAGCCGAACGATCCGCTGCCGCCCGCTCCCGACGGCCCGGAGGTCCCCGCGCAGGATCCGGGCGCGCCCGAGACCGGGTAGTTGACCGGGCTCCTCGCCGCCGACACCGGCTTCACGTTCGCCGACCCGTTCGCGGTCGGCCTGCTCTTCATCGGCGTCGCCGTGTTCGCCGCGGTCGGCGCGCTCTCGCACCAACACGAGCGGGCGTTCTCCGCGAGCCTCATCTACCTCGCGCTCGGGTGCGGCGCCGCGGTCGTCATCCACTTGTCCGACACCAGCTGGGTCGACCCGATCGCCGATGCGAGCCTGATCGACCACCTGACGGAGGTCGCGATCATCATCGCGCTGTTCTCGGCCGGCTTGAAGCTCGACCGGCCACTGACGTGGGGCGCATGGGGCTCGACGGCGCGGCTGCTGCTGATCGCGATGCCGCTGACGATCGGGCTCGTCGCGCTGCTCGGCTCCCGGCTGCTCGGCCTGTCGGCGGCCGCCGCACTGCTGCTCGGCGCCTGCCTCGCGCCGACCGATCCCGTGCTGGCCGGCGACATCGGCGTGGGCCCACCCGGCGACGAGGACGAGCACGAGCCGAACTTCGCGCTGACGTCAGAGGCCGGCCTCAACGACGGCCTGGCATTCCCGTTCGTCCTCGCCGCGATCTACATGGCGGGCGAGGCCGGGTCGGGCTGGGTCGGGGAATGGCTGGCCGCGGACGTCGCCTATGCGATCGTCGGCGGCGCTGCGATCGGCGTCGCCGTCGGGCTGGCCGCCGCGTGGAGCGTCAAGCGCCTGCGCGACCACGAGCTGCTGGTCCCGGCACTTGACGGCTACCACGCGATCGCCACCGTGCTCGTGATCTACGGGCTCGCGGAGGTGGCCGGCACGTATGGCTTCCTGGCGGCCTTCGCCGGTGGGCTCGCGTTCCGCCGTTACGAGATCGACCACGAGGCGAACGTGAGCGTCCACCAGGGCGCTGAGTTGACCGAGAAGCTGCTCGAGCTGTCGGTGATCCTGCTGCTCGGCTCGCTGCTGACACTGACGGGCCTGGGCCTGCCGGGCTGGGAGGGCTGGCTGCTCGCGACGCTGCTGGTGGTGGCGGTGCGCCCGCTGTCGTGCCTCGTCGCGCTCGCCGGCTCACAGCTCGAGCGTCCGACCGACCGCCTCTACGTCGCGTGGTTCGGCGTGCGCGGCGTCGGCTCGCTGTTCTACGTCGCGACCGCGGCGCAGGCAGGTGTGCTCGCCGAGGACGAGCGTGACCTGCTCGTGTGGACGGTGATCGCCTGCGTGTTGCTCTCGATCGTCGTGCACGGCATCAGCGCGGGCCCGGCGATGCGGCGCATGCTCAGGCGGCCACCTTCTCGAGCCCGGCCGCGTCCGAGCGGCCGTCGATGAGGTCGAGCACCGCCTGCTCGAGCTCGGGCTGGTTGATCGGCAGCTCGCCCGGGCGGAGCTTGGCGGCCACGCGCTCGAATGCCGGGCGGATCGTGAGCCGCGCGTCGAACGCGTCGAACACGCGCGGATCGATGTAGGAGGCCCGGCAGACCGCGGGTGTGTTGCCGAGGTAGATCGCGACCTCCTCGATGGCGCGCTTGACCGCCCGCTTGCGCGAAGCCTTGGTGGAGAGCGACTCGCCCGACACCGCCAGCGCGATCGCCGCGAGCGCCGTCGCGTTCCAGGTGCGGAAGTCCTTGGCGGAGTGATCGCCGCCCGTCGCCACCTTGAGGTACTCGTTGATGTCGGATGAGCGCACGTCGCGCCATTGGCGGCCCTGCTTGTAGGCAAGCAGCTCCGGACCGCCCCCGCGCCGGCGCTTGAGCGCGGCCACGATCTCCCAGGCGTGCTCGTCGAGCACCCCTTGGTGGCGGCGCTGACCGCTCTTGGCGGGGAAGTCGAAGATCATCACGCCGCCCTCGCCGATCGTGACGTGCTGCTTGCGCAGCGTCGCCAGCCCGAAGGACTCGTTCTCCTCGGCGTAGTGCTCGGACCCGATCCGGAAGAAGCCGCGCTCGAGCAGGCGGACCGCGCATGCGAGCACGCAGTCGCGGCTCAGCGTGGCGCAGTTTCCGAGGTCGGCGTCGACCTGGCGGCGCAACTGCGGCAAGGTCTTGGCGAACAGCACCATATCGTCGAACTTCTGGCTGTCGCGGCGCACCCGCCAGGCATCGTGGTAGCGGTACTGCTTGCGCCCGGCGGCATCCGTCCCGGTCGCCTGCAGGTGCCCGTTCGGATACGGGCAGATCCAGACGCCCTGCCAGGCCGGCGGGATCGCGAGCTCCCCGATCCGGACCAGCACCTCGGGCTCGTCGACGCGCCGGCCGTCCTCGTCGACGTATGCGAAGCCGCGCCCGCGGCGTGTGCGCCGGATCCCGGGGCCGGAGCAGTCGGCGCGGCGCAGGCGGGGTGACATCTCGGCGTTCTTCCCGTCGGGGCGGGGGCTTAGCCGCGGGCTACTTCGCCGTGGCCTTCTTGCGCGGAGCCGGCTTCTTGCTCTCGGCCTTGCCGTTGCCGCTGCTCTCGCCCTTGACCGCCGCGAGGCTCGCCTCCAGGGCGGCCATCAGGTCGGGCACCTTCTTCGGCGCCGGCGCCTCGGGCTGCACGGCGATCTCCTCGCCCGACGCCTTGCGCTCGACCAGCTGGAGGACCTTCTCGCGGTACTCGTCGCGGTACTTGCCCGGCTCGAAGTCCGACGAGAGCGAGTCGATCAGCTGCTGGGCCATCTTGATCTCGCGGTCGGAGACCTTCAGATCCTTCGCGGCCGGCAGGTCGTCGATCTGGTCGGGCGCCACGACCTCGTCGGCGAAGATCATCGTCTCCATCATCAGGACGCCGCCGGGCGCCGGGCGGATCGCGACGAGCTGCTCCTTGGAGCGCAGGACCACCCTTGCGACGGCGACCTTCTCGGACTCCTGCATCGCGTGCAGCAGCAGCCCGTAGGCCTTGGCCGCGCCCTTGTCGGGCACGAGGTAGTACGGATGGTCGTAGTAGACCGGGTCGATGTCGGCGAGATCGACGAAGTCCTCGATGTCGATCGTGCGGCCCTTCTCCGGGTCGAGCGCCTCGAGCTCGTCGGGCGTGATCACGACGAAGTGCTCCTTCGTCAGCTCATAGCCCTTGACGATGTCCTCGTAGGCGACCTCCTCGTTCGTTCCCGAGTCGACCCGCTTCTGGGATATCCGGTGCCCGGTCTTGCTGTTGAGCTGGTGGAACCGGACCGTCTTGCGGCTCACCGCGGAATAGAGCTTGACGGGCACGTTGACGAGCCCGAACGAGATTGCGCCGCTCCACATCGACCTTGCCATGGGCGCATTGTCCTACCCCGATCGCCGAAACGCCAACGTCCGCACGGCTAGTTGCGCGATCAGCGGCGCGCCAGGCGGACGACCACGGCCTCGCAGTGGCGCTCTCCGCCGGTCACCGTGCGGCGGTGCAGCGCGCGCTCGCGCACCAGCGGCCCCGCGTCGCGGAGCAGCGCGAGCAGCGGGTCCGCGCCCAACTCGGGGTGGTAGGCGTAGGTCACGAGCGCGTCCGGGGCCAGCAGCTCGAGCGCCGCAGCGACGGCCGCGACCGGCAGGTGCCCGCCGCCGACCGAGCCGACGCAGGCCAGCGCGTTGGGTGCGGCGTCGCGGATCAGCCGCTCCTCGGCGGGCGCCAGGGCGCCGAGATCGGCAGCGAGATAGGCGCCGTAGACGCCGGGGCGATCGCGCAGTGCGGCGTCGCGCGCCGCCGGCAGGATGTCGAGCCCGACCACGGGCCGCATCCCCAGCTGCGCGAACGCCTCACCGGACACGCCGTTGCCCGCGCCGGCATCGAGGATCCGCACATCTCCGGGCGCCCAGCCGAGCCGTGCGGCGGCGCGGGCGAGCAGTCCGGCGATGCGGGCGGGAGTGCGGCAGCCGAGCCGCCGCTGCACGATCTCCTCGTAGAGGCCGGGCACCGCGAAGATGCGCTCGTAGTCGTGAAGGCGGATCCTCTGGTTTCGCCCGCCGGGCGAGCCGGCTCGATCCGCGCCGCTCGCCCCCGGCGACGTCACGCGAACCTCTACGAACTCGTCCCCAGCGCCCGCGCTGGGCTGCGGCGCGAAGTGGACCTCGGCGGCGCCGAAGGTGCGTGTCGTCTGCGTCATCGGTCGTGCCTACCCGAAGCGCACGTCCTCGGGCGCCACGTCGTCGCGCAGCCCCTTGTAGGACGGCTGGCGCAGCGTCCCGGCGTGCGTGCGCTCGTTGAAGTCGACGCGCGCGACCAGCCGCGGCTCGACGAAGCGCGTCAGCTTCGGCGGCTGGCGGCCCTCGAACGGGCTCGCGGCGGTTGCGAGCGGCTCGAGCAGACCGCCGAGCCGCGCCAGCTCGGCCTGCGTGAACCCGGTGCCGACCCGCCCGGCGTAGCGCAGCGTCCCCTGCTCATCCGGGATGCCGATCACGAGCGCGCCGAGGCGCCCGGCACGGCCGCCGTCACCCGGCAGCCAGCCACCGACCACCGCATCCGTCGAGCTGACGTTCTTGACCTTGACCCAACCCTGGGAACGCCGGCCGGGCACGTAGGGGCAGTCCAGGCGCTTGGCGATCACGCCTTCGAGCAGTTGCGCGCGCGTCGCCTCGAGCAGCGCGCCGCCGTCCCCGACGTGGTGCGCCGGCGCCTGCCAGGTGGGCCCGCTCAGCCCCAGCTCGGCCAGCGCCGCGCGCCGCGCGTCGTAACGCAGGCTCATCAGCGAGCGCCCGTCGAGGTAGAGCAGGTCGAATGCGATGTAGTGCACCGGGTCCTCGCGCGCGAGCCGCCGCACGGCGGGCTCTGAGGTCAGGTGCATGCGTCCCTGCAGCTTCTGGAAGCTCGGCCGCGCGCCCTCGAACGCGACGACCTCGCCGTCGAGCACGACCTCACGTCCCGCCAGCGCTTCGGCCAGCGGCCGCAGCTCGGGGTAGCGGGCGGTCACGTCGCGCCCGCTGCGGGCCTTCAGCACGAGTCGCCCGCCTTGCACGAACGCGATCGCCCGCACCCCGTCCCACTTGATCTCGAAGGCCCAGCGCCCGTCGTCGGAGGGCAGCGCACCGGTGCGCGCCAGCATCGGCTCGAGCTCGGTGGGCATCGGCTCGCGCTCGGGGTCGTCCGGGGGGTCCATGCGGTGGATCATCCAGTCGTCGCCGCGCGTGCGGAAGAGAACGTATCGGCCGCGCACACGCTCGCCGTGGAACGTGACCATCATCTCGTCGTCGCGGAACTTGTGGACCTCGTAGGTGCCGCTGTCCCAGACCGTCATCGTCCCCGCGCCGTACTGGCCCGCGGGAATCGTGCCCTCGAACTCGAGGTACTCGATCGGGTGGTCCTCCGTGTGCACGGCCAGGTGATTGCGCTCAGGTCCCGGCGGGATGCCCCGCGGGACCGCCCAGGAC
>Ga0136622_10001408_pt1 | contig 9950 bp, 8 predicted proteins | sample AntDrymUQ4482106_2_FD_104803 | JGI IMG/M metagenome (GOLD analysis project Ga0136622, IMG submission 104803) | Polar desert sand microbial communities from Dry Valleys, Antarctica - metaG UQ448 (21.06) | ecosystem: Environmental > Terrestrial > Soil > Desert | place: Antarctica: Dry Valley...
ACCGGGCTGGGCTTCCCGAGCCAGATGAGCAAGTTCGTCAAGGACGGGACGGTCAAGGAGTTCCAGCTCTGGGTGCCGAAGGATGTCGGCTACCTCGCCGGACAGGCGGCCGCGGCGCTCGCCTCGGGCCGGATCACCGGCAAGGAGGGCGAGAAGTTCGAGGCCGGGCGCCTCGGTGAGTACACGATCGGCGTTGACGGCGAGATCATCCTCGGCCCGCTGACGACGTTCAACAAGGACAACATCGACGACTTCGACTTCTAGGAGCGTCTGCATGACCGTCGCGGATGACCACCCACCGGCGTCCGCCGCCGCGCTCCGACCCGGGCCTCGCGCTCGGGTCGGGGTGTTCGGCATCGGCCTGGACACCTACTGGCCCCAGTTCGAGGGCCTGAAGGAGCGCATCGAGGGCTACCAGCGCCGTGTCGAGCAGCGCGTCGCGGCGCTCGGCGGCGACGTCGTATCCGCCGGGCTCGTCGACAGCGCCCAGGGAGCGCGCGTGGCAGGCGACCGCTTCGCGGCCGCGCAGGTCGATCTCGTGCTCTGCCATGCCGTCACCTACGCGACCTCGAGCACGGTGCTCCCCGTCGCGCAGGCCGCGAACGTCCCGGTCGTGCTGCTCGGCCTGCAGCCGACGCCGACGCTCGACTACGCGAACACCCAGACGGGCGAGTGGCTGGCCAACTGCGCGGCCTGCTGCGTGCCCGAGCTCGCGGGCGCGTTCACCCGTGCGCGGATCCCCTACGACACCGTCGCCGGGACGATCGACGACGACGACCGGGCGTGGGCGAAGATCGGCGGGTGGGTGCGCGCCGCGGGCGTCGCACGGGCGTTGCGGCGCTCGCGGATCGGCTTTCTCGGGCACGTGTATCCCGGGATGCTCGACATGTATTCCGACTTCACGGCGGTGCACGCGCAGGTCGGCGCGCACGTCGAGGTGCTCGAGATCGACGACCTCGGCGCGCGGGTCGCGCAGGCGACCGATGACGAGGTCACCGCCAAGGTCGGCGAGATCCGGTCGATGTTCGACTTCGCCGACCCGTCCGCAGACCCCATCGCCGGTCCGATCGAGCCGCCGCAACTCGACTGGTCCGCGCGGGTCGCCGTCGGCCTCGACCACCTGGTCGGCGACTTCGAGCTCGACGCTCTGACCTATTACTACCGCGGCGTCGGCGGCAATGAGGCCGAGCGGCTGGGCGCAGGGGTGATCGTCGGCAACTCGCTGCTGACCGCGCGTGGGATCCCGACAGCCGGGGAGGCCGACTTGAAGACCAACATCGCGCAGCTGGTCCTCGACCGGCTCGGCGCGGGCGGCTCCTACACCGAGTTCTACGCGCTCGACTTCGCGGGCGGCTTCGTGCTGATGGGCCACGACGGGCCCGGTCACATCGCGATCGCACAGGAGCGGCCGACGCTGCGGGCGCTCAAGCTCTACCACGGCAAGAGTGGCGCGGGCTTGAGCGTCGAGCTGCAGGTCCGCCTCGGGCCGGTCACGATCGTCGGCTGCACGCAGACCGCGTCCGGCGCGCTGAAGCTGCTCGTCGGCGAGGGCGAGTCGATCCCCGGCGACACCTTCCGGATCGGCAACACCAACAGCCGGCTGCGCTTCGGAGCGCCCCCCGCCGAGTTCCTGGAGCGCTGGTGCGCCGAGGGCCCCACGCACCACGTCGCGCTCGGCGTCGGCCACATCGGCGACGAGGTGCGCAAGGTCGCGTCGCTGCTCGGCCTCGAATACGCGGAGGTCGGCTGAGGTGGAGCGCGTCTGCTTCCTGCTGCGCGTGCGGCCCGACCGGCTCGAGGAGTACAAGCAGCGCCACCGGGCGGTCTGGCCGGAGATGCGCGACGCGCTCCGCGCCGCCGGCTGGGGCAACTACTCGCTCTTCCTTGCCGAGGACGGGCTGCTCGTCGGCTATGTCGAGGTCGAGAGCTTCGAGGCAGCGCTGGCGAGCATGGAGGCGACGGACGTGAACGCCCGCTGGCAGGCGGAGATGGCCGAGTTCTTCACGCTGGGGTCCGGCGAGCGGCCCGATACCGGCCTGGTAAGGCTGGAGCAGGTGTTCCACCTTGCCTGACGGCCCCCGGTACGCCGCGATCGACCTGGGCGCGACGAGCGGGCGTGTGGTGACCGGCCGGTTGCGCGACGGGCGCGTGTCGCTCGCGGAGGCGCACCGCTTCCCGAACCGGCCCGTGCGCCTGCCCGACGGCCTGCACTGGAACCTCCTGCACCTGTTCACCGAAGCGCTGCTCGGCCTGCGGCACGCCGGTCCGGTCCACGGCGTCGGAGTCGACACGTGGGGAGTCGACTACGGCCTGCTCGACGCGCGCGGCCGCCTGCTGGGCCTGCCCTACCACTACCGCGACGAGCGCACCTCGGGCATGGCCGAGCGCGCATTTCAGCGCGTCCCCCAGGCGGAGCTCTACGCCACGACCGGCATTCAGACGCTGCCGATCAACACCGCCTTTCAGCTGCTCGCCGACGAGGGAACACGCAGCCTCCAGGGCGCGGACCGCCTGGCGCTGGTGCCCGACCTGCTCTCGTACTGGCTCTGCGGCGAGCTGGCGAACGAGCGCACGAACGCGTCCACCACCGGGCTGCTCGACGCCGGCAGCGGCGACTGGGCCACGGAGCTGATCGAACGGCTGGGCCTGCCGGCGAGGCTCTTCGGCCCGCTCGTCGAGCCGGGCACCGCACTGGGCCGCCTGCTCGGCCACCACGAGCTCGGCGCAGCGACCGTCCATGCGGTCGCGAGCCACGACACCGCCTCTGCATTCGCCGCCGCGCCCGTGCGCGACGAGCACGCGGCGATCCTCTCCAGCGGGACGTGGTCGCTCGTCGGCCTGGAGTTGCCGGCGCCCGTGCTCGGCCACGCCGCGCGCGAGGCGAACCTGACGAACGAGCGCGGGGTCGACGGCACGACGCGGCTGCTCAAGAACGTCATGGGGATGTGGCTGCTGGAGGAGTGCCGCCGGGCGTGGGGCGACGTCGCGTATGAGGATCTGCACGGGCTCGCGCAGTCCGTCGCCGGCGACGTTCCACTCTTCGACCCCGACGACGAGAGCTTCTTGGCGCCCGGGAACATGCCGGCGCGGATCGCAGCGGCCTGCGAGCGCGGCGGTCAGCCGGCGCCGGGCGCCACCGGCGAGACCGTGCGCAGCATCCTGCTCTCGCTGGCGTGCAAGTACCGCTGGGTGATCGAGCGCCTGGAGGTCGTCAGCGGACGCGACGTGCGGCGGATCCACGTGATCGGCGGCGGCGCCCGCAACGCGCTCCTGTGCCGCCTGACCGCCGACATCTGCGGGCGCGAGGTGCTCGCCGGCCCGGTCGAGGCGACGGCGCTTGGCAACGTGCTGGTGCAGGCACGTGCCGCGGGTGAGCTCGGCTCGCTCGCCGAGCTGCGCACGGTCGCCGCCGCCTCGGTGGAGCCGATCATCGACGAGCCCGCGGCCGACCGCGATGCCGCCGAGGCCACCTACAAGCGCTTTCTCGACGTCACCCGCCTGAGCGCGCCCACCACCGCATGACCACCCGGAGGAGAACCCCGTGTCGGACCCCATGAGCGCCGTCGTCGAGAGCCGGCTTGGCGAGCTCGTCATCGAGACCCCGTCGTGGGGTTACGGCGACTCCGGCACCCGCTTCGCCACGTTCCCCCAGGCCGGGCGCCCGCGCGACGTGTTCGAGCGCATCGACGACGCTGCGGAGGTCCACCGCCTCACCGGCACAGCCGGCGCGGTGGCGCTGCACTTCCCCTGGGACGCGACCGACGACCTCGGCGCGCTGCGCGACCATCTCGAAGCGCGCGGGCTCCGCGTCGGGGCCGTCAATCCCAACCTCTTCCAGGATCCCGACTACAAGCTCGGCTCGGTCACCAATCCCGATCCGCGCGTGCGCGAGAAGGCCGTCGCCCACCTGCTCGATTGCCTCGGCATCGCCGCCGCGCTGGGCTCGACCGCGCAATCGCTGTGGCTCGCGGACGGCACGAACTACCCCGGTCAGGACGACCTGCGCGAGCGTCGCCGGCGGCTGCTCGACGCGCTCTCGACCGTCTACGCGGAGCTTCCGGCCGACCAGGTGCTGCTGGTGGAGTACAAGCTCTTCGAGCCCGCGTTCTATGCGACGGACCTGGCGGACTGGGGCTCGTCGCTGCTCATCTGCCAGGCGCTGGGCGAGCGCGCGCAGGTGCTCGTCGACCTCGGCCATCACGCCCAGGGGGTCAATATCGAGCAGATCGTCGCGCTGCTGGGCGATCAGGGCCGGCTCGGCGGGTTCCACTTCAACAACCGCAAGTACGCCGACGACGATCTGATCGTCGGCTCGGTCAACCCGTTCGAGCTGTTCCTGATCTTCTTCGAGCTCGCCGGGAGCGCGCTGCCACGACTGACGATCGACCAGTCCCACAACGTCGAGGCCAAGGTCGAGGCGATGGTGCTCAGCATCGTGAACCTGCAGGAGGCGTACGCGAAGGCGCTGCTCGTGGACCGCGAGGCGCTGCGCGCCGCGCAGCGGGCGGGCGACGTCCTCGGCGCGCACGAAGCGCTGCTGGACGCTTACAGAACCGACGTCCGGCCGCTGTGCGCGCGCGCCCGCGCGTCACTGGGCGCCTCGGAGGACCCCGTCGCCGAGCTGCGCGCCTCGGGCTACGCCCAGCGCGCCACCGCCGAACGAGCGACCCAACAGGAGATCCCCCGATGAGCACCGCGACGTCGATCGTCGACCATCCCGACGATCTCTGGCCGCCCGGCGGCGCCCCCGGCGACGATTTGCTCGCCGGCCTGGTGCTCGCGTCGAACCTGCTTGGCTCGGATCGCGCCGTCTCGAACTTCGGCGGCGGCAACACGTCGGCGAAGGGCACGGCGCTCGACCATGCCGGGCGCGAGCTGCCGGTGATGTGGGTCAAGGGCTCCGGCAGCGACCTGGCGAGCATGGGGGCAGAGCACTTCACGGGCCTGCGCCTGGACGAGGTGACGCCGCTGTTCGAGCGCCCGCGGATGAGCGACGAGGACATGGTCGCCTACCTGGCCCGCTGCCAGCTCGACCCGACGATGCCGCGCTCCTCGATCGAGACGCTGCTGCACGCGTTCGTGCCCGCGCCCCACGTCCACCACACCCACCCCGACGGCATCAACGTGCTCGCCGGAACAGCCGACGGCGAGCGACTCGTGCACGAGTGCTTCGGCGACGCGGCAGCATGGATCCCTTACATCCGCCCCGGCTTCACGCTCTCCAAGCAGGTCGGCGAGGCCGTCCGCTCGAACCCCGCCCTCAAGCTCGTCGTGCTCGCGAAGCACGGGCTCGTCGTGTGGGGGGACACGGCCGAGGCGGCGTATCGAACGACGATCGAGGTGATCAACCAGGCGGTCACCTTCGTCAACGACCGCACAGCGGACAGCGCGCGTTTCGGGGGACCGCATCCGAAAGCCGAGAAGGTTTCCGACGAGACCCGCGCGGCGCTGTTTCGCGAGCTGCTGCCCGCGGTCCGCGGCGCCGTTTCCAGCGAGCGGTCGAAGTTGCTCACGGTCGACGCTTCGCCGCGATCGGTCGAGTTCGCCTCCTCCCTCGAGGCAGAGCACCTCGTGGGCGTCGGCGCCCCGTGCCCCGACCATCTCGTGCACACCAAGCGCCTGCCGCTGTGGATCCCCTACGACCCCGGCGCGGACGACGCCGGCACGTTGCGAGCCCGTATCGCGGAGTGCGCCGAGGCGTTCCGGCAGAGGTACCGCGAGTACGTCGAGGCGCACGGTGACGAGACGACCATCCCCGCCGACCCCGACCCTCGGATCGTCCTGATCCAGCATCTCGGGCTGATCGCGACCGGGACGACGACGAAGACATCCGTGGTCGCCCGCGACCTCTATCACCGGGCGATCGAGGTGATGGCCGGCGCACAGGCGCTGGGCGAGTTCGTCTCGCTTGATGCCGCCGAGAGCTTCGCGATCGAGTATTGGCCGCTCGAGCTCTACAAGCTCGCGCAGGCTCCTGCGCCCGGCGAGCTGCAGGGGCAGGTCGCGCTCGTGACGGGGGGCGCGGGCGGCATCGGCCGGGCGATCGGCGACGCGCTCGCCGCGGCGGGTGCATGCGTGGTCGCCTTCGACCTCGACCAGGCCGGCGCCGAGGACGCCGTCGCGGCATACGGCGACGGCGGTCTGGCGGTCAGCGGCGACGTCACCAGCGAGGAGGCCGTGGCCGCGGCGTTCGCCGCGGCGACAGGTCGCTTCGGCGGCGTCGACATCGTCGTGTCCAATGCGGGCGTGGCCTCGAGCGCCGCGCTCGAGGACACGTCGCTCGCCGAGTGGAACCGCAACCACGGCATCCTCGTCACGGGCTACTTTCTCGTCTCGCGCGAGGCGTTCAAGGTCCTCAAGCAGCAGGGCCGCGGCGGCGCGATCGTCTTCATCGCCTCGAAGAACGCGCTCGTCGCCGGCAAGAACGCCGCGGCCTACTCGTCGGCAAAGGCGGCCGAGCTGCACCTCGCGCGCTGCCTCGCCGAGGAGGCCGGCGCGACCGGCATCCGCGTCAACACGGTCAACCCCGACGCGGTGCTGCAGGGCTCGGGAATCTGGGACTCGTCCTGGCGCGAGGAGCGCGCCGCCGCCTACGGCATCGAGCCCGACGAGCTCGAAGAGCACTACCGCAAGCGCACGACGCTGCGCGTCAACATCTTCCCCGAAGACATCGCCCAGGCGGTGTTGCACTTCGCCTCCCCCGCGCGCTCGGGCAAGAGCACCGGCAACCTGCTGAACGTCGACGGCGGCGTGGCGGGCGCTTACTCGCGCTAGTGTCCTGACTCAGGACACTCTAGGCGGCGAGCGCGGCCCGGGCGGCGGAGTCGCCGGGCACGCCGTGCGCCGCACCACCGGGGAACGTGGCCGCGCTGCCTATGAAGAGACCCGTCAGCGGCGTCCGGTACGGCGACCACGACGGCAGCGGCCGGAACAGCACCTGGCGCAGCTTGTAGCTGCCACCGCCCACGTCGCCGCCGACCAGGTTGCGGTTGCGGGCCTCCAGCTCGGCGGGGCCCAGCACGTGCCGCGCGAGGATGCGGTCGCGGAAGCCGGGCGCGAAGCGCTCGACCTGCGCCTCCATCCGCTCGACGTGGCGATCGAGCTCGGCGGACCAGTCGATGCCGCGCGAGGGAGCGTGGGTGTACGCCCAGGCGGTGTGCGCGTCGCCGGGCGCCCGCGACGGATCAGCGACGGTCTGCTGGCCGAGCAGCAGGAACGGCGCCTGCGGCAGGCCTGCAAGGGCTTCGGCGACCGCTGCCAGGAACTCGTCCTCGCCGCCACCGACGTGCACGGTCCCGGCGCCGCGGACCTCGTCGTTGATCCATGGGATCTGTGACTCGAGCGCCCAGTCGACCTTGACCGTGGCCGGCCCGTAGACGAAGCGCTTGAGCCCGCTGCGATACCAGGCCGCGAGGTCGTCTCCGGTCAGTCGCAGCAGCTCGCGCGGCATCACGTCGGCGATCACGAGCCCGGTCGCGATCTGCTCGCCGCCGGCGAGCGTCACGCCGGTGACAGCCCCGGCGGAGCTGAGCACGCGCTCCACGGGCGCGCTCGTGCGCACCTCGCCCCCCAGGCTGCGCAGGTAGCCGACCAGCGCATCCGTGAGCCACTGCGCCCCACCGCGCGGGCTCGGCCAGCCGCACGCGTGGCCGAGCAGGTTGAGATAGGCCGATGCGATCGCGCTGCCGGCTCCCTGCGGCGGCGTGTCACCGTGCATCGCCGCGCCGTAGAGCCACGCCCGCGAACCCGGCCCCTCGAAGAGCCGCCCGGCAAGCCCGACGGCCGATTCGGGGACCAGCCGCCCGAACCGCAACAGGCCGGCCGGGCCGGTCTTGCCCAGCAGCCGCAGCGGCCCGCCGATCGGAGGGAAGCCCGAGAGCATCGTCGCGCGCACCGCGTCGAACGCGCCGAGGAACGGCGCTGCGAATGCCTTCCAGCGCTCACCGTCGCCGCGGTGCTGGCGCTCGAGCGACTGCACCGTCCGCTCGAGGTCGCGGTAGAGGATCGCCGCCTCGCCTCCGGGCAGCGGGTGCGCCGAGCACGCGACCGGATGCACCCACTCCAGGCCGTGGTCGCCGAGCGGCATGCGCTCGAACACCGGCGACGCCGCCGCGGCGGGATAGACTGAGGAGAAGGTGTCATGCCGGAAGCCCGGCAGCGTGAGCTCCTCCGTGCGCACCGCGCCGCCGGCGTGGTCGGCCGCCTCGAGCACGAGGACGTCACGGCCGGCTTCGGCGAGCCGGATGGCGGCAGCGAGCCCGTTGGGCCCGCTGCCGACGATCACGGCGCCGGTCACCGGGCGATCCGCTCCGCCAGCTGATGCAGCAGGCTCAGGCGAGCGACGTCGCCCTGGCCCCAGAAGGCGTGCTGGGCCTCGCTGCCTGCGATCCGGTAGGCCCGGTCGATGTGCCATGGCATCGGATCCCAGGTGCCCGCCGCCCGCACCAGCGCCTTGCCCTGCGCGTCGGTGTAGAGCAGCAGCCGGTTGTGCCCGTTGCCCATGAAGTGCCCCTGATGCGTGGTCAGGTCAAAGCCGACCACCGGCTGCCCGCCCTCCGGCACCGCGCGCGGCTCATCCTCCCCGTAGGTCGCCAGGCCCAGCTCGAGCGCGTCGAACCACGCATTCAGCGCGGCCGGGTCAGCGGGGGTGACCAGCTCGGTGATCGTGACGTAGCCGCGCGTGAAGATCGGCAGGCCGGCCTCGGTCCCGGCCGCGACCTCGATCTCGAACGTCTGGCCGGCGAGGCCGGCGGCGCGCAAGGGCGTGAAGCGCCCGATCTCGCTCGCGTAGTCAGGCCACGTCTCGGGCCGCGTGAGAGCCGCGATCACCGCCTCGGCTGACGGCATCTCGACCGGCGGGTAGGTGTGCCACACCAGCTTCTCCGGCGCAGCTGCCTCGGGTGTCAGCGGACCCAGCCGGCCCAGCCCTAGTCGTCGCTCCGGGTCGTGGGCGGCGCGTTCGTCCTCGTTCTCGAAGGCGATCCCCCAGCCGCGCCGCGCGTCGTCCTCGTAGGCCTCCGGGAACCAGTCGCCGATCAGCTCGCTCGCGCCCTTGAAGAGCTGCGCACGGCTGAGCGTGCCGCGCGCGGAGTGCTCCGTGGCGAAGCGCTCGGCGCCGAATGCGCGGTGGAAGGCCGGCAGGTCGGTTACGTGCAGCCGGCCGGAGCCCTTGCGATGCCAGAAGGTGGTGAGCACGCAGAACGCGAGCCTGAGGTCGTCGACCTCTCGCTCGGCGCCGGAGCGCCGGTAGTACGCCGCGTTGAGGAAGTCGGTCACCCACGCGGCGGCGTCGCGGCCGGCGATCGACGAGCCGCTCATGCGCGCGAAGCGCAAGGGCCCTGTCCGCGGGACCGAGCGGGTCTTCGCCGCGGCCTCGTCGCCCTCGACGTCGTCGATGTGCTCGGGCAGCTGCTCGGGGCTCGGATCGGTCATCTGGGCCTGACGGACGCGACCCGCGCAGCGATCCTCAGGACCGCGGATCCTCGTCGACGTACTCCGACGACTCGATATGACCCTCGGGCAGCGGATCTGTCTCGAGCTGGATCACCTCGCGCCGGACCGGGACGGTCTTCGTCACCTCGTCCTCGACCAGCACCTTCTTGATTCGCACGCGCTCGGCCCTGCGGACGGTCCGCTTGCCGAGTTCGACCTCCTCTTCCGAGCGCGTCATCGCCGTGTCGGTCTCCTCCCCCGAGGGAGGTGCCCAGCCACGCCCCCAGTGGTCGAGCAGGACGGACTCCTCCTGCTCTGTGAGCTCGACGCGCACCTTGCTCCCGCGCCACCGCAGCGCCGTGTCGATATCGGGGACGCTCATGTCCGCAGAGCTACCCGCCGCGGTTCAGGTCAAACGATGCGAGTAGCACGCCGGACATGGACCCCGTCCTCATCGCCGTGATCGTGCTCGTCGTCCTCGCGCTGCTCGCGCTGGCAGTGATGGCGGCACGCCGCCG